>ENA-UONW01000109-UONW01000109.1-human-gut-metagenome-genome-assembly--contig:-CS52-NODE-109-length-125653-cov-16.706118_pt1 | contig 125653 bp, 99 predicted proteins | sample MGYA00242463_ERZ724010 | MGnify/ENA metagenome assembly ERZ724010
AGAACTTTTGTTATTATTATTAGAATTATCTAATTTTGTATTTATACAAAATTGACTTTCTTGTAGCCCCAAAAATCTGGATAGTATGAATAATATAAAGAATTTAAATTATTTATTACGTGATATAAATGTTCTTCGTAAAAAATATGAAGAAAGGAAAAAGAATGAAGATAATTTTAATTTATTCACTATTCTAAAGAAGGATTCTGATGAAGTCTATTTACATTCTAGATTTTTATCTTCAATATTGGATCCAGCAGGACCACATGGGTTGGGGACTATAGTATTGAATTCTTTTTTATATAGGATAGAAAGTAATTTTGTTTATGATGAAAAATCAATAGAGGTTTATCCTAATAATCATAATAGAAGTGAATATAAAAAAATTGATATAAGTTTTATTGATAGGATAACAAAGAAGGCTGTCATAATAGAGAATAAGATATATCATGAAGATTCTAATCATGAGGATAAAGGACAACTTGAAAACTATTATGAAAGATTGATAGAAGAGGATAAAATACCAGAAGATGGAATAGAAGTATATTATTTGACATTAGATGGACATGAGCCGAGTGAGGATAGTGTCAGTTTAAGCAATAAATTCCCAAAGTTAAAGGAAAAAGTAAAATGTATTTCTTATTCAATAGAAATCTTGGATTGGCTTCGAGTTGTAGTCAAAGAGTGTTATAATAAGCCTTCGTTGAGGGAATCTATAATTCAATATATTAAATTAATCGAGAATATGACAAATAATGAAACCTGTATGGAAGAAATAAAAGAGATTCTGGAGGTAATTGGATGTAGTGAAGATAATTTAATGAGTGCTAAACTGCTAATAGATAATCGTAAACATATACAATGGAATACTGTTTCTGATTTTTGGAGTGAATTAACTGAACAGTTTGTAGCAAATGGATTTAAAATCCAAACATCTATTCAAAATGAAGATATTGATTTACTTATACATGGAGGACCAAGACAGAAAAAAGTTGATATGGTACTTATTGTTATAAAAGGGAAGTTTCCAGTTTGGATAGAAGCTGATTACGATGACTGGTTATATTGGGGATTATATCATGATAAAAATGAAGAGGTGAAAATACCGCGTAATATAATATCAAAAATACAGACACTCAAATTGGAAGGATTTGAATATGAAAAAGAATGGCTGTGTTGGAAATATTTTGGAATAAACGATAGTGAGAGGATCTGTTTGTCAGATTTTGATCAAGAGGGAACTTTTAGACTTATTTCTCCACAATATCGTAAAGAAGTTATAAAACGTATTGTTATAGAGATTGAAGACTTTATGGATAAAATGATGAAATGAAATAAGATATTTATTATTTTAGAATTTCATTGATTCATGAGAATTTTATGGAATACATGTCTGTCAAATCTCATTGGTTTATTTTATAAATGAAAATAAACTAAATATACATATTATGCCAAGCCATACTATCCTTTGTGTCGTTACTGCCGCACAGACCCTCGTATGGACAATCTTTATGTGGCAGTGCAAACAATTATGATAGATGCTGAAAAAAACAAAAAATAAGAACGGCGGGCATGGACCTATGGGCTTATATTCGTACATTTGAGATTGAAAACCGGAAGACTATGAGAGTGGGGCCGGACTGTATGATGTATCGTAGCCGGACGTATATAGGCGGACGGCACGCACACCGGCCTGATCTGAACAATGTTTACGAAAATGCCTGTAATCCTGTTTATAATCATATTGGTTATGACTGCGTCGCGTTCGATGGCGCAGTCGGGCGGATTGGTGGCCGACATGTCGTCGCGCAAGCCTCTGCGCGACGCCGTGATAATGACCGACGGCGGAGAGCGCGTCACCACCGACTATCGCGGACAGTTCGTTCTTAGCGGCAAGTTCCGCGGAGCCACCATATTGTGCAAGGGCTACATAAAGCGCAACATGACGGCCGAGGAGATGCAGCGCGATACCATATTCCTCATTCCCAACATCAACACACTCAAGGGTGTGGAGATTATAGCGCCCAACGACGGTATGGGTGCGCTCAAACGAAGCATGGATTCGGAGGCCAAGGCCATACCCATCAAGCCCAAGACAGGATTCAGTTTCGACTTCTTCAGCCTGTTCGACCGCAGCAAGCGTCGCGTGTCGAAAAAGGAACGCGAGCGTCAGAAACGCATACTCGACAACTATTGACCCGTTTTTTGCCGCATTATTTTAATGTTAAAACATGAGGCCATGGTTGTTTTCCATTTTATTTATTATCTTTGTTCACATCTTAGACCGTACTATTCAGACACAGCGGCCGGTGGCGCATGCCTTTCGACGGTGGCGTTGCGGTGTCGTGCATGCCTTGATAACGGCAATGGCAGAGTGTATTTGAAACAAAAAACATAAACAGTCAATTATTTTTTACAGACAATGACAACATTAACGTTGACGATAGTCCTTATTTTTGTGGCCGGCTATGTGTGCATAGCGGCCGAGAGTTTCACCAAGGTGAACAAGGCAGCCGTGGCGCTGCTCATGTGTGTTTTGTGCTGGACGGTCTATATGATAGACCCCGGCCAGTATGTTTCCGCCGCAGTAGGCGATGCCGCAACAGGCGTGCAGTCGCTGGCTGTGCAGGTGGGTGAGTCGTTGAAGATGCACCTCGGCGACACGGCCGAGACTCTTTTCTTCCTCATGGGAGCCATGACCATTGTTGAGATTGTCGATACTTACGGCGGTTTCAACTTCGTGCGCGACATCATGAAGACCCGCAGCAAGCGCAAACTGCTGTGGCGTATAGCCTTCATGACGTTCTTTCTGTCGGCCATTCTCGACAACCTCACAACGTCCATAGTGATGATAATGGTGCTGCGCAAGCTCATACGCGACAACAAGGAGCGCATGATCTTCGCATCGATTGTGATAATTGCGGCCAACTCGGGAGGCGCTTTCTCGCCCATCGGCGACGTTACGACCATCATGCTTTGGATCAAGGGCATGATAAGCACCGGCGGTGTGCTGGGCGAACTGTTCCTGCCGTCGCTTGTGTCGATGGTTGTGCCTGTGCTCATACTGCAGTTCGGACTGAAGGGTAAGCTCGACTGCGCGCAGAATCTGCCTAAGGACAACGTGAGCACATTCACCCGTCGCCAGCGCCACACGGTGTTCTTCCTTGGTGTGGGCGGACTTATTTTTGTGCCGATTTTCCGCTATATGACCGATCTGCCGCCGTTCATGGGCATTCTGCTCGTGCTCGGTCTGCTCTGGACCGTCACCGAGTTCTTCTACCGTTCAACCTCTGAGGACGACACTATGGCCCGCCGCGTCAGCCAGTTGCTGTCGCGCATCGACATGTCTACCATCCTTTTCTTCCTCGGAATACTCATGGCCGTTTCATGTCTGTCGGAGATAGGCGTGCTCACGGCGCTCGGAGCTACGCTCAACGACGTGTCGGGCGGCAACCACTATCTTGTCACCGGAGCCATCGGTGTCATCTCGAGCATTGTCGACAATGTGCCGCTCGTGGCAGGATGTATGGGTATGTATCCCATCGCTCCGACCGGCGACATGGCTGTCGACGGACTGTTCTGGCTGCTGCTGGCCTACTGTGCCGGTGTGGGCGGCTCCATGCTCATCATCGGTTCGGCGGCCGGTGTGGTTGTTATGGGACTGGAGAAGATAACCTTCGGCTGGTATCTGAAGCACGTTTCGTGGGTTGCCCTTGTGGGCTATCTGGCCGGAATGGTGGCCTACTGGCTTGTACAGATGATTTGAAAAGTTGAAATAAAAGTTTAGTATAGCTTATGAGAAAATGTTTGCTGATGTTTGTCCTGATCGTGGCGTGCCGGCTTGCGGCCTTCGCACAGACGCCTTCGGTCTTCGACACCTATTTCGCCCAAGCGCAGTCGTATGCCCAGGCGTTTCCGAGAGAGAAAGTATATCTGCACTTCGACAACACGAGTTACTATCAGGGAGACACCATTTGGTTTAAGGCCTACGTGCTCACTGCTGCCGACAACATGCCGAGCAAGATAAGCAAACCGCTGTATGTGGAGTTTGTCGACCAGCTCGGCAATGTGATGGACCGCCAGATTGTGAAACTCGAAAACGGCGAGGGGCACGGACAGATATCGCTGGCAAACACTTTCTTCACAGGATATTACGAAGTGAGGGCATACACAAAGTGGATGCTCGCCTTCGGTGACGACCCGCAGTATTTCTCGCGTACGCTTCCCATCTACCGCAAGCGTATAAACAACGACGAGCAGAGCCGCAGCATCGCTACCTACAATATGGACAAGAGCATGAAGCAAAGGCCGAAGGAAAATCTGAAGGAACTCAACGTGAGATTCTTCCCCGAGGGCGGACAGCTGGTGCAGGGCATGCCTGCAGTGGTTGGATTTGAGACGCTGAGCGAGGACAGCGGATGGGTGAATGTGAGCGGATATCTGTTGTCGGAGAGCGGCGAGAAAATTCTGCCCATTGCCACAATACACGACGGAATGGGCAGCTTCACTTACACTCCGGGCGAGAAACCTGCTTCGGTGGAGCTGATATACAACGGCAAGACACGCAAGTTCAAGTTTCCGGATGCACAGCCTGCGGGCTACGGCATCATGGTGAACGTGCGCGAGGAGTCGCTCGACGTCACGGTGTCGCGTTCTGCCGGAATGGCCGGGGGCGATGTGGCGCTGTTCCTTTTCTCCGGTCTTACGCCGTGCACCTATGTGCCTGTCGATTTTGGCGAGGCCTCCAGCAAGCGTATAAGGATTCTCACTTCCGACCTTCCAGGCGGAGTGGTGCGTCTGTCGCTTGTCAACTCGTCGGGCGCTTCGTTGCTCGATCGTTTCTGTTATGTCTATCCCAAGGATACACTCAGCCTGAGCGCATCGGCCGACAACGACCTTTACGCACCGTTCAAGAAGGCCGTGTGCCGCCTGAAACTCACCGACGCGTCAAACGCTCCTGTGAGCAACGCTCGCATATCTGTTGCTGTGAGGGACGGATTAGACATGGACTACATACAGTATGACAACAACATCTTCACAGATCTTCTGCTCACTTCTGAGCTGAAAGGCTATATACGGCAACCGGGATTCTATTTTGTCGACAGGTCGGTGGCACGCCGCAAGATGCTCGACAACCTTCTGCTCATACGCGGATGGCGCCGTTATGATGTGCAGGAGAGTTTCGGCCTGAAGCAGGTGGAACCGAAATATCTGCCAGAACCTAATCTCAACCTTTACGGACACATCGACTCTTGGTACGGAAAGGCGCAGGCCAACATCGGCATAACTGTCATGGCGCATAATGACTCGGTGGCCATCATGGGCTCAACACGTGCCGACTCGCTCGGCAACTTCACCATTCCGCTTGATGATTTCTACGGAAAGATGGAGGCACTCATACAGACCAAGCGCGACGGAAAGAAATACAACCGCAACGCTCTCGTGAGTCTGTTCCGCAACTTTGAGCCCCCGCTCCGTCAGCTCGACTATTCTGAGCTCAATCCGATGTGGAGTACTCCTGTCGATACGACCAGACTGGATGCTGATATCAGCGTTTTCGAGGACTCGCTCGTGGGAGATGAGAAGATACTGAAGCTCGGTGAGGTTGTTGTAAAGGGAAAATACAAGAACAAACGGCTCTTGCAGGACACTGAGACTTTTGAGCGCGACATCCTGGGATTCTACAATATAAGACAGTATGTGGATAGACTGCGCGACAACGGAAAACTTGTTGTTGACGACATTGGTTATCTGATGCATACTCTCAACGACAGAATAAACCGCGAGGGAACACTTTATGGAGTAAACGAGATGAAGTATAGTGCCAACGGAAAGGACATTGATCAGGTGCATCTTGTGGGTTGCATCGACATGATAGAGACAGCCATGCTCTATATGGACCATACGGGCATGATGTCATATAAGTTCAACGACAAGGACTTCAGGGTGGATGTGGACGAGCTTCGCGACATTTACACAGGTCAGTTCAAGATGGACACCGTCAGTCAGACCGGTTTACGGCAGATCTTTGTAAGGTGTGCTTTCCAGATGCAGGAGCGTTGGAATGCCGGCAAGAGCTACAAACCGACTCATGGTATAAGAAAGACTGAGATACAGGGATACAGCATTCCTGCCGAGTTCTATTCCCCGCAATACAGTGAAACGATGCTTAATGAAGGAATAGACGACCGTCGCCGCACTCTGTACTGGAACCCGGAGGTTGTCACAGACGAGAACGGCGAGGCGGTGATAGAGTGTTTCAACAGTAGGAACACCACTTATATGAATGTCAGTGCGGAAACCGTTGCCGGCGGAAGGCCGGCTTCGGTCAACTTCAATACTTATTCGGGGCAGTAGCAGCGCATGTGTTTCATTTCATGCCCGCCCCACATTTTATCGTTTACATATCTGAATCCCAGTGCCGTGTACAATCGTTCGGCATTGGGATTCAGCTTGTCTACGAGCAGGCCGGCAGGCAGCCCGTTTTCGTGGGCACGCTTTATGGCTGCGCGTAGCAGTGATGATGCAATGCCCATACGCCTGAATTCAGGATATACGGCAATGCTGTCTATGTAGTATTCGCCGGCTTCCGTCTCGTCGGGAATGTTGTCGAGGTCGCGTGCCAGTTGTTCTTTTGCTGCGTGCAGGAATGCCTTGCGCAGAGTGTGGAGGTCCTCGCCGCGGTATGCCACTACGGCTCCTGCCACACGATTGTCATCGTTCAGTGCGACGAGCGTGTTGAGATAACTGTACTGTGAGCATTCTGATGCTGCAAGATCTGTCATTACCTGTTCGAAGTCGGCCAGTGTCTTGCCCGGTCCGACAAGGTTCATGCAGCATTCATCCGACATAGCCTGCATGATGAGCAGTGCTATGTCGTGTGCATGTTCCTTCTTAGCCTGTTCTATTTTCATAATTTCCTTGTTTGTTATATGGGCATTGCTGTGTTGTATTTGTTTTCGTTCTGTTTTTAAGAAATGTAATGGCATGCTTATGGCAAAGATAATACAAATTTGCAAGAAGACAAAATCCGGGCGGACGTACGGTGCAGATTACATCATGACAATGTTTGTCCCTACTGTCTGCGGAATGTCTGGTGTGACATGGAAAAGCTGGTTCCGCCATGCCGGCGGCATAGTGCATCATGATGAAAACAATGTCGTGAAATTGTTGCGGCGAATTAATAAAATTACTATTTTTGTAGAGTATAGGGCTTGGCTCGGCAATATTCAATCACTAAAAACTCCGTTTTTTCTGTTTGTTGTCGTTCTTGGCCTTCGTCATATTTGAACTTGTTGTACGTTAAATCATAAATATCGGTTTCTGTCCTTGATATTCCTGATATTAAAGAGGAAACATATAAAAAACAAACAATATGGAAGAAAAAGATCAGAAGATTGTCGGTGACGGCTTCAAAGGCATATTCCTGCGCCTGACCGGTTCGTTGAAGAAGTATTTCAACGTATCCACCGACAGAGAGAAAGAGGAAGACACTATTGCCGCTATCCGCAACGGTGTGTCGTTTCATGGTTCAAATCTTTGGATACTTGTGTTCGCGATATTCATCGCTTCGCTTGGTCTGAATGTCAATTCTACGGCTGTCATTATCGGCGCGATGCTTATATCACCGCTCATGGGACCTATCATCGGCATGGGATTGGCCGTGGGCATTAACGACTTCGAACTGTTGAAACGGTCGGTTAAGAACTATCTTATCGCCACACTCATAAGTGTTGTCACGGCGACAATATACTTTTTGCTGACTCCTCTCAACGAAGCGCAGTCGGAACTTCTTGCCCGTACGTCGCCGACGCTCTACGATGTGTTCATCGCTCTATGCGGAGGTGCGGCCGGAATTGTGGCCCTCAGCTGTAAGGGCAAGGGCAACGTATTCCCCGGAGTAGCCATTGCCACGGCACTCATGCCGCCGCTTTGTACTGCCGGATTCGGCATAGCGACAGGCAATATCTACTATTTCTTCGGTGCGTTCTATCTGTTTTTCATCAACACGGTGTTCATCAGCCTTGCCACTTATCTGGGTGTGAGGATGATGAAGTTCAAGGAAAAGCAGTTCCTTGACCAGGGACATTATGCCCGGGTGAAACGTTACATCATAATAGCAGTTGTTGTTACGATGGTGCCGGCGGCATTCATGACCTATGGCATTGTGCGTTCGAGCATATTCAAAACCAATGTCAGCCGTTTCGTGAAAGACCGCTTGGAAAGCAACGGTACGCGCATCATATCATACGATGTAAATAAAGACAGTCTCACCCTGCGTGTTGTGGCTGTGGGACGTGAGATTTCGGACAGCATGATAAAGCGTGCGGAGAACAGCATGTCAGACTACAAGATGGCTCATTACACGCTTCAGGTGATACAGGGTTCGCAGTCTGATTCCGTGATGTTGCTCAACAACCGCCTTTCCAGTGTGCGTACAACGAGCAACAATTATGCTGCCATGCTGCGCGAAGAGGCTCTCAAGGCTTCCGCTTTGCAGAACCGACTGAACGAGTATACGCGTTATGACGACCTCGCTCCGGCTGTTGCCGCCGAGATGAAGACGCTGTTCCCCGGTGTGCGCGACGTAAGTCTGTCGCTTTCGGCCACAGTTCTGGCTGACTCCACATCCGCTGTGCGTCGTCCGGTTGCCATAGTCGGTCTTGGTGCAGGTGCGAGGTTGAGCACTGCCGAGCACGAGAAGATGAAGAAATGGCTTGCCACACGTGTCGGTGCGGACAATATACAGCTAGTCACCCACACATCGGGAAGATGATGTAAGACTTATGAACAGGAAATGCGGGGCAGGACATCTTTAAATGATGTTCTGCCCCGCATCTTTTTATAATCAGTCCGCAATGTCGCGGAACGGTGCTTTTGGCTTGCCTAAGTGGTTTCTGGTGTTTTATGGAAGAGATCTATCTGTGTTTCCTTAGTGAAAATTCGAAGCAAAGTCCTCCGCTCAGCAGGTTGTGTGCTCTGACTGTTCCGCCATGCATCAGTATGGCGTTCTTTACAATGGCGAGTCCCAGTCCTGTGCCACCCATTTTGCGACTGCGTCCTTTGTCCACGCGGTAGAAGCGTTCGAAGAGCCGTGGCAGATGCTCGACCGGCACTCCCACACCATTGTCGCTGAACGAGAAAGCCCAACAATCATCCTTTTCTTCGGCGTTCACTGTTATCGTAGTGTGTTCTCCGGCGTAGGCTATTGCGTTGTCGGTAAGGTTTCTGAAGATGCTGTAAACCAGACTGTAGTTGCCTTCTATTATGATGTCCGGCTTCACGTTGTTCACGAATGTCATGCCTTTTTCCGAAAGCTGCATTGAAGTATCCCTTTCTATGTCGGCTATGATGTTCGACACGTTCACTTCGGAGAAGTCTATCAGCTCCTGTGCATCGTCCATTCTGTTGAGTGTCGAGATGTCGTGCAGCAGCGATGTGAGCCTTCTGCTCTGCGCATAGCTGCGCTCCATGAACTGCTGTTTCACCTTGACGTCCATGTCAGGATTGCTGAGTATTGTCTCCAGATAGCCCTGTATGCTTGCCACTGGTGTCTTCAGTTCGTGTGCTATGTTCTGTGTGAGCTGGCGTTTCAGAATGTTCTGTTCCTCGCGTGTGCTCTGCAGACGTTTGTATATCTTTATTATACGTTCGGCAATCTCGCCCAATTCATCGTCCGGGAAGTCTGCCAGATCCTCCGTGTCGAGCGATTCGTTGTTGTCGGCACGGCTTGCGAATATTTTCAGTTTGGTGATGTTGGCACCCAGTCTGCTTATGAAATGATAGAGAATGAGCGTGAGCAGAACCATGGCCGTAATGGCAAACCAGATGTAATGCTGGTCGGCCTGCAGCGATTTAGACAGATTGTCGTCATAGGGCAGGGCGCTGCGTATGATGATTCCCTTGTCCTTAAAGTATGTGGCAGAGTAGAAGAAGTTGCCCTCCACGGTCTTGCTGCTTCTGTCTATTGTGGAACCGTGTCCTCTTCTCAATGCGTCTATCACCTCAGGGCGATCGGAATGGTTGATTACGTTGGTGTAACTGCTCAGGTTGCTGTCGTAAACCACCTTACCGTTTTTCTCTATCAGAGTTACTCTGAGGCCTGTGAACCCATGACTCCGGACATAAATGTTGAGGGTGTGTTCGTTGATACTGTCGGTGTAGCTCATCCATTCGTTCATTCGCTCGTTGTAGTCCTGCAGCCTCATGTCGAGCGTTTCTATCTTATACTGATTCTCTCGCACCTGCTGGAATACGATGAACGCAATGGCGAAAAGCAGGAATACGGACAGCACGCTGAAGTAAATCCTGTTGCCAACGCTAATGTTCCTGATACACCGTGATATCATTATGTTCTGGTTTAATGGTCTAAGCATCGAAATAATAGCCGAATCCGAGTCGGGTGACAATACATTTTGAGAATCTGCCTATCTTTTTGCGCAGTCGTGTTATGTTTACATCGACGGTACGGTCGAGCACGAGCACGTCCTTAGGCCATATGCGATCGATAAGTTCCTGGCGTGAGAACACGCGTCCGCGCTCCTCAAGCAGCAGATGCAGCAGTTCGAATTCGGTCTTTGTGAACGGTATCTCCTCGCCGTCGATGCTTACAGTTTTCTTGCCAAGATTCATCTCGATGCCCTGATAGTGTATCACCTGTGGCGCCTGCTGTTCGGAAGGTGAGGCTGTGCGTCTGAGCACGGCACGTACCCGTACGAGCACTTCACGGATGGAGAATGGTTTTGATATGTAGTCGTCAGCACCGAGATTGAATCCCGTGACGGTGTCGTTCTCCGTGTCACGGGCAGTGAGGAAGATTATTGGTATGTGCGCTGTGGCCGGGTCGGTCTTCAGTCTTTTTGCCATTGCGAAGCCCGACATGCCGCCCATCATCACGTCGAGCAGCAGCAGGTCGAAACTGCACACGTTGAGCGTCAGAGCTTCTTCGGCCGAGCATGCGGTAGATACCTCATATCCTTCAGTCTCAAGATTGAATTTCAGAATTTCGAGCAGGTCCTGCTCGTCGTCCACAACAAGAATTCTGTTTTTATGTTCCATTTTGGCTTTTTGTTTTCTGCAAAATTATGCATAAGACTGTTCACATCTGTTGCAATGGCGTTACAATTATGTTACATGTACGGCGCGCTGCCATAGAGGTTGCGGATGCAGAGTGCGTTTCTCCGGCAGTCTATTTGGCTGAATTGTAGTATTCCAGTCCCTTTTTCATATTGCCGATGAGTGCATCCGATGAATATGTGGCTCCACTCACGGCGTCCATCTTCATCTTTGCTGCGGTTTTCGGGTCTTTGCCTATGTATGCCGACAGCAGTTTTTTCGCTCTTGCGAAAAAGCCCGGCGCCTCGTTGTTTGCCAGCGTTTCTATTTTTGTTATCTTGTTGTTGCTGATGTATATTTTCAGCGGTGTTGTTCCGCCGTATCCTTTTACGCTTTTGGCTATGGATGTGGTGTTCACCACGGTGGTGCTGCCATTCTTGCTTATGGCCCCTTTGTTTTGTGTGGCCGAAGCAAAGGTCAGGGCCATTGCCGTGCAGAGCAGTATTGCAGCTATTGTGTTTGTTGTCTTCTTCATCTTCTGCTGATGGTATTGTGTTTGCGTATGTTGCCTGCGGATTGTTTGTTAGTATGGTTCCCAAATAAAAAATGAACCGGCAGGCGGCAGCAACATGACTGTCCGCCTGCCGGCTTTCACATCTTAGTTGTGTGGCATTATACAAGATGTGATATGAGTTCTTCGCGGTCGCCTTCGAGCATGTCTATCACCGGAATCTCAATCATGGTGTAACATCCCGGCTGCTGGCGCATAGAGGCGCGTGCAACGTTCACGAGCACCTGGCCTGTGAGTGCCGGATTGTTTATGCTCATGTTGAATTCCATACGCTGGTTCTGTGTCTTTCCGCTCACACCCTTGCGTACGAGGTTCACGCCGTGACCCATGTCGCGCACGTCGTCAACTGACGGAACTGCGAACACGTGTGTCTCGTCGCTTGCGAAGTATGGGTCTGCCTTTATGGCCTTTGTCACTTCCTCAAGGCTTGCACCTTCCTCCAGCTCTACGTACACCATGCGGCGGTGCAGTCCTTCGCCCTTCGGAATGGTCATAGACAGTGCGTTCTTCACGCCCTCCTTACCTCTAACGCATACGCTGTGTCCCATGGACATACCTGGTCCGAAGTTGGTGTAGCTCAGTCCTTTCGGTGCGAGGCTCTGCATCAGAGTGCGCACGATAGAGTCCGAACCCGGATCCCAGCCGGCTGCAATAACAGCCACTGTGCCGTGCTCCTTGCATATAGGCATGAGCGCGTTGCGGTATTCGAGAATGGAAGTGTGTATGTCGAAGCTGTCCACAGTGTTGATACCCATGGCCAGTATTTTCTTTGCGTATTCCTCACAGCTGCGTGTCGGTGTGGCAAGAATGGCCACGTCTACGTCTTTCAGTTCGGTTATGTCTTTCACCACATCGTATGCGGCGAGCTCTGCCGGTTTGTTCTCTGCGCCGTTGCGGCGTACTATTCCTGCTATTTCGAAGTCTGAGGAAGCCTCAAGTGCCTGTACTGTGTAGTGTCCGATGTTGCCGTATCCCACTACGGCTGCTCTGATCTTTTTCATCTTTTCTTGTGTTTATAAATTGTGTTTGTATCCTGTTTCCGCACTTCCTTTGCCGGCATTGCCTGTGTTTCATGCCGCGGACAGTGCATATTTATCTCACGCAAAGTTACAAAAATATTGAAAAAGCCGCATCTGAGAAAATATTTTTTTAGTTTGTTTATGTCTTCTTTATCACATGTCAATTTTTCTGCCATATATTGTGCACGTCCGTAAGACCACGTATATAAGGCATAAAGGCCGTATGCCATGCGGTTGCATAAATATACACATCCTGTGTTCCGCCTCTGCATATTTATTCAACGCCAGTCCCGTGATAGTGCGTTTTTTGCGTTGACAGTGGCATGTGGCCGCAAATTTGTGAGCTTTGAGGAATGAATGTAATGTGTTGCCACACAATGTTTTTATCGTATTATCGCTCCGTCCGTGCTTTTCTTGCGCTTCGGAAAAGCCTTTTCCGCATTACCGTAAAGCCCTTTTGATGTGTCGGCGGGGCATCAGACGTGTTGTGTAGTTTATTTTTATGCATTCTTACAGGTCTGTGTATGGTATTATGAGACATGTTTGTATATATGTCGCATATACTATAAAAGCTCAGCCGGAATACGATAAGGAGCAGAAATCATGTCGGACAGGCAACTGCCGGGATGTAGAATTTGTGTGGCGGTTTATTGTTTTTATGGAATAATATATTATCTTTACGGCGCTAATTTTTCAAAACTATGAAACATGTAATCATTGGCGGAGTCGCCGGCGGAGCCACCGCGGCGGCACGCATAAGACGAGCTGACGAGAACGCTGAGATAGTTCTCATCGACAAAGGTAAATATATATCGTATGCAAACTGTGGTCTTCCTTATTATATAGGTGGTGTCATAAAGAGCCGCGACAAGTTGTTCGTGCAGACGCCGGAGGCCTTCTCCCGCCGTTTCAACATAGACGTGCGCACGCAGAACGAGGCATTGGCCATCGACACTGCCAGGCATGAGGTGAGCATAAGACGCGCCGACGGCACCACATACACCGAGACCTACGACCGTCTGCTGCTCTCGCCGGGCGCCGATCCTGTGCGTCCGCCGCTCGAGGGCATCGACACTGAAGGCATATTCACCCTGCGCAACGTGGACGACACCGACCGCATACACCAGTATCTTACCACTCATCGTGTGAACCACGCCGTAGTTGTAGGCGGTGGTTTCATAGGTCTGGAGATGGCAGAAAACCTTCATCATGCCGGAGCTGCGGTGTCTATAGTCGAGATGGCCGACCAGGTGATGGCTCCAGTCGATTTCTCCATCGCCTCACACGTGCACCGTCATCTCATGGACAAGGGCGTAGGACTGCTGCTGGGCAAGGGTGTTGAGAAGTTTGCGCAGGAAGAAGGCCGCATAAAAGTGTTCCTAAACACGGGCGAGACGCTCACGGCCGACCTCGTGCTGCTGTCCATCGGCGTGCGCCCTTCCACCTCGCTGGCCAAGGAGGCAGGCATAGAGCTGGGAGCGCGCGGCATAAAGGTGAACAGCTATCTGCAGACATCAGCACCCGACGTTTACGCCGTGGGCGACGCAATAGAGTACGAACATCCCATAGCCGGCGGTCCGTGGCTCAACTATCTGGCCGGTCCTGCCAACCGTCAGGCGCGCATAGCAGCCGACAACATGGTGTTCGGCAACCGCGAGGAGTATGAGGGCGCCATCGGAACGTCCATTGCCAAGGTGTTCGACATAACAGTCGGTGCCACCGGACTGGCCGCCAAGCACCTCAAACGCATGGGTGTACCATATCTGACATCGGTCACCACATCTTCTTCGCATGCCGGTTACTATCCAGGAGCATTCAATCTCACACTGAAACTCACCTTTGCCCCCGACACCGGACGCATCTACGGAGCTCAGTGCGTGGGCGTGGAAGGCGTGGACAAACGCATTGACGAGATAGCCATGCTCATAAAGCAGGGCGGCACCGTGCGCGATCTCGTGAAGACCGAACAGGCCTACGCTCCGCCGTTTGCCTCGGCCAAGGACCCTGTTGCCATTGCCGGCTATGTGGCATGCAATACGTTGGACAAGGTGATGCCCGTCATTACATGGCGCGAGCTTGCGGCTGCCGACAAAGCTGCCGTGCGACTGGTGGACGTGCGTACGCCGGAGGAGTATGCGCTCGGTACGATAGACGGAGCAGTGAACATACCGCTCGACGACCTGCGCGGACGTCTCGGCGAGCTCGGCAAGGAAGACGACATCGTGGTGTTCTGTGCAGTCGGACTGCGTGGATATCTGGCGCAGCAGATTCTTCTCGGCCGCGGCTACAAGCAGGTGAGAAATCTCTCGGGTGGATACAAGACCTACGCGCTTTCCACACAGAAGGTGGAGTCGGTGGCAGAACAGCCGTGCACATGTGACACAAACCGTCCGGAAAGCTGCGGCAACATGGTTCAGCTCGACGCATGTGGCCTGCAGTGTCCCGGTCCGATAATGCGTCTGAAACAGACAATGGACGGTATGTCTGCCGGACAGATGGTAGAAGTGAAGGCCACCGACCCGGGATTCGCACGCGATGCCGAATCGTGGTGCCGCTCTACTGGCAACAGATTCGTTTCGAAAGAGTCGGCCAACGGTTATCATACAGTCGTGATACAGAAGCAGGAGGCATGCTCTGCGCCTGAGACACCGGCACAGGGCGCACGCCGCGACAAGACACTCATCATGTTCAGCGACAATCTCGACCGCGCACTTGCCACGTTTGTGCTGGCCAACGGAGCGGCTGCAACGGGTGGCAAGGTGACGATATTCTTCACCTTCTGGGGCCTGAACGTCATAAAGAAGCGCAACAAACCGAGTGTTGCCAAGGACTTCTTCTCGCGTATGTTTGCGTGGATGCTGCCGTCAGACTCAACAAAACTGCATCTCTCCAAACTGAGTATGTTTGGCATGGGCGACCTTCTGATGCGCCACATCATGCGCAAGAAGAACATATCGCAGCTCGAAGAGCTCATGCAGCAGGCCATGGACAACGGTGTGGAACTGATAGCCTGCCAGATGACCATGGACATGATGGGCATCAGCCGTGAGGAACTCATCGACGGAGTGACCGTGGGCGGTGTGGCGACATACATGGACCGTGCCGACAATGCAGGTGTAAATCTCTTTATCTGACAATCAGCTGAAGGTCTCGCGCTACGTCTGATGAAAGGTCAGCCGTACGTTGCCGGACCTCACACATTATTATATATCCGTCCCGACTACGATTACGTGTGTCGGGACGGATATGTTTTTGCTGTGTTTTCCTAAGTGAGTCGTTACGTCGTCTTCGGCACAATAGAAATAATGTGGTAATTGGTTTGAATAAAAAATGCGCCTCCAACCTTGAATCAGCATTGTTTTCTTCTGTTGAGATGACGGTAATATGGGCCACTTACAAATTTTCATTATTCTGCGATTTTTCCGTCCGAGTTTTCAGTTCTACCCCGAAAAATAAGCGAGTATTTGCGGGCTGACGCTCCTTCGGACGCAAATTCGCGAAAAATAAGAGGCTTATGCAATTTGTTGAGTGTCAGTGGCTTATGTTTGAAGATAATTCTTTCGTCCTGCAATAAGCACCATATTGGCACGTGATACGGCCCATTTCAGGGCCTGATATGTACCATAACACACCCTGAAACAGGCATGACCAGACCCTAAAACGGGCTTAATCGGAATACAAGATGAATCATAAGGCATTCCACTACGGAGTATACCATAAGGCGGTACGGCCCGAACCGGCCTTTCTTATACGCGATTTAACATTCCTTTACATCTCTTTTGTGGAAAAATTTTGTCAAAAAAAAGTCAAGAAAAACTGTAAGTCCGCCTGCTGAGTTTTCTTTAAAGGCATGGAGATTTGGTGTGATGATAAACACGGGAAGTGTGTGCCGGCTGTGGAGTGTGCGGCGGACGGCAATATGTTAAAACTGCATTTTATGCACAGCTGTAACAATAAAACGCCGTCGCATACGTTAATATATTTGAATTAATGTGTTTTTCTGTCCGCACCGCGCGGCATTTTCCGCGTACAGGGCACATCACGCCGGATGCCGGACACGAATCAGGCATAACATAAGTAAAAGACAATGATAGAATACATAAAAGGCGAACTGACCGATCTGACACCCGCTCTGGCGGTGGTGGAGGCGGCCGGTGTGGGCTATGCTCTCAACATTTCGCTCAACACATACACAGCCATACAAGGCAAAAAGGAAGTGAAACTCTATGTGCACGAGGCTCTCGTGGCCGGCGGACGCGACGATTCGTTCACGCTCTACGGATTCGTATCGAAGCAGGAACGTGAGGTCTACCGGTTGCTCATCACTGTGTCGGGCGTAGGAGCCAACACCGCGCGCATGATACTTTCCACCATGTCGCCCGCCGAACTGAGCTCGGCCATATCCACAGGCAACGAAAGACTCATCAAAAGCGTGAAGGGCATAGGACTGAAAACGGCACAGAGAATAATAGTGGACCTTCGCGACAAGATGCTGTCGCTGGGAATTGCGACGGAGGAGAAGTGCGACGCGGCGAGCGCTGTTGTCAATGTAGAGGTGAGAGACGAGGCCGTATCGGCGCTCACCATGCTCGGATTCTCGCCCGCACCGTCGGCTAAGGTGGTTGTAGCCATACTGGAGGAAAATCCCGACATGCCTGTTGAACAAGTCGTTAAGTTGGCCTTGAAGCAGATAAAGTGAAAATAAGAAAAATCATATACGGACTGTTTCTTTCATTGTTTGCCGTAAGTCTGGCAAGCTATGCCCTCTCCGTACCTTATTATCAGGACCAGAACCCGCGGAGGAGAAACAACAACCAGCCCGCGCAACAGACCGAGAAGAAGGATACTCTGGCCATAAAGGCACAGCCGATAATAGACAATGAGGATTCCATTCCCGATTCGTTGCTCAACGCCAGATGGAAGATTCAGCGCACATTGCCCATCACCATCGATGACCTTGACCAGAATGCGGCCGACCTGAAACGTCCCGACAACCTGAAACAGGAGGTGGAATACAACGATTCGCTCGATCTTTACGTCATCGGTTCGAAGATGAGCGACTCCTACATCAACACGCCCATATACATGACACCGGCCGAATATCGCAAGTGGAGCGAGAAAAAGGCCATGCAAAGATATTTTCGCGAGAAGAACGACGAGATATATCAGGCAAAGGGAAAGGAGAAGTTCGATTTCACGGACATGCATTTCGAACTCGGACCGGCCGAAAAGATATTCGGCCCGGGAGGCGTGCGCATCAAGACGCAGGGTACGGCTGAGCTGAAGTTCGGTGCCACGCTGAAGAGCATCGACAACCCTTCGCTGCCTATACGCAACCGTAAGACCACGACCATCGACTTCGATGAGAAGATAAACCTCAACGTGAACGGTAAGGTGGGCGATAAGGTCAACATGAACCTTAACTATAATACCGACGCCACATTCGACTTCGACTCGCAGAACCTCAAGCTCAAATACGACGGCAAGGAAGACGAGATTATAAAACTCGTTGAGGCCGGTAACATATCGTTTCCGTCCAATTCGTCGCTCGTGAAGGGCGCTTCGTCGCTCTTCGGTATACGCACCGACCTGCAGTTCGGCAAACTCAAGCTGCAGCTTGTGGGCTCGCAGAAGAAGTCGTCCACCACAAGTGTGTCGTCGAAGGGCGGCGCGCAGCTCACACCTTTCGAGATAGACGTGGCCAACTATGAGGAAAACCGCCACTTCTTCCTTTCTCAGTATTTCCGCGACAAGTATGATGCCGGCATGCAGACACTGCCTACAGTGGCTACGGGTATCAACATCAACCGTGTGGAAATATGGGTTACCAACAAGACGGGAACCACAACCAATACCCGAAACATCATCGCTCTGACCGACCTCGGTGAGAATGCAAAGATATCCAATCCGCTGTGGGCGCCGATGGGACAGAACGTTCCGTCGAACAATGCCAACTCGGAGTATTCGTCGATGGTCAATCAGTATGCTGCGGCACGTGACATTGACCAGACCTCTACGGTGCTCGACGGTATATCGGGATTTGTAGGTGGCGTCGATTATGAGAAACTCGAGAGTGCAAGACTGCTCAATTCATCTGAATATACAGTCAATTCCGCACTCGGATACATCTCGCTCAAAACCACCATTCAGACCGACCAGGTGCTCGCCGTGGCCTATGAGTATACTTATGGTGGCGTGACCTATCAGGTGGGTGAGTTTGCGTCGGACATCACTGACGTCAATCAGGCACTCTTCGTGAAGTCGTTGAAGAACACGAGCAACAATCCGCAGCAGGGCAACTGGGACTTGATGATGAAGAACGTTTACTATCTTGCTTCGTCTGTGGAGAAGGACAAGTTCCGTCTCGACGTCAAGTTCCAGAGCGATACTACGGGAGTTTATCTGACTTACATACCCGAACCGCAGGTCAAGGACCAGACCATCATAAAAGTGCTCGGTGCCGACCGCCTCGACAACAACATGAAGACAAACCCTAACGGTTACTTCGACTATGTGGACGGATACACCGTGAGCGACGGCCGCGTGTTCTTCCCGAAGGCCGAACCGTTCGGAAGCTACATGTACAATTATCTTGTCGGCAAGGGCGTGGCAGCTGCACAGGCTTCCAAATATGCCTTTACCGAACTGTACGACTCGACAAAGACTGTCGCCAAACAGATAGCCGAGAAGAACAAGTACATGCTTATGGGACAGTTCCGCGGTACGCTTGCCAATGTCATATCGCTCGGAGCGGTGAACATTCCGCAGGGTTCTGTCGTCGTGACGGCCGGTGGAGTGGTGCTGACCGAAGGCTCAGACTATACCGTGGATTACAATCTCGGTGAGGTGACCATTCTCAATCAGAGCATCATCGACGCCGGAACGTCTGTCAATGTTTCTCTTGAGAGCAACACGGAATATGCTCAGCAGCGCAAGACAATGTTCGGTGTGAACTGGGAGTACGACTTTTCAAAGGACTTCCAGATAAGCGGTACGCTCCAGCATCTGTCCGAACAGGCGCTTACAACAAAGGTGGCGATGGGATCGGAACCGCTCAACAACACCATATGGGGACTCAACCTGAACTGGAAAAAGGAAAGTCAGTGGCTGACAAACCTGCTTGACAAGATACCGTTCCTGCAACTCACGCAGCCTTCAAACATATCTTTCACGGGTGAATTTGCGCAACTCATTGCCGGACAAAGCCGTGGTACGCAGGACAACGCGTCCTATCTCGACGACTTCGAGAATACCAAGAGTGCCATAGACGTGAGCACTCCGACATCGTGGCTCATATCGAGTGTGCCGACAATGTTCCCGGAATACAGTGACAAATCAACTCTCCGAAGCGGTTATAACCGTTCGCTTCTGGCATGGTACACCATTGACCCGCTGTTCACAAGGCGCAGTTCGTCGCTTACACCGGGCCATATCAAGGGCGACTTGGAGCAGTTGTCCAACCATTATGTGCGCGAAGTGCCGGTGAGAGAGCTTTATCCAAACCGCGACCAGAGCTCATACAGTGGAGCTACTTCCACACTGAGTATTCTCAACCTGGCATATTATCCTAACGAACGTGGTCCTTACAACTTCAGCACCGACCTTGCTTATGACGGAACATTGAACAATCCGACAAAGCATTGGGGCGGTATGATGCGTAAACTCGATACAAATGACTTCGAGACTGCCAATGTTGAATATATTGAATTCTGGATGCTCGATCCGTTCATTTATACTTCGCGCGACGGTACGGCGTCCGATTACGGCGGCGATTTCTACATCAACCTCGGCGAAGTGAGTGAGGATATTCTCCGCGACGGCAAGAAATTCTACGAAAGCGGAATGCCTGTTGACGGTTCAAACAGCTTCATCACCACTCAGTGGGGAAAGGTTCCGACGCAGGCTACAGTGACTTATGCCTTTGCGACAACTTCGGGTGCACGTGCGCTTCAGGATGTCGGATTCAATGGTCTTAACGATGAGGAGGAGCGTAACTTTGAAGCTTATCAGGAGTTCCTCACTTCTATACAGGGCAAAGTCAATCCTGTTGTGTTCGATTCAATATGGAACGACCCTGCCAATGACAACTACCATTACTTCCGCGGCCGCGATTACGACCAGATGGAAGCATCTATCCTGCGTCGCTACAAGTATATAAACAATCCGCAGGGCAACTCTCCCGACAGTGAGTCGCGCGACGAAAGCTACGATACGTCATACAAGACGATGCCTGATGTGGAGGACATCAACCAGGACTATACCCTCAACGAATATGAGAAATACTTCCAGTATCGCGTCTCTATAAGGCCGGAAGATCTTGTTGTCGGCCGTAACTTCATTGTGGATAAGCGCATCGCATCTCCCAAACTGCGCAACGGCAAGACGGAGGATGTGACGTGGTATCTGTTCCGCATACCTCTGACAGACTATGAGGAGCGTGTCGGTTCGATATCAGATTTCACGAGCATACGTTTCATGCGTATGTTCATGACAGGTTTCAAGCATCCTATCATTCTGCGATTCGGTTCTCTCGACCTTGTGCGCGGCGAATGGAGAGTTTACGATCAGAACCTCGACAACTCGGCATCGCAGCAGGGCAAGATTTCCGTGAGTGCCGTTAACATCGAGGAGAACAACGACAAGACACCGGTGAACTATGTACTTCCGCCGGGCATAACACGTGGTCAGGACCCGACACAGCCACAGCTTGTGGAAGACAACGAGCAGTCGCTCGCACTCACTGTGACCGATCTGGGCAGTGGCGAATCGAAGGCCGTGTATAAGAATACAACATTGGATCTGCGCCAATACAAGCGTTTGCAGATGTTTGTGCATGCCAATATGATGGAACCCAACGTCACTAACCTTAAGGACGACCAGCTGGCAGTGTTCATTCGCCTCGGAAGCGACTATAAGAGTAATTATTACGAATACGAGATACCGTTGAAACTTACGCCTAACGGCAATAATTACGACAAGTATTCGCGTGCCGATTGCGAAGCCGTATGGCCCGAAGAGAATATGCTTGACATTCCGCTCAACGTGTTCACCGCCTTGAAAAAGGAACGCAATAAGGCCAAGTCGGAAGGACGGGCATCGTACAGTCGTGTGTTCAGTGCATACGATGAGGATAAGCCTGCTAACAAGATCAGCGTCATGGGTAATCCTACTTTGGGTGAGGTTAAGACCATGATAATCGGTGTGCGCAATAATTCCGGCGAGATAAAGAGCGGTGAAATATGGGTCAACGAACTTCGTCTGAGAGAATATAACAACGAAGGCGGATGGGCTGCACAGGGTAATCTGAATGTGCAGTTGTCCGATCTTGGTTCGGTGAACGTTCAGGGACGCTATATCAGTGATGGTTTCGGAGGACTTGAGGATGGTGTGGCACAGCGTTCAACCGATGATTATAAGACCTACAGCATCACAGCCAACATTGAGCTTGGTAAGTTCTTCCCGGAGAAAGCAAAGGTAAGTGCGCCGTTGTATTATTCTATAACGAAAGAGTTTACACGTCCGAGATACAATCCGCTTGATACGGATATGGAACTCGACGATGCGCTTGAAGCACTAAATAAGCACGAGCGCGACTCAGTGGAAAGCATCGCTGTGACAAAGACAACGAGCACCAACTTCTCTCTTTCCAACGTAAGAGTGGGCATACAGAACAAACGTCACCCAATGCCTTACGATCCGGCGAATTTCTCTCTGACCTATAGCCACAGCCATAACTTCTCGAGTGGTGAGACAACGGTTTACGAAAAAGAAGACAACTGGCGCGGAGCCATGAACTATTCGTGGACACCTGTGTACAAGCCTTTCGAACCTTTCAAGAAGATGAAGAACAAGAGCAAGTGGCTGGATATCCTCCGTCGCTTCGGTCTGAACTGGTTACCGCAGAACGTCGGATTCAATACTGAGATAACGCGCAGCTACTACGAGTTGCAGGAACGCGACATGGAGAGCATGGGCGACTCCGAACTTCCGCTCACGTTCAGCCAGCAATTCCTCTGGAACAGAGACTTCACGCTGCGCTGGGACCTTACGAAGAACCTGCACATGAATTTCCAGAGTGCGACGCACGCCGAAATAGAAGAACCTTACACACCGGTTAACAAGGAATTGTATCCTGACCGTTATTCGGCGTGGAAAGACTCCGTGTGGACGAGTATCAAGAATCTTGGAACACCGTTGGACTACAACCAGTCGTTCGCCTTGTCCTACCAGTTGCCGCTCAACCTCATTCCGGCTTTCGACTGGGTGAATTCCGATGCCAGCTACAACGCGACATACAACTGGGTTAGAGGTACTGAGCTTGAGGACGGAACATCGCTCGGCAACACTATTTCGAACAACAGAACGCTCAATCTCAACGGAACGTTCAATATGGAGAAACTCTACAACCATATACCTTTCCTGAAGAAAGCCAACGAAAGGTTCAATAAGGAACCGGCGCGTACGGCAAACAACACCCGCAACAAAAACAAGAAAAAGGACGACGACAAGTCGAAGAAAGACGCAGACGGCAAGACCGCCGATGGAAAGGACGACAAGGCAGCCCAGCTCAAGAAGCAGTTGCCTAAGAACAAACGCAGTTTCGAGAGTGAGGTGGTGCTGCGTCCCGACAGCGTGATGAAACTCACGCACGGCAAGAAGACCAAGCGCATCATTGTGTCTGCAAAGACTGCCGACGGCAAAGTGTTCGATCTGAAGTACAAACGCATTGACGAGAACAGCATAAAGATAACAAGTAAGGTTGATTCGCTCACCAAAGTGAAAGTCACCGTTACGCCGAAGGAACCACTTGAGGACAAAGGTTGGTACCGCACCATGCAGAGTGTGGCACGCGTTATGATGATGGTGCGCAGTGTGGGCATATCCTACCGCAACCAGTATTCGATGTCGCTGCCTGGCTTCATGCCTATGATTGGCGACGCGTTCGGCCAGACACGTCGTGTGGGAGCCATGTCTCCGGGTCTCGATTTTGCGTTCGGTGTTATCGACGACTCATACATCGACAAGGCTCGCGACAAAGGATGGCTGCTCATGAACGACTCCGTGGCCACACCAGCCACCACTAACAAGACGGAAGATCTGCAGTTGCGAGCTACGCTCGAACCGATAAAGAATTTGAAGATAGACCTCAATGCCAACCGCACCATGACAACTGCCAAGAGCATACAATATATGTATGAGGGCAATCCGACCACACAGAGCGGAACCTTCTCGATGACAACCCTGTCGCTGGGAAGTGCGTTCGAAGGTTCGGGTAATGCAAACAACGGCTATCATTCTTCCACTTTCGAGAAGTTCTGCAAGTCACTCGATGGTTTCCGCCAGCGTGTCGAGGCACGCTATGCCAACGCTGTTTATCCGGACGGAACACCGCTTGCCGGCCAGAAATTCGATCCGGCGAACGGAGGAGTGAACAAGTACAGTTCCGATGTGATGATTCCTGCCTTCCTCTCGGCATACACCAGCATGGGCGGTTCGTCGCTCGATATATTCCCGTCGCTTGCCCGTCTGTTGCCCAACTGGTCGGTACGCTACAGCGGACTAACGCGTCTGCCGTGGTTCCGCGACGTATTCAAGAGTGTCAACATCAACCATGCATACAAGAGCATCTACGCCGTTGGTTCATACAGTTCGTACAGCACCTTCATGGAGTATATGAACGGACTGGGCTTCGTGACCGATGCCACCACAGGAAACCCGATTCCGAGCTCTATGTACAACGTGTCAACGGTGAGCATCAACGAGTCGTTCTCGCCGCTGCTCGGTATAGATGTTACGTTTGAGAACAATCTTACGGCAAAGCTTGAGTACCGTACCACCCGCGTGCTCAGCCTCAGTATGACGAGTGTACAGATAAACGAGGCCACCAGTAACGACTGGGTGCTCGGTATGGGATATACCATCAACAACTTCAATCTATTCGGAGGCCGTAACCACCGGCTTGTGAAGAACAAGGGAAAGAAGACCGACGATGATCAGAAGACAACCACACAGGCCACCGCCCGTACCACTTCGGGGACCAACAATGACTTGCGTCTGCGTCTCGATCTGAGCTATCGCAAGCAGGCGTCCATAAGCCGCGACATCGCATCCATGACCAGTGCGGCAAGCAGTGGTAACAATGCTTTCAAACTGTCGTTCTCTGCTGAGTACACGTTGTCGAAGCTCATATCCATGAGTTTCTACTACGACTGCCAGACAAACACTCCTCTGCTCGCCAGCAGCAGCTATCCTACGACTACACAGGACTTCGGTCTGAGTCTGAAATTCTCGCTCACCCGATAGGTCGTGAACTGATATAAGGTCTGCACGATACGCGCCGAGGCATTTTGTTGGAGGTGTTATCTCCGGCCGGAATATATGAAAAAATAAAACCGGACACGTTTCTGAGAGCGTGTCCGGTTTTCCTTTTTATGTGTGTTAGAGTGTTTCCTGTTTATTTCTTGTCGTAGGCATGGAGCGGATAGTCGGTTGTGAAGTGCAGTCCGCGGCACTCCTTGCGCTCTATGGCCTGGCGTGTTATGAGGTAGCCCACGTTTATCATGTTGCGCAGTTCGCATATGTCGCGGCTCGCTTTCACACGTTTGAACAAAGCCTCTGTCTCTTCGTAGAGCAGGTCCAGACGGTCCCACGCTCTCTTGAGTCGCAGGTCGCTACGCACGATGCCTACGTAGTTGCTCATTATCTCGCCCACTTCCTTCACGCTCTGTGTTATGAGTACCTTCTCCTCGTTGGTCATTGTGCCCTCGTCGTTCCACTCCGGCACCTTGTCGTTGAAGTCATACTCATCCACATGAGCCAGTGAGTGGCGTGCCGCAGCGTCGGCATATACCACGGCTTCTATGAGCGAGTTGCTCGCCAGACGGTTTCCTCCGTGCAGTCCTGTGCACGAACATTCACCTATGGCATACAGTCTGTCGATGCTCGACTGTCCGTTCAGGTCAACCTTTATGCCTCCGCACATGTAGTGGGCTGCCGGTCGCACGGGTATGTAGTCGGTGGTTATGTCGATGCCTATCGACTTACATTTCATGTAGATGTTCGGGAAGTGACGTTTGGTCTCCTCCGCGTTCTTGTGCGTCACGTCCAGACACACATGGTCCAGACCGTGTATCTTCATCTCCTTGTCGATGGCTCTGGCCACGATATCGCGCGGAGCCAGTGAGAGACGTTTGTCATATTTCTCCATGAATGACGAACCGTCAGGCAGGCGCAGTATGCCGCCGTATCCGCGCATGGCCTCGGTTATGAGGAATGCCGGATGCGTTTCGCCCGGATGATAAAGTGCAGTGGGGTGGAACTGTACGAACTCCATGTCCTTCACAGTGCCTTTTGCTCTGTACACCATTGCCTCACCGTCGCCTGTGGCTATTATCGGGTTGGTGGTTGTCTGATACACTGCGCCGCATCCGCCGGTGCACATCACGGTCACCTTACTCAGATATGTGTCCACCTTCTGTGTGTCGGGGTTGAGCACGTAGGCACCGTAGCAGTTGATGTACGGTGTGCGGCGTGTCACGCGTGCGCCCAGATGGTGCTGTGTGATTATCTCTACCGCAAAATGGTTTTCCTTTATCTCTATGTCGGGATTGGCTCTCACTGCGGCCATTAGTCCGCGCTGTATCTCGGCTCCTGTGTCGTCGGAGTGGTGCAGTATTCTGAACTCCGAGTGTCCGCCTTCGCGGTGCAGATCGAATGTTCCGTCGTCCCCGCGGTCGAAGTTCACACCCCAGCTCACGAGTTCTTTTATCTGCGCAGGCGCGTTTCTCACCACCTGCTCCACAGCCGCGCGGTCGCTTATGTAGTCGCCGGCAATCATTGTGTCCTCTATGTGTTTTTCGAAGTTGTCCACTTCAAGGTTGGTGACAGAGGCCACTCCTCCCTGTGCGAACGAAGTGTTGGCTTCGTCGAGCGTGGTCTTGCATATCATGCACACCTTGCCCTTCTTGGCTCGGGCCACTTTCAGGGCGTAGCTCATACCGGCCACTCCCGAACCGATAATCAGAAAATCGTATTTGAAAACCATGTTCTTTTGTTTTGAATGTTATGCAAAAATACATAAAATAATCGAAGTGTGTCCACTTCGCAGGGCATAAATTGACATATTGTCACTTACAAATTGACACATGTTCAGAGCGCTGTGTCGGAAGCGTCGGGAGACGTGTATGTGACTGTGTTAACAAAGTTTATACTATGCTTCGTCGGGCTTTAACACTTGCGGTGTCGTGAGACAGTTTTCAGACGAAGCTCTGCACCGCCCGGAACGGCTCTGGAGCGTCTTCCGCAGTATCGTTTTCCTGCCGATGGACTGCGGTAAAGTCTGCCCCGTGTATCAGGAAAGCCTATTTCATGCCTCAATAAAGCCTATTCTGTGCCTCGATTATGCCTTTTTTATGTCCTAATAAAGCCTTTTTCGGGGCATGAAATGTACCGTTCCGCAACGCTATATTGGCTGTTTTGCAGACTGACGTGCGGGAGTGTATGAATCGATGCGCATATGACAGTCCGACATACAGTGTTTTTGCGTGATATGTCTGAAACTTCTGAATCTCGAGTAAAATAAAAGAACGGTGTACAAGACTTGAAAGACAGTGACTTATTTCATGACAGTTTTAACATTTTCAATGCGTTTTTCTGCTAATAAAGTATAAAATAACGCCGTCCATCGGACTCATTTACGTTTTATGGCATTTTGTTGTTGCAGAGGGGCTTGTGGCTTTTCGTCTGTCTGAATAATTATTTATAACTTTGCATACGGAAAAGTTGTACCCGCGTGTATGGGGACGGCCGCCGTCTTTCCGTGCGTTTTCCGCAGTGTGCGGTGCGTGCGGTTGTGGTGTTGTGTGCCGGGTGCGCCGTTGCCGTTTCCCCAATCTTATCGTGCCGGGTGAGCTTGCGGCATGTCCGCCTGATGCGGCGTGCCTGTGACTATTGATAATTTTATGGACAGGATATTTCACAAACGTGTTAGTGTCCGCGACTTTGTCGTGGTGGCGGTGTTTGCCATTGTCGGACTCTGGGCGCTCATGCACCGCAATGTTCAGTCGGGCCTTGTAGGTCTGGCCATGATGATGCTGGCCGCGCTCACGGTGGAGCGCGCCGTTCACACCGTCTATACGCTCACCGCAGACGGCCGTCTGCTGATAGACTGCGGACGTTTTGCACGCCGCCGCGAGGTGTCTCTGACCGACATACGCAGCGTGTATCGTGTGGAGGGACGTCTGTTGCTCAGGTCGTATGTTGCAGTGGAGTGTGTCTCGGGAAGCGTGATTGCAGTGCAGCCCGGCAATGAAGAAGGATTTGTGAAAGAACTGCGCCGCCGCATGGGATCCGCACGGCAGTCCTCCGTCCAAGATGCCGCTCAGGACTGACTACGCCGCGCTGAAGAACCGATGGACGTAATGCCGGTTGTGCAGGACGTGCCTGTCATGATACATAAAAGACCTTACCTAAAAAAGAAAATGAAACGACTGTTATATCTGCTTCTCATTCCGGTGTTGTTTTTCACACCGGCTCATGCTCAGGAAATAGTAGACGACGATGACGAGTACGCGTCAGGCGCCGCCGACACCATACGCACCGACACCGCGTCGGCCGTCATACCGTCGCTGCCCTGGCCGCAGTCGGTGCAGCAATCGCTGACATCGCTGCTCGACGCACGTATGTTCGAGACCTCTCAGGTGGGCATTATGGTGTATGATCTCGATGACGATTCGGTCATATTCCGTCACAACGAACACCAGCGTCTGCGCCCCGCATCGACCATGAAGCTCATCACTGCCATCACCGCCATCGACAAGCTGGGCGGCAGCTATCAGTTCAAGACCGAGCTGTGCTACACAGGTCAGGTGGCCGACGGTGTGCTGCGCGGCAATGTATATTGTGTGGGCGGATTCGATCCGCGGTTCAATTCCGACGACCTCCGCGCCTTTGTGGAGAGCATCCACAAAATGGGCGTTGATACCATACGCGGCAATCTCTATGCCGACAAGACCATGAAGGACACCGCACGCCTTGGAAAGGGCTGGTGCTGGGACGACGACAATCCCGTGCTCTCGCCGTTGCTCATAAGCCGCAAGGACAACTTCATGACGCGTTTTGCCGAGGAACTGCGCGAGTATGGCATCGTGGTGGAGGGCACAGTGTCGGAGGCCATGAAGCCGGGCGACGCTTTCTGCATCTGCCGGCGCTTCCATACAATGGACCAGATACTCATGAACATGATGAAGGAGAGCGACAATCTGTATGCCGAATCGATGTTCTATCAGCTCGCGGCCAGCACCGGCAACCATCCGGCCACGGCCCGCAGTGCGCGCATGGTGATAAACAGGCTCATAGAGAAAGTAGGTCTTGACGCTTCGCAGTATTCCATTGCCGACGGCTCTGGGCTGTCGCTCTACAATTATGTGACGGCCGAGCTGGAGATAAAACTGCTGCGCTACGCCTTCAAGAACAACAACATATATCTGCACTTGCATCCTTCGCTGCCGCAGGCAGGCGTTGACGGCACGCTCAAGAACCGCATGCACGGCCCGTTCACACGTGGCAACGTGTATGCAAAGACCGGTTCTCTGACGGGTGTGAGCAGCCTTGCCGGCTACTGCACGGCGCCCAACGGCCACCGTCTGGCCTTTGCCATAATAAACCAGGGAGTGAGACACAGCCGCGACGCGCGCGCTTTTCAGGATCGTGTGTGCCAGACGTTGTGCCAGCCCTGACGACATAACATCCAGTAAAGAACTATGTACGACATTGTCATTCAGACCGAACAGCTTTTCGCACAGACCGGATTGTCCGGCGAGATGCTCACGTTCGTAAGCCGCATGGCCCTGGCCCTGCTTGTGCTCGGAGCCGCGTGTGTCATCTATCTTCTGTGTCACAGATTCATAGTGCCGCTCATGGTGCGCATAGCGGAGAAGACCGTGGTGGAGTGGGACGACATTCTGCTCAACGAAGCAACGCTCCGTGCCGCCTCACATATAATTCCAGGACTGTTCGTGTGGATGTTTCTGCCCGATGTGTTTGCCGTCTACCGTTCCGTGCCGGAGATTCTTTCGCGCGCCACGGCCTTCTATGTGGTGCTCATGTCGATGCGTCTCGGCATTGCCTTCATCGATTCGTTCAAGGGTTTCGAGGGCGAGCGGCGTACAGCCCTGCAACAGTATTTCCACACCTTCTGTGGTGTGCTGAAGATAGGAGTCATATTTATTTCGGTCATAGTGATGCTGGCCGTGGCTATAGGACGCAGTCCGCTGACGCTCCTTGCCGGTCTCGGTGCCACGTCGGCCATACTCATGCTCGTGTTCAAGGACACCATAACGGGTCTTGTGGCGGGCGTGCGCCTCACAAGCAACGACATGTTGCACAAGGGCGACTGGATAACAGTGCCCAAGACCGAGGTGAACGGCATTGTGGAAGACATAACGCTCACAACGGTGAAGGTGCGCAACTTCGACAACACCATACTCACCGTCTCGCCGCTGACGCTTGTAGACGGTTCGTTCCAGAACTGGATGTCGATGCGCAACGGAGGCGGACGAAGGGTGAAACGCATGGTGTATTTCGACTTCCGCAGCGTGCGCCTGGCCGACGACCAGATGAAACAGAGGCTGGCGCACAAGTACGGCATGAGGGAGACGGAGATGAAGGGCGAGGTTGTCAACATGACGCTCTTCCGCCGATATGTGGAACGCTGGATATCCGGGCGCGACGATGTGAACAGCGATATGATGTTCTTCGTGCGCCAGCTCGAGGCCACAAGCACCGGTCTGCCCATGGAGTTCTACTTCTTTCTGAAGCAGAAGGACTGGAAACCTTATGAGCACCATCTCGCCGAAATAATGGAATACATCTACGCCATTGTGGACGATTTCGGCCTGAAGATATATCAGCGCCTCTGAGTCTCGGCTCCAATCACGGACGGGCAATGGCTCGGCGTAAATTCAACGGAGATAGGTCGCAATAGAAAACAGCGGTATCAATACCTTATAGGCTACGTTGCCCTCTGTTGAAGGAAAACAATATGGGCCGCTTTCAGATTTTCAGCATCCTGCGGTTTTTTCGTCTGAGTTTTCAGTTCTACCCCAAAAATCCAGCGAGTATTTGCGCGCAGACTTTCCTTCGGACGCAAATACGCGAGAAATGAGAGCCGTGTACAAACTGTTGGATTCCAACGACTTACATTTGGAAGTGATTTTTCCGCCACACGAAATGCACCGTTTCTGCACGTGATACGGTCCGTTTCATGCCCTCAAATGCACCATAACACACCCTAAAACAGTTATAACCAGACCCTGAAACGGGCATAATCGGAATGTCGGATTAATGATTCCGGATTACACTACAGGATATATGGTAATGCGGTACGGCCTGAACCGGCCTTTATAAGCTACGATTTAACATTTCTTTACATCTCTTTCGCGAATTTATTTTGTCAAAAAAAAGTCAAGAAAATCTGTAAGTACACCGTCCGGGTTTTCTTGAAAAACGCCTGCATTACTCGTGAACAGACACGCGGGAGACATGCGTACTTCTTGTGGTGTGGATTTACCGGCGGTGGCAGCGTCAGTTTATTGTTATCTCAGCATACGTTCCGCCACTGCTCATAACCCCCAGCGTTGTCCGGAATTTTTGCTTCATTCCGTGGTTATTCATGAGTAAAACCTGTCTCAACGGAATTTCAGCAGAACCTGTGCTATAGTTCCACGACGTACAGGCTACAATAAAACACCGGCCCGCAGCGACGTTGGTGTAGTGCTGCGGGCCGGTGGCGTATAGTCTGTTGCGATATTCCGAGGGTTGCTGTCAGTCGAGTTTTTTACCCGTCAGGTCTTCTATCTGCCGAATACATTCCTTCAGTTCGCGCTGTCTTTTCACGTATATTATAGCTGCTGCGACCGCTCCCGCTATTCCACCAAAGCAGGCTCCGCGATAGAATGGGACGCCGTATGGTGCATCGGGATTCACTTCGAGAAACATCCATGTAAGAAGTATCACCGAGATAGGGATGCTTATGCGCAGCCATTTGGCGTGAAAGCGTTTCAGACGTATCAGTCTGCGGCCCGTATCCACAAGCCTGTCGGTGCCCACAGTCTTGTTGTTCAGTCCGCGTTGCGCATAGAATGTATATACTGTCGCCGCAATCATATACAGTCCGAAGGCGACGGCGAAGACCGTAGACACCTTTATTTCCGCTACGAGCATATATATAAGCCATGGTATGAAAATGAGAATGAAAACCAATGACAACATACGTTCGCGTGTCAGTTTTCTGACAGTCTTCTTTATTATGGAGCGCAGCAGCTTCTCGCTCACCATCTGCTCCTTGTCGAGCTTCTCCTTGAGCAGCGCTACCTGTGCGCGCATCATTTCCAGTTCGTTGTTGTTTTCCATCTTCTTGCAGTTTTAGTTGTTGGACATTTGTTTTAGTTCCTGGCGTATGCGGAACAGTCTCACCGACACGTTCTTGGCCGTGATGCCCACTATGTCGCCTATTTCCTCATAGCTGAGATTCTCGAGCCACAGCAGCACTATGGCGCGGTCGAATGGTTTGAGACGGTGGATGCGGTCGCGCAGCATGCGTATCTGCCGTGTGTCGTCGTCGTTGTCCTCATACAGGTTGGCCTCCATTGCCAGCCTCACAGTGGGTTTCCGCTTGCGTTTCCTGTCGCTGCTTATGCACGTGTTCAGGCTCACACGCCATATCCATGTGGACATATCGCTCGACTGTCTGAACTGTCCGAGTCCGTTCCATACGTTCAGCAGCACTTCCTGAAACATGTCGTCGGCGTCTTCGGCGTTGTCGGCGAACATGTAGCACACGGTGTATATGGTGCTTTTGTGCTGCCTGACTATACGTTCGAATTCTTTTTCTGATACTTCCATTTGGTTATATTTGAACATTACTGCAAGTTAGACGCAAAGGTAACACAAAAAACTACATCGATTGAGAATTATTTTCAGTATTGTCGCAAAGTTTCTGTTTCTGACGGCACATTGTCATGTCGCAGGGCCGTTTTTTTGTCGTGGGGCTGGGAGAAACCATATTTTATCCGTATCTTTGCACCATCGAAACATAGAAAATACAGTCCGGCCGTGTGTGTCGGGATGGAAAAACTTTAAACGTCAAGTGTTATGAGTGTCAATATTCAGAGAAACGAGAAAAAACGTATTGTGATTGTCGGAGGAGGATTCGGAGGACTGCGCCTTGCCATGGAGCTGCGCAACTCTGGCCTGCAGGTGGTTCTGGTGGACAGAAACAACTATCATCAGTTCCCGCCACTGATATATCAGGTGGCCTCGGCCGGCATCGAACCCGGACACATATCGTTCCCCTTCAGAAAGATATTCCGCGGTAAGGACGACTTCTATTTCCGTATGGCAGAGGTGCGTGCCGTCTTTCCGGAGAAGAAAATCATCCAGACTTCTATCGGAAAGATGGAGTATGACTATCTTGTATTTGCTGCCGGTACTACAAGCAACTTCTTCGGAAACAGCAATATAGCCGATGAGGCAATGCCTATGAAGACCGTGGCGGAAGCCATGGGACTGCGCAACGCGCTGCTGAGCAATCTGGAGCGTGCGCTGACGTGTGCCACAGAGGAGGAGCGTCAGGAGCTGCTCAATGTGGTGATTGTAGGTGGTGGTGCCACCGGTGTGGAGATTGCGGGTGCTCTCTCGCAGATGAAGCGCTACGTGCTGCCTTACGACTATCCTGACATGGACGCTTCGCTGATGCACATCTATCTCATCGAGGCCGGCGACCGTCTGCTTGCCGGCATGTCGCAGGACTCGTCGCAGAAGGCAAAAGAGTTCCTCGAGGGCATGGGCGTGGAGGTTTGTCTCGGCAAGATGGTGACCGACTATCGCGACCGTAAGGTTGTGATGAAAGACGGAATGGAGATTCCTACACGTACGTTCATATGGGTTTCGGGTGTCAGAGCCAATACCGTCACCGGTATAGACGGCGATCATCTCGGACGCGGACAGCGCATCATTGTGGATGAGTACAACCGTGTGAAGGGCATGGACGGTGTGTTTGCCATCGGCGACCAGTGTCTGCAGACAACAGATCCGGCCTATCCCGGCGGTCATCCGCAGCTCGCGCAGGTGGCCATACAGCAGGCAAGAAATCTTGCACGTAACATAAAGAAGATAGCGGCAGGCGAAGAGAATACTCTCGTACCGTTCAGATACAACAACCTCGGATCCATGGCTACAGTGGGACGTAATAAGGCTGTGGCCGAGATAGGCAAGTTCCACTCGCAGGGTTTCTTTGCATGGGTGCTGTGGCTTGTGGTTCATCTACGCTCCATTCTTGGCATACGCAATAAGCTCATGGTGCTTCTCAACTGGTTGTGGAACTATGTCACCTACGACGAGTCGATAAGAATGATTGTCTATGCCACCAAACCGAAAGAGGTGAGAGAGCGTATGGAGCGTGAGCGCGTGACTCACCTTGGCACGGATATGCTGGCCGAAGCCGAGATGCTGAGAAAACAGAAGGCTGAGGAAGAGAAACAGTCATAAGGCCTGATGATGCCCGGCGTTGTGGCGCGGGCATCTTTTCATGCAATCATAGTGCGCGTTTGGCTTCACATATTCATATGATGTGTGAGCCGATATGCATGAAAGCAGCTGAGCGCTTATATGATAATGATAGAGCCGCTATTTATAAATGATTGCGCCGGTACGTGAAAACATCCGGGCAATCATATAAAAATAAGAAAACCGTTATACACAAATAAAAGAGCCGCTTTCCTCATTCGGATGGGAAAGCGGCTCTTTCTTGTATTGTTGTCCGGGCTTATGCTTCAGCCTCAGCCTCAGCCTCTTTTTCTGCCTGACGATAATATTCTACGTCTTCTACGCGCAGGTTCTTTATGAACGAGTGGTGAGCGTTTACCTCAGCCTCTGCATAGCGTACATACACGTTGGCGCTCTTCTCGAAGAGTTCCGGAGAACGTGTAGCGTCGTCGAGGATGAGCAGCGACATGATGGTGTCGGCTGTCATTTCGTACAGACGGCGTGCCACGAAGTCCTGCAGTTCCTGGCTTCCGGCTTCCTTCACGGCGTTCACTGCGTCTTCCAGTTTCTCAGCCATGAGAGCCACGCGCACCTTGAGTGCCTTCATGCTGTCGGCAACCTCGTGCTCCAGCATATCCTTTATCATGCCCATGTATGTGCCGTTGGTGATGTAGCGTATTGCGGCAACCACCTGGAGCTGTGTTGTTCCTTCATAGATGGAGAAGATGCGTGCGTCGCGGTAAAGACGCTGACACTTGTACTCCATGATGAATCCTGAACCGCCGTGAACCTGTATTGCGTCGTATGCGTTCTGGTTGGCGTACTCGGAGTTCATACCCTTTGCCAGCGGAGTGAAGGCGTCGGCGAGGCGTGCGTACTTCTTCTGCTCCTGACGCTCTTCGGCTGTGAGCTTGCGCTCGCGTGCTATGTCGTCGAGGGCTTTGTATATGTCGACGTATCTTGCTGTCTGATACAGTATGCTGCGACCGGCATCAAGCTTTGCCTTCATGCGTGAGAGCATGTCATAAACAGCCGGGAACTTGATGATGGCAGTGTCGAACTGCTTACGGTCCTTAGCGTATGAGAGAGCCTCGTTGTAGGCAGCCTGGCTCACACCTACCGACTGAGCGGCGATGCCCAGACGTGCTCCGTTCATCAGAGCCATCACATATTTGATAAGACCCATACGTGTGCTTCCGCACAGTTCTGCCTTCGCGTTTTTGTAAACAAGCTCACATGTCGGTGAACCGTGGATTCCCAGCTTGTGCTCTATGTGGCGTACTGTCACGCCGCCCTGGTTCTTGTCGTAGATAAACATTGACAGTCCGCGGCCGTCGTGTGTGCCTTCCTCAGAACGTGCGAGCACGAGGTGTATGTCAGAGTCGCCGTTGGTGATGAATCGTTTCACACCGTTGAGCAGCCAGCAGCCGTCTTTCTCGCTGTATGTAGCCTTGAGCATTACGCGCTGCAGGTCGGAACCGGCGTCCGGTTCGGTGAGGTCCATACTCATGGTCTCGCCTGCACAAACGCGCGGAATGTATTTCTGGCGCTGCTCTTCGCTGCCGAACTCATAGAGAGTCTCGATACAATCCTGCAGTGACCAGATGTTCTGGAAACCGGCATCTGCGGCAGAGATAATCTCCGAAGCCATAGAGTAGGGAGTGATCGGCATGTTCAGACCGCCGTAACGGCGCGGCATTGAGATGCCCCACAGTCCTGCCTTGCGTGTGGCGTCGAGGTTCTCGTATGTCTTTGATGCGTAGTGCATGCGTCCGTCCACGAGGTGCGGTCCTTCGAGGTCTACGTCCTCACTGTTGGGTTCGATAATGTTTGCTGCGATGTCGCCTGTTATCTCGAGCACGTTCTTGTAGTTCTCGATGGCGTCGTCGTGGTCAACTGGCGCGTCCTCATACTTGTCCTTGTCTTCGAAGTTGCGCTCCTTGAGCTCGACAACACGCTTCATCTCAGGATGATTGAGATAGAAGTCGAACTCCGGATGATCTGTATAATAATTAGCCATTTTGTTTACTTGCTGTTCTGTTTGTAATATTTGATTAATTTAGGAACGACTTCCTCAACGGTACCATTGATCACGTAGTCGGCAATCTTGTTGATAGGAGCGTCAGGATCGCTGTTGATAGAGATGATGATGCCTGAGTCCTGCATGCCGGCGATGTGCTGAATCTGTCCTGAGATACCGCATGCGATGTACACTTTCGGATGTACTGTCACACCGGTCTGACCGATCTGGCGGTCGTGGTCGATCCATCCTGCGTCCACAGCGGCACGGCTTGCGCCAACCTCACCGTGGAGTTCCTTTGCCAGTTTGAAGAGCATGTCGAAGTTCTCTTTGCTTCCTACGCCGTAGCCTCCGGCCACAACGATGGGCGCACCTTTGAGGTTGTGCTTTGCAGCTTCCACGTGGCGGTCGAGCACTTTCACTACGAAAGCCTCCGGAGAAACATATTTTGCCACTTCTGGATAAACCACTTCCTCTTTTGCCTTGCCCTCGTAGAGAGCTTTCTGCATCACTCCGCTGCGCACGGTAGCCATCTGTGGGCGGTGGTCAGGGTTGACAATGGTTGCCACGATGTTGCCTCCGAATGCCGGACGGATCTGATAGAGCAGGTTGTCATAGTGCTTGCTTACCATCTCACCGTTCACTTTCACCTTGGCGTCATAGTCGCCTATCTCGAGCTGTGTGCAGTCGGCTGTCAGTCCGCTTGTCAGAGATGAGGAAACTCTCGGGCCGAGGTCGCGGCCTATTACGGTTGCGCCCATGAGCGCTATTTGCGGTTGCTCTTCCTTGAAGAGGTTCACCAGAATGTCTGTATGAGGTGCTGATGTGTACGGGAACAGACCTTCGGCGTCGAAAACAAAGAGTTTGTCAACACCGTAGGGCAGAATCTGCTGCTCCACCTCTCCCTTGATTCCTGTGCCAGCAACTACGGCATGGAGTTCCACACCGAGTTTGTCGGCCAGCTTGCGGCCTTTGGTGAGCAATTCCTGAGATACTTCGGCTACTGTTGTGCCTTCTATCTCGCAATATACAAATACGTTGTTCATATATTCTTGTTTGTCTTTTGAGCTGCGCATCCGGCGTCTTCCGTATTGCCGTATGCCGTGCAGCTTTTATTTTTTACTGCTTCGGATGAATATTATCCTATAATTTTTTCTTCCAGCAGTTCCTTCACCAGTCCTTCGATGTCGGTGTCGCTGCTGCTCAGTGTTTTGCTTTCCTTAGCCTGGAACACAATGTTCTTCACGGCCTTCACCTTTGTAGGCGAGCCGCTGAGTCCGCATTGAGCCGGATCTCCGTCAACGTCGGCCACAGACCATTGGTTCAGAGTGAGATAAGGCCGCTCCTCATACAGATAGTTGTATTTGTTGTCGGCGGTACGTTCCATCGGCGCTGTGGCGCGCTTGTATTTCATCATCAGTTTTGCGTTGCACGGACGGCACGGGTCTGCGCTTCCCGTCACTGTCACGACGAGAGGCATCGGTGCCTCGACAGTCTCCACGCCTCCGTCGATGTGGCGACGTATTGTGAGCTTACCGTCTTCGCATTTCAGTATTTCCTCTGCATATGTTACCTGTGAGAGACCCAGCTTCTGTGCCACCTGCGGACCAACCTGTGCGGTGTCACCGTCGATAGCCTGGCGGCCTCCGATAACGATGTCAACATCGCCAATTTTCTTTATGGCCGTTGCAAGGGCATAAGATGTGGCGAGTGTGTCAGCTCCGGCAAAAAGACGGTCGGTCAGCAGCCATCCTGTATCAGCTCCGCGATAGAGTCCCTGACGTATGATTTCAGCAGCGCGGGGAGGGCCCATGGTCAGTATTCCTACGGTAGAACCCGGGTTCTGCTCTTTCAGACGCAGAGCCTGCTCAAGTGCATTCAGGTCCTCCGGATTGAAGATTGCGGGCAGCGCCGAACGGTTGACTGTTCCTTCAGCAGTCATGGCATCCTTGCCCACGTTTCTCGTGTCTGGTACTTGCTTGGCAAGTACAACAATTTTCAAACTCATAATATAGTAATAATAAATTGTGAAATTTCAAATCGCAAAAGTAATAACTTTTTGATAGCCAGCCAAATTAACACATTTAAAAAATGTGTATTTAAGCTCTCTCGTGCTCTATTTTTGTTATTATTATCTGATGTATCTTTACTTTCTGTATGTATATATGATATTTATTTTGAAGGTTTAAAATCGGAATGTAATAGAAACAGTTATACGTTCTGCACGTCAGTCAAGCTTGATTTTAAAATTATGTATATGGTGAAATGATGTTTGAAAATAGCGGTGGTGTGTTAAGATCAAGAATGGGATGAACGTTTTGAGCTGTAGAGAGAGGATCTTTTGTATTGTCGGCTGATGGAATACATTTATACAAAAAGTTTAAATAACGCTCATTAGATTATTCCTGATGATGTGGATAATAGTAAATCTATAGAATACAAATTCTTTGTAGAATTAATCTATGGAATGTTGTAGATGAATAGGAATATAATTGGTGGAAATATTTTTGAAAGACTTTCTGTCTTTATAAAAAACATTTACTTTTAGTTCAAAGTATAAGATATTTGATAATTTTATTGTAAACCTTTAGAGTGTAAACGTTACATATTGCTTTTATAAAAGATGCTGTGTATCAATATGATTAGAATAATTGATACACAGCTTGAATTAATCAGAATCATTCGAACTTACGTTACTTAATAATCTGCATTGAAGGAAGTACAGGTTGTAAAGCCGTTACTATCTTCTTGAGGTTTCTTTTACCTTTTCCAAAGTCAATCAGTGTTGTAGGAACTTGTGGCGAACTTGTTATTTGAATTTGTGTATGTCCATTATTTAAATATTGGCAACATATGTTTATATTTTCTCCCCAAGACCACATGGTCGCTGGTGTCTCAAGTAAGAGGGTAAAGTTTGTGTCAGAATAACTGAGCACATACATTCCTTTAATATTATAACAGACAGATTTTAATATTTCATAAGTGTCCTTTATATTTATGGGACATTCTATCTTTACTCTTTTATCAATAAGTGACATTTGTCTATATTTTTAATATGTTTCTTATTATCCACCACAAAAAATAAAGTAGTACGTAGAGTTTTAATGTGCGAGCATCATAAATTATCGATTTTATTCCGTCAAAGATATTCTTATAATTATACCAAGTGCATAGCACAGCAAGGAATGCGTAGGGGATTGATATTAAGAAAAAGCAATTATATTTAAGAGCAGTCATAATTTCACCATGCACCAAACTATGTAAGGCACGTTGTGTTCCACATGATGGACATTCGGTATCAGTCAGCTCTTTCCACATACAATGTATAGGAAACGACTCTTGTATGGGATTAATAAAATAATACGTGAACAATATTCCTATTACAAGAACAGGAAATAAGTATGGCATTATTTTGTTGATCCTATCCCATGCGGATATGTATTTATTACATTGCTCCAATGACGCCAATAAAGAAGGATATAACAAATCCTACAATACCGCAGATTGCGCTATAAATAGCAAAATTCTTAGCATTATTTGCAGCATCAACAGCTCCATTGTAATTTCCATTGTAGTATAAGCTATTTACTTTCGAAGCATTTACAATAGACACAATCCCCAAAGGTAAACAACAGAGCAATGTTGTTAGGATAGCCCATACCATATTGTTATCTGGCTTCGGCATATTTGGTTGTTGTGGTTGATAAGATTGCTGATATTGCGACTGAGGCTGGTACTGTTGCTGAGGATTATAACCGTATTGTTGATTACTTTGTTGCTTTGTTTCCAGAGGTGCACCACATTTTGAGCAGAATTGAGCTTCGTCCGGGTTTATTGCATGACATTGATTACAAACTTTCATAATGATATCTTTTATAATTTAATGTTACGTTTAGTTAAACGTAAATGCATGTAATTTTGATGGTCAGTTAAAATTATTACTGTATTTATGATGACGAATTCCAACGAATTGCGAACAATAGTCGTTATAATCACCGAAAGCAAAATTATAAAATTATTTTGTACGTTAGATGATTTCTGTAATTTTTTTTATCAATGATTAAAAAATATATATTTAAACCTGTTATGAAGTGTACGTATTGCTGTGTTACAGTCTTGTTATATGATGAAATTATGCTTATTATGATGTTTTCTATGACTCTAGCCATCTCTGTGTGAAGTATTTATATTAGGAAAATATATGTATACAGATGCTAAATATCTTTCTAATGATTATCTTATATAACTATTTTCTTGAAGTGGAAAAAGAAATGGGGTATTGTTGGATCGGGTCGTTAACGTTAATAAGGTGCTTGGGGTAAAATATAAAGGAATAAGTTTTATTGACAGTACTATTTTATCGGTGTGCAAGAAGATTTATATATATATGATATTCAAGGGGGAAATGCTCCGTGGAGTGTTTTTTCGGATTCTATATAAATCTAGTATATACCGAATGTGATGCTCGTTGATGATTTTATTGTTATACAGATGTGTGCAATTATTTTATATTGCTCCTTTTCAAGGAGACTATGCTTTTAATATAACTATTGATATACCGTCTGCGTTGTTCTGAATTTACAGAACTTATGTTATAAGTGATGGTTATCATTTATGGCAAAACTGCCTTGCCGCCTGCTATCTTTTCCTCGAATATGGTGCGCGTTACGCGACGTGCCCTAAGCGAGCGTACGGTGGTGAAATCGGCGAAGAACGGGTCGGTGCTCACAAACCAGGCGCGCGGTCTTACGTCGATGGCGCGCCTGAGTTGCGCTTTCAGTTTCACGGCATAGCGCGGATTGACCACCGACAGAAAACATTCGCCGCGGCTGTTCTCCAATGCGAGAACAAGTCGCGGACGGTTGTCATTGCGTGGCACGGTGGTCTGCCGGCCGCGCATGGATGTCGATACTGTGATGTTCCAGCCGTGGCGCGTGTTCAGCTCGTTCATCATACGGAGGAACACACGTCCGTGTGGCGCGTCGTCGCGTATGCCTTTCCATGCTATGTACAGATGTATCATCTCGTGCAGGAGCACAGTCTGCAATTCGCGTTCGGTGCAGTCGTAGTATGTGCTCAGACGTATGGCGAATCCGGAGGTCTTCCATCCCAGTAGCGTACGTCTGCGTTTGCACGACATAGAGCCGAGCCTTGTGCGCGAATGTCCAAGCGACAGTCGTGGGCGGGGCATGCTTCCGGCGAAGTAGTCACGGTTGAACGTGTCGAACCACGTGGCAATCTGTTCTGTTGTAGGCGTCATCCGTTGGCGTTATTCGCATACGGGCGACAACTGTCCGAGCGCCTTCTCTATTTTCTCAGACATCACTGTGCCCAACACCACCTTGCCTTCTTTGTCGATGAGATAGAGTGTCGGTATCCAGTTTATTTTATAAGCCTTCGACACTTCGGTGGTCTTCCACTTCTTCAGTTCGCTCACCTGTGTGTACTTTATGCCCTGCTTCTTTATCATGGCGGTCCAGTTGTCCTTGTTGTCGTCGAACGATACGCCCAGGAACACTATGCCGCGGTCCTTGTAGGTCTCGTACATACGCTTCATGTTCGGTATGTCCTTTATGCAGTCGGGGCACCACGAAGCCCAGAAGTCGAGCACCACATACTTGCCGCGGAAGTCGCTCAGGCTCACCGTCTTGCCCTCCGGAGTCTTCAGACTGAATTCGGGTGCTTTGGCGCCTGTCTCGAGCAGTTCGGTGGCATACTTGGCGTCGTCGTCCTGAGTGGCGAGGTTCTGTGCGCATGTTGTGCTGAAAGGCATTGCCGCCATTGCTGCGGCGAAAGCCAGAGTTATAAACAGCTTTTTCATTTTTTCTTGTTTTTGTGATTTGATAATCAGTATGCACTATGCGTCCGGCTGTAAGGATAATGCCGACGGAAGCGACTGTGGCCTGTTCTTATCATGCCTGACGCAGCATATCATCTGCAAAGATACGACATAGGATTTATTCTTCAAAGGAATAATATTTAAAAGATATAAAGCCCGTATTGTGTTGCATAAATATTCATTTGCGGTTGTATATTTATGCAACGGGCCGAGGCTCAACTCTTCGAGAGTGCCGATGAAATCAATCAAAAGATTTTTTCGTACAAATACGCGAGTTTTGAGGAGGTATGCATAACTTTCTGACACTCTGAGGGTTACGCTGTTTCGTGACGTGAAATGGTGATTTCGGACTTGCAATAACGGCTGTTTTATGGTCTGAAACAGGCTTTTTCACACTCCGAAATGGTCTTTATCAGGGCATGAAATGAAGCTAACGACAGTGCGAAACAGACCGTTTCGCACTGTCATGAGAATTTTAATGTCAGAAGAAGTGGATATTTATGCAATATAATTTCATTTTTAACAGTTTCCGATTTCTATTTTGCAAAAATTTTTTGTCAAAATATTTTACTGTCAGAACCGTATATTTATTCATTTCTACCCATGTATTCGGTGTTTCCGTGCTGGCTCCGGCTTGCGGCCGTATCAGTAGCCTGTGTCGCTGAACAGCCAGTCGAGCGGATATATGCCGCGCATGGTGTCGCGGTGGTTGTAGAATTCGGATGCCGCGCGCTTGTTCTCCTTGCTGCTGAGCGACGGGTCTTTCAGCGGCGCCATACAGGCTATGCTGTGCACCGTCTTGCGCCTTTCCGCCTCGCTTTCGGGCAACCGTGCCATGTCCGTCATTATTTTTCCGGCCATCCTTTGCAGCTGACTGCTGCCTCTGGCAGACAGTTCTGTGAGATAGTCGGTCTGTGCCTGCCGCCCGTCGCGCAGACCAATGGCCATGGCTTTCAGCGCGTATAGATTGAGCGTGTCCGACTTGTTGAGCCGCCCCATGGCTATCTCGCGCCTCAGTTCCTTTATCTTACTGTGTGTGCCCAGTACCCGCGCGCTTATTATCACGCCTTTGGCTATGAGGTAGTCCATGGCTTTGTTCACGTCGTCATACCTCACGGAGTTTCTCAGCGGTTTCCAGTCGTCGTATGAGAGTCGTCTCACCTGTTCCTCGTCTTCTGTCAGTTCCTTCAGCTGGCGGTATGTCAGACGCTTGATAAGTTCCTCTATCTGATATTCCTTGTTGGTGCCGATGAGTGGCACGGCTATGTCTTTCGTCCTTATTTTCTCGTCAAGCAGATCTATCAGTCCCGTGTATGCCGAGCGCGCCATGCCCGGTAGGCCGGCCTCGTCGAAGGCCAGCGCCTTCTGCAGTGCGAGTGCTATCTCGTTCTTTCCGTTATATCCCGGCCGCGCATAGTCATGTTCCGTCTTCCGGTCGTCGTGCTTGTACAGGTTCAGTTTGCCGTATTCCGTCAGCGCGGTCTTGGCGAGTATGGTGGCCTGATGATAGTTCTTGTCGGTCAGCCACAGCCGTGTCATTACCAGTGTGCTTGGTGCGTGCAGCGGTGTTATCGACGTTATCTGTTCCATTTCGTCTATGGCTTCACGCAGTTTGCTCTCTTTCATGCCCGAGGAATATTTCAGGGTGAAGTCGGAATATTCCCTCATCTTGTCGATGAGCGGCACGATGTGGTAGGGCAGATTGAGATAAGGGTCGATGAGTTGCAGGGTGTATCTGAACTCGGTGTTGGCCGGCTTGTTGTTTAGATAGGCCGGATACCAGCGTGGCATGTTGAGGATGAGACGCTCAATCTCCTTTGCCAGCAGCGGATGCACGTCCTGTAGTATCTTCACGTTGCTTGTAGTGCCGTCGGCACGTATCACGAAACTCACGGGCACTGACGGCACGAATGCCGTACGCCATGCGGCTGTAGGGTAGTGGAAGTTTTTTGCCACATACTCCGGCAGGGCTTCATCAACGCTTCCCGGGAACACCGGTGCTATGTCCACGTGGCTGTATATGTCGGCCGGTGCCACGTCGTCGGTGCCGCTTTGTGCTGATGCGTATGTGCAGAAGAAAGACATCAGCGTCAGGATGGACAGTATGTGTTTCTTCATATGGCTTTGTTTTTGATTGTCATACTCTGTTGTTCACGTTACGAAATTACGAATATTTGTCTGCATGCGAAAGGGAAAATCCCTATCATCGGTTAGGATTTTCCCTATTTGTTGTTTGTCGCCGCCTTGCGTGTCGCGCATTCGGGGTGTGAGGGCGCGGTGGTGTGGCTCTGCGATGTGATGCGGAGCGGTAAGGCAAAACAAAAAGGCGGCAGAACATTCTGCCACCTTCTGAAAGATTGTATATGTTGTTTTGCTTCACACAAGTCCGTCTATCTGTTTCTTCAGTTCCATGAGCTGGTCGCGTACGGAGATGAGTGTGTCGAGCACATCGGCACTCTTGTCTGCTCCGCTGCGGTTCTGGTTCATCATTTTCCGCGCTGCGGCAATCTTGAATCCACGCACCTTCACGAGGTTGTATATCAGTTTTATCTGCTCTATGTCCTTCTCTGTGTACTGCCTCACTTTCTGTCCTGTGGTCTTGGGTTTGAGATGCGGAAATTCCGTCTCCCAGTAGCGCAGGGTACATTCGCGTACGCCTATCATCTGGGCCACCTCTTTTATTGAATAATACAACTTCAGATTCTTGTTTGGATTTAATACCATGGACAGTGTATTTTTATTAAACAATGATTAATTTATTTGCAAAAATAATCAAAAGGAAGTATCTTTGCAAAACTTTTTGTAAGGAATTGGAAAATTAAAATAAAAAACATAACATGATGACAGCTAACGAAATCCGCGACTCGTACAAAAAGTTTTTCGAGTCGAAAGGACATGCCATCGTGCCGTCGGCACCGATGGTGATAAAAGACGACCCAACGCTGATGTTTACCAACGCCGGAATGAACCAATGGAAGGATATCATTCTCGGTACGCGCGACCCCGAACCGCGCCGCCGCGCCGACTCGCAGAAGTGTCTGCGCGTGAGCGGAAAGCACAACGACCTTGAGGAAGTGGGACACGACACATACCATCACACAATGTTCGAGATGCTCGGCAACTGGAGCTTCGGCGACTACTTCAAGGAAGAAGCCATCGATTACGCGTGGGAATATCTCGTTGATGTGCTGCATCTTGCGCCCGAAGATCTTTACGTGACAGTGTTCGAAGGCTCGCCTGAGGAAGGTATCGCACGCGACGAAGAGGCTGCACGCTTCTGGGCAAAGCACGTGCCGGCCGACCACATCATCAATGGCAACAAGCACGACAACTTCTGGGAGATGGGCGATACGGGTCCTTGCGGTCCGTGCTCTGAAATCCACCTCGACTCGCGTACGCCGGAGGAGAAGGCCAAAGTGCTCGGACGCGAGCTCGTGAACAAGGACGACCCTCAGGTGATTGAGATATGGAACATCGTCTTCATGCAGTTCAACCGCAAGGCTGACGGCTCGCTCGAACCGCTGCCTATGCACGTCATCGATACCGGTATGGGCTTCGAGCGACTCGTGCGCGCACTGCAGGGCAAGCACTCCAACTACGACACAGACGTGTTCCAGCCTATAATAAAAGAGATAGAACACATCACCGGACTCAAATACGGTGAGAAAGAGGAGACCGACGTGGCCATGCGTGTATGTGCCGACCACTTGCGCGCCGTTGCGTTCTCCATCGCCGACGGTCAGCTGCCGAGCAATGCCAAGGCCGGATACGTCATCCGCCGCATCCTGCGCCGTGCCGTTCGCTATGCTTACACGTTCCTCGGACAGAAGGAAGCGTTCCTCTACAAGCTCATGCCTGTATTCATCAACGAGATGGGAGCAGCCTATCCGGAGCTTCCTGCACAGCGTGAGCTCATCGGACGCGTGATGAAGGAGGAGGAAGACTCGTTCCTGCGCACACTTGAGAAAGGTATCAGCATGCTCAACAGTGCCATGGACGAACTGAAGGCTCAGGGCAAGACACAGCTCGACGGAGTTCAGGCTTTCCGCCTGTTCGATACTTACGGATTCCCGCTCGACCTGACAGAACTCATCTGTCGTGAGAACGGTTACACCGTAGACGAACAGCAGTTTGACGAGGAAATGCAGAAACAGAAAGCCCGTGCCCGCAACGCCGCCGCAGTGGAGAACAGCGACTGGGTTGTGCTTGGCGAAGGCGAACAGCAGTTCGTGGGCTATGACTATACTGAATATGAATGTCACATCCTGCGCTACCGCAAGGTGACACAGAAGAAGAACACCTTCTTCGAACTCGTGTTCGATAATACTCCGTTCTACGGAGAGATGGGTGGACAGGTAGGCGACAAGGGTGTCATCGTGAGCGAAAGCGAAACTGTGGAAATAATCGACACCAAGCGCGAGAACGGACAGAGCATTCACATTGTGAAGGAACTGCCGAAAGATGTCAATGCCGACTTCATGGCATGTGTCGATACAGACAAACGTGCTGCCAGTGCAGCCAACCACACTGCTACACACTTGCTCGACTATGCTCTCAAGCAGGTGCTGGGCGACCACGTGGAGCAGAAGGGTTCGTATGTATCGGACACAACTCTGCGTTTCGACTTCTCTCATTTCCAGAAGGTGACCGATGAGGAACTGCGTCAGGTTGAGCAGATTGTGAACGACATGATACGTCAGGACATTCCGCTCGACGAGCACCGTGACACTCCGTTTGAGGAGGCTAAGAAACTCGGAGCTATCGCTCTGTTCGGCGAAAAATACGGTGACAAGGTGCGCGTGGTGCGTTTCGGACCGAGCTGCGAGTTCTGTGGAGGTATTCATGCTTCATCTACCGGCCGCATAGGTATGTTCAAGATAATAAGCGAGAGCAGCGTGGCTGCCGGCATACGCCGTGTCGAGGCAAAGACGGGAATAGAGTGTGAGAAGCTGATGTACGCTATGGAGGACAGCGTAAGAGCCATCCGCGCGCTGTTCAACAATGCTAAAGATCTGAAGGGTGTCATCGAGAAATATATCGAAGAGCACGATTCCATGAAGAAGGACATAGAACATTTCAGAGCCGAAGCCGTAGAACGCACTAAAGACAAGCTCGTCAGCGATGCACGTCTGATAGGTGGCGTGACAGTCGTAAGCTCTGTATTGCCGATGAAAGCATCTGATGCCAAGGACCTGGTGTTCAAGATCCGTCAGGAAATTCCGCAGAATCTGCTGTGTGTCATCGGTTCTGTTGACGACGGTAAACCTATGCTCAGCGTCATAATGAGCGACGACATGGTGAGCGAGCATAAGCTCAACGCAGGACAGATGGTACGCGAGGCTGCCAAACTCATCAGCGGTGGCGGTGGCGGACAGCCTCATTTCGCTACAGCGGGTGGTAAGAATGCCGATGCGCTTTCTGCTGCGGTGGACAAGGTGATAGAACTTGCAAATCTCTGATAAGAAATGTTTTAAGGATCTGTAAATCCAGAACTGATATTCCTGCGGGGCGTTTTCATCATGGATGAATGCGCCCCGTATCTTTTCATAATATACCGGTCTTTCTTTCTCCGGTTGTATTTTTTGCTTAACTTTGCATCCTGATAACACACAGGTCCGGCTTCGCATGCATCTGGTCCGCGTGCCTTGTCTTTCTTATGCCGGCGATGTTATATATTGTTCATAAGGTTTCGGGCCACATAAAAAATGAAAAGATTATGGCAAAAGACAAATTGTTCACACGAAGTTATATTTGTATTCTGGCTGCCAATTTCCTTCTGTTCTTCGGCTTCTGGCTGTTAGTGCCGGTGTTGCCTTTCTATCTCAAAGAGACATACAACTGTCAGGAAATGATTATCGGCGCCGTTCTGAGCTGTTACACAGTGAGCTGTCTTTGTGTCAGGCCGTTCTCCGGATTTCTCATGGACCGCTTTCCGCGTAAGCCAATATACATTCTCTGCTACTTCATATGTGTGCTGATGTTTCCTGCTTACACCGCGGCCACGGCCATATCGTGGTTCATCGCCCTCAGGGCTTTGCATGGAGTGGCGTTTGGCGGAGTGACAGTCGGTGGAAACACTCTGTGTGTCGATATCATGCCGAGCAGTCGCCGTGGTGAAGGTTTGGGCTATTACGGATTGACAAACAACATAGCTATGGCACTCGGACCTATGACCGGACTGTTCATGCACGACCATTTCACTTACGTGCAGATATTTATCAGCGGTATGCTCGTAAGTGTCACCGGACTTGTCTGTGCCATTGCCGTGAAGGCACGTACGCCGGAGTCGCTCCGTATCCGCCGTCAGATGGAGGCTGCGGGAGAGAAACCTGCCGAGCCGGCACCTCGCAAATTGTCGCTCGACCGTTTCATTTTGCTTAAAGGTATTCCCGTAAGCATTTCGCTGTTTCTTCTTTCCATACCTTACGGGGCAACAACAAACTTTGTCGCAATGTATGCCCGCGAGATTGATATCACTGCTCCAGCCGGACTGTTTTTCACGTTCATGGCCCTTGGTATGGGCGCATCGCGCATCGTGGCGGGCAAGAAGGTCGACCAAGGATATATCACCCAGTGCATACACGTGGGCTATTATCCTGTCATCGCAGCCTTTTTCATGCTCAGTATGTGTCGTTTCGTTGCGCCTGTCAACATGACTGCGGCCACAGCCATGTTCTATCTTGTTCCGCTGCTGCTGGGTGCAGGCTTCGGTGTAATGTTCCCGGCGATGAACTCTCTGTACATCAATCTCGCACCGAACAATCAGCGTGCCACGGCCACAAGCACTTATCTGACAGCCTGGGATGTCGGTATAGGTATTGGAATTGTAAGCAGCGGCGTGATAGCACAGCACTTCACGTTCTATATGGTTTATCTCATAGGTTCGGTGCTTTGCCTTGTTTCACTGCTGTTCTTCACAATGCGTGTCACTCCTCACTATAACCGCAACAAATTGAGATAATTCTTTTACTTGTCTTCCTGCGATATACATTGTTATGTAAGTTGCGGAAAACAACAGACGGGGCGGCCGTACGGTTTTGCAGAAAGAACCGTACGGCCGTGTGTGCTATGTCTGTTTTTTTATTTGTGGCAATTGTTGGATAATGAAAAAAAATATGTAACTTCGCATCATAATGATAGACAGGGCTACAGTCGAAAGGATTATGGAAGCCGCGAACATTGTGGACGTGGTTTCCGAGTTTGTCACATTGCGCAAGAGCGGAGCCAATTACAAGGGGCTCTGTCCGTTTCATGATGAGAAGACGCCGTCTTTTCACGTCTCTCCAGCACGCGGAATATGCCACTGCTTCGGATGTGGAAAAGGTGGAAATGCGGTTGGCTTCATCATGGAACATGAGCAGATGACCTATCCCGAAGCGCTGAGATGGCTCGCCGCAAAATATCATATAGAGATACAGGAACGCGAGCTCAGCGACGAGGAAAAGAAGGAACAGAGCGAGCGCGAGAGCATGTTCATTGTAAATGAATGGGCTTCTGGCCATTTCGAGGACATTCTTCACAACAATGTGGACGGCGTTGCCATAGGCATGCAGTATTTCCGCAGCCGCGGATTCAGGGACGACATAATAAAAAAGTTCCGCCTCGGCTTCGACCTTACAGACCGTTCTGCCCTTGCGTCGGCGGCAATAGCGAAAGGCTACAATCCGGAATTTCTTCTCAAGACAGGTCTTTGCTACAAGACCGACCGCGGCGATCTGATAGACCGTTTTGCCGGACGTGTTATATTTCCGTGGGTGGGCATAAGTGGAAAGACTGTCGGTTTTGGCGGCCGTCTGCTCGACTCACGTACCAAGGGAGTCAATCAGAAATATGTGAATTCGCCAGATAGCGAGATATATCATAAGGATCGGGAGCTTTATGGCATCTATCAGGCAAAGAAAGCGATAGCAAAGGAAGACCGCGTATATATGGTGGAGGGTTATACTGACGTCATTTCCATGCACCAGTGCGGCATAGAGAACGTCGTGGCCAATTCCGGAACGGCGCTCAGTACCCACCAGATACACATGCTCCACCGATTCACTTCAAACATCACATTGCTCTACGACGGTGATGAGGCCGGTATACACGCCGCGTTGCGTGGTACGGACATGCTCCTTTCAGAGGGCATGAATCTTAAGGTTCTGCTTCTTCCAGACGGTGACGATCCTGACAGTTTCGCACGCAAGCACACCGCTTCAGATTTCAGAAAATATATAGAGGATCATCAGACAGACTTCATCCAGTTCAAGACAAGTCTTATGCTCGACGGTCAGACAGATCCTCTGAAACGTTCGGAAGCCATCAACTCTGTGGTGAAAAGCATATCGCTCGTGCCCAACCAGATACTCCGCGACACTTATATACACGACTGTTCGGTGAAGCTTGGCATCAACGAGACGACGCTCATCAACACGATGAACAAGTTTATAAGAAGCGGACGCGAGGACAAACCGGCTCTTCTGCGCGATGAAAGCCTGTCGGGTGCGGTGGAGAAACAGCAGAGAGTGAGTATCACTGCACAGCAGGTGTCTGGTGTGGAGCAGTTGCTTATCGGTGCTGTCATACGTCATGGACAAGAGGTTATATACGACAATATTGAGAGTGAGGACGGTTCGGTCATCAGCCTTAATGTTGCCCAATATGTGGACTACAATCTCAGTGTGGACGGACTCGGCTTCAGCAATCCGCTTTATGCGCGTATTCTTTCTGAAGCGGTGGAACATTCTGGCGACAGTGGTTTCGTTGCCGAACAGTATTTTATACATCACGATGATATCGAAATAAGCAAGGTAGCCACGAGTCTGAGCATAGATGAACTGCAGTTTCTAGCCAAGGGAAACACCGACGAAGAACCGAAGTCGGAGAAAGAACTCCAGGTGGAAGAGGAAGAACGCATCGCTCGTCTGCGCGGTCAGGTGGAACACCTGCTCAACGATTTCCGCATGGACTATCTGGACAAGCGTCTGCGACAGTTACAGACCGACATTACGGCTGCCGTAAACGACGCCGACCGCATGCGCGAACTGATGGAAGAATACAAGAATGTGCACAAACTGCGCGGTCAGCTTGCCAAGGTTCTCGGCAAGAACATTGTAATGTGACACAGCAAAAATACGAAACTGAAAAAACAGAATATAATGTATTACATAGAAAAATCATTCGAAATATCGGCCAGTCACCATCTCACGCTTTCGTATGAGAGCAAATGCACGGCTACACACGGTCACAACTGGAAGATAACGGTGATGTGCAAGTCGCGCGAACTCAATGCCGACGGTATGGTGGTTGACTTCACCGAAGTGAAAAACAAGATAATGAACCTTCTCGACCATAAGGATCTGAACAGTGTGTTGCCATTCAATCCGACTGCCGAGAATATCGCTTTCTGGATTGTCTCGCAGATACCCACATGCTACAAGGCAGTGGTACAGGAGAGTGAAGGCAATGTAGCAATATACGAAAAAGACTGACCAATGAAACGAGTCAACGACATTTTCTACTCCATTCAGGGCGAGGGACGCAATGCCGGACGCGCAGCTGTGTTCGTGAGATTCTCCGGATGCAACCTGAAGTGCTCGTTCTGCGATACCGATTTTGCTGATTTCCGCCTCATGAGTGATGAGGATATCATCGCAGAGATAAGTCAATGGCCGGCACGTCTGGTGATTCTTACCGGAGGAGAACCTACGCTTCAGACCGACGCACCGTTCATAGACAAGCTGCACGATGCCGGGTTTGAAGTGGCGATGGAGACAAACGGCACCAACATACCGCCCGACAACATCGACTGGATAACCTGTTCGCCGAAGACGGGAGTGAGGCTGCGCCGGTGTAACGAACTGAAATGTCTGTTTGATGAGAATGGCCGCGCTGACGACTTCGGCATAGAGGCTGACTACTATTACGTCCAACCGTGCGACACCGGCGACGAAGAGCGCAACCGTCGCATAACCTCTGCCTGCACAGAATACGTGAAAGAACATCCGGAATGGCGCCTTTCGCTCCAGATACATAAACTCGCCGGCTTCAAATGATATACATCCACTGGATTCCGATGTTGCTTTACATCCTCCTGGTTGTGGCAACGATAGTCACTGTTTTGCTTGACAACCGTCAGCCGGTGAAGACAGTGACGTGGATTCTCGTGCTTATCTTCATTCCTTTCATAGGCGTCCTGCTTTATTTCTTTTTCGGTCAGAACACGCGTAAGATGCGTTTCATCAGCCAGCGTAGTCTCGACCAGCTTACCAAACGTTCGATGTTCGAGTTTGCCGAGCAGAAAGATCTGCAGCTGCCCGACCGCTACAAGACACTCATACAGCTGTTCAAGAACCAGAGCCTTTCGTTTCCGTTCAAGGACAACGAGGTAGAATTCTATACCGACGGCCACAGTTATTTCCTCTCACTGTTGCGCGAGATAGGCCGCGCGCGCAAACATATACACATTGATGTCTATATTATCGACGACGATCCGTTGGGCCGTCTCGTCTCCGATGCACTCATAGATAAAGCCCGTCAGGGTGTAGAGGTGCGTCTGATATACGACGATGTGGGCTGCTGGCACGTGCCAAACACCTTCTTCGAACGTATGCGTGACGCGGGAATAGACGTACATGCGTTTATGCCGGTGAAGTTTCCGGCGTTCACAAGCAAGATAAACTACCGCAACCACCGCAAACTTTGTGTCATCGATGGTGAGGTTGCGTTTCTCGGAGGAATGAATATCGCCCGGCGGTATGTCAGCGGCACCGATGCCGGACAACCCTGGCGCGACACCCATCTGCGTGTGCGTGGCGGCGCGGTGTATGCCGTGCAGTGTGCTTTTTTGATAGACTGGTATTTCGTCGACCGCACTCTCATCTCGAACCGTAAGTATTATCCTGCACTGCACAATGCCGTTACGGGCGGCAGTCTGGCCCAGGTGGTGACGAGCAGTCCCATTGCTCCGTGGCCCGACATCATGCAGGGCTACGTGCGTATATTGCTTGAGGCGAAGCATTACGTTTACATGGAGACTCCTTATTTCCTTCCTACAGAACCCATACTGTTCGCTATGCGCACGGCAGCGCTCTCGGGTGTTGACGTGAGACTGATGGTGCCGATGCACGGCGACTCACGTCTGTTGGAGTGGGCGAGCATGACCTATGTGTTCAACACAGTGAAGGCTGGTGTGAAAGTATATCTTTATACTTCAGGCTTCAATCACAGCAAGCTGCTCGTGAGCGACGACTATCTGTGCACCTGCGGCTCCACGAATATCGATTTCCGCAGTTTCGAGAACAATTTCGAAGCCAACATATTTCTTTATGGTGAGGAGACGGCCATGCGCGTGAAGCAGATATTCCTGACCGATCAGGAACAGTGTGTCACCTTCGAGTCGGCCATCAGAAAGAAGAAACGTCCTTTTCTCCGCCGCCTTGGCGAATCGTTGGTGAGACTTCTGTCACCGTTGTTGTGACGTATTTGTTTATTTTCTTATTCTTTGTTTTTCATGTCGGCATGCGCTGCTGTTGTGTGTATGCGTGTGTTTTGATGTTTTTCTGGTTTTGTGATGAGGCCGGAGCATGGCGTATGTTAAGTGCCGGGGTGTCGGAACGGCCGATGGCACGGGTGCGAAAAGATCATTCCGTGCCGAGGCCGTGCATTATTTGAACAGCGAGAAGTTCACGCTGCCATAGCTGCGGTGCTCCACAAAGTGTTCGTGAGCGGAGAAGTCGTTGTCCTTTCCGTGTTCGAATACCAGCAGTCCGCCGTCCTTCAGCAGACCATACTGGAATATGAGCGACGGTATCTCGGGCAGCTGTTTCAGTGCGTAAGGCGGATCGGCGAAGATGAAGTCGAACTGCTGCTTGCAGCTTTTCATGAATCTGAACACGTCGCCGCGGATTAGCAGACAGTCGTCCGTGCCTATCTTTGTCATGCACTGGCGTATGAAGGCCGCATGGTCGCGGTCGGCTTCCACGCTCACCACGTGGCTGCATCCACGCGAGAGCAGCTCGAGCGATATGCTTCCCGTGCCGGCGAAAAGGTCGAGGGCCACGGTACCGTCGAGATCCATGTATCCGTTCACCACGTTGAATATGTTTTCCTTTGCAAAGTCGGTGGTTGGCCGGGCTTTGAACGAGCGCGGAACGTCGAAGTGACGTCCTTTATATAATCCTGTGATAATTCTCATCTTCCTTTGGCGTAATACACCTGCAGGTCGAACGGTAGCCCCTTCATCTCGGCTGCAGCGGGGAATCCGAAGTCGGCCGCAGGATTTATCATGTAAACATTTGCTATGTACTGTCTGAGCAGTTCGGTCAGTTTGTCACGGTCGATCATGTCGCCGGCCATGTGCAGTTCGGCGTCGGTGGTGTCGAGTCCGAGCTGTTTCCACACATACATTATGTAGTACAGCACGTCGTTGGCGTGTGCGGCCTCAAACGAGTTGCAGTATATGAAGCGGTTCTGTCTGAAGCTCATCAGCTCCACGCGCTTGTCGTGGAAGTAGGCAAAGAGCTTGCGATGGGCGCCTGTGAAGCTGCGTCTGTGCATGTAGTTCCACACGGGCTGCATCAAAGGCATGATGGTGGAGACGGGGAAATTGTCGTCAATCACCAGCTTCAGGTCGCTGTTCATGGTGAAGGCGGCCACGGCGTTCTGTCCCGGCAGCACAGCCGTGAGAATCTGTTCGCTCTTGTTTGTCGTGAACATGTGCGAATATAGCAGCTCCGTGTTGTTGTCCTCAAACTCCTCTATTGGTATCATGAGCACCGGTGTGTCCATCATCACCGTGACCGAGGCATACTTGCGCCTGAGCAGTCTGCTCTCGGCGAAAGCCAGTCTGAGGTTGGCCGCCATCGACATTCCGGGGTTCACGTCGTAAGGTTCGTAGTCTATGCCTCCCCCTTCGGCCCTTTTGTCGGTGGCGAACGATAGCGCGTTGTTGCTCACTCTTATGGTGAGTTTCCTGTTCAAAGAGTTTCTATTCCCAGTTTCCGTCATTGTCGTTTGGTGTTGTGAGGTCTCCTATTTTCAGCCCCGGGTATCTTCCTTCGGCCTCGGCGTCTTCGGTCAGACGTCTGGTCAAGCCGGAGTTGAGTCCCCGCAGATAGGTCTTGTATTCGGCCCCGCACTCCATGAGCGGTATGGTGCGGCCGCTTCTGGTGGTCTGCATGGTGGCAGAGAGTCTGAAACGCTGCCCTTCGGCATACGGCACATACTGAAGCGAGTCGGCAAGAAAACCTCTGTCTATGAGCTGTGCGAAGCTGCCTGCATATGAGCCGGTGGCCTTGCGGTAGCGCTCCTGTGCAGTTCTTATCTTCACGAGCCGTTCCTTCACGGCCGTCTCACGCTGTGCCCGCTGCCTGTCGAAGTTCACCGGCGAGCAGATGCTCATGGCACACACCGCGGTCATCGCCGCGACGCACACCAGCAGTATGAGGTTTATGGTTCTCGTGGATAACTGCATACGGATGGGGTTTTTGCCGTTGTCGTTCATTATTGAATATGCAAACTTACTAAGAATTTTCGTAAATACGGCAGTGCATGGCCCATTTTCGCCTAATTTAATAGGCCGGCGCGGCCTTATGTCGGGCAAAAAGACTAATTTTGCATGCGCCGTAATGACACAGACACCACTGAAAGTGGAGCACGCGGAAGCGCGTCACCGTCTGCCGGAACTTGCGGCACGCACACGGAAAGAGGAGGAAAAAGAAGAATGATAGCTGACGAACTGACATACATGATAGCCGAAAATCTCGGCTTTGAGCCTACGGCAGAGCAGCTGGCGGCCATGCGTACGTTTGCCGCCTTCATGACCGACCGCTCCGACCGCGTGCTGATGATAATGCGTGGTTCGGCCGGAACAGGCAAGACTTCGGTGGCGGGAGCCATGGTGCGCACCATGAAGCAGCTGGGCTGCAAGGTTGTGCTGATGGCGCCCACGGGCCGTGCGGCCAAGGTGTTTGCGCTCAATGCCGGACACGCCGCCTGCACCATACACCGCCGCATATACCGGCAGAGGTCGCTGGGCGGAGGATTCAGTCTTGCGCCTAACATGCTGTCGGACACTCTCTTCATGATAGACGAGGCATCGATGATAGCCAACGCCGGTTCCATAGACTCGCTTTTCGCGGGCGGACGGTTGCTCGACGACCTCACGTCGTTTGTCTATGGCGGACGCAACTGCCGTATGATACTCATCGGCGACCGCGCCCAGTTGCCTCCGGTGGGCGAGGCTGAGTCGCCGGCACTCAGCGGTCTGTTCATGGAAGGCTACGGACTGAGAGTGTATGAGAGCGACCTTAACGAGGTGGTGCGCCAGGACAGCATGTCGGGCATACTCTTCAACGCCACCGCCATACGCCGTATGATAACGCACGACCGCCTCACGCTCATGCCCAAGGTGAGATTCGGCGGATTTGCCGATGTGGTGATGGTGAACGGCAGCGAGCTCATAGAGTCGCTCGCGTCGAGCTATTCGGCCGTGGGAATGGACGAGACGATGGTGGTGACACGCTCGAACAAGCGCGCCAACATCTACAACCAGGGCATACGCAACACGGTGCTCGGGCGCGAGGAGATGCTCACTACGGGCGACCTGATAATGGTGGTGCGCAACAACTACTACTGGGCCGGCAAGGACGCACCCACCGATGCGGGCATAAAAAAGGACGCTGCGAAGAAGGCCGACCGCGGAGAGATGGACACAACGGACGCCGCAACGACGGGCATATCATTCCTTGCCAACGGCGACAGGGCCGTGGTACAGCGTGTGAGAAACGTGCGCGAGCTGTACGGATTCCGCTTTGCCGACCTGTGGCTGCAACTGCCCGACTACGACAACTACGAGTTGCAGGCCACCGTCATCACCGACAGTCTGACAACGGAAGCACCGGCACTGACGCGCGAACAGAACAATCTGCTGTTTGAAAATGTGATGGAGGACTACGCCGACATACGACTGAAAGCGGACCGGATAAAGAAAATAAAGGAAGACCCTTACTTCAACGCGTTGCAGATAAAGTTTGCCTACGCTGTGACATGCCACAAGGCGCAGGGCGGACAGTGGGCGCACGTTTATCTGGATCAGGGATACATGACCGACGACATGCTCACGCCCGAATACATCCACTGGCTCTATACGGCCTTCACACGTGCAACCGAGAAACTGTTTCTCGTCAACTGGCCGAAGACGCAGACCGCCGACAGCTGACGTGCACGGCTCCGCCACGACAGTGTCCCGGTACTTCCGCTTTTCATGCCACGACTTTCCGTTTTTCGTTATCTTGTGTTTTGTTCTTCACACACAAGTCGTCTGTATCAGCAAAGCGTATTCCAATTCTGTCCGTCTGTTGCCGTTCCAAAATATTTTACAACATCCGTATTTGGTAAAAAATCTTTACACTACCCCCGTTTAAAATTTAAATATTTTCCACCGCTGTCACTTCTGCTCCGAAATACGCGACTCTCGTGAGGATAATCTATGTTGTTGAATATCAATGTGTTATGATGATTGTTGTCTGTAAGGATTTTCTCCGTGTTCTGAAAATGCCTTTATTGCATGCCGATAAAGTCTTTTTCACCGTGTAATACAGTCTGTTTCGTGGTGTGATAAAGCCCATATGGCAGTGTGATATGGCCTATATTGCGGACGGATATCGTTTTGGTGGCGTTTCGTAACAGATTTAAGTGCGGCTCAAATGCCTTATTTTGTGTCCGCGGTTCTTTTTCCGTTGTCTGATATGCATGAGTTTACGATTTCCGGTTTTCTATTTTGTCATAATCAGTCGGACGTTTTTTTGGTAAATTTTTTTTACAATGTCGTGGCTGCGCAGATGTGTTGTTGTGTATCAGCTGCGTGTGTGGCATGGTGCGTGTATCGGGTGTTTATCATGATATATGATTTTTGCAGTATATCAAAACCGTTGCTCACATGGTACATATGATATTATTTTGTAACTTTGTTACAGGATGACTGCATCGTGCAGGATGTTCTGACGGGCGGTGTCCGGTTTATTACGGCAGTGCCGGCGGTAGGGTGTGCCGAATGCCGGTGGCTGCCAAGAAAGATGGAATATTAATGGAAAAACAAACGATAGTGATATGAAAGTAAAAACATGTGCGGAGACTGTGGATATACGCAAGGGTGCGCGGTTTGTTGAGATGCGCATAGCCGGCGTGCCGTTTATGGGTATGAGTGTGATGGAAGCACTCTCTGAACCGGAAGTGGAGGTGAGGGCTGATGGCAGCAGGTATTATTCGTGGCAGGCAAGAAATTTGGAAACGGGTAATGTCGTGAATTATGGTGTGTGCGACGAAGCACTGGGATATGCGCCGAAACTGTACGACTTATCGTCGCCACTTGTGGCTGCATGGCTGCGTAAGCGTGGTTACAGCTTTTCGGACGAAGAAGGAGAGATGCTGAGTACGGATGCCGGCAGGGAGGAGACAAGAGCTGAGGAGACGGTTGTGTCGGCAGCTGAGGATGACATGTGTGGAAAAGATGCGGAGAGTGTGGCAGTGGAGAGTGTGTCGCAGAAGCAGGAAACGCAGCCCGGAGCGGATAAGGACGAATACAGAGACATCGGGTGTGGAGTGGTGTCTTTGCTTGGCGACGGTTCGTTCACGCTTTTGAATATGGCTACGGGGAAGCGTAGGATGTTTGTGTCAGAGAGCGGAAGGGTGCTTGTGGACGACAGTGAGATAGATGTGGAGAGCATCCACCGCCGTTTCAAACATTGCGGTTGTGTGGACGACAGGTACGTGAGGTATTGGTTTGGAAGGTACAGCGACTTTAAGGAAGGTTTCTGCGCGTTGGCGTGGACCATTTATCCCGACGGGCAGTATTTTGCCGACGAGGACGGATTCGGAGGTGAGGACAACGACGAGGAGCAGATATATTGTATCATAAACACCAATCTGGACATAGTGGTGCCGTTCCGTCCGATGGATGATGTGAAGGAGGAACTGAGACGTGTAGTCTTGCGTGCGAAACAGAACGAGGATGGATTCTGACCTTGGAGAATGTCGGCTGTCGGTTCATAAAAATGAAGGTGTGTATGGTATTATACAAGTGTTCGGACATTTTATGATTTTCTGTTGTCTTGCTTGCATTAAACAGGAAATAGTGTTACCTTTATAATGTTTTACTGAATCTTGCTAGAATTACTCTAAGTCCTAAATAGTTTATTATATATTATGCGACTATTAAGATTATTAATTACAGTGTTGTTCTCTCTCTGCTTTATTGCAGAGACTGATGCTCAGGTGTCAGATGACAGTGATGGTGTTATAACTGTGAAGATTGATTCTATCATCTATCCTCGCCAACAACTGAAAGAAGAGCGGAAACAAATATCAAGAAGTGATACTTTGTATGCTTACAAGTACAACATCTATTATCACTACTATAAGAATGGAGAAAAGACATGGTTGATAAATAATGTTTTAAGTAATGACGGAACCAGGGTTGATGAGATACAGTTCGACGTGGCAGACAGTGATTTCACAGGATATATGACGTTTGATGATGTAATGAGCGGATTGAGATATGTTGTGGCAGATGCCAACAGACGATACGGTATAAGGAGCAGATTCCAAATATGGGTGAATACACTCGACTTCGGAGAGGAAAGCGTTGAACTCTGCCGTATATATGATAAGAAACGTCATAAGATAAGACATGATTCTTCTTTATTCAAAAGACTATTTATCGAGAGTGCGATATTCAGAAGCATAAATGATATGATGAAAGAGTACGGGATGGAGTTCGAGGATTGTGGATGTTCCGATTTTGCCAGATGGAATTATTTGGACGCTGATGCTTATATCAGGTCTTACGGTTATAAAGGTGATAAGGGGGCGCTTCCTGAGAAGATGATTTATGCATGGGACTATATAATAGAATTCGTAGACAGGAAGTAGTTGCCGGCTTTTAATGGCTGTTTATTTATCGGCATCATGACAAATATAAAGACAAAAGATATGCGACAGGTAAGATTTTTAATGATATTATTCTCCCTCTTCGTTGTTTCAAAGGCGAATGCCCAGACATCAGACGACAATATACCGGCAATATCGGTGAAGATTGACTCAACGTATTATGAACCTATTTATAAAGATATATTAAATAAAATGACAGACTATTCCTATTATAAAAATGGGAAAAAGACAGGTAATACAGTTGAAGTAAATATTGCAGATGACGGTCTGGTACGTTCTATAAAAATAGACTGTAAGGACGAGAATCTTGAGACCCTCGGCTGCTACATGTCTTTAGAGGACATGATGAACGGATTGAAGTGTGTCATGGATGACATCACAAAGAGGTATGGCATAGACAATGAATTAATAGTGAAGATAAACACGTTGGATTTCGGAGACGGGAGTGTGGACCTGTGCCGGCAATATGATAAGAAAGCAGGCAAAAAAGGAATTGGTATTCCTTCCATATTCTCAAAAGTATGCCTTAAAAGCAAACTCGTCAGAAGCCTGAGAAAACTGATGGCGCAATACGGGAAAGAACATGCCATAGAGCATCCTTTTGTCTCTGACGGCTTTGTGTACAATATACTGGATTATGTGAGCCCAGAGATTTATACCAAATTCTATAAATATGAAGGCAATAAGAATGAACTTCCTGAAAAAATGTTTTACTCTACCGATTTATTAATGGTATTCCGTGATAAGGAAAAGTAAGCTTTGATAATTATAAATCGAAATGCGGCAGTATCGTTGCGGGAATCTATCCGCTGGATACTGTCGCATTTACGTATGATTGATACACCGTATAGGGTATGGATCGGTGCCACGTATTCGGTGTATGATTATTCTTATTGTGTCTGGAGAACTTCCTGGAGTCCGCTTATTTTCTTAAGACTCTTCATTATTTCTTTCACCTCGCTGCGGTCGTGTACGCGCAATTCTATTAGTCCGTCGAAGATGCCTTCGTCGCTTGAGATCGTGACTTTGTGTATGTTGATGTTCATCTTGTCTGAGATGACGTCGGCCACATCGTGGAGCATACCTTTGCGGTCGATACCACGTATTTCGATTGTCGCGTCAAAGAACATCTGTTTGTGCATGTTCCATTTTGCATCGAGAATCTTGTTGCCGAAACTTGTTTTGAGTTTGTCGGCCACCTTACAGTCGCGCTTGTGTATCTCAATGCGGTTTTTGTTGTCAATATATCCCAGAATGTCGTCGCCTGGTATAGGATGGCAGCATCCCGGATAGATGAAGTTATCGATCGTCTCTTCGGAGATGATAATTGGTTTTTTCTTGTTGAAACCTTTCTCGACAATGAACAGGGCTTTCTTCTTTATGTCTTTGTTTGAGTTGCCGAGGAATGGTACAAACTTGCGCCATGTCAGGGCGTTCTCTTTCTTCTTGTCGTTGATTTCGTCCAGTTCCTTGTCGCCAAGTGTTATAGTTTTCTTGCCTATGTTGAGGAACAGGTCTTCTGGTTTCTGCAGGTCGTGGAGTGCGCACAGTTTATTAACGACACCCATGTTCATCTCCTTTTCGTTGGCTTTCAGCCATTCTGTCAGAATCTGCTCGCCTTCTTTCTGTTTCTCTCTGTTGTCACGGCGCAGGCTCACCTGTATTTTTCCACGTGCCTTTGCGGTGGACACGAAATTGATCCATGACGGTTGTACGTGCTGTGACTTGGATGTGAGAATCTCCACTTGGTCGCCGCTTTGCAGCTTATGGCTCAGAGGCACCAGTTTGTGGTTGACTTTTGCTCCGATGCAGTGGGTTCCTAGGAATGTGTGTATCTGGAATGCGAAGTCGAGCACCGTACATCCGGCCGGCATGGTTTTGATTTCGCCTTTGGGAGTGAATACGAATATCTCGCTTGCAAAGAGGTTGAGCTTTATCGTATCGAGGAAGTCCATGGCGTCCGGTTGCGGATCGTCGAGTATTTCCTTGATGGTGCTCAGCCAGTTGTTAAGTTCGTTGTCGTCGTCCACAACGATATCGCCTTCCTTGTATTTCCAGTGTGCGGCAAATCCCTGTTCGGCCACTTCGTCCATCTTGTTGCTTCTTATCTGCACTTCGATCCATTGTCCCTGCTTGGACATCAGTGTGACGTGCAGTGCCTGATAGCCGTTGGCTTTAGGATGGTTCACCCAGTCGCGCAGGCGGTCGGGGTGTGATTTGTATATCTGGCTTATCGCAACATATATTCTGAAGCATTCGTTTATCTCCTCGCTACGTGCTTTCGGGGTGTATATGATGCGCACGGCCAGAATGTCGTATATTTCTTCGAAGGTGACATGCTTGTTCTGCATCTTGTTCCAAATGGAATAAGGACTTTTCACTCTCGCCTTGATCTGGTAGTTGATTCCCATCTTGTCGAGCGCCTCACGTATCGGGGTGGTGAAAAGTTTGAACAGTGTGTCGCGTGAAGCCTGGGTAGATGCGAGCTTCTCTTCAATGGAAGAGTATTCCTCCGGGTGCTCATATCTGAAACTCAGGTCTTCGAGTTCGGTTTTTATTTTGTTGAGTCCGAGACGGTTTGCCAGCGGTGCATATATGTAGAGAGTCTCTCCGGCAATTTTGTACTGTTTGTTTGCTGGCTGGCTTTCAAGTGTCCGCATGTTGTGCAGGCGGTCGCATATTTTTATAAGAATCACCCTTATGTCGTTGCTCATCGTCAGAAGCAGCTTCTTGAAATTTTCAGCCTGTGCAGATGCCTGTTCGCCGAATATACCGCCGGATATCTTTGTCAGTCCGTCGACAATCTGTGCTATCTTGCTTCCGAAGATGTTTTCAATGTCCTCAACCGTATAGTCAGTGTCTTCTACAACGTCGTGGAGCAATGCCGAGCATATGCTCGTTGATCCGAGGCCCATTTCCTCGCATGCTATCTGTGCCACGGAGATGGGGTGTAGTATGTATGGCTCGCCGGACAAACGGCGCACACCCTTGTGTGCCTGTCTCGCAAAGTTGAACGCCTTTGTTATGATGTCAACCTTTTTGCGGTGACGTGTTGACAGATAGGTGTTGAGCAGATGCTGGAACGCATCGTCTATCATCTGAGCCTCAGAGGCTTCTTTCTGTTTGTCTTTAAGATCCAGGTCGTCCATGACTATAGTATTTTAAGGTGATTGTTTATGCGTGATTATCTCACTCTGAGCTTCTTGCCTGCGCGTATGTTTGTACCACTAATGTTGTTGAGTCGTTTAAGTTTGCTTACAGTAGTATTGTTGCGCTCGGCTATTTCAGACAAGGTGTCTCCCTTTCTGATGGTGACTGTCTTTGCTCTTGTGGTACGTTTACGTCTTGTACTCTTCTTGCGTGTTGAGGCTACCGGTGCAGCCTTGTTGATTTCAACCTCGGTGCGCTTGTTCAGAAGCTCCTCCGCATTGTGTGCATATATGCGTTCCTCGTTGTCGATGAAGCTGTTGATCTGTGTTGACGGCAGTCTTATTGCAGATGCCTGTGTGTTGCCGTTGACTATGTTGCGGCGGTATTGCGGGTTGAGTTCCTTTATCTGGTTAATATCCATGTTGAGCACACTTGCAATCTGTTCGAAGTGTACGTCGCGGTTCACCATTACCGTGTCGGTCTTAACAGGCAGGTCGGCTCTCATCGGGCAGATGTTGTGGTCGCAGTAATATGTCATGATGTAGTTGGCTGCGATGAACGCCGGAACGTATCCTCTTGTTTCTTTCGGAAGGTAAGGATAAATCTGCCAATAGTCGGTTTCGCCTTTCGAACGGTGCATGGCTTTTGTTATGTTGTCCGGACCGCAGTTGTATGCTGCTATCACGAGGTTCCAGTCGCCGAATATTTTGTAAAGATCTTTCAGATAGTGTGCTGCCGCGTACGATGATTTAATCGGGTCGCGTCTTTCGTCAACGAGCGAGTTTATCTGGAGACCGTATTGTTTTCCGGTTGTGATCATAAACTGCCAAAGACCTGTCGCGCCTACACGTGACACGGCGTTAGGATTGAGCGCAGACTCCACTACAGGCAGATATTTCAGTTCGAGCGGCAGTCCGTAAGCCTCGAGTGCTTCTTCGAATATCGGCATATAGAAGTTCTGTATACCGAGCATCATGCTTACGGAATGACGTAGTTTGATGCTGTATCTGTCAATCATCTGCTGCACTGCGTCGTTGTACGGCATCTCGATGATTGTAGGCATTTTGCTCAGTCTTTCCTTATAAACCTCTTTGTCGTATACCGGATTTATGTCTGGCATGTTGCATGTGGTGTCCGGTTTCAGATAAGTTTTTATATGATATTCGCTTAAAAGACTATCGAATTCGCATGTCATGCCTCCAGGGAGTTCGATGGTTTCTTTTTCTCCTTTTTCGTTTGTAACTGTTATTTCTGTGTCGTCATTTCCTGATTGTGCATTTACCGGACTGCAATATCCGATAACGAGGGCGGCTATGAATAAACTTATTTTCTTCATCAATTGTTGTTCTTATTTTTCTGATTGGTAATGTGATAATATAGTAGCAGTGGAGTGGCTGTATGTCAGAAATTCAGACTGCAACTCACTCCAATGGAGTTTGATTTCAGTGATATCCTGTTGTCGTTATAGTTGTTTATTATCGTTGGTTCAACGCTCATACTGAGATTCTTTGATATGTCAAATTCAGAAAGCGAAGCGTCAACATAAGCATCAATAACCGACAGGGCATACACACCAACGAGCACGAAGAAACTCATATCGCGCCACCGACGGTAACGGTCTTTACGGCTTTTGAACAGACTTTTGTACCTTTCGATGTTTGTTTCGTCTATCTTGTTGCCCAGATGCAGGAACTGGTTATAGCTTTGTGTGTTAGGATCGTCGTCCATTATGTCGAGATACGCCTGTGAGTAGTCACGGTACATCTGGTTGTTCCACTGCATGGCGTATATACATCCGACAAATCCTCCGTAAACTATTGGAATCTTCCAATATTTGCGGTTGTATATCTGTCCGGCTCCTGGCAATACCAGTGCCAGCCATAATGCCCGCTTGGGGTTAGGCCTCCATGTGGCCCAGTCGCGCTTTGCCTTCTTTGCAACCGAGTCGGTTGTCGCAACGAGTTTCAGACTGTCATCGTGCGAAAGCATGCTTTCTGCACTTATAATGCTGTCTGACGGATTATGCTCGTTCCATGCGGCAGATACCGGCGTGGTGACAGTGTCTGTCTCACAAGTCGTGGCTTGTACGGTGACAGGCATGCATGCTATAAGGCACACCCGCAGTATGTCGGATAAATGAAATCTCACGCTTATTGTTCTTTCATTTTATCGAAGATGTTCATAATGCGCTCCAGTTCCTCTTCGTTGGCGAAGGGAATGGTTATCTTGCCTTTACCTTTAGGCGAACAGCTCATCTGAACCTTTGTATGCAGGAAGTCAGACAAGCGGCTTTTAAGCATATTGAATTCCTCCGGGAGTTTTGCCTTTGCTGCAATCTTCTTTTTGCCGCTTTCTATGTCCTCGCCGTTTTTCAGCTGTTGTGCCAGTTCCTCCACCTTGCGTACGGAGTAACCGTGCTTCTGTACTTCGTTGAACAGTTTTATCTGAAGCGACGGGCTGTCGATGGCAAGCAGTGCGCGGGCATGTCCCATGTCTATTTCTTTTTTCTGAAGAGCCATCTGCACTTGTGCCGGCAGACGCAACAGACGCAGATAGTTGGTTATTGCCGTGCGGCTTTTTCCCACACGTTCAGATACCTTTTCCTGAGTCATGCCGTCAGCTTCGAGCAGATGCTCGTAGGCAAGTGCAATTTCTATGGCGTTCAGGTCTTCGCGCTGTATGTTCTCCACAAGCGCCATCTCCATGACGTTCTCATCCTTTATGGTGCGTATATACGCAGGGATGGCTTCCAATCCGGCCAGTTGGGATGCACGCCAGCGGCGTTCTCCGGCAATGATCTGGAATCTGTGCTCGGCTGTCTGTCTGAGAGTTATCGGCTGTATTATGCCGATCTCGCGTATGCTGTTGGCCAGTTCCTGCAGTGCTTCTTCGTCAAAATCTCTTCGCGGCTGGTTGGGATTTGGCTCAATCTGATCCAGTGGAATTTCGTTAATGGTTGATGTGCCCTGTGTACGCACGCCGTTTGTGTCGATGAGCGCATCAAGTCCTTTTCCTCTTTCTATATCGTCGAGTCCTCGTCCGAGAACGTTTTTGCTGAATTTCTTGTGTACTGCCATAGGGCGTTATTGTTATGTGTGTTGTCTGTTGTGTTGTTTTGGCTGAAAGTCTGTGCCGCAGACACGTCTTGTTCAAGTCTTGCAGATGCGTCTGTCGCATATCTTCAGCCTGCATTCTTTCTTTTGGGCGTCAGATTCTCTATCTGTTTTTGTTTATTATTTCCTTGGCCAGTGCAAGGTGGTTCTTACTTCCTGTTGAATCAGCATCATAGAGAATTACAGGCAGTCCGTGGCTCGGGCTTTCGCTCAATTTTACGTTTCGCTGTATGACAGTCTTGAAAACGAGTTCCTGGAAATGGCGTTTCACCTCATCATAAATCTGGTTTGCGAGTCTGAGACGGCTGTCATACATTGTCAGCAGGAATCCTTCTATTTCCAGTTTCTGGTTCAGTTTGCTTTTTATTATCTTTATTGTGTTCAGCAGTTTGCTGATACCTTCGAGTGCAAAGTATTCACACTGTACGGGAATGATCACCGAGTCGGCCGCCGTAAGCGCGTTTACTGTGATGAGTCCGAGCGACGGGCTGCAGTCAATCAGAATATAGTCGTATTCGTCGCGGATGGAGTCGAGCAGCCGTTTGATCATTTTCTCTCTGTCGTTGAGGTTGAGCATTTCTATCTCGGCACCCACCAGATCAATGTGGCTCGGTATTATGTCAAGTCCGTTGATATCGGTTGTATAGATGGCGTCGCGCACGTCTGCGTGGTCAATAATACATTCATAGAGCGAGCAGTCAACCTCTTTAAGGTCGACTCCCAGTCCGCTCGATGCGTTTGCTTGCGGATCGGCATCAACAACGAGTACTGATTTCTCCAAAGTAGCAAGCGAAGCAGCCAGATTTATGGTTGTTGTGGTTTTACCTACGCCGCCTTTCTGATTAGCTAATGCAATAATTTTTCCCATCTCAGTCTAATGCTTAGTTCGCCGCACGAAGGGTCGTGCACGCAGCAGAATATAACTTCAGGACGTGGTCCTGCATTTGATTAAAATTATTGGCAAAGATACATATTTTATGTGAGAAACGGATAGTTTAAACCTTTTTTCGTATTTTTGCATGCAAATTAAATGTAAATTTATGAAAGAAAAAAGGCCTTTGATACTCATTTCAAATGATGACGGATATCATGCCCGTGGCATAAACAGTCTTATAGATATGCTGTCGGATATGGCCGACCTGCTTGTGTGTGCTCCCGAGTCGGCGCGTTCGGGCTTTTCGTGTGCGTTTTCGGCCACTACACCGCTCCGCCTGAAGCTGCGCAGACACAGAGAAGGTGTCGACGTGTGGTCGTGCAACGGAACTCCTGTTGACTGCGTGAAACTCGCCCTCGACCGCTTTTGCGCCGACCGAAAACCAGATATGGTGATTGGCGGAATAAACCATGGTGACAATGCGAGCGTCAATACGCATTACAGCGGAACGATGGGCGTGGCCACCGAAGGCTGCATGAAATACATTCCATCTGTCGCTTTCTCGCTTTGCGATCATCGCGATGATGCTGATTTTGAACCGTTGCGCCCGTTGGTGAGAAGCATCACGGAAAGAGTATTGCGTGAAGGTCTGCCCACAGGAGTGTGTCTGAACGTCAATTTCCCGGTTGTCGACGAGTTCCGCGGCGTGAAGATATGCCGCATGGCAAAGGGCACATGGGGCAATGAGTGTGTGTGCATGAAACACCCTCACGGTTATGAATATTTCTGGATGACAGGCGAATACACAAACGACGAGCCCGAGGCTGAAGACACAGACAACTGGGCTCTGACTCACGGATATGTGGCCATAACGCCTACCACAATAGACGTCACGGCCTATGACATGATTGACAAAATGAAGGGCTGGACCTTCTGAAAGCATCAATACCGATGAAATATTATCTTATAGTGGGAGAGGCCAGTGGCGATCTGCATGCTTCGCGGCTTATGAACGCACTGAAGGAGAACGACGCTCAGGCTGAGTTCCGTTTCTTCGGGGGCGACCTTATGTCGGCTGTCGGCGGAACACGCGTGAAGCATTACAGCGAACTGGCATATATGGGCTTTGTCCCGGTGCTCACGCATCTGCATGTCATCATGCGCAACATGACACTGTGCAAGCGCGACATAACGGAGTGGGGACCTGATGTGGTCATTCTTGTCGATTATCCCGGCTTCAATCTCAATATAGCACGCTATGTTCATGCTTCCACTGACATTCCCGTCTATTATTACATATCGCCAAAAATATGGGCGTGGAAGGAATGGCGCATAAAAGACATCAAGCGCGATGTGGACGAACTTTTCTCCATTCTTCCTTTCGAGATACCGTTTTTCGAGAAAAAACACGGCTATCCCATACATTATGTGGGTAATCCTACGGCCGGAGAAGTCGGTGCGTTTCTTGACGGATACAAGGAGACGAAGAGCGAATTCTGTAACCGTGTCGGACTGGAAGAAGGCAAACCTGTTGTGGCGTTGCTGCCGGGCAGCCGCCGTCAGGAGATAAAGGACAATCTGCCCGCAATGCTTCAGGCTCTCCGTCGTTTCCCCGACTGCCAGCCGGTGCTGGCATGTTCGCCGGGCATACCTGATGAATATTATGATGCTTTCGCCCATGATGGCACGTTGCGCTTTGTACATGGCGAGACTTACGCGCTGCTTGCGAATGCCGACGCGGCTGTTGTGACGAGTGGCACTGCCACACTTGAGACCGCGTTGTTCGGTGTTCCGCAGGTGGTATGTTACAAGACTCCGCTGCCGGGACTTATCTCATGGTTGCGACGAAAGCTCATACATGTCAGATACATATCGCTTGTCAATCTCATAGCCGATGCCGAAGTTGTGAAAGAACTTGTTGCCGACACCTTCAGTGTGGATAACATAGCTCACGAACTGTCGCTCATCCTTCCTGGTGGCGAGGGACGTAAAGCCATGCTCGACGGGTATGCTTCGGTGAGAGAACGCCTCGGCCGTGAGGATGCTTCGCAGAATGCCGCAAGGATAATATGCGATCTGCTGCGGTCGCGTTCTACCGGACGACGTGCGAAAAAAGGCTGATTGGATAGCTGTTATAAAAACGCGAAACACTCTCTTTTTGTTCTATTAACGGGGATATCAGGTGTAACAGGTTGCGATATGGGCTTTCCGGGCTTACGGAACGGCCTGTTTTAGGCATCAGAACGGCCCGTTTCATAGCTCGATACGGGCTCTTTTAGAGTGCGGAACAGGCTTTGTCAGACACCGGTTGAAACCGTCTTATGTTAAAATACTTGTATATATAAAATATGCGCCCATGACATCATCCGTGTCATGGGCGCAGTTTTTATTTTCTTTGATTTCATTCTTTATTCGGCGAATGCATGGCGATAGCCTTTTATTTTGTTCCATGCTCCGCGCGTGAAGTCGGGCACTGCCACAGGAGCGCTGCCGTTCTCGATTGACAGGCGTGTCAGTTCGGCCATGCAGCACCATTCCGCCAGGTCGTAAACGTCCATGTCGAGCGGCAGACCGTTGCGCAGACAGTAAACCAGACGATAGTCCATGATGAAATCCATTCCGCCGTGTCCGCCCACTTTCTTGGCTGTTTCCTCAAGCTCCTGATGTATCGGATGCTTGTATTTCTTCATCAGCATGTCCTTCATTTCCTGCGATACTGCCGAGTGCATGTCCAGCTTCTCGTGGTCGGGGATGCCTGTTGAGCCCGACTTGTCGGGGCGCAGACAGTATTGTTCGATAGGATACTTGTTGGCAAATCCGTTTGTTCCGGTGAGCTGATACATACGGCTGTACGGACGCGGATTCATCACGTCGTGCTGTATGTGTATGGTCTTGCCGTTCTCGGTGCGTATGAATGTCATTGTGTGGTCACCGTTCTGGAAGTCGGAGCCGTCCTCTTTCTGCAGTTTCTTCACCAGTTCCGGACCTGTCACAGCCTTGGTGTCCATGGCCACGAGCGTCTTCATGCGGTCGCCACGGTGTATGTCGAGCAGCTGGCATGCCGGTCCCAGTCCGTGTGTGGCATAAACATCGCCGCGGTGTTTGCGGTTGTAGTCCAGACGCCAGTTGTTCCAGTAATACGGCCAGAAGTCCTCAAGGTTGTGTATGTACGAGCCTTCCACGTGCAGTATGTCGCCGAACACTCCGTGCTGCGCCATGTTGAGGGTTGTCAGTTCGAAGAAGTCGTACACACAGTTCTCCAACTGTATGCAGTGCTTCCGCGTGCGTTCGGAAGTGTTTATGAGCGCCCATATCTCGTCGAGTGTCATTGCCGCCGGCACCTCAATGGCTGCATGCTTGCCGTGTTCCATGGCGTAGATACCCATTTCGGCATGATGTTTCCAGTCGGTTGCTATGTATATGATGTCTATGTCGTCGCGTTCGCACATCTTCTTCCATGCGTCCTCGCTGCCGTAATACAGGTCGGGTGCGGGCATTCCTGCGTTTGTCACAATCTTCTGTGCGTTCTCCGCGCGTTCCTTTATGATGTCGCAGAGAGCCACTATTTTTGTTCCTGGAATGTGTGTCCAGCGTTCCACGGCTCCCGGACCGCGCATTCCGAGTCCGATGAATCCTACTCTGACTGTTTCGAGTTTGGGTGTAGTCAGTCCCACAACGTCTTTTTGTCCTTCAGGACGTTCGGGTACTTTTACTTCAATAGGGGAATACTTTGCCACGCTTTTCGGCGCACAGCTCCAGCACAGCAGCATTACTGCTGCAGACAGTAAGCAAAAAATCAGATTTTTTTTCATAATAGAATGGTAAGGTTTGTTTTTGTTTTCAGGTTCAGGCCGATCCTTATGATTTATAGTCGGGTGCAGGACGGATCATGTCTGCACCCGACTTTATGTTGTTTTCAGAACAAAGTCAGAGTGTAAAAGTACACTACGGCTGCGGGTATTGCCATGAGCGACGAGTCGAAACGGTCGAGCATTCCGCCGTGTCCCGGCAGTATTTTGCCGCTGTCTTTTATGCCCATGGTGCGTTTGAAGAGTGATTCAACGAGGTCGCCCCATGTTCCGAAGAACACAACGACAAGTCCGAGTCCCATCCACTGGGCCACCGACATTGTGTTGCCGTACATCAGTTCACCGGTGTTGCTGTTCTCCACATATCCTATAATGGCTGCAACAGCCAGCACGAGCAGTCCGCCGCCTATGCTGCCTTCCCATGTCTTGCCCGGGCTTATTCTCGGAAACAGTTTGTGTTTGCCGAATAGCGATCCGAAGCAGTATGCTCCGGTGTCGTTGGCCCAGAGGAAGATGAAGATGCTGAGCGGTGTGAGGTAGCTGAACACTACCTGTCCGCCGTAGTCTCTGAACGCCAGTATGTTTATGGTGGAGAGGGGCAGTGCCACGTACATCTGGGAAAGCATGGTGTACGCCCAGTTGTTTATGGCGTTCTTGCTTTCTGTGTACAGCTCGCTGATGAACAGGTAGATGACACTCAGAAGATAAGGTATGAACACAGCCGAGGGTGTGATGCCGCTGCAGAATCCGGCAACGGCAAGAAAAAGATAGACACCTGCGGCGGTGGAAATGAATCGGTTCACGGCCACGCCGTCAATTGTGTTCACCAATCCTGTGTACTCCCAGACTGTCAGTCCGGTGATAAGTGCGAACACCATAATCATCCCTTCGGGACACATGAAACACACAACGATAATCGCGACAAAGAGTACGCCGGTTATTGAACGTGTGATCAGGTTTTTCATTTTCTCACTCATGGGCTGTATTGCTTTAGTGTTTATTTGTCTTCCTTATTATCTCCGTCGCCGTCGTTTGCCGGTGCGGTTGTGGTTTCCGGTTCCACATTTTTCTGTTCGAGAGATCTTTCGTGTTCGGCCTGTGCCTCCTTCACGATGTCGGGCATGTCTTCCAGTTTCGGAGTGTCGTCCTCCATTATCTCTTCCGAACGGCTTATCCACGGGCGTTTGCCGAATATCTTCTCCACGTCCTCGGCGAATATCACCTCACGTTTGAGCAGCAGCTCAGCCAGTTGCTGGTGGCCTTCCTTGTGTTCGGTCAGCAGATCCTTGGCACGTGCGTACTGGTCGTTGATCATCTTGAGCACTTCGTCGTCTATTATCTTGGCCGTTGTCTCCGAGTAAGGACGCTGGAACTGGTATTCCTGATTGTTGTAATAGCAGATGTTAGGCAGCTTTTCGCTCATTCCGGCGTAGGCCACCATGCCGTATGCGCTCTTGGTTGCGCGTTCCAGGTCGTTCATTGCTCCTGTGGATATCTGGCCGTTGCAGAGCTCTTCGGCAGCGCGTCCGCCGAGCAGCGCGCACATTTCGTCGAGCATCTGCTCCTTTGTCGTTATCTGGCGTTCCTCAGGCAGATACCATGCTGCACCGAGTGCACGTCCGCGCGGTACGATGCTCACCTTGACAAGCGGGTTGGCATACTCGCAGAACCACGACACTGTAGCGTGTCCTGCCTCGTGGAGAGCGATGGTGCGCTTCTCGTCGTAGGTCATCACTTTGGTCTTTTTCTCCAGACCTCCGATTATTCTGTCAACGGCATCGAGGAAGTCCTGCTTGCCCACAAACTTCTTGTTGTGGCGTGCTGCTATGAGTGCGGCCTCGTTGCATACGTTTGCTATGTCGGCACCGGAGAATCCCGGAGTCTGGCGAGAGAGGAAGTCTATGTCCACGGTCTCGTCGGTCTTCACCGGACGCAGGTGCACCTGGAATATCTCCTTGCGTTCGTTCAGGTCGGGCAGATCCACGTTTATCTGTCTGTCGAAGCGTCCTGCGCGGAGCAGCGCCTTGTCGAGCATGTCGGCACGGTTTGTTGCCGCCAGGATGATTACGCCGCTATTGGTTCCGAATCCGTCCATTTCTATAAGCAGCGCGTTGAGGGTATTCTCACGCTCGTCGTTTCCTCCCATTGCCGGGTTCTTGCTTCTTGCACGTCCAACGGCGTCTATCTCGTCGATGAATATTATGCACGGCGCTTTCTCCTTTGCCTGTCTGAAGAGGTCACGCACGCGGCTTGCACCCACGCCGACGAACATCTCTACGAAGTCCGAACCGCTCATCGAGAAGAACGGCACTCCTGCCTCGCCTGCCACAGCCTTTGCCAGAAGGGTCTTTCCTGTTCCCGGAGGACCTACGAGCAGTGCGCCCTTAGGTATCTTTCCTCCCAGGTCTGTGTATTTCTGCGGTTCTTTGAGGAACTCAACAATCTCCTGTACCTCTTGCTTTGCGGCTGCCTGTCCGGCTACATCCTTGAAGGTTATGCCCAGGTCGTTGCCCTTTTCGTACATGCGGGCCTTGCTTTTGCCCACGCTGAACACGCCTCCGCCCGAGTTGCCTCCGCCCATGCGGCGCATGAGCAGTATCCACAGTGCGATGCCAAGAATGAAGGGTGAGAGGTTTATGAGCAGATTCATGAAAGAGTTGCCTTTCTCGTTCTCATAGCTGAAGTCGCTCAGTTTTCCGGTCTTCTGCATTGAAGTGAGATACTTTTCAAGCTCGTCCACCGAGCCGAACTCCACGTTCACGGCAGGTTCCGGGCCCACCTGCTTCGCGCTCTTGCCGAACACGTCGCGTATGTTTTTCGACTTCACATACATGGTAAGCATGTTGCGGTCCTTGTTCACTACTACGTTCTTGGCGTAGCCTTTTTCAACATACTCCTTGAACTTTGTGTATGTGGCCTCCTGTTTTGCCGAACCTCCTACGGCGAGCGCGTCGCCCCCGCCGGTGATAAAGAGTATACCCAAAGATACCAGTATGACTGTGTAAATCCAGTTCATGTTGAACTTGGGCATTTTCGGCTGGTTATTGTCGTTCTGATGTTTTTTTTCGTTATTGTCCATAATTGTGAAATGCTACATTATGCCAATCATTTGTTATATACGATAATGTTGTCTGTCCTTGTGCGGTGCTTTCAGTCGAGGTCGGGGATGTGGGTCATGGGTGCGTCCTCCCACAGATTCTCGAGGTTGTAGAACTGACGTGTCTCCGGCAGGAACACGTGCACCATAGCGTCGATGTAGTCCATTGCCACCCACTGGCTGTTGCCGAGTCCGTTCACGTTGGCAGGTTTTTCACCGGTTGTCGTTCTCACCACTTCTTCGACAGAGTCTGTTATGGCTTCCACCTGCGACGGCGATCCGCCCTGACATATCACGAAATAGCTTGTTATTGCTCCGTCGATGCCTCTTAGGTCAACAATGGTTATATTCTGTCCTTTTTTTTCCTGAATTCCTTTTGTTATTGAGTCTACCAGTTTGTTTGTTGTTTCCATTTATGCGAATTTTGTTTTTTTTGATTCAGTCGGGGCTTCTGCCTCAATGCATTAGAAGCTCCTGAAGTGCTGATTTTTGCGTTTGTGTTACTTGATAATGTTTTTAATTAATAATGTACAAAGTTACATCTAATAATCTGAAAAACGAGGAAAATAGGCCGTTTATTTATTTTTTTTAGAAAAAAGTTGCGAAAAATGTTTGTAGTTAAAAAAAAATGTGTACCTTTGCAGTGCAATTCAGAAATGATGACGCAAACAAATTGGGATATGGTGTAATGGTAACACTACAGATTCTGGTCCTGTCATTCTTGGTTCGAGTCCGAGTATCCCAACACAAAGCCGGATGTATCGCAAAGATGCATCCGGTTTTTTTATTCCCTATGGTCGTGTTAGGGTGGCGCTTTGCGGGTTCATTGGAATTTCTGTGTAGATTGGTTTTAATACAAAAACAGTGGTTCCAATCCTGTATCGGCATTGTTGATTTCTGCTGAAAATAACAACATCGGGCCCGTTCCATATTCTTTGCATCCTACGGTTTTTCGGTCTGAGTTTTCTGTTCTACCCCCAAAAATTAGCGAGTATTTGCGGGCAGACTTTCCTTCGGACGCAAATACGCGAAAAATGAGAGCTTTATACAAAGCGTTGAAAATCAGTTGTTTATAACTAATGGCTGTTTTTCTGTCCTGCGAAAAGCACCGTTTTGGCATGTGATATTGCCCGTTTCATGGCCTGAAATGCACAATATTACACCCTCAAATGGACGAAACCATGGGCTGAAACGGGCTTTATCGGAATGTCAGGTATGCCATTCCGCACTTCACTGCAGGGTATATAAAAAGTCTGTATGGTTGGAAATGGGCTTTATAGCGCTTGATTTAACATTTCTTTACATCTCTTTTGCGATTTTCTTTTGTCAAAAAAAAGTCAAGAAAATCCGCGGATCCGTTGCTCGAGTTTTCTTTAAAAGTGCCGACATGAGGAGTGAGAAAGAATGCGGGATGTGTTCATGCCTTTTGTGGTGAGGATTTATCGGCTGTTGCAATGTGAGTCAGATATGAGGAAATGTGCTGTCACGCTTTATGCCATCAGTGCAATATAAGAAAGTTTTCCGCCGTTCCGTGCTGCTTCATTAATAAAAACATTCACTGCTGAATTCCTTTTTACAACTGACCTGTGCGCCGTTTCCGACTGTCTGTGGGGTTCAGGCCGGAGCTTATTGAGCGTGCGGTGAGAGGCTGTGGGGCGGATGTGTCACGTATGAAAAGATGCCGAAGGGGCTGTAAACGAAAAAACGGGCAACCGGCCTTTGCCGATTCCCCGCCTTTCTATATAAACGTTCAATAAATTCTTCTTAAAGAAGAAGACATCAGATTGACCTTATTTCTGAAGGTCGATCTTGTGTCCTAAGCTTACTGCCTTAGCAATCATGATTGCCACAACGGCAAATGCAAAAAATGTTACCATAGTCTTTTTACCTTTCTTTTAATTTTAATTTGTTATCCTTTTTGTCTTTTCGACGCTGCAAAGATAATACGAATAACGTACCTCGCAAGGGCTTTTTCATTAAAAGTATATGAATATGATGTTTTATTGACGTACGTCAATGAAAGCCAGATAAATGTTACAAAAACTTTACAATATGTCATATATTTGTCATAAAATATGACTTTATGTCATAATATACGCCATTCAGGCACAGAGCGGGTTGCCGGTAGGCATGTCGTGCTGACTTGTTTGCGGAGCGCGGGAGGTGATGCGGTATGCCGTGAGGATGGTTTGGGGTGTGAAGCTAAAAAATGTTTATTCATTTGGTTTAATTACATTATCCGACAGTTTTTTCGTACATTTGCATTATATATATGAACAATAAAGAACTCTAACAGAAACATTGGAACGCAGAAAAACATTCAACGATATACTGAAGGTCGTGTTTTCGCTATTGCTTGGCGGACTGATACTTTACTGGATGTATCGTGACTTCGATTTTAAAAATGTCAGTCGGGTGCTTCTCCACGAAATGGACTGGACTTGGATGTTGTTGTCTTTTCCTTTTGGCATACTGGCACAGATGTTCCGCGGCTGGCGATGGCAGATGAGTCTTGAACCTATTGGCGAACATGCGAGAGCATCGACAAGCATCAATTCCATATTCCTTTCTTATGCAGCCAGCCTAGTGGTGCCGCGCGTGGGTGAGTTTGCGCGTTGCGGAGTGCTCAAACGCTACGACGGAGTGTCGTTCACGAAGGCGTTGGGCACGGTGGTCACCGAGCGCATCATCGACTCGCTGCTCGTGCTTGCCATAACGCTGCTCACACTGTTTTTCCAGTTGCGCGTGTTCGACCGCTTCTTTAGCCGCACCGGAACCAACATAGAGATAATGTTCGACCGTTTCTCCACGGCTGGCTATGTAGTGACTGCCGTGTGTGCAATAGCCGCAGCCATACTGCTGTGGTATCTTCTGCGCAGGTTCTCTGTATATAATAAGGTGAAGTGTACCATAAGCGGAATAATGCAGGGTGTGTTCTCCCTGCGCGGTGTGAAGAACATGCCGCTCTATGTGTTGTTCACTCTTGGCATATGGGTGAGCTATTTTCTTCACTACTATCTTACGTTCTTCTGCTTCGAGGCCACCTCGGGGCTGGGCGTGGCCTGCGCACTTGTGACATTCATCGTGGGAAGCATCGCCGTGATAGTGCCCACACCCAACGGAGCCGGACCGTGGCATTTCGCCGTGAAGACCATGCTCATACTCTACGGAGTGGGCGAGACCGATGCTCTCTACTTCGTGCTTATCGTTCATTCGGTGCAGACGCTGCTTGTCATTCTGCTGGGCGTCTATTCGTGGATAGCACTGTCGTTCACATCGGTGAGGACAAAAGTGGCCGCATGTACGGCCGGTAATGATGACCAACATACTATTAATAATAAATAGAAAAGCTATGACTGAAATCAAAAACCTGAAACCTGAGTGTGTGTGGAAGAATTTCCATGCGCTTACACAAGTACCGCGTCCGTCAGGACATCGTGAGAAAATACAGCAGTTTCTGCTCGATTTTGCAAAAAATGCCGGCGTTGAAGCATTCAAGGATCCGGCCGGAAATATAGTGATGCGCAAGCCTGCTACTCCGGGAATGGAGAACCGCAAGGGCGTAATCATGCAGGCACACATGGACATGGTGCCGCAGAAAAGCAAGGAAAGCACCCATAACTTCGAAACAGATCCTATCGAGACTTGGATTGATGGCGAATGGGTGAAGGCACGCAACACCACTCTTGGTGCCGACAACGGCATAGGTGTGGCTGCCATAATGGCCGTTATGGAGGACAAGACTCTTGTGCACGGTCCGATAGAAGGACTCATCACAGCCGATGAGGAGACTGGTATGTTCGGTGCAAACGATCTGCCTGAAGGACAGTTGCACGGTGACATACTGCTCAATCTCGACTCGGAGAGCTGGGGACACTTCTGCATCGGTAGCGCCGGTGGCGTGGACGTAACAGCCACTTTGGAATATAAGGAAGTGGAGACTGACAGCACTGATGCGGCTGTACGCGTTGTGCTCAAAGGTCTCAAGGGCGGACACTCCGGTCTGGAAATTCATCTTGGACGCGGCAACGCCAACAAACTGATGGTACGTTTCGTACGCGACGCTGTGGCAGAGCTCGACGCACGTCTGGCTACATGGCACGGCGGCAACATGCGCAACGCCATTCCGTTCGAGTGTGAGACTGTGCTGACACTGCCGAAGGAGAACGTAGAGGAACTGAAGGCAATGGTGGAGGAATACCGTGTACTGTTCAACAACGAGTTCGCAGGTATTGAGAACGATATCCACTTCTTCGTAGAGGACGTGGAAACACCGGCTATGGAAGTGCCGGAGGATATACAGGATAACCTCATCGACGCTATCTACGGATGCCACAACGGCGTGATGCGCATGATTCCGTCGTTCCCTTCAGTGGTTGAGACTTCTTCAAACCTCGCCATAATAGAGATTGGCGGCGGCAAGGCAAGCATAAAGATTCTTGCACGCGGTTCGCGCGAAAGCTACAAGGAGTACATCGTCAACACACTGCAGAGCACATTCAACATGGCCGGTATGCGTGTGGAGACTTCCGGAGACTACTGTGGATGGGATCCTAACACTCAGAGCGAGATTCTCCATCTGCTCACCACAAAATACAAGGAGCTCTTCGGTGAGGAGGCACACGTGGTTGTTGATCACGCCGGACTGGAGTGCTCTATCATCCTGGGCAAGTATCCGCAGCTCGACGTCGTATCGTTCGGTCCGACAATCCGTTCGCCGCACACAACAGGTGAGCGCTGTCTCATACCGACAATAGAGCCGTTCTGGACTCTGCTCACAAAGACTCTTGAGAACATTCCCGAGAAATAAACGGCACATATAGCGGTCGGGGCTTTCCTTAGGATGGCCCGCCGCCCTGTGTGACACATACATTCTGCGGACGCAGTGGGCTTCTGACGTATTGATGTCAGTTGCGCTGTGTCCGCTTTTTCTTTGTACTTCCGCTTCGTGACAGGAGTGTTCTGCGACCGGCAATCACGCTTTGTATGCTCTTCTGTTGTGCTGTTCATTGTGGTGTGTGCAGTCAAATAATTCAAATTAATGCCATTTTATTTTGTCCGCCACCCAAGTTGCTGTATCTTTGCCGTATGAAAACTGTCAGACCAAAGAAAAATCTCGGTCAGCATTTCCTGACCGATCTTAACATTGCAAAGGCGATAGCAGACACAGTGGACGCGTGTCCGGACATCCCGGTACTTGAGATTGGACCGGGTATGGGCGTGCTCACGCAGTTTCTCATGGAGAAAGACCGTCTGCTGAAAGCTGTTGAGATAGACTCCGAATCAGTGGAATGGCTCAACAGTCATTACCCGGCGTTGCGCGAGAACATCATCGGCGACGACTTCCTGCGCATGGACCTGTCGAGTCTGTTCGACGGCCGGCAGTTTGTTTTGACTGGAAATTATCCTTACGATATATCGTCGCAGATATTCTTCAAGATGCTCGACAACAAGGAACTGATACCTTGCTGCACAGGAATGATACAGCGCGAGGTGGCGCAGCGCATTGCTTCGGCGCCGGGAAACAAGTCGTATGGCATATTGTCGGTGCTCATACAGGCGTGGTATGATGTGGAATATCTGTTCACGGTGAACGAAAACGTGTTCAATCCGCCGCCAAAAGTGAAGAGCGCCGTCATACGCATGACGCGCAACTCAACTGAAAAACTCGGTTGTGATGAGGCGTTGTTCAAGCGCATTGTGAAGACCGTCTTCGGTCAGCGTCGCAAGATGCTGCGCGTGAGTCTGCGCCAGATAATGGGCGACAAGGCTGTTGCGCCGGAGTTCTGGCAGCACGAATGTATGACGCGCCGACCAGAACAACTGTCTGTCGCCGAGTTTGTGGAACTTACAAATCTTGTTGATGCTGAACTGAAAAGCGCTGTCTGACCGCGCTTTTCAGTCATTATTTGTCTATTGCCGCCTGCGCTGTCTTCATGGCTTCGGCCCGTGCCGGTTTGCCGGTGGCGGTCATCGGCAGTTCGCTGACGCATATATAATGTTTCGGGCGGCTGTATTTCGGCAGATGCTCTTCGCATAGACAGCGCATCGTTTCGCTTTCGTCGCTCTCCACAAGCATTGCCACCGCCTCGCCCAGACGGTGGTCCTTCACCTTGGTTATCATGAACCGGCACGCCGTGTGCGGCTTCAGCTGCCGCTCCATTTCCTCAATCTGCATCTTTATTCCTCCACTGCACACCACGTTGTCCTTGCGTCCGATGATGCGGAAACGTCGTCCGTCGGCGTCCAGCTCGGCTATGTCGTTGGTCTTCAACCGCTTTTCGCATACGGCAGGCGCGTCTATCATGAGGCAGCCGTCGGCGTCGGTGGCTATGCTTACGTTCTCAAACGGAGTGTACCATTCGCTTGCCTCAGGTCCGTTGAGCCGTCGCAGGGCTATGTGCGACAGCGTCTCAGTCATGCCGTATGTGCTCCACACGGCGTTTGGAAAGTCTTTCAGAGCGTCGCACAGTGCGTCGTCCACCGCTCCGCCGCCTATTATGAGCTGTCTGACGCCCATGAGCAGGCGGCGTTCCTCGGGGTCGCTGATGCTGTCGTAAACCTGAAGCGGTACCATCGCGGCGAACACGGGAGACCGGTCAAGGCCGCGCAACGGGTGGCCGCCCGGCTTAACGCTTATCAGTCTGAGGCCTGCGACAATCGACCGTACCACCACCATCTTGCCCGCAATGTAGTCGAGCGGCATGCACAGCAGAGCCGTATCGCCCTGCTTCAGACCGAGAAAACGGCAAGTGATGCGTGCGCTTGCCTCCATGCGGCGTTTTTCCACACGCATCGGTTTCGGCTTTCCTGTCGAGCCGCTGGTGTGTACCGTTATGCAGTCGTCGCCGTTGTTCCATTCTTCAAGAAATTCCTCAAGAGTCATATTTGCGTCTGTTTTTATTTTATGAGATAACGTGTGTTCTGTCTGTCAGGACGCACATGTAAAATGATAAAGCCCAAAACGCGTTGTCAAAGAGCCCGTATTGAGGCCTGATAAAGCCCATTTCAGGGCATGAAATGGCCTGTTTCGCGGCCTGAAATAGTGCGTTTTGCAGGCTCAAACAGCCTTTTTCGTGAGCGATGAAAGCTGATGGCGGTCTGAAACGTATGAACAACGGCATTCCGGTAACATTCAGAACTCACTACAGAAAGTGTCGTTCCGTTGTGCGGTATGGAGTTATTGCGGTCAGCGTGTGCGCCACAACTGGTCTTTTCTTATTTCGAGCGGCATGGGCAGGTTGTCCGTGAAAAGCTGTCCTGTGCCCAGTCCCTGAGGCATGCTTATGCCTGGTCCGTAGATGTGGGCGGCAAGCTGGGCCACCGCGTTCAGTCCCACGTTGCTTTCCAGTGCGCTTGTTATCCACGAGCCGATGCCTCTTTCGTTGGCAAGCCTTATCCATTCTTCCGTGCCGTGCATACCTCCGTGAAGTGACGGTTTGAGGATGATGTACTGTGGTTTTATGAAGTCGAGCAGCTGGGCTTTCATGTCCTTGGCGTTCACTCCTATGAGTTCCTCGTCGAGCGCGATGGGCAGCGGAGTCTCACGGCACAGCTTTGCCATCTCGTTCCACTGGCGTTGCTTTATCGGTTGTTCTATGGAGTGGATATCATATTTTGCAAGCTGTTCGAGTCTTTCCGCCGCGTTGTCTGGAGTAAAACCGCCGTTGGCATCCACACGCAGCTCGATGCTGTCCTTGCCGAAGTGTTTTCTGATGTGTTTTATCAGTTCCAGTTCCTGATTGAAGTCTATTGCTCCTATCTTCAGCTTGACGCATGCGAATCCAGCCTGCATCTTTTCCTCCAGCCGGCCCATCATCTCTTCGAACGAACCCATCCACACCAGACCGTTTATCGGTATGCCTTCCTCGCCGCGTGTGAACGGAGTGTCGAATATGGTGGTGCCGCCGTTGTCGAAGCTTTTCTCGGCTGTCTCCATGCCGAAGAGCATCGACGGGTACGGACGCATCAGGTCGTAGTATATCGATTGTCTCGTCTCGTACATCCGACACAGGGCATTCAGCGTCTGCTCATATTCGGGAGACGCGTCGCAGCTAAGGTCGGGCAGGGGCGCACATTCGCCCAATCCTTCGCGTTGCGGTTCCTCGTCCGACGTCATTTTCAGAAACCACGATGTGCGTGTGGTGTATATCCCGCGTGACGTTCCGGCAGGTTGTTTGAAGTGGAGCGTCCGTTTCGTTACAGTGAGTCTTCTCATTTACCGGTGTCTTTTGTTTCTTTATGTTGTGTGATGATGAGGCTTTTCGCCGTTCGGAGTTACTTACGGGAGCTTCGGATATTTGCTGAAGTCGGGCTTGCGCTTCTCAAGGAATGCCTTGCCGCCCTCCTGAGCTTCGTCCAGGAAGTAATAGAGCATGGTGGCGTCGCCGGCGAGTTCCTGTATGCCCGCCTGTCCGTCGAGTTCCGCGTTCAGGCCCGCCTTTATCATTCTCAGTGCGAGCGGACTGTGCTCCATCATCTTCTCGGCCCATTCCACGCATGTGTCCTCCAGCTGGTTGAAGGGCACCACCTTGTTTACCATGCCCATTCGCTCAGCCTCTTCGGCCGAGTACTGACGGCAGAGGAACCATATCTCGCGTGCCTTCTTCTGTCCGACGATGCGTGCCAGATAGGATGCGCCGAAGCCGGCGTCGAACGATCCCACCTTCGGCCCGGTCTGTCCGAATATCGCGTTGTCGCTTGCTATGGTGAGGTCGCACATCAGGTGCAGCACGTGTCCGCCGCCTATGGCATATCCGTTGACCATTGCTATCACCGGTTTCGGCAGCGACCGTATCTGTTTCTGCACGTCCAGCACGTTGAGTCTCGGCACGCCGTCCTCACCTACATATCCTCCGCGTCCTTTCACGTTCATGTCACCACCCGAACAGAAAGCCTTGTCACCTGCACCGGTGAGTATCACCACGCCTATGCGTTGAGCCTCCCTGCACCATGCGAACGCCTTAGACATCTCCCACGTTGTGCGTGGTGTGAAGGCGTTGCGCCATCTCGGGCGGTTGATTGTTATACGGGCAATGCCGTTATACTCGTCGAAAAGAATCTCCTTAAAGTCGAAACCTTCTATCGGTTTCCATTCTCTTGTACTCATATCTTTTATGTTTTGTGTTGTCGTAAACTGTATTCAGTAGTGGCTTCCTCGGACTGTTGTCTCACAGTATTGAGCATGCTTTATGGCATAAAACGCTTTCCTGTTTCTCATGTCCTTTACCGCCGTAGTGGCAAAGTTATCAAATTTTTGCCATAAGAGCAAGCATACGTACATATGACTTGGTGTTCCGCGTGTTTAAAAGAACGTACATATATAAAAAACAGGCATGTCTTCAGAAAGACATGCCTGTCGGAAATTACATATAATAATATTATGTATTGCTTACTTTATAACCTTTACAGTCTTTGTAGTTCCGTCAGAGAACTTCATAACCTTTACGTTAATACCCTTCTGTGCGTTGCTGATGCGACGGCCAGAGAGGTCGAAGTATTCTGTTGAAACAACATCAGCATCATTGCCTTCAACCTTGTTGATACCAGTTGTAGTCTTCTTTATTTTGAGGTTGTCATAGCTGTCGCTGTAAGCTAAACCAAGATTTCCACTACCGTCTTCAGATACAAACAGGTTTGTGAGTGTATACTTAGACATTGTGTAGCTGTCAGATGCTGCATTGTATGTGAATGAAACAGGATCATAAATGATTTCACCGCCGTTATTGAAGTCAACAAAAGCAGATGCAACATCTTCTGTTACGATTTGCGGTAATGACATAGAGAGTGTTCCATTCTCATAGGATGCCATAGTCCATGAGTCAGGATCTACTTCAGGCAGAAGGCCTTTGATGTAGCATGCATCTCCGAGGTTTATGATCTGAACGGTTCCGTTTTTGGTCTCTAATGGAGTACTATATCCTTGATGATCGTATGTATATTCATGTTCATCTGCAGCAGGGAACAGGTTTTCTGGTACAAATTGCATAACACCAGCAAATGCGAGAGTTGCTGCGTAATCATCAGTAACTAATCCGATAAAACTATTATTGCCACTTTGAATAGTTCCATACTCATTGTCAACGGTGAGTGTGAAGTCTGTTGATGGTTCTGGGGTTACTTTTAATGTACCGTCTGTATTTGTAGTTACGGATACGCTACACAAAATAATATTATAGCTATAGTATGTACCTATTGATTGTCCGTTCTTCAAGGTTATGGTATTTCCATCCAATTCACCTTCAATATATGTATTGAACATAGAAGGATATATCATGTTTTCAATATAAACCTTGTTGTCAGTACCATATATAATGTTGATTGCTTTGTGGTATTCTGGAACAGCACCGAAACCATAAACAGTGTTGTAACAGTCGAGATAATAAGTATGAGATTCTCCTTCTGGAGCTTTTGCCGGAGCTTTTGACATGTTGTTAATTGAAGCAGACGGCATTTTCATAAGATTATTTACCTTCAATTCTTGTCTAATGTCTTGACATTTTTGATAAAACCAAACGGTTTCTGTGCCATGCTGCCCAAAGAGAACAGAACAGCTGCAATAAGTAAAATTTTTCTCATAACTACTATTTTTTAATTTGTTGTTAAAACTTTCTTCAAAAGTAGGTATTATTTTTTACAAATAACAAGAAAATGCCATTTTTTTTTGCATTATGAATTGATTTTTTATTTCTATGCTTACTTAAAGACGTCAAAAAAAGGCTTTCACTATATTATAAAAAGATAATTTTTTGTTTTTACTGTCAGTTTATGGTGTGTGTCTTTTTTGAGTAGGTTATTGCGGTAAGGGTATTTTTCTGTTTAAAGTGTTGTTTGTTGCGGTATACGCATCAGAGTTTGAGCGATTTGAAGTAATCGCCCATCACTCTGTTGTCTGTTGCCGCATCTGTCGTCACCTCAAGTAGCATAGGACGCTCAGAATGTCGTGTGAGCAGTGTGACAATGCCCAGTTGCATTTCTTCCATGTTGTGTGCAGCCATGTATCCGATGTCGTTTTGTGTGCATATGCCTTCGGCATTTGTTGTGTGACATGCAGCCACGAGCTTGTCTGCCGCCGCACTTTCGCTTAGTCCAGGAAGTCCGCGGAATATGCTTCCTCCGCTGTTGTTGAGCAGGATTATGCGCAGATTGCCTTTGAGCGAAGTGTTCCACAGTGCGTTCTGGTCGTAAAAGAAACTCAGGTCACCGATAATGCAGAACACCATGTCGGCCGTTGCCATGGAATGTCCTGCCGCAGTTGACAGACTGCCTTCAATGCCGTTCACACCACGGTTGCACTCCACATGATGTGTGGCGAATATGTTTGCGAGCCTTATGGCTGAACTGTTGGCATAATGTACGTGCCAGTCGTATTCCATGTCGGCAAGCTGTTGTTCAAAGTATTTCACCACAGCCATCGACGAATATGCTGGTTCGTATTCTTCGGAATGGCGTTGTGCTGTGTCTAGTATCTTGTTCCACATCTGCAGGAAGAGTGTGCGTTCGACATCTATGTCGGCTGTCTTATCTGTCGATGGAACTGTGTCTGTGTTTTTGTCTGTACGTTTGAGCAGTTCCGGCAGACGTTTCAGGGCGTCAGGACTGTCGTACTGAGCGATGTGCGTGAGATGCATGAGCGGGTCGGTCACGGTTGAAGCGTCGGGTGTAAGCAGGCATGACGGTGCACCGGAGCGCCGCAGAAAACGTCGTGTGGCCTTGCTCACGACGGTGTCGCCTATATATAATATATAGTCAGGCATGTAGTTTGCGTCATTACCTATGGAGCGTATCACCTCATCAAAATGCACTGCGTCGGCCCCGAGAGGCTCGCACAGAGTGACAAACGAGCGTGACAAGGCGCGCAATGTGTGGCTGTCTATAGCTCCGTACGGCATTTGTCCTATGACAAGCATGGGACGTCGGGCTGTAAACCAGGCATCGGGCAGCGTGTCGCACAGGTCTGTGTCGTTGCCACGAGTGCATCGTACGATAGTGCGTTCGGTCGGCAGACATTTGAAGTCGAATGTGAATAGCGGCTCGGTTATGGGTACATTGATCTGTACCGGTGCGCCCGTGCGGAATGTGGACAGATAAAGTGCCTCGCACACAAGGCGGTTGCACATCCAGTGTTCCTCATCGTTATGAGGTTCGGGCAGTGTGACACACTTGCGCACCATCGTTCCGAAAGCGCCCGGTTGTGGCAGAGTCTGTCCGTCGAGCTGGCCTATCCATTGTGCGGGACGGTCGGCTGATATGACGATGAGCGGTATGTGACGGTAGAAAGCTTCGGCCACGGCCGGTGCAAGATTGAGCAGAGCCGACCCGGACGTGACACATACGGCCACAGGTTTCATGCCTATGGCCAGACTTATGCCTATGGCGCAGAAGCCTGCTGAGCGTTCGTCGGTCACAGGGTAGCACTCTATGGCCGGACACTCGTTAAGATTGTGTACGATGGGAGCGTTGCGGCTGCCCGGACACACCACTGCATGGTGCACTCCGTAAGCGGCGAGAAGCGCCGTGAGTATGTTCACGTTTTCCTTGTTGCTGTACATTTCAGTCGTTGTTTATCACACACCGCATGGTGTCCATCTTACATTCTGTCTCTTCCCACTCATGCTGTTCGTCGCTCTCGCGCAGCAGTCCGCCACCGGCATAGAGTCGGTAACCGTTGTCGCATATGCTCATGCAGCGCAACGATACGAACAGACGTGTGGCGCCATCGGGTTGTAACGGTCCGCTGAAACCGCTGTAATAGCTGCGTCCCGCCGACTCATTGCTCATGATGAAGTCGCGTGCTTCGTCCTTGGGAATGCCGCACACGGCCGGAGTGGGGTGCAGACTGTCGATGACGTCGCCAAGGATATTCATGTCGTCGAGTGTGAAGGTGAAGTCTGTGCGCAGGTGTACCAGTCGTCCGGCGCGTGCCGTGTATGGTCCCTTGCTGCTTATGTTGTAGGCGAAGCGTCCTATACGGTCGCGTATGTATGACGCTACGTAGGCCTGCTCGCGTGTGTTCTTGTCGTCCCATTCAATGGTGGTGTCGCACTGTGCGCAGCCCGGTGTGTCGAATCCGAGCTGACTGTCGTCAAGCCGCATTGTGCCTGCCAGTGCCATGGTTGAGAATATCGGTGCGTCGCCACTGAGCAGAATCTCCGGTGTAGCCATGAGCCATGTGCCTCCCTGAGGTGTGGACACGAGTGCCACGAACATCCGCGGATAGAGCCGGCACGCCCTCATGAAGAGTTCTTCCGGTTGTGTCGGGGTAGTGCATTCCACACGTGAGCTGCGCGCAAGTACCAGTTTTTCGAATTCGCCTTTCTGCAGCGACTCGTGGAAAGCAGCGAAGTCAGTGGCGTACATGTTCCTCTCATCTTCATCTGTATGGCGTGGCGGAGCGTATGCAGCCTGTGTCTGTCGGCAGTCGGGAGCCTCCATTGTCTCCGTGAGATCCGGTCGTATGAGCAGTACAGGGCATGATTCCGATATACAGAACGGAGCGAAAACGAATCCGCTCCGTCCGTTGAGTTCACGATATGAGTGCAGTTCTTCGGGTATTCCCGTGGTCTGCGTTATCTTCATTATATGTCTGCCGTGCGGCAGACGGTACATGGCATAGCTGCTCATTTTGTTCTCGGGCTGAGTATGAAGTTGGTTACCTCTACCGACGAAATGAGTTCGCCGGCGTTGTTTTTCAGTTCTATGTGCCACAGGTGCAGTGTGCGGCCCTTGTGTATGCATCGTCCGTAAGCCGTCACGGTGTCGCCTTCGAGCACCGCTTTCATGTGGTTGCCGGTCACGTTGATGCCAAGACAGATCTTACCCGGGCACAATGCCATGGAGCCTATGCCTGCAAGGTTCTCTGCCAGTGCGAGTGATGCGCCGCCGCTGAGAAATCCGAACACCTGGCGGTTGTGTCGTCCCACCTTCATGCGTGCCATGCACGTGTCGGGTTCGGGTGTAGATATGAAATCCATACCGAGCGTTTTGGACAGTCCGTCCTGCTCAAGTCTTACTCTTTTGAGTTTTTCAATGTCCATTATCAGAAGTGTTATATAACTGTGTCAGAGCCCTTCGCGGTAGAAGTCGAGGGCTTCGAATATTTCGTCTTTGGTTGCCGTGCGGTTTATGCGTATGTCGCCCACGTCGGCCAGAAGTGTGAAGTTGATGGTGCCCGCGGTGTTTTTCTTGTCGTGAGTCATCAGTCTGTAAAGCTCCGGATAGTCGTCGCATGTCACTTCGGGCAGTGAGTAGTTCTCGCGTATGAACGTCGCCGTCTGGCGCAATTTCTCTATCGGGAAACCATCTTTAACATGACTGAGATACAACTCGCACGCCAGTCCCCATGCCACGGCATAACCGTGGAGCACCGGATGGCCTTTCTGCATGGCCAGCGACTCGAAGGCATGGCCCACGGTGTGGCCCAGATTGAGGGCCTTGCGTATGTTCCGTTCCAACGGGTCGGTCTTTACCACCTTCTCCTTCACCTTCACCGATTCGGCCACCATCTGCTGCAGACGCTTCAGGTCGGGGCTGTTGAGGTCGAATGTCAGCAGGTCGCTCCACATGCGGTCGTTGCTTAGCAGTCCGTGTTTGAGCATTTCGGCATATCCCGAGCAGATGTTTGCATGGTCGAGCGTACCGAGGAAGAGCGTGTCGAGGATGACAAAGCGGCTGTCGCAGAACACTCCAATCTCGTTTTTCAGTCCTCCGAAGTTAACACCCGTCTTTCCTCCGACAGATGCATCGACCATGGCGAGCAGTGTTGTCGGGATGTTGATGAAGTCGATGCCGCGTTTGAATGTCGATGCTACGAATCCGCCGAGGTCTGTCACCATGCCTCCTCCAAGGTTGATGAGGCATGAGTGGCGCGTCGCGCCTCCTTCCTGCAGACTGCGCCATACGCTGGCGGCAGAGTCGATGTCCTTGTGTGTGTCGCCGGCCTTTATGGTGATGAGGGTTGCATTCTTGAGCGAGAGAAAATCCCTTAGTCTGGGCCAGCAAACGTCGCGTGTGGTTTCGTCGGTCAGTACAAACAGTCTGTCGTGTTCGCACTCGGATATCGCTTCGGTAATCTCGATCTCGATATCCTCGGATAAGATAATTCTCTGTTTCATAATATCTCCCTTTCTGTTTTAATATGTGAACACCGTCAAGTGATGGCGCGGCATATATATTATGCAAAGATAGTGTAAACGGCCTGCAATACAAAATAAAAAACGGCATTTTTTGTATTGTGCCACCATGCCCTGTCGCTGTCAGAATATGTATATTCTGTCATTGTGACGAAAGAGCCGGGATTGGATGAATAAATATGCAAAATGTTTCGGGGTGTGTATAAATATACAACGTCAACTTCACGAGAGTGTCGTCGGAAGTCAGAAAAAATTTTTTGCGTGCATATACGCGAGTTTTGAAGACATAAGTCAACGCTTTGTGCATCAGTCGCTTACGTAAAAACGCCGTCTGATGTGCTCCTGACGGCTGTCTGATAAAGCCTTTATCAGGGTGTGATAAAGCCCATTCCATCGCCTGATAAAGCCTGTATGACCACCTGAAATGCTGCATTCCACACCACGATAAAGGCTCTTTCGCGCAGCACGCATCAGAAAGCGATAAAGGAATTGCATTTATATTCATCTTTTATACAGATTTTACTGTTCTCGAATTTCTATTTTGAAAATTTTTATTGTCAAAATTTTTTACTTTGAGAATTGCATATTTATGCATTCCTGTGTAAGCACGGTTGTTGCGTCACAGTGCACATCATGGCACTATACTGATTGACAGAAAAAAATAAAAAAACGTGCTTTTATGAAAGAAAATTAAACCTTGAAAATAATGATTCGTCTAAAAAGGCGTGAACTCATTATAAAAACAATCAAACATACAAGATGAAAAAAACTGTTCTGATAATGCTGCTCTCTCTGGTGTGGACGGCCGTCTCCGCACAGAACCGCAGCATCACCGGTGTGCTGACAGACAGAGACACCAAGGAAGCCATGGCACAAGTGACTGTGCAGATGCTCAATAGCGACAGCACCTATGTCACGGGTGTCACGTCGGACGACAACGGCAAATTCACACTCAAGGCCCCGTCGGACGGAAAGTACATACTGAAATTCACGAGTGTGGGATACATCGTGAGTTTCAAGAATGTTGAAGTGAAGGACGAGGGCAATGTGGATCTGGGCGAAGTAGTGCTCGGAGCAGAAGCCACAATGCTCAAAGGAGCTACCGTTACGGGCCAGGCTGCCAGAGTGGTGGTGAAGGAAGACACGCTGATATACAACTCGTCGGCCTACCGCACGCCTGAAGGCTCTGCCATAGAGGAACTGATAAAACGTCTGCCTGGAGCCAAGGTGGACGACGACGGTAAGGTGACCATCAACGGACAGAAAGTGAAAAAGATAAAGATGGACGGTAAGGAATTCATGACCGGCGACACACAGACCGCGCTGAAAAACCTTCCTACATCCATCGTGGAGAAAGTGAAGGCATATAACGACAAGAGCGATCTCGCGAAAGTGACGGGCATCGATGACGGCAATGAGGAGATGGTGCTCGACTTCGGATTGAAGCGTGGCATGAACAAGGGAACATTCGGAAACATAGACGCAAGCTACGGAACTGAAGACCGCTATGCCGAGAAGCTCATGGGAGCATACTTCAACGACAAGTTCAGAGTGATGCTCATGGGCAATGCCAACAACGTGAACGACAAAGGATTCCCCGGTGGCGGCGGACGCGGCAACTTCGGACGCGGCCGCAACGGACTAACCACATCGAAGATGATAGGTGCCAACTTCAACTACGATGACGGCAAGAAGCTGAAACTCGACGGAAGTGTACGCTGGAACCATACCAACAACAACGCACGCACAAAGAGCTCGTCGGAGAACTTCGTGAGCACCGTTGGTTCGTTCTCCAACAGTCTGAACCAGAGCTATTCGCGCGGCGACAGATGGAACGCGCAGATGCGACTGGAGTGGAAGCCTGACACCATGACCAACATCATGTTCAGACCTTCTGTCAGCTATTCGGCCGACGACAGCCGTTCCATAAACCGCTCGGCATCATACAACGCCGATCCGTACAACTACGTGACCAATCCGCTCGACGAGGAGTCGATAGCAGAGTTGGACAAGGAAGATGTGATGGTGAACAGCAACAACGGAACGTCCATAGGCTACAGTGAGTCGAAGCAGTTCGGTGGTTCGCTCCAGTACAACCGTCGTCTTGGCAACAACGGTCGCAACTTCACCGTTCGTGCCGAGGGCCGCTATAGCGAGGGTAACAGCAACAACCTGTCGCTTACCAACGTGCATCTGTATCAGATACTCAACCAGGCAGGGCTCGACTCTACCTATCAGACCAACCGCTATCGCGTCACTCCGACACGCAACTACAACTATACTGTGCAGGCAACATACAGCGAACCGCTGTGGAAGGCCACATTCCTGCAGTTGAGCTATAAGTTCAATTACTCTTACAGCAAGAGCGACCAGAACACTTACGACTTCAGTAATCTGGGTGAGGACTACTTCTCCGGACTCACACCTGCATACCGCGGATGGGGCGAATACCTGGCACGTCTGGAAAATCCATTCGAAACCTACTTTGACAAGAGTCTGAGCCGTTACTCGGAATACAGAAACTATACGCACGACATTGAGGTGATGTTCCGTATGATACGCGAGAAGTACAACTTCAATGTGGGTGTTCTCTTCCAGCCACAGCGCTCCAACTACAAGCAGGATTACCAGGGTGTTTACAAAGACACTGTGCGCACGGTGATGAATATCACTCCGACGCTCGACTTCCATTATCGTTTCAGCAAACTGAGTAGCCTGCGTATAAACTACCGCGGATACACTTCGCAGCCGAGCATAAGCTCTTTGCTTGATATCACTGACGACAGCGACCCGCTGAACATATCGATGGGTAATCCGGGGCTTAAGCCATCGTTCACCAACAATCTGAGAGTTTTCTACAACAACTTCATCGAAAGCCACACTCAGGCCATATCCGGACACCTCAATTTCAGTACCACGCGCAACAGCATAAGTACGAAGGTGACATACGACGAACAGACCGGTGGACGTATAACGCGCCCGGAGAACATAAACGGAAACTGGAACCTGAACGGTGCGTTCATGTATAACGTAGCCATCGACTCTACGGGATACTGGAACGTGAGCACCACAACAGACTTCAGTTATAACAACTATGTGAGCTATCTGAGCCTTGACCGCACCTCTGATTCGCAGAAGAACATCACGCGCTCAATGACACTCGGCGAACGTCTGGCGGGCAGCTACCGCAACGAGTGGCTGGAGCTTGAGCTTGATGGTTCGTTCCAGTACAACCATGTGCGCAACAAACTGCAGGCACAGAGCAATTTGGACACATGGCAGTTCTCATACGGAGGAACAATGTATATTAACTGTCCGTGGGGCACAAGTCTGTCGACTGACATTCATCAGAACAGCCGTCGCGGATACAACGACAATTCGTTCAACACCAACGAGCTGGTATGGAACGCACAGATATCGCAGAGCTTCCTGAAGGGAAAACCGCTGTCGGTTATGATTCAGTTCTACGACATACTGCGCAACCAGAGCAACTTCAGCCGTACTATCAACGCCATGCAGCGCAGCGACGTTGAGTACAACTCCATCAATAGCTATGCTATGATTCATGTGGTCTATCGTTTCAATCTCTTCGGTAATAAGGCCGCACGTAAGGAAATGCGTCGCGGTCCCGGTATGCCTGGAGGACCTGATGGTCCTGGCAGGGACCGTGGAGGCAGACATGGTGGCAGACCTGTCAGAGCAATGCCTATGATGCCTATGATGTAACGTGAAAATATATCCTGTGGCCGGTTGTAAATAAAATACAGCCGGCTTTTTTCTTTTTGTATTAAACCTTATATTATTATATGCGTCATATAAAATAAAACCTACTATTATTATGAATCTTCGACACATTGCGATATATTTTCTATTGATGTTTTCGTGTGTATGTGCCTATGCCCAGAAATCGTCAATCAGTGGAAACGTTGTTGATGCGGCAAACGACAGCGTGCTGTTCAGGGCCACTGTGCAGCTGCTGAAGACTGACACCACGTTTGTGGGAGGTGTGCTGACCGACGATATGGGGCGGTTTGAGATAAAGGTGGACGCTCCGGGAAAATATATACTGAAAGTGTCTAACATGGGATATCTTGAGAGAATGCACGATGTTGTGGTGTCTGCAGGACGGAAGACAGATGCCGGAAGCATAAAGCTCGAACAGAGTGTGACGCTGCTCGGTGAGGCTGTGGTTACGGCCAATGTTCCGAAGGTGGTGGTGCAGGAGGACACATTTGTCTATAACGCTGCGGCATACAGAGTAGCTGAGGGTTCGGCGATTGAGGAACTGGTGAAGAAACTGCCCGGTGCCAGGATTGAGGAAGACGGAACTGTGACCATAAACGGCAAACAGGTGAAGAAGTTCATGCTCGACGGACGAGAGTTTATGGGCGGCGATGTGCAGAACGGACTTAAGAATCTGCCTGCCGATATAGTGGACAAGATAAAGTCGTATGACGAAAAGAGTGATCTGGCCAAGCTTACTGGAATAGACGACGGCAACGAAGTGACTGTGCTAGACTTCACTGTGAAGAAGGAAATGAAGAAGGGCTTTAACGTGAATACCAACGTGGGCTACGGTACGCATGACAGATATGCCGGTCGCTTTATGGGCGCACGCTTTTATGGCGACCTGCGCTATACGCTCATAAGTAATATGAACAACACCGGCAACGGTGGAAAGCGACGCTCGAAGATGACTGGTCTGAACATAAACTATGAGAAACGCGACAAACTGAAAATAGACGGTGGAATAAGATGGAACCATTCCGACAACGACAATTGGTCGAGAAGTTCGGTGGAAAGTTTTGTCAACCAGACGGGTGCTTTCTCAAACAGCGAGAACCAGAACTATTCGCGTAGCGACGGATGGAACGCCAATATGAAACTGGAATGGAAACCGGACACCATGACAACCATAACATTCAGACCTTCATTCAATTATTCCATGAACGACGGACGCGGATTCTCTTCATCGGCGTCGTATAAGGAAGATCCTTACATCTACGTGGATGATCCGTTGAGCGAGGAGGGAATCGGTGTGATGGATGACAACGGACTGATGGTGAACCGCAGGCGTAACAAGTCGTTGAGCAACGGAAGCAACTGGTCGACTGGTGCTTCGCTTCAGTTCTTCCGCAAGCTTAACAGCAAGGGACGTAACATCGCGCTGAACGGAAACATCAATTATGGAAAAGGCAACAATAAGAGTCTTTCTGCATCGAACGTCCATTTGTATCTGGTGCAGGACATGTTCGGTAACGACTCAACGTATCAGACAAACCGCTATAACGTGTCGCCGTCGGACAATGTAAGTTACAGTCTGAGGGCCACATACACCGAACCGCTGCTTAAGAATGTCTTTCTGCAGATGAGTTATCAATACCAGTACAGTCACAGCATGAGCGATCGTAAGACTTATAATTTCGAGCGTATAGCCGAAGAGGCATGGAATGATATAATGAACGGTTATCGTGACTGGAACAGCATGTTCGAGCTTTTCGAACAGCCTTTGGAATATTATCTTGACGAAGACCTGAGTCGCTATGCCGAGCATAACAATTATAATCACAATATCAATGTGCAGTTGAGAGTGGTGGACGAGAAATACAACCTGAATGCCGGTATAGTGGTGCGTCCGCAGCGCTCGCATCTCATACAGGATTATTGGGGAATGCTTGTCGATACGGTGCGTACGGTGACCAATATTTCACCGACTGTTAATTTCAGATACCGTTTCTCTAAGTTCAGCGACATAAGGTTCACCTATCGTGGTTCGACTTCGCAGCCGAGCATAACAAGCATGCTTGACATTACGGACGACAGCAATCCGCTCTATATAAGCAAGGGTAACCCGGGGCTGAAGCCTTCGTTCACAAGCAACATAAATCTGAATTTCAAATCGTATGCCATGAAACATCAGCGCACTATAACGGCCGGAGCAAGGTTCAGCACAACACGCAACAGTATAAGCAACATGGTGACGTATGACGAGAAGACGGGAGGACGTACAACACAACCGCAGAACATAAACGGCAACTGGAACGGATCGCTGAATTTCTCGTTCAATACATCGATAGATACGTCAGGTGTGTGGACTGTTGGAACTGACAGCCGGGTGAACTATGATCATTATGTCAGCTACATAAATCTCAATAACGACGCCTCGTCGGAGAAGAATGTGACGCATTCAACATCGTTCAGAGAGAATATATGGGGAAACTTCAGAAACGACTGGCTGGACGTTGGAGTGCATGCATCTGTGAACTACAACATGACAAGAAACATGTTGCAGTCGAACAACAACATGGATACGTGGAGATATTCGTATGGAATGGATGTCGACATAAAGGCTCCTTGGGGCATGTCTTTCTGGACATCTATCAATCAGAGCAGCCGTCGCGGATATAACGAAAAGTCGATGAATACGGACGAGCTGATATGGAATATGCAGATAAGTCAGAGTTTCCTCAAGAAAAAGGCTCTTAAACTGATGCTTGAGTTTAAGGATATACTGCGCGAACAGAGCAATTTCTCACGCTCCATAAATGCCAACAGCAGAAACGATACGGAGTATAACACCATAAACAGTTATGTTATGCTGAAGGTGCAATACAAAATGAATGTGTTTGGAGGAAAGAAAGCAAGGCGCGAGGCACGCAGCGAAGGATGACCTGAATCATAGAGAGGCGATTGCCTTCTCTATGGTTTCGGGATAATGGAGCATTTCCAGGTCGTGAACTTTAGCTGCGATGTCGTCCACGCTATCGCTTTCGGTCAGTGGTGTGGAGTATTGTGCGATGATTTCACCGCCGTCGCATACGTTGCTTACCCAGTGTATTGTTATTCCGCTTTCTTTCTCACCCGCAGCCTTTACGGCTTCATGTACATGACGGCCATACATGCCTTTGCCTCCGAATTTAGGAAGCAGTGCCGGATGGATGTTCACCATGCGGTGGTCATATGCCTTTACAAGAAAATCGGGAATCATGAGAAGAAAACCTGCAAGTACGATGAAGTCGATGTCGTAGCGGTGCAGTGTTTCCATCAGAATGGCTTCATCGTTGAATTCGCTTTTAGGTATCACCACTGTTGGAATATTGTATCGGGCGGCACGGGTGAGGGCATAAGAGTCTGCACGGTTTGAGACGACAAGTGCGACGGATGCTTCTGTCGAGCCGGAAAAGTGTTTTATTATGTTCTCACAGTTGGTTCCGTTGCCGGAAACGAATATTGCAATATTCTTCATAAGTGGTTGTTTGTTATTCTATGTCATCATCAAAGTCGTCATCGAATCCGAACATTGCCGGATCAATGAAAGCATCGAGAGCTCTGCGTTCCTTCTTGGTAGGACGGCCGGTTCCGCGTGCTCTGTCGACGAATCCGCTTATGCGGCTCATCTCCAGCAATTCGTATTGTTTTGGATCGGTGACGTTTTCGTAAATCTCAGGAATAAGTTTTGCGCCTACACGCTGCTCTATGGTTTTCAGAATGCGGAATGAATAGGTGATAGGAGGCTTCTTAACACTTACCACCTCGCCGGCTTTCACCATACGGCTTGGCTTTACGCATACGTTGTTCATCATCACACGGCCGTTCTTGCATGCGTCGGCTGCGATGGAACGTGTCTTGAATATGCGTGCGGCCCACAGCCATTTGTCTATTCTTGCTTCCTCTGCCATTATTTCTTTCCTAATTTGTTGTAGGCGTTCATTGTGTTGTCGATACCGGCCAACACGAAACTCTTTATTATGTCAACGGCGCAGTCGATGGACGGCTGCAGCACTTTCATGTCTTCTTCGCTGTATTTTCCCAACACCCAGTCTACCTGTGCACCACGTGGAAAATCGTTTCCGATGCCCATACGGAGTCGCGCGTATTGCTGTCCGATAAGCTGCTGTATGTTGCCAAGACCGTTATGACCGCCGTTGCTGCCTGATCCTTTCAGGCGGAAAGCACCGAGTGGCAGTGAGAGGTCGTCCACAATGACGAGCAGACGCGACTGGTCTATGTTTTCCTTGTTGAGCCAATAGCGCACGGCATTGCCGCTGAGATTCATGTATGTGGTGGGTTTGAGCAGAAACAATTTGCGTCCTTTGAGGCTTGTTTCGGCCACAAAGCCGTAACGCTTGTCCTCAAAAACAATATTGGACGCTTTTGCAAAAGCGTCCAATATCATAAATCCAGTATTGTGGCGGGTTCCGGCATATTCGTCACCGGGATTGCCCAACCCTACAATTAAATATTTATCCATCTACTATAATGTTGCGGACAGAAGCTTCATAAATCCTTTTTCATGATGCTGAAGCGCCACTGTCCGGCATCAGATTGTCTATTGGAAACTTATTACTCTGCTGCGTTGGCGGCTGCTGCAGACATTGCGGCACGTGTCATCTTCACAGAGCATACGATAACTTCCTTGCTTGTTGCGATCTCAAGACCTTCGAAGCTGAGATCACCAACCTTGATGCTCTTACCGATCTTCAGTGATGTAACGTCGATGTCAAGGTGCTCCGGTATGATTGTGTAAGGAGCTGTAACGTCGATCTTGCGGATAGAGAGGTTCATCTTACCACCATCGCGTACACCCTGTGCCAAACCAACGAGTTTTACAGGAATACCGATTGTAACCGGCTTGTTCTCGTTCACCTCGAGGAAGTCTACATGCAGCAGTGCGTCTGTTACCGGATGGAACTGCAGTTCCTTCATGATTGCTGTGTGAGACTCGCCGTCGATTACGAGGTTGATCATGTAGATATGCGGAGTGTAGACAACCTTACGCAGTTCGCTCATAGGAACAGCGAAAGCCATTGCTACCGGTTTGCCGTCCTGTGTTGCCTCACCGTAGAGGTTGCAGGGTACCAAACCTTCTTTTCTCAATTCTTTAGAAGCTTTTTTTCCAAGGGCAGTGCGCTTCTGACCTGTTACGTTAATTTCTTTCATAATAAAATGTGTTACTCTAAATTAAGTTTGATGATAGTCATGCCTTAATTCGCCATCACACGAGAAATGTGTTTCTGTATCGATGTACTCATAAAAGCGGTGCAAAGTTACTCTTTTTCTTTGGATTGCCCAAAGCATATCAAAAAAAAACATTAAACGTCTGTATTTTTTTGGCGGTTACTGTATTTTTCTCTATTTTTGCAAAGAATTTTATTGAAGGATGGATAATGATTAATCGTGAGCTAATAAGAATAAAGATAGTCCAGTTAACCTATTCTTACTATCAGAATGGCAACAAAAATATGGATAACGCTGAGAAGGAACTCTTGTTCAGCCTTTCTAAAGCATATGATTTATACAATTATCTGCTTGAACTTATCGTAGCCATTACACGGGAGGAAAGACATCGTGTCGAGATACTCTCCCAAAGGGCACAGCGTGAAGGTAAGGAGTTACCGTCGTCAAAGTTTGCTTATAACAAGTTTGCTGTGCAGCTCGAGGAAAACAAAATGCTCTGCGAGTTTGCCGAGACTCAGAAACAGTCATGGGAAGAAGACCTGGAGTTTGTGAGAAAACTGTGCAATCAGATAGAACAGAGCGAGGCATACGCCAACTACATGCAGTCGGAGGATGACTCATATGAGGCTGACCGTGAACTGTGGCGCAAGCTTTATAAGCAGCTCATTCAGGAAAATGCAGACCTTGACGCTATTCTTGAAGAAAAGAGTCTTTATTGGAATGACGACAAGGAAATAGTAGATACATTCGTATTGAAAACCATCAAACGCTTCGATCCGAAAAACAAGCAGAAGCAGGAACTTCTGCCTGAATACAAGGATGAGGAAGACAGAAACTTTGCGCGTAAGCTTTTCAGAACAACAATACTGAATGCCGAGCAATACCAGCGCTACATGAGCGAGACATCGCGCAACTGGGATTTCTCCCGTCTGGCGTATATGGACATCGTGATAATGCAGATCGCTATTGCCGAGATGATGACTTTCCCGAACATTCCGGTAAGTGTCACCATCAACGAATATGTAGAGCTTGCCAAGCTTTATTCCACACCGAAGAGTGGAGGATACATCAACGGTATGCTCGACGCCATCGCACGCTTCCTTATCAGTACAGGTAAAATGTTCAAGTCGATGGACGAACCGCGCTCAAAGAAGTCTCAGGCTGCTGCCGAAACCAAGAAGAACGGCGGTGAAGAGCCTGCGGAGACAAAGGAAGACAATGCGGAATAATAATTGAAGAAATATAAACAAAATAACTAAGACTATAAAAGATGAGTACATTGGTATTGGCTGCTCAGGCAGCAGGAGCTCAGGGCGGAGGCTTGGGCATGTTGGTAATGATGGTGGCAATCTTCGTTATCATGTGGCTTTTCATGATACGCCCACAGCAGAAGAAACAGAAGGAAATACGCAAGTTCCAGAATTCTCTCACAGAAGGAGCAAAGGTTGTTACTGGTGGTGGAATATATGGAACTGTAAAACGTGTTGATCTTACCACCAATACAATTGAGGTGGAGATAGCACGCGGTGTGGTTATTGTCGTTGACAAGAGCTACGTTTTCGCTGATCCGTCTTCACAAATGCCGAATGCCTGATGTCATGCATTCGGTGTAACAGGTGATACCTAGAACGTCGAAGGAATGGAGCGATTGACGCATGATTATAAAAACATCAGGAACTTCTTGTTCGGATTCTTGAACAAGGAGTTTCTGATTTTTTTGTTTTTTCTGGCTCTAAGCAGTATCTTCTGGCTTATGATGGCTCTTAATGAGACATACGAGCGTGAAATAACAGTGCCGATGTCGCTTACCAATGTCCCAAAGAATGTGGTACTTACCACAGAGATGGACTCCACAGTGAAGGTGACTGTGCGTGATAAAGGTTTTACGCTTGTCACCTACATGTACAGCAGACGTATGCAGCCGATAAAGATAAATTTCGGAGCATACGCTAACAAACAGACAGGATACGGACTTGTGCCGTCTGCCGATATACAGAAGTTTGTCTATCAGCAGCTTATGGGTTCGTCAAAGATAGTGTCTGTCAATCCCGACAAACTTGATTTTTACTTCAATTACGGCGCTTCCAAGACGGTGCCGGTGCGTATGGACGGGTCGGTTGTACCGGGCCGGTCTTATTATCTTGCGTCTACACGCTTCTGGCCGGAGAAAGTCACAGTGTACGCGAGCAAGAAAATGCTCGACAGCATACGCTATGTGAAGACGGAACCGATACGCATTGTCAATTTCGAGGATACCGTAATAAAGGAAGTGCCGATAGCCAAGATACACGGAGTGAAATGCGTTCCGTCCACAGTCCGCATCGGACTGTATCCTGACATCCTCACAGAGGAGAGCGTGTCCGTGCCTATCAAGGCCATCAACCTGCCCGATGGAAAGGTGCTGCGCACATTCCCGTCGCATGTCAATGTAAGATTCACAGTCGGAGCAAGTATGTTCCGTACGGTGAAGGCAGATCAGTTTGTTGTGGTGGTGGATTATAACGAAGTGATGGGACATGCTTCCGACAAGTGTGATCTTCACTTGGTGAAGAGTCCTTACATGGTGCGCAATGCGCAGCTTGAGATAAATCAGGTGGATTATTTGGTGGAACAGCAGTAAGGGTATGCGTTCTACGGCAGGCGATGCCCGGCCCGACAGACAGCCGCAAGGCTGCCTGACAAGTCTGACACTGCGTTTGCAACACCGGAGCGACACCGATAACAGACAACAGAAAAATGAAAATTGCGATAACAGGAGGCATTGGTGCCGGCAAGTCATTTGTGTGCAAGTCGCTCAACCGACGCGGCATTGAGGTTTACGACTGCGATGCGGCCGCCAAAAGACTTATGCGCACATCACCCGCACTGCGCGATGCGCTCCGCCGTCTTGTAGGCGACAGCGTGTACAAAGGAGACGTATTGCAGAAACAGGTGCTTGCCGCGTTTCTCCTTGCGAGCGACGCCAACAACAGCGCTGTGGCCGATATTGTTCATCCGGCAGTAGCCGCCGACTACATGTCTTCCGACATCGAGTGGCTCGAAAGCGCCATTCTCTTCGACAGCGGTTTCGACAAACGTGTGCCTTTCGACTTTGTCGTCTGCGTCACGGCGCCCGTCGAACTGCGCATAAAGCGCATAATGGCGCGCGACAACATCACACGCGAGCAGGCGCTGGAGTGGATAGACCGTCAGTTGCCGCAGCAGGAAGTGGTGGCACGCAGCGATTTCGAGATTGTGAACGACGGCCTTCATGACATAGATTTACAGATTAACAACATTTTAAACAAAATAAACAACAGATTATAAAAATGGAAACAATTCTTTCAATAGCAGGCAAACCGGGCCTTTACCGTCTGGTTTCGCGTGGAAAAATGAATCTTATTGTTGAATCACTTGATGAGGCTCACCGCCGCATACCGGCATTTGCGTCCGACCGTGTGACAAGCCTCGCCGACATAGCAATGTACACTGACAGCGAAGACGTGCCTCTGTGGCAGGTGCTCCAGAACCTTGGCGAAAAGGAAGACAAGAAAGAATGCTCGCTCAATTACAAGAAATGCTCTAAGGAAGAGCTGCACGCTTTCTTCGCAGAGGTTCTGCCCAGCTACGACCGTGAGCGCGTTCACGACAGCGACATCAAGAAACTTATACAGTGGTACAACCTCCTCGTGAAGAACGGCATAACCGACTTCAAGGAAGTTCTGATGCCTACTGAGGGCGACAATATCGACGACCGTACAGAGGAATAATCCTTTTCACGGCGTGTCACGGACGGTGTCTTCGGATGCCCCGCCCATAACGACATAAGGGATGCATGCGTTCTGAAGGCATGCATCCCTTTATTTTTCTGCCATGATTGCACTATTTTCCTATGCTCAGCTCTTTTTTATGTCTTTTTCACACCGTAAGTCACAATCAATACGTATCTTTGTCAATGGCTTGTTTTATTAGCCTTAATTCAAAAGATACAACAATCACGATATGAAATATATTCTTGCAATCGACTCTTTCAAGGGATGCCTGTCTTCGGCCGGTGCCGAGGAGGCTGTGGAAAAAGCCATACATGATGCCGAGCCCGATGCCGAAGTGCTCCGGTTGCCCGTGTCCGACGGCGGCGAGGGCATGCTCGACGCTTTCATGAGTCTGTCGGACGGCACCCGTCATAAGGTACTTGTGCGCGACGCCATGATGCGTCATGTCGAGGCTGAGTACGGAATAAGTGCCGACGGTACGGCTTTCATCGAGTCTGCCGCCTCGTGCGGACTCACGCTTATCGAACCCGAGTTGCGCAGTCCGGTGCGTGCCACCTCCTACGGAGTGGGCGAACTTGTGGCCGATGCCGTGAGGCGCGGATGCCGCAACTTCATTATCGGACTGGGCGGCAGCGCCGTGAGCGATGCCGGAATAGGCATGCTGCGTGCTCTCACCGATGCCTTTGCCGATGGTGGAACGATGGACGATGCTCTTCGTGGTGTGCTCGGGCTGTGCCGGTTCACTCTGGCCAGCGATGTACGCAATCCGCTTTACGGTCCTGATGGCGCAGCCTGTGTCTACGGTCCTCAGAAAGGAGCGTCGCCGGCCGATGTAGTCATGCTCGACAACCGTGCCCGTCGCTTTGCCGACTTCTCTGCCCGCCACTTCGGGTACGACCGTTCCTCCGAACCCGGTGCAGGCGCTGCGGGCGGTCTTGGTTATGCCTTCATGCAGTATCTCGGTGCCACGGTGCGCAGCGGAGCCGACCTTCTGCTCGACATGGCCGGCTTCGACGCCATGCTCGACAATGCCTCATGTGTCATAACGGGCGAGGGACGGGCCGACCGTCAGACACTCATGGGCAAACTGCCCGGCCGTGTTCTGTCGCGTGCACGTGCGGCCGGAGTTCCCGTATGGCTCATCGCCGGCAGCGTGGCCGATGTTCCCGAACTGCTCGAGGTCGGTTTTTCGCGTGTGGAGGCCGTCACTCCCGCATCGATGGACACGGCAGAAGCCATGCGTCCCGACACAGCCCGCGCCAACATAAGTGAAACAATCAAACGACTGATGATATGAAAAAGAAAATGTTATGGTCGGCTGCTATAATGGCTGTAACGCTGTTGGCAGTCCTCATCGGTTCGGGCTTCTACATGCTCGACTATGCCCTGTCCAACGCAGACAGGTCGAAAAAGACAAGCTACGCATATGTAATGAAGAACTATCCGGAGACACGTCCCTGGCTCGACAGTCTGCAACGCAACGGCATTCTGCGCGATACGTTCATCATAATGCCCGACGGCGAGCGCTCGCACGCCATCTTTGCACGCTCCGACAGTGCCCGCGGACGCACCGCCGTTGTGGTTCACGGCTACAAGGACCGTTCCACCGGCATGCTCCACATAGCTTATATATATAATAAGGTGATGGGCTACAACATTCTGTTGCCCGACCTTCACGGTCACGGACTGAGCGATGGCGACGACATACAGATGGGGTGGAAAGACCGTCTCGACGTGATGCACTGGATGGATGTGGCCGAACGCATGTTCCGCCAGAATGGTTGCGAGTCGCGCATGGTGGTGCACGGAGTGTCGATGGGAGCCGCCACCACGATGAATATCTCCGGAGAGAAGACGCCCGACTACGTGAAATGCTTTGTGGAGGACTGCGGTTACACCAGCGCGTGGGACGAGTTCGCACACGAGATGAAGAAGCGTTTCGACCTTCCGGAGTTTCCTCTGCTCCATGTATCAAGTGTGCTGTGCAAGCTGAAGTACGGATGGAGTTTCGGCGAGGCGTCGCCTGTGAAGCAGCTGAAGGCAAGTCATAAGCCGATGTTCTTCATACACGGAGGCAAGGACGACTTTGTGCCTACGGCAATGGTTCATCCCTGCTACGAGGCAAAATCTCAGCCCAAGGCTCTGTGGATAGCTCCCGGCAGTGCACATGCCGTGTCCTACCGTGACCATAAGCAGGAGTACACCGACCGTGTGAAAGCCTTTGTGGAGAAGTGGAACAGATGATACGGCCGTGACAAAATGGCGTAGTCGTGCGACAATATGACATAAAACTCCTGTTGGTACGTTAGTTGTATATATAAGAGTGAAGCCTTTAAAGAAAGGCATAACAAGAAAACAAACAACTAAAAAATAATCAGGAGGTATTAATTATGATGCCAGTTTACAGAAATTCATGGTTACCAGAAGTGTTCAACGACTTGTTTGTCAACTCACCGAAGACCAACGCAACGGCCCCGGCCATCAATGTCAAGGAGACACAGGACAGCTACATAGTAGAGCTTGCCGCTCCGGGAATGCGCAAGGAGGACTTCATGGTTCACATCAACGACGACGGTGACCTCACCATAAAGATGGAGAACAAACGCGAGGAGCGCGAGGAAGACAAGAAAGCACACTATCTGCGCCGCGAGTTCGCCTACTCAAAGTTCGAACAGACTCTTATTCTTCCGGACGATGTAGACAAGGAGAAGATCAAGGCCGGAGTGGCCGACGGAGTGCTCACAGTAGAACTTCCCAAGATAAAGAAGGAAGAGCACAAGGTCAGCAGACAGATCACTGTAGAGTAATATTTTAAGAGTTATTTTCTCACGGTTGGCAAATTTTAGAATGGTTATACATTAAACACTGTCCCCGGACTCAACGTCCGGGGATTTTTTTGTCCGTATGTGCAGAACGCTATGGTCTGGTGGCGACGCTTATTTATGGCTGTTGTGAGGGGTGCAGGACGCAATTCTGTATAAATATACACTTTTCCTAGTAAAAAATTTTGACAAAATAAAATCGCAAAATAGATGACAGCTACCCTCGTTACTACTGCCGGCAGATGCCTGTTTCTGTTGTTTCATGTCGTGACAATCGGTTGCTGACAGTACGATGTGGCTGTCACTGCTGTGCAATATAGGCTTTGTTGTGGTGCGAAACAGACTATATCAGGGTGCAATATGGTCTGTATCATGCCATGATAGAGCCCATATCAGGGTGCAAAAAGCACTCTTTCGTAAGCCGGAAAATTATCTTTTTTGTAATGGAAAAATTAATGTGCTGATAACCAGTGATTTATGTTATGTCTCTGAGAATTGAATATTTGCGTGCGACAGATCTTTTGTCTGCAAATAATCGATTCTCAGAGAGTTGACGGTCCGCGCACTGTATATTTATACAACAGTTCGTGCATAAATATACATTCGCCGTTGCTGCCTGTCTTGTTCCGTCTGATGATGTTCCGGAACGGCGGCGTGCTGTATGTGATACGAAAGTGATGGTGGTGTCGGGGCGTTATGAATATTACTGAAAACGCCCTGCCTGATGCCGTGACAGCATCGGGTAGGGCGCGTGCCTTTGGCTTATGGTTAGGTTTTTAGAAACCGTATATCTCTTTCAGTTTGTTGCCCAGCTGGTCGCCTCTGAGGTCGAGTGCGACAATCTTGCCCTGCGGATCTACGAGCAGGCTAGACGGTATGGCGCGGATTCCGTAAGTCGTTGCTGCGACGGATTTCCATCCCTGAAGGTCGGAGAGGTTGGGCCACGGCATGCCGAGGTCGGCTATTCCTTTCTTCCATGCGTCCTCCTTGTTGTCGAATGAGAGGCCGACGATTTCGAATCCTTTGGCGTGATACTTCTCGTAGTTGGCCTTCACGTTAGGCATCTCGGCGCGGCACGGTCCGCACCAGCTTGCCCAGAAGTCTATGAGTACGTAGTTTCCCTTGCCGCAATATTCGCTCAGCTTGTGCATCTTTCCGTCGGTTCCCTTCATCTCCACGTCCTTGAACTGTGAGCCCATGATGGCCTCTTTGCGCTCAATCTCGGCCAGGCGCGCTCTCGAACGTGCCAGTCGCGGGTGGCTGGCGTAGGCATATTTCGGGTTGAGCAGTTCGCGCAGCTCGTCGGTTGTGTACTTGTCGGCTATGTTGTCTCCGAATATTGCCGGTATGAGGTTGTCGCGGTTTTCCTCTACAGCCTTCCTCACCACAGCCTCCATCTTGGCATTTATGGGATCGATGTGGTTTTTCTGCAGATTCTCGGCCAGCGCCTTCAGTTCGTCCTGCGACTTTCCGCTCATGCTTGCTTCGGCATACTGTTGCATGTATTTGTTCATTTCGCCGTACAGACCGTCAATCTGCCGGTCTATGCTGTTCACGCGGTTGTTCAGTTCAGAGCCGCTCAGCTTCATTGTGCTGAGGTCTACCGTCACGGGCTTTCCGTCGTTTATGAACACACACATCTGTGCATTCTCACCCAGAATGCCGAGTATGGCGTCCTTCTTGCAGCTGCCCTTCATCTCGAACTTGCCGTTTACGGTCTCTGCGCTATCAATCTTTATGACGTCGGAAATGAATCTCACAGTGTTGGCATCGAGCAGATAAACCTTCTTGAGTGTAGGCTGGCATGTGCCTTTGATTTCGTATTGGGTGTCTGTGCCTGTGGTCTGCGCCATGAAAGGCAGGCTAAACATCGCAAGGATAGTGGTAATAATGGATTTTCTCATGTTGTCTGTTGTGTTTTTGTTTGTTATTAGCAACCTGATTACAAATATATGAATTTTATTTTATACGATAGTAGTCATGAGGTGATAAATACGTTCTCATTCCATATAGTTGCGGTCACGGGCGTATGGCTTTATTTATGGATGCATGCCGGCATGTATGAAAGAAGACAGGACGGCCTCCCGACAGTAACTGAAAACGCCCTGCCTGATGCCGTGACAGCATCGGGCAGGGCGTGTGCCTTTGGTTTATGGTCGGGTTTTAGAAACCGTATATCTCTTTCAGCTTGTTGCCCAGCTGGTCGCCTCTGAGGTCGAGTCCGACAATCTTGCCTTGCGGATCAACGAGCAGGCTCGACGGTATGGAGCGGATGTTGTAAGTAGCTGCAGCAATGGATTTCCAGCCCTGAAGGTCGGAGAGGTTCGGCCACTGCATGCCGAGGTCGGCAATGCCTTTCTTCCATGCGTCTTCCTTGTTGTCGAATGACAGGCCGACGATTTCGAATCCTTTGGCGTGATACTTCTCGTAGTTGGCCTTCACGTTAGGCATCTCTGCGCGGCATGGTCCGCACCAGCTTGCCCAGAAGTCGATGAGCACGTAGTTGCCCTTGCCGCAGTATTCGCTGAGCTTGTGCATCTTTCCGTCGGTTCCCTTCATCTCCAGGTCCTTGAACTGAGTGCCGATGATGGCCATCTTCTTCTCGAGGTCGGCCATGTAAGCCTTTGCACGTGCAGCCATCGGATGGCTGGTGTAGGCATATTTCGGGTCGAGCAGTTCTTTCAGCTCGTCGAGTTCACAGTCGTACATGATGTTGTTGATGAACGCTGCCGGAATGATGTTGTCTTTGTTGTCGCGGATAATCTGCTTTGTGAGCTCTGTGCTCTTGGCTGCAATGGGCTCTATGTATTTGCTGTTCAGTTCCTCGGCCAGAGCTTTCAGTTCGGCTTCTGATTTGCCGCTCTTCTGTGCCTCGTTGTACTGTTCGATGTATTTTCTTACTTCACCGTTTATTGCATCGAGCTGACGGTCATAGCCGTTGAGCTTGTTGTTCAGTTCAGAACCTTTGAGCGTCATGGTGGCAAGGTTGGTGCTTACCGGTGTTCCGTCGTTTATGAATACGATGTAGCTGGAACTTCCTTTAGCTGCAATGCCGAGGAAAGCGTCCTTCTTGTTGCTTCCCTTTATCTCGAATGTTCCGTTCTTTGTCTCTGTACTGTCTGCCACGCCCTTCATCAAGTCGATGACATACACCTTCGCGATGTCTGTCGGGCATGTGCCTTTAACCTCATAGGCTGTGTCGCCGTTGCCTGTCTGTGCCAAGAGCGGCATGCAGCAGAATGCAAGGGCAGCTGTGATAATTGAATTCTTCATAATCATATATAATTAAAATGGTTTATGTTTGTGGGGCACAAAATTATATATTTTATTCCGTTCGGCGGTTATTAATCAATTAAAAATGTGTAACTTTGCCGCCGAATTTGTATTCAGAGTGCTTGGTAAACCTCTTAAAAAACAAGGAAATGGACATAAACAGGAAGACTGTGAGCGTGCTGTTCATGCTTTTCAGCATGCTCTTCTGCGTTTGCCTTATTACGGCAAACGTGCTTGAAACAAAGCAGATATCGTTCGGACCGATAAACATTACTGGCGGATTGCTCGTATTCCCCGTGTCGTACATCATCAACGACTGTGTGTGCGAGGTGTGGGGATATGCCAAGGCGCGGCTGCTCATCTGGCTGGGCTTTGCCATGAACTTCATATTCGTGATGTTCGGAGCGCTTGCCGACGCCATTCCCGGCGCGCCTTATTGGGACAACGACGCCGGATTCCATGCCGTGTTCGGTCTTGCACCGCGCATAGCCGCCGCGTCGTTCGTGGCTTTTCTTGCCGGATCGTTCATCAATGCCTATGTCATGAGCCGCATGAAGGTGGCTCACGGAGGCCGTCATTTCTCGCTGCGTGCGGTGCTCAGCACGGTGTTCGGTGAGACTGCCGACTCGCTGATATTCTTTCCGCTCGCCCTCTCGGGGGTGGTGCCGTTGTCGGAAATGCCGTCGCTCATCATCTCGCAGGTGGTGCTGAAGACGCTTTACGAGATATTGGTGCTGCCTGTGACGGTGCGTGTGGTGCGTATGACAAAGGCACACGAGCACACCGATGTTTATGACGAAGGAATCAATTACAGTGTCTGGAAAATATTCAATATATGAGCAACAACAGTGAAAACAGAAAGGACGAGGGACTGAAGGCCCTCGGAGCGAAGACAAAATATGCCGACGACTATGCGCCGGAAGTACTTGAGACGTTTGTAAACAAGCATCCGGACAACGACTATTGGGTGAGATTCAACTGTCCGGAGTTCACGTCGCTGTGTCCCATCACTGGTCAGCCGGACTTCGCAGAGATACGCATCGCCTACATACCTGATGTTAAGATGGTGGAGAGCAAGAGCCTGAAGCTCTATCTTTTCAGCTTCCGCAATCACGGTGATTTCCATGAGGACTGCGTGAACATCATCATGAAGGACCTTATAAAACTGATGGATCCGAAATATATCGAGGTAACAGGACTGTTCACTCCGCGCGGAGGCATAAGCATATATCCTTATGCCAACTATGGAAGACCGGGCACAAAGTATGAGAAACTGGCCGAACAGCGTTTTATCACACACGACATGAACGGATAGCGGACCGCAGGTGACGCTGTCGGTGGTATATAACAAGAGCATAAACGTATGAGGAAAAGGTTTTTTGCAGCGCTTGGCATGCTGATGGTGGTGGCTTCACTGCTGTCTTCGGTCAGTGTGCACGCTTCCGACGGCAAAGGCCGTAAGAAGGTGGCTGTGGTATTGTCGGGAGGCGGTGCCAAGGGTATGGCGCACATCGGAGCACTGCGCGTGATAGAGAAAGCCGGAATACCGATCGACATCATCACCGGAACGTCGATGGGTTCTATTGTAGGCGGACTCTACGCAATAGGTTACGACGCCCACAGACTCGACTCTATGGTGAGGGTGCAGGACTGGTCGTTTCTGCTCACTGACAAGCTTGAGGCACACAGTCCGCTGCTCGACAACCGCGAGAGACAGAACACTTATTTCCTCACAAAGACACTCACGCTCAGCAAGAACAAGATAACCAACAAGCCGGGAGGAATGATAGAGGGCCGCAACCTCGACAAACTGTTCAACAGACTTACGGCCGGCTATCGTGATTCTATTGACTTCAACAGTCTGCCTATACCCTTTGCGTGTGTGGCCACCAATATTGTGGACAACTCGGAGTATGTCATGCACAGTGGCTTTCTTTCCGAAGCCATGCGTTCGAGCATGGCCATACCAGGTGTGTTCTCGCCGGTGAGAAAGGACAGTATGGTGCTTGTGGATGGCGGACTGCGCAACAATTTCCCTGTTGACATAGCACGGCAGATGGGCGCCGACGTGGTGATTGGCGTGACGGTTCAGGAAGATTTGAAGGAAGCCTACGAACTGAAGAGCACGTCGGATGTACTCATGCAGATTGTCAATATCAACTGTAAGAACAAGTATGACGAGAATTTGGCCATGACGGATGTGCCCATTTGTGTCAACACTTCGGGTTATTCTTCTGCCAGTTTTACTGCTTCGGCCATAGACACGCTGATGAAACGAGGCGAGGAAGCGGCAGTGGAGCAGTGGGACAAGCTCATGGAACTGAAGAGAATAATCGGTATTGACAGCACTTTTGTGCCTGACAGACCGCACCTTCATGCTGAGGCCATGCTGCCCGACACGCTGGTTGAGGATGCAAGAAAGAAACGTGTGGGGATGCTGTCGGCCGGACTGGGTGTGAGGTTTGACACCGAAGAGATTGTGGCGTTGCAGATAAACGGCTCTTTCACGCCTGCCGCATCGCCCTTGACAACCGAACTTACGCTTCGTCTTGGCAAGCGTATAATGGGCCGCGCCGATTTCATATACGACCCGATAAAAGCTGGTCGTATGCGACTTTCATATATTTTCCGTCATAATGATTTGAATCTTTACTATGAAGGCAACCGCGACTTCAATATGACTTACAACCAGCACACGGCCATTCTGTCGCCTTTGAACTTCAACATACGCAATTTCAGTCTTGACATAGGTGTGCGCTGGGATTATTATGCTTACAACAGCATGCTTTCAAATGTAGAGAATGAGAATCTTGAAACCGTTGTCGATGGTGGCCATTACATAGCTTATTACGCAGGAGTGAGATACAACTCGGAGAACAAATGGTATTTCCCGACGCGCGGATCGCGCTTCAATGCGTCTTACAGTTACAACACAGACAACTTTGTAGGCTACGACGGCGACCGCGGATACAGCATCATAAGTGCTTCGTGGCGCACAGCTCTGCCTCTTTCGAGACGCTTCACTCTGCAGCCGATGCTCTATGGACGTATGCTATTCGGTGGCACCATTCCGCTTTGCAGTGCCAATATCATCGGCGGTGACAGGTTCGGCAGTTATGTAGAACAGCAGATGCCGTTTGCCGGAGTTGGCTATGCTGAGCATATAGACAATCAGTTTGTCGCAATGCAGTTGGCGGCATACCAGCGCATCGCAGCCAACAACTATGTTCAGCTCAAGTTTGCCGCTGCGTGCATGTCGCACAAGGCGGGCGACCTGTTGCGCGAACCGCTGATGGTAGGAACGCAGATGGCTTATTATTACGACAGTATGTTCGGACCGCTTGGAGCTTCTTTGGGGTGGTCGAATCGCACGGGCAGTGTTTATTTCTATATCAATCTGGGCTTTGATTTCTGATGTCCGGTCGTAGCGTATGCCGTGAGTCGGAATGTGTGGAATGTGGCCTGTGCGCATCATGCAGTAGTCAAAATAACTAAAAAAAGCCTATATGCTCGCTTATTTGGAATTTTTTGTCTATTTTTGCATGTTTGAAAGAATGAACGAAATTAAAAATCAGAAACATACAAGATATGAAAAAGAAAATCCAGTTCAGTCTCTTATATCGGGACATGTGGCAGTCTTCAGGAAAATTCCAGCCGCGTAAAGACCAGTTGGAGCGCATAGCTCCGGTAATCATCGATATGGGATGCTTTGCCCGTGTCGAGACAAACGGTGGTGCCTTCGAGCAGGTTAATCTTCTTGCGGGCGAGAATCCAAACGATGCTGTAAGAGCTTTCTGTAAGCCGTTCAACGAAGCAGGCATCAAGACTCATATGCTTGATCGTGGTCTTAACGCACTCCGTATGTACACAGTGCCTGACGATGTACGTCAGCTGATGTACAAGGTGAAGCACGCACAGGGCGTTGATATTCCCCGTATATTCTGCGGTCTGAACGACGTTAGAAACATTATCCCGAGCATCAAGTGGGCTGCTGAGGCTGGTATGACGCCGCAGGCTACTCTCTGTATCACCAATTCACCGGTTCATACCGTTGAATATTACTGTGACATAGCAGACAAGGTGATCGCTGCCGGTGCAAAGGAACTGTGTCTGAAGGATATGGCAGGAATCGGCCAGCCGGCTATGCTCGGTCAGCTGACAAAGGCTATCAAGGACAAATATCCTGATATCATCATCGAATATCACGGCCATTCTGGTCCTGGACTTTCTATGGCTTCTATTCTGGAAGTATGTAAGAATGGTGCCGACATCATCGATACAGCGATGGAACCGCTGTCTTGGGGTAAGGTTCATCCGGACATCATTTCTGTTCAGAGCATGTTGAAGAACGAGGGATTCGATGTTCCTGAAATCAATATGAACGCTTACATGAAGGCCCGTTCGCTCACTCAGGAGTTCATTGATGAGTGGCTTGGCTATTTCATCAACCCACAGAACAAGGTTATGTCTTCACTTTTGCTTGGATGCGGTCTGCCCGGCGGTATGATGGGAAGCATGATGGCCGATCTTGGCGGTATACGTTCTACAATCAACAATATACGTAAGAAGAAAGGCGAAGAAGAACTTTCTATGGACGACATGCTCGTGAAACTGTTTGACGAAGTGGCTTATGTATGGCCGCGCGTGGGTTACCCACCACTCGTAACACCGTTCTCACAGTATGTGAAGAACATAGCTCTCATGAACCTTCTTACTCTTGAGCAGGGCAAGGGACGCTTTGTCATGATGGACGATGCAATGTGGGGCATGATACTCGGTAAGAGTGGAAAGATTCCTGGAACCATCGATCCGGAACTGGTTGAACTTGCAAAGGCACAGGGACGCGAGTTTACAGATGCCGATCCGCACACTCTCATTCCTAACAATCTTGATGAATTCAGAAAGGAAATGGATGAGAATGGATGGGATTACGGTAAGGACGACGAGGAACTGTTCGAACTTGCTATGCATCCGGAGCAGTACCGCAACTACAAGAGCGGCCAGGCAAAGAAGAACTTCCTTGCAGATCTGCAGAAGGCAAAGGATGCAAAACTCGGCAGCCAGCTCACACCGGAGCAGCTCTCTGCATTCAAGCATGCAAAGGCCGACGCTATCGTGGCTCCTGTAAGAGGTCAGGTGTTCTGGGAGTTCAATGGAGAAGGCGAGTGCGCACCGTCTGTAGAGCCTTACATCGGTAAGGAATATAAGGAAGGTGATGTGTTCTGCTACATCCAGGCTCCGTGGGGCGAGTTTGTTGAAGTGCCTGCCGCTATGGGTGGAAAACTCGTTGAGATCGGAGCAAAACAGGGCTCTAAGATCAACAAGGGCGATGTTGTTGCCTATGTTGAGCGTGCTCATGAGTAAATGACATTTCATGGATTGGAAAATCATAATAGACAAGTATTATCCTAAGGAGAGCAAACTCAGGGAGATACTTATAACACATAGTCAATCTGTAACGCGTCGAGCGTTACAGATTGTTTCTTTACATCCGGAACTGCAACTCGACCGTGACTTCATAGCCGAGGCTGCAATGTTGCATGATATAGGCATAATACGCTGTGATGCGCCTGATATCTGCTGTTTCGGAGACGAACCTTATATACGTCACGGCATTCTTGGTGCGGCCATGCTCCGTGCCGAAGGCTTCCCTAAACATGCACGTGTTTGCGAACGCCACACCGGTGCCGGTCTGTCGCTTGACGATATATGCGGGCGCAATCTGCCGCTTCCGCATTCGGACTTTCTGCCCGAAACTCTTGAGGAACAGGTGATATGCTATGCCGATAAATTCTATTCCAAGTCGCATCTCGAACGCGAAAAGACAATCGAACAGGCCGAGATGAGTATTTCCAAATATGGAGAAGCCGGTCTGATGCGTTTTCGTCGTTGGGTGGAGATGTTCGAATAATGTTAAAGTAACGAAATCACTCGCCCGTTCTTTATATATTAAGTAACTTTGCAAGTTGAATGAGGACAAAGTCAATTATAGCCCTTCTGCTTTTCGCCATCATGTTTGTGATGGCTGATACCAATATACCGTTCTTTCAGAAAAAGAAGGAAAAGACTCAGATGGTAACCGATTCGGTGATGCAAAGCGATTCTATCATGCGCGATTCGCTGGGCAACATTGTTGTTGATACCACCAAAATGGACTCGCTCGAACTTGCCATCTATCATCACAACAAAGCGATTGACGATTCCATAAGGCTCGATTCGCTCAACCGACAGAAGTCGGAGGGCATCAATTCGCCTGTACAATACAGCGCCAACGATTCGCTCGTGTATGACGCGAGCAGCAAAACGGCACATCTGTATGGCAGTTCCAACGTCAAATACGAGAACATGGATCTTGCCAGCGAAAAGATTTACATGAGTCTTGACAGCAGTCTTGTGCATGCCACCGGTATCCGTGACACGGCTGATACCACAGGTCTGAAACTCACGGGAACGCCTGTCTTCACAATGGGTGCCGATTCGTATGAGAGCGATACGATGGCTTTCAACTTCAAGACAAAGAAAGGTCTTATAAGCAACGTATATACTGCGCAGCAGGACGGATTCCTCCGCAGTGAACTGTCGAAGCGCAGTGCCAGTGGCGATGTCTATCTTCAGCACGGCCGTTACACCACGTGTGACGCTCCGCATCCCGATTTCTACATCGCGCTTTCGCGTGCCAAGGTACGTCCCGGCAAGGATGTGACGTTCGGCCCGGCCTATCTTGTCGTGGCAGACGTTCCGCTTCCGCTCGCCATACCATACGGATTCTTTCCTTTCACCAAAAGTTATTCTAGCGGATTCATAATGCCTACTTACGGTGATGAGAGCGACCGAGGATTCTATCTGCGCGACGGAGGATACTATTTCGCCATGGGCGACAAGTGGGATCTGAAGCTTTTGGGTGAGATCTACACCAAAGGCTCATGGGGAGTTTCGGCAGCCAGCAACTACAACAAGCGTTACAAGTACAGCGGAAGTTTCCTTTTCAGCTATCAGGACACACGTACCGGAGAGAAGGGAATGCCCGATTACGGACGTCAGGAGAGCTTCAAGATACAGTGGAGCCACCGTCAGGACCCCAAGTCAAATCCTTTCAGCACACTGTCGGCAAGCGTCAACTTCGCCACATCGAGCTATGAGCGCAACAATCTCAACAGTCTTTACAATCCGCAGACGCTCACCCAGTCGACCAGAACCTCTTCTGTGAGCTGGAGCACCACTTTCTCAAGCATCGGACTCTCGCTCAGTTCTACGGCCAACCTGTCGCAGAACATGGTCGATTCAACCATCGCCATGACGTTGCCCGACCTCAATATCTCCATAAGCCGATTCTATCCGTTCAAGCGTAAGAACGCCGTTGGCAAGGAACGTTGGTACGAAAAGATTTCGATGAGCTATACCGGACAGCTCTCCAACTCCATCAACACGAAGGAAGACATGCTTATGAAGTCGAACCTTATAAAAGACTGGCGCAACGGATTCAACCATTCCATACCTATCAACGGTAACTTCACGCTGTTCAACTATATCAATATCACGCCGTCGTTCAGCTTTACCGACCGCATGTATACCAACAAGGTGATGCGTTCGTGGGACGAAGAACGTCAGACGGAAGTGGCCGACACGACATACGGATTCTACAACGTGTATAACTGGAACCTCAGTGTTGGTATGTCAACAAAGCTTTACGGTTTCTGGATTCCAAACCGCAAGATATTCGGAGACAAGATACAGGCCATACGCCATGTCTTCACTCCGTCGGTAAGTTTCAGCTATGCGCCGGACTTCGGAGCCTCACGTTACGGTTATTGGGAAACATACCAGAAGACCGACGCCGACGGCAATGTGTCGCTGGTTGAGTATTCTCCGTTCACCAATGCGCTTTACGGAGTGCCTGGAAAGGGAAAGACCGGTAGTATCTCGTTTGATGTTTCAAACAACATCGAGATGAAAATAAAGTCGGACAAGGACTCCACCGGTATGAAGAAGATAAGCATTATCGACGAACTCGGTGCCAACCTGCGCTACAACATGGCGGCGAAGGTGCAGCCGTGGAGCGACCTTACCATGCGAATAAGGCTTAAATGGTGGAAGAACTACACATTCAACATGACTGCTGTATTCGCTACATATGCATATGAACTCGACGCCAACGGCAGACCATACGTAGGAAACCATACCGAGTGGAGCAAAGGACGCTTCGGCCGTTTCCGCGGAACATCACAGAACATATCGTTCACTCTCACCCCGGAGAAGCTTAAGAAGTGGTTCGGCGGAGGCGATGACGAGGAAGACGAGAAGAAAGAAGACGAAGAAGGAATAGACACCGGCATTGAAAGTAATGTGGATGATGACATGATAGAAGGCCAGCGCGGAGCCAAGAAGAAGTCGGGAGGCGGGAAGGCGCTCACTGATGCTGACGGCTACATGAAGTTCTCCATGCCGTGGTCTCTCACGTTCGGTTACGGTATAACAATGAGTGAGAACACCTCCGGAAAGTTCAATACAAAGAGCATGCGCTATCCTTACAAGTTCACACAGACGCTCAACTGCAGCGGTAACATACGTATCAGCGACGGATGGAACATCAGTTTCTCCAGCGGTTACGACTTCGAGCGCAAGGATATATCCATGACAACGGCGTCGCTCCAGCGCGACCTCCACTGTTTCAACATGAGCTGCTCGGTCGTTCTTGCGCCTTATACCAGCTACAACTTCACGTTCCGCTGCAACGCCGCGACGCTTACCGATGCCCTCAAGTATGACAAACGAAGCGGCTACAGCAACGCTGTGCAATGGTATTAAGCCACACCTTATTATATATATACGTAAAAGCCCCGCCGTTTCCAGGTGAGGCTTTTATTGTATACAGGCTTCTGTTAAGGCCGCCCGTTGTTTCTTCGGCATGTAGGATAGGACAGTGCGGAAAGTAGAAAGCATATCTTTGTATTGTGGATAAATACGATATCCCTGTCTTTGGCAGACTCTATACGACTCAGTATAAAGTTTGTGGTGAATGCCTTTTCGTATAAATCTCTGCTGAATATCGGAATACTTACAGACACGCTGGTGGTATAAACCATGACGGCACGGGTATTGCGTAATAATAAATTCAAATTACCACTACTTATAAATCATCGCTGCAAGAGCCGGCGCGCACTTTTTCCGCGCTTTTCCTACGCCTGATATCAGTGTCTTTAAAGAAAACCCGGATGGTGAACTTACAGATTTTCTTGACTTTTTTTTGACAAAATAAATTCGGAAAAGAGATGTGAACAGATGTTAAATTATGCCTTGTAAAGGCTATTTCGGTATGTTCCGTATTTTAATATACCCTATACCATAGTTTGAATAAATTGATATTGTGCTCTGATAATGCCCGTTTGAGCCTATGGTTTCGCCCGTTTCAGGGTGTGATATTGTGCATTTCATGCCCCGAAATGGGCAATATCGCATGCCGAAATGGTGCTTATTACAAGACGGAAAAATGAATGTCAGACATAAGTTGTTGCAGTCCAGTAACTTATGCAATGTTCTTATAATTCGCGTATTTGCGTCCGAAGGAGAATCGGTCCGCAAATACGCGTTTGTTTTTCGGGGTAGATTATGAAACTCAGACCTGAAAATCAAAATCTGCTTACAATCTGTAAGTGTCCCGGTGGCATTTCTTTCGGCAGAATAAAACAATGCCGGTTTGGAATTGAATCCGTGATTTTTATTGCAACCGATACCGATTAATTTCCATTGGGTTGTTTGTTTGCCTTGTCGCCTCGGTTGTGTTTTGCCACGCTTTCCAGGTCGGCTGTCTCGCCTACAAGCCATACAATGTCGTCGGGACGGAATCTGTATGATGCATCCACGGCCGAGAGGTTCTCCTTGCCTTCCTCTATTCCCACCACCATACAGTTGTATTCGTCTCTTATTCCACTTTCGCCGAGCGTTTTGCCAGTGAATTTTCCGTCCTTGTCTATCACAATCTGCTTGAGGTGCATCTCCCTCTGTTCCAGGTCGGGGTCATCCTCCACCACATTGCTGTTCACGGCCTCGCTGAATGTAGTCAGCTGTTCGTCGCTTCCTATCACCTGCAGCCGGTCGCCGGGAAAGAGAGTGTCGTCGCCGCCCGGTATGTTTATGCGTCTGTGTCCGCGCAGAATACTGCTCACGTGCACTCCATAGCGGTTGCTCAGTCCGAGCTCGCGTAGCGATTTTCCAGCCCATACCGAGTCGGCCGGCACGTCTATGTCGCTTATGTGCACGTCTCTGTCGAGCAGGTGGCCTTCATACAGCGGCTTTCTCATTCCGAGCACCTGCGCCTCTATCTCACGCGATCTGAGGTTCTGCACGAAAATCTTCTCCATTCTTATGCTGCGCTTCTTCAGTCGTCTCGACACCACCATGAGCATCACTAGAGCCGTGGCTATGCTTATCATCAGTGCGTTGGTGAAGCGCGACAGATAGTTGCATATATAGAAAATGAAGGCAATGGCTATGATTGCCCGCACGATAATGGTGAATATGAGCGGGAATCGGTTCATCCAGTTCTCGTGCCACAGCGTCATGAACTCCTTGCTGTGGTTCTTCTTCATTATCATGGCGCGTAGGAACGGCGATATGATGAACACCGTGAGCAGGCCGCATATGCCGTTTGCCCACCAGTGCATGCCGGGCATGACTTTTCTTATGAACGGCAGGAAGAACATGAACATCAGCACTATGCACGCCGTAGACAATATGGAGTAGACCAGAGTGTTGAGCGCCATCTGCGTGATGAGTCTTTTCCAGTTGCTCTGTTGCGCCGGCGCATTGTTCATGGATATGTTGTTGAGCGTGTTTATCCAGCTTTTTGGCAGATGGCGTTCCACGTAACCGTAGCACGGTACCGACAGTTTTATCATGTAAGGTGTGAGGAACGTAGTTATCACCGATACGGCCACAACAACGGGATAGAGGAAGTGGCCCGTCACTCCGAGCGACAGTCCCAGCGAGGCAATGATGAACGAGAACTCACCTATTTGCGCCATGGAGAATCCGCATCGCATGGCCGACTTGAGCGACTGTCCGCCGAGCATGAAGCCTATTGTGCCGAACACAGCCTGTCCTACGAGTATCGTTATGACGAGCGCCACTATCGGGAGAGCGTATTCCACGAGTATCTCCGGATCGACAAGCATGCCCACCGACACGAAGAATATCGCGCCGAAGAGATCTTTCACCGGCGACACGAGCTTCTCTATCTTGTCCGCCTCGATAGTCTCAGACATGATGGAACCCATGACAAACGCTCCGAAAGCGCTGCTGAAGCCCACCTTTGTCGACAGCACCGCCATCAGACAGCACAGTCCGAGTGACACGATGAGCAGCGTTTCGTTGTTGATGAGCTTGCGCATCGACCTCAGGAACAGCGGCACCACGGCTATGCCCACCACAAACCAGAGAATGAGGAAGAACACAATCTTCACGATGCTGCCTATCATCTGCCCGCCGTCGGCGCCGTTGCCCACGGCTATGGCCGACAGCATCACCATCATGACAATGGCCAGTATGTCCTCCAGTATGAGCACACTCATCACCGGTCCGGTGAATTTCTGCTGCCTGAGCCCCATATCGTTGAACGCCTTATAGATGATGGTGGTGGAGCTCATGGCCAACATTCCGCCGAGGAATATGCAGTCCATGCGTTTCCAACCGAATGAGTGGCCCACGATTATGCCCAGCGTCATCATGCAGAAGATGATGGTGCATGTGGATATGACGGGCGATGCGCCCATCTTCATTATCTTCTTGAACGAGAAATCGAGACCGAGCGAGAAGAGCAGGAACATCACTCCTATGTCGGCCCACGTCTGAATGCTCGACTGATCAATCACCGACATGGTGTACGGCATATGCGGACTGACGATGAAGCCTGCCACAACATAGCCGAGCACAAGCGGCTGTTTCAGTTTCTTGAACAGTATTGTGACCACGCCTGCCACTATCAGTATCAGTGCGAGGTCGGATATGAAATTCGGTGTTTCTGCCATTGTTGTTCTTTCTGTTTTGTCGTTTTGTGCCGTATGCGGTTTGTCTTGCGGTGCGATATTCCCACGCAGCCGTGTCCGGGCAGCGTGGTATTCGCTCCGCAGGGACGTATAGTGCCGTACGGTCTGTTCATAAATGCACCGGCGCATGAACAGTCGTTGTGAATGTCCATGCGCCGTGCCGCTTTATCTTTATGCTGAGGCTCAGTCGTTATACTGTGCCGTCAGCTCGCATATTCTCACAATCACTTGCATGGCCTTCTCCATTACCTGTATGCTTACAAACTCATACGGGCCGTGGAAGTTCACTCCGCCTGCGAAGATGTTGGGGCAGGGCAGACCCTTGAACGAAAGCTGTGCGCCGTCCGTGCCGCCACGTATCGGTTCCACTTTCGGTGGTACGCCGCAATCCTGCATGGCCTTCAGTACGATGTCTATGACGTGCATGTTCGGGTCTATCTTTTCCTTCATGTTGTAGTACTGGTCCTTCAGGTCGGCTGTCACCGTTCCTTCGCCGTACTTCTCGTTCATGCGCTTCACGCAGTCTTCAATGAAGTCCTTGCGGTCTTCGAAACGGCTGCGGTCATGGTCGCGTATAATGTAGTGCAGTGTTGCGTTCTCTATGTTGGCCTGCATGCCCAGCAGGTGATAGAATCCCTCATATCCCTCTGTGGTTTCCGGTGTCTCGTCCTCCGGCAGCATCATTGCGAACTCGGCAGCCAGACGGTTGGCGTTCACCATCTTGTCCTTGGCATATCCCGGGTGTACGCTTATGCCCTTGATGTGTATCTTGGCCGATGCAGCGTTGAAGTTCTCATACTCCAGATTTCCGAGGTCGCCGCCGTCCATGGTGTATGCCCATTCGCATCCGAACTTCTCAACATCGAAGTGGTGGGCGCCCATGCCTATTTCCTCGTCAGGGTTGAATCCCACTCTGATGTCGCCATGTTCAATCTCGTCATGGTCGCGCAGCCAGCACATGGCCTGCACTATCTCGGCTATGCCGGCCTTGTCGTCGGCGCCCAGCAGGGTGTGACCGTCAGTCACGATGATGTCCTCACCCTTGTGGAATTTCAGTTCTGGGAATTTCTCCGGTGATGATATGATGCCTTCGGACAGCACGATGTCGCCTCCGTCGTAGTTTCTTATGATGCGTGGGTTGACGTTGGCGCCGCTGCAGTCAGGGCTTGTGTCGTAATGGGAAATGAATCCTATTGTCGGTATGTTCTTCTTTGAGTTCGATTTCAGTGTGGCGTAGATGTAGCCTTTGTCGTCCATCTCCACGTCGCTGAAGCCCTCGTCCTCGAGTTCTTTTTTCAGATATTCGGCAAAAACAAGTTGTTTTGACGTACTAGGCACGCTGTCCGATTCCTCGCTCGACTGCGTGTCGAATTTGGTGTAATTTAAAAATCGTTCGGTAATGTCCATTTTGAGTTATTATGTAAAATATGTTTCTTTGTTGTTTCGGATTATTCGGCGTAAGGATTCCACCCCTGTGCGGGCGGTCCGCACCGATGAGTATTGTATTTGCAAACTTACTAATAATCATCGTAAAAAACGAATAAAATGATAAAAAATAAAGCCCGGTGGCTTCTCTTTGTCAGCCCGTCGGACGATGGCGTGTGTGCGGTGTACGTGTGGTGTGGATGTGTTGTGGGGTAGGCAGGCGCTAACTTTTGCTGTGCCAGATGTTATGGTGTAAACAATTATTAACGAAAACTCAACCGGATTTTAACACTTTTCCTTCGCTCCTTCCAGCTTTCTGAAGCAGAATCTACCCGCTTTTTTATGCATGCAAATGCCTTTATACCGGTTGCCTTGTGCGTTGCTGTCGGGGCGTTTTCGCTTCGTTGATTTCCATTAAAGCCCGTTTTGCACTGCGATAGACATTGTTTCACCACCCGATATGGACGAAATCAGGGCATGAAAGAGCCCATTCGGAGGTGCCGAATGGGCTCTTTCGCGCCGCCGTTTTTTCATAACGGTGTGGCGGCCTGGCGTATATCGTTGAATGTCAACGCCTTGTACAATGTGCCGAAAATTCCCGTTTTTCGCGTCAAAATATCTCTTATAGAAAACTTTACGAATTTTGAACCATTTTCGGACGTTGTTTTTTAACATTTCAGGGACTCCGTTTTCCCCTTGTCCGGCGATGTTCCTATGGCGTCAGTCGATTACTCCGAAGTGCTCTAATGCTTTGGCCACGCCGTCATTGTCTATATGGTCGGTCACATAGTCGGCTGCTGCCTTTACGTCGTCGAGTGCATTGCCCATGGCCACACCCGTGCCCGCACGTTTTATTATAGGTATGTCGTTGCCGCCGTCGCCGAATGCCATTGTCTCTTCTATGGCTATGCCGGCAGCCTCGGCCACGGCTTCCAGTCCGCGACCCTTGTCGGCCTGATTGGACGTTATGTCGCAGAAGGCCGGATACCAGCGTGTGGCCGTGCATGCCTTGAGGTAGGGCATGAGCGTGTCTTCCTGCTGTTGGGTGAAGAACGGCGTTATCTGCAGCACCGGTTTCTTCAGCAGTTCTTCTATCGGCACCGACATTACGCCACGCTCTACGTCGAGTATATCGTATAGCACATGGTCAGTCTCTTCGGTGCTGTAGAGCATTGATGTGCCCTCGTTACCCATCACCAGACATCCGGCTTTTTCTTTTCTGACATACTCCAGCAGTGTGTCCACGTCGCTGCGCTCTATCGGTGTCAGTCTTACGTTTTGCTCACCTATAGTGCAGCATGCGCCGTTGGTTGTGATGTATCCGTCTATCAGGTGGCTTATGGCGCCGAGATTGTTGATGAGCGGCATGGGTCTGCCTGTGGAAATGAATATCTTTACTCCTTTCTCCTTGGCGCGTGTGAGAGCTTTCACAGTCGACTGTGGTATGGCATGTGTGTTGAAGCTCACAAGTGTGCCGTCTATATCGAAAAACAGTGCTTTTATCATGACTTTATGTGTTGTTGTGTATCATTAAGCGGATGCAAAATTACTTATTTTCTGTGGCACGGCCGAGAGTGGCGCGTTATTTTTTGTTAGCGTGGCATTGACGTGCTTTCAGCTATTTTGCGTAACTTTGCGTCTGTCTTAAAAAACACCGCACATCATGAACGAGGAAGCACAGCTGGCGTGGCAGATTATCGAAACCACCGACACAAGTCTTTTTCTCACCGGTAGGGCCGGAACGGGAAAGACTACCTTTCTGCGCAATCTGAAGGAGCGCACGTCGAAGTGTGCCGTCGTGGTGGCGCCCACGGGCATAGCTGCTCTCAATGCAGGCGGTGTGACGATGCACTCGTTCTTCCAGCTGCCTTTCGCGCCTTACGTACCCGGTACCAAGTTCGGCTCGCAGGGTTCGCAGGTGCGCATGAGCAAGGAGAAGAAGAGAGTGATATGCGCCATCGACCTGCTCGTGATAGACGAGATAAGTATGGTGCGTGCCGATGTGCTCGATTCGGTAGACTATGTGTTGCGTCTCTGCCGGCGCAACAGCAGGCCGTTCGGCGGTGTTCAGCTGCTCATGATAGGCGATCTCGGACAGCTTGCGCCCGTGGTTAAGGACGAGGAGTGGCAGATTTTGCGGCAGTATTATCCCACACCATATTTCTTCAGCAGCAGTGCTCTGGCCCGAACGGAGTATGCTGTGGTGGAACTGAACAAGGTGTACAGGCAGGCCGATCCGCAGTTTGTCGAACTGCTCAACCGTGTGCGCGACAACATGGCCGACCAGAGCGTGCTCAACACACTTAACAGCCGCTATATTCCCGGTTTCAAGGCCGACGCTGTGGAGGGCTGCATACGTCTGACCACACACAACGCACAGGCTCAACGTGTGAACAGTGCAAGGCTCGATGCGCTGCCGGGAAAGGCATACACTTATGAGGCTGAGATAACAGGCCACTTCCCTGATTATATGTATCCGGCCGATGAACGCCTTACGCTTAAGGAGGATGCGCAGGTGATGTTCGTGAAGAACGACTCGTCGCCTGAGAAACGCTACTACAACGGCATGATAGGCACAGTGTGTTCGATAGGCAGTCGAGGTTTCAGAGTCAGGCCGAAGGATGGTGGTGACGAGATAGAGGTGGAGCCGGAGACATGGGAGAACACTCGCTACGAACTCAATGAGGAGACGAAGGAGATAACGGAAGTGGTTGACGGAGAGTTCCGTCAGTTCCCTGTCAAGACTGCGTGGGCCATCACCATACACAAGAGTCAGGGACTGACGTTCGACCATGCTGTGATAGATGCTTCGATGTCGTTTGCCCATGGGCAGACTTATGTGGCGCTCAGCCGCTGCCGTACGCTCGAGGGCATGGTATTGAGTGCTCCACTCACACGCTCGGCCATCATACGCGACGGGGCTGTGGATGGATTTGTGAGCGATGCGCGCCGCCATATTCCCGACGGCAGCATGCTGGCCGGGATGCAGCGCCGTTACTTTGTGGCGATGCTTGACGAGCTGTTCGACTTTTCGGGCATCACTGAACCGTTCTACTCAATGATGCGCGTCATGACCGAACACATGTCGCGTCGCTATTCGCGAACGACCACAGAGTTCAAGGCACGCAATGCCCGGCTCGTGTCGGAGGTGACGTCTGTGGCCGATAAGTTCCATCAGCAGTACGGCCGTATGGTTGTGGCCGCTGCCGATTATGCCACCGATGCGGCATTGGCCGAGAGAATTAACAAGGGTGCTTCGTATTTTCTGAAACAGTTGTCGGATGTTGATATGTTTGTGAAAAAGCTCGACATAACAACCGAAAACAAAGAGCTGTCGCGACGTGTGGACGAATACATATCTATGTTGAAGACATCGTTGGCTGACAAACTTCATCTGCTTAGATTCGTTATAGACAATGGTTTTGAGGCCAACAAGTACATGCGTGAGAAGACAAAGATAGCAGTGGAAGGCGTGGAGGACGACAACCGTAAGGGAGGACAGGCCGCAGGACGCAAGAGCCGGCGCCGTAAGACTCAGACAGGGATAGCCGGCGATGAGATAGAACCTGCCGCATCTGCAGCTTCAAACGCTACGGCCGACGGACAGAAACGCCGGAAGGGCAACGCCAAAGTGCTCGAAGCTCTCATGGCCTGGCGCAGGGATAAGGCACTGCAGACAAAGATGCCGGCCTTCTGCATAATGAAGACTGAGTCGCTGGAAGCCATCGCCGACACTATGCCGAAGTCATCCGACGAACTGGTGGGGCTGTCGTCGATAGGTCAGAGAAGAGCAGAGAAATACGGAAAGGAAATAATTGATATTGTGGATTCACTGCGAGGTGCGGATGACTGAAGCTCTGCCGACAATGAAAAATAAAATGTGTGTTTGGTGGTGTATGCTTTCTCACTAACTTATTTATGTCGTTAGGACATGAGCATATGAAAAAAGTACATACGCATAATCTTGCGTATCTCAATTAATACATAATTCTTTGATACTTCCTTAAACAACCCTCATATCATGTAATGCATGATTATGCGTTTTTATTTAGACTGGATGTCATTGTAAACATAGACGTTCAGGTGTTCAGGGGACGTTAGCATTATGTTGTGATTATTTACAGAACGGATATAAAAATAAGAGGTAAATCATGTGATTCACCTCTTTTCTATTATGTGATCCCGTTGGGATTCAAACCCAAGACCTTCAGAACCGGAATCTGACGCTCT
>ENA-UONW01000111-UONW01000111.1-human-gut-metagenome-genome-assembly--contig:-CS52-NODE-111-length-124791-cov-15.234439_pt1 | contig 124791 bp, 111 predicted proteins | sample MGYA00242463_ERZ724010 | MGnify/ENA metagenome assembly ERZ724010
TATTTCTGACTTATTATCTATAAAATATTGAGTAATAATCGGTTGTAAATACTCCGGTTGTGCCGGCCTGACGAGTGTGAGCATCTCGAACTCCGTTACCTCCATTGGCGAAGAATGTTTTTCTGGATGTAGTAGCTTGAAAGAAATTACAGTTCCTTCCTCTTTACAAAAAATAGGGAAGAATGTCTTTAAAGATTGTACAGGTTTAGTGAAAGTGTATTTGCCGACAGCATTGAAGGCAATAGAAGAAAGTGCATTTGAGGGATGTACGTCTTTGGTTTCTTTATCAATTCCTGATAGTTGCGAAAGTATTGGGTATCAACTGTTTAAAGGCTGTAAGAGCTTGCAGACAATCGTTATCGGAACAAATTTATCTGAATTGCCTATAGAAAGCAGCGGTTCCGGCTATCGTAGTATATTCCAAGAAGTTGATTGGGATGGACTTACTTACACTTTACCTAACTTTTCAACATTGATAATTCGGGACACGGAAAAGCCCTTGAATACAAATCATTTTATGCAGTATGTAAGGAGTCATACCTCCTTGGGATCTATCGTTTATAGCTGGATAGAGGTAGGTATGTTTAGTAGACTGCCTTTGAAAAAAATATATGTAGGGCGGCCATTGACTTATGATAGATCGCCTTTTGAGGGTTTTGAGGGGTGTGATTTGAAAGAAGTAGAAATAGGAGGTTTTTGCGAGGAAATTTTTCCGATAAATAGTGATAGCCTTGAAAAATTGACTTTAAGCGGCAATTTGAAAGTATTTGATGCGGATTTGATAGAAGAAGACGAAACTTTGTCTGAAATCCATGTCAAAATTTCGGAACCTCCAGTATTTGAGGGAACCTTTTCAAACAAGGTTTATCTAAATGCCAGATTATTTGTGCCGAAAGGTTCTTTGTCTGCCTATCAAAATGCTTCAGGTTGGAAAGATTTTTGGAACATCCAAGAAGAAAGTGTTACGGGAATATCAAATGTAGATGCTTCTGCAAACATAAAAGTCAAGGCTGTTGACGGCGGCATTGTGGTAAGTAACGCCAAGGGCCGCGTAACCGTTTACGACATATCGGGTGCAGCCGTGGCGAGCGGTTATATCGACGGTGACAGTGTAAGCATATCCGTGCACGGGCATGGTGTCTACATCGTAAGAGTAGGCAGTGAGGCCGTAAAGGTATGCCTATAAAGGCTCGCTGCTGCGGATTGCAAGCCCCATAAATTCGCGAATGGTATATACGATGAACAATCGCCTGAAAGAGTCATCAGGCGATTGTTCATCGTCTTCTTTTTATAGTGCCAGCATCTGCACACGCTGCAGATGCTGGCACCTTTGTTCCGTTTATATCATCCGATACATACGGCGTGTGGCCGAACCCATATCCTTATTGGTTTGATGAAGGAAGCCATTTGTATGATAGAACTTGATGCTTTTAGGATGGTTGAGTGCATCCACAGTGATAAATTGGCAGCCCGCTTGGCGATACTCCGTAAATGTATCAGCCACAAGGTCTATTATGGCCGTGCCGATGCCCTTGCTTTGATAAGGGACAGAGGTTCCAAGATGCCCAATATTTATAGCGGGATATGAGGACTGACGATTGAAAAATCCAACCATATTCTGAATCCATATTATCCTCAGTAAAAGGCGGGAAAAAGGCTGTAGCTGCTAAGCAGAAAAAGATCTTGTCTTGGCGGAGAGCCTCCCACTCATCTGTTTTCCTATGGCAAATAGAGTACTTTTTTCTCAGATAATCGCCCGGTTGCCCAAAGGAAAGGTCAGGAAGATCATCCGCAAGAGCGGAACGGACCAGCATTGTAAGGGCTACACCACATGGAGCCAGTTTGTCAGCATGATGTTCTGCCCGTTTTCCGAGTGTGATTCCGTGTGCGAAGCGGAATTTTCACCCGGAACATCGCGTAATGCCGCCTGGCTGACGGTCAGATGCCCATCATGTGCAGAATGGTGGGGGTGAGCAGGGCGGTGAGGATGCCGTTGAGCGTCAGGCCCAGACTGGCGTAGGCGCCGTGCAGGCGGCTGACGTCCATCGACGTGGCCGTACCTACGGCGTGGGCCGCCGTACCCATCGACAGGCCCTGCGCCATGCTGCCGTGTACGTGGGCCATGTGCATGGTCTTGTAGCCCATAACGGCACCCAGCAGTCCGACGCACACCACCACGGCCGCCGTCAGTGAGGGCAGACCGCCCACGGCGCGCGTGACCTCCATGGCAATCGGCGTGGTCACCGACTTGGGCGCCAGCGAGAGGATGACGTCGCGCGAGGCACCCATCGACTTGGCAATCAGCACCACCGACACGATGCCTGTCACGCAGCCGGCCAGTTCCGAAATCAGAATGGGCAGAAACTGCTTCTTGATGGTTTCCAGCTGCAGGTAGAGGGGCACGCCCAGCGCCACAACGGCCGGACGCAGCCAGAACTCAATGAGGTGGCCGCCCTGGTTGTAGGTGTCGTAGCTCACGCCCGTGAGCTTCAGAAAGGCAATCAGGGCCGCAATGGTCAGCAAAATCGGGTTGAGCAGCACCCAGCCCGTGCGCTTGTTGAGCTGCTTGGCCAGGAAATAGAGGACAAAGGTCAGCGCAATCAGAAAGAATTCGTTGTTCAGATAGCTCATGCCTCGCCCTCCTTTCTTTCAGAAGTTTCAGGGTCTGCCTTGCCGCGGGTCAGGATTTGGTGAACCCATCCCGTAATGGCCAGCACCAGCACCGTGCTCACCACCGAGGCGCACACAATGGGCCAGAACTGGGCCTCGATAATGTCGAAGTAGAGCATCAGGGCCACGCCGGGCGGTACGAAAAAGAAACCGATGTTGGCCACCAGAAAGTCGGAGAGCCCTTGCACCCATTTGAGTTTAATCCAGCCCACCTTCAGGAAAAACGTGAGCAGCAGCATACCTAAAATGCTGGAAGGCAGCGGAATGTGAGTCAGGTAAATAATCAGTTCGCCCAAAGCCAGGCAACCGAAAAGAATAGCACATTGGCGTATCATGAACTTCTTTTTTTGAATAAACGGGTGCAAAGTTAGCAGAACTCTGGCAAAGCGCGAAACATTTTTTTTGCTTTTTTACTTTTTTTCTGCTTTTCCGGGTGTCTTTCTGTCTTTTTGTCCGCCTCCGTGGGGGTGCGGCGTAGGGTTTTGCGCCCGTCGGGGTGCGTCCAGTGTCATGTTGATGCGTAAGGATTTGCTGCGGGTGTGGAGGTATTGCTGTGGAGCAGGCCGCGCCGACCGGCTGCTTAGGTCGTGCCGACGTGTCGCATGGCTTAGCGTCCGTTATGCTACGCCCGTCGCGGCACTGATGCGTAGGGCGCTGCTGTGGTGTGCAGAGGTGTTGCCGTGGAGCAGACCATGCTGCCCGGCTGCTTGAAGCCGTTGCGCCGGCGTATGGGATAGGGTTCCGGCAAAAACGTATTCCGAGGTATTCCTATAAAAGGAAGAAAACGGTTCGCCCAAACTCGGCGGCTCGGAGAAAATTTTCCGCGGCTCGGAAAAAAAACTCGGCGGCTCGGAAAAAATTTTCGGCGGCTCGGAGTTTTGAGGAGGTGGGACCTCGTGCTTCCAAAGGTCCCTCCTCGTCGGGGTGGTCCTGCCGCTGCCCCGTCGCCAAGTGTGGCTTCGGGCGACCGGCGTGCAGGTCAGGTGCGGCTCGCCGCAGGGCCGCAAGTCGCCCGATGCGTTTGCGAGCCGGATTTTTTCCGCTGCGGCGACTCATGGCGGTGTGGTGCCAAGGCGGTGCCCGTCCCGGTAGGCCCGCTTCCTCCCCGTTCGCATCCTCCGAAGCGGGGCGGTCCGTCCTTGCGGCGGGTTTATAGCAGGTCGGCGCGGATACGTCTTTGGCCGCTTCCCGCCAAAAGGACGAGAAAAGACAACTTTTTGGTCGTAAGGAAAACTTTTACCAAAATAATATTTTTAATCACTTGTATATCAGTATATTAAAAATGTTTAGGGAAAACTTTTTATTTTGAAAGACAACTTTTAATGATTACTTTTGCAACGAATTAATGTAAAAATAGCATGATGAAAAAATTTAAATTCTTCGTAATTTTGATGTGTCTTAGCTTGTGCTTTGGAGGCACGACTTATGCTGTGCAGGCGCAGAAAATGGATGGCGGGGATGTCATAATACACATGGATACCAAGGAGCCGGAAAAGACGCCTGAACGTTCTGAAAATCTATTGACGGCTGTGGGGCAGGTATATCAGAATCCGCTTCGTCTTGTTATATCCTTACCGGAAAAATTAGGCGAGACCACGGTAACCGTGAAAGATGCGCAAACTGAGGGTATTTTATGTACCACTACGGTGAATGCTACTCAAGTATCTGTCACGACCCTTCATTTTGAACCGGGGTCGGGTCACTTTATATTGACAATAGAGTCCGCCGAATATGTAGGCAAAGGCGAATTTACTCTTTAAACCTTGATTTTTATCTGTTGAACTACGGAAGCAGTCGTCCGATTGAAAAACTTTTTTGCAGAAGCAACAACACAAAAAATTATTATATATCGCCGGTAATGTCATGAGGTCAATGGCTTCATGACATTACCCCCATCATAGGGTAGGGAGTCCTGCCTTGTGATTTGTAGTCCGTTTTCGTATAAGAATGCGGGCTATCATGTTTTTCTGCCTTGTTTTGTGTGTTTTGTAGGTCGAGGCCGGCAAGTGCTGAAATAAAATATGTACTTTTGCATACATCTGTTGTTTAGTGTGAAAGTATGCGTATGCATATTTTGTTGAAAGTACTTTTTCCTTATCCTGTTGCCTCTGCGATGCGGTTATGCGCGTTTCGCGTATGTGTGTTGTTGTGGGGCGTACTGACGTTGGCGGCTTGCGAGCGTCGGTCTGTTATGCCCGAACTCGATGCGGCCGACAGCCTGATGGAGCGTCGCCCTGATAGTGCTTTGGCACTTTTGCAGCGTGTCGATACTTCGCGGTTGGTTTCCAGACACATGCGGGCTAGGTATGCCATGCTGATGTCAATGGCATTGGACAAGAAAATTATATCGACCTCAAGGATTTCCGCATATTGCAGCCGGCCATTGATTACTATGAAAAGCAGGGCACCCCTACTGAGCAGTTGCGCACCTTTTACTATCAGGGGCGCATTTATGACAATGCGTGCGATATGAGCAGGGCTTTGCAGGCCTATATGAAGGCTTTGGAGAGAGGAAAAGATTCTGAAGATACCTTAACCAAGGCGCGGGCTTATTTCGCTCAGCTCAATCCCAACTCAAAATTAAAAAATTTTGATAAGGCCATAGAGGTGGGTAAAAAGGCCGCTTGTTATTTCCGCCGTTTTGGGCGAACGGATAGCTATGCCCATTGTCTTACTGACATTGCCAATATCTATACCTTAAATAATGAGGAGGACAGTGCTTGGAAATATTTTGCGGAATGCAAGGCTTTGTGGCCTGATCTGTCGGGGGAAAGAAAGCAGAGTTTCTATAATAACTACTTGGTTGCGGCGTATAGCTTTTCAGGAGCGGACAGCATAAAAAAGGCCATTGCGGAATATGAAGCCAATGTGCCTCCTTCCGAATGGGATTATTTGACACTGGCTTGTGCCTACATGAACATCCACAGTTTTGACAAAGCGCGTTCCTTTATTTCGCGCTACCGGTTGCATACTTCCGTTTATGCCGACAAAAGATATTATTCAGTTCTTTACTATTTCTATCGCGGTTTGGGGCAGTATAAGGAAGCCGATGAGGCTTATGTGCGTTTTAACGAGCTCAATGACTCCTTGAGTATTGCCGCCTTAAAGGAAAGTGCCCGCCTAGCCGAAGTGCAACACCAGCTCAAGCAGGACATTCGCGAGGCCCGTCAGGCGCGGATTCGTAATTTCTGGATTGCGGCGGGGAGTATTGTGGTGCTTTTGCTGGTGGTGGGACTGGGGTACTACCGGCTGCGGCTCAGCAGGATGCAGAAGCGGCTGGCGGAGCAGGAAAAGGAGCATTACCGCCTGCAGTATGAGCTGTTGCGCGACGAGCACGGCAGTTTGCAACAGCTGTTGGCGGACGGTAACCGGCTCGATGCGGCGGCGCGCGACATTGTGCGCAAGCGGCTAGCCCTGCTCAACGAATTTTTCAGGGCCCACATCACCGAGGACAGCCGTGAGCCGGAAAAACATGTGGCGCAGATTCTGTCGGACCGCGAAGCCTTCATGCAGTCCACGCGCGAGGTGTTTGCCGTCAGTCACCCCGGTTTTATCCGCTATCTGGAGCAGAAAGGGCTGACGGAATGGGAGGTGGGCTACTGCTGCCTGTTTGCCCTGGGCCTGAACGGCAAGGAGGTGGGGCGCTACACCCACTTCGGCAATCATTACAAAATCAACATTCAAATCCGCAAGAAGCTGGGACTGGACAGCCACAGCACCAATCTCAACCTCTACATCATGAAACTGCTGCAGGACAGCGAGGCGCCGTCGGCGACCCGGGAGCCCGAAGCATAGGGCCGGCAGGGCCGTGCGGCAGGCCGCGCTGAGGCTTTTTTCCGCATTTTTACGGGCTTTGGGCTTCAGTTTGCGGAATGGAGGTTGTATCTTTGTAGACAACGGAATATATATTCCGTTGGTTTGAGTTATGAGATACAGAGAAAAACACATGATTCATAAGATATTCCGTGGGCTCTGGCTGCAAGGGGCGTTGATGGCGCTGGTGGTCGTGCTGGCGTTGGGAGCTTGCGGGCGGCCGTCGGCCGTTTCCGACCTCGATGCGGCCGACAGCCTGATGGAGCGGCGGCCCGACAGTGCCCTGGCGCTGCTGCAGCAAGTGGACACCCTGCGGCTGACGTCGGCGCACGACCGTGCCCGCTACGCCATGCTCCTGTCGATGGCGCTGGACAAAAACTACATTGACCTCAAGGACTTCCGCGTGCTGCAGCCGGCTTTGGACTACTACGAGCGCCACGGCACGCCCACCGAGCAGCTGCGCACCTTTTACTATCAGGGGCGCATTTATGACAACGCGGGATACATGAGCAAAGCCCTGCAAACGTATCTGAAGGCCCTGGAGCGGGGGGAGCAGTCGGGCGACGTGTACACCAAGGCGCGGGCCTGCTTTGCGCAGATTGAGCCCTATATGGAGCTGAACGCTTTTGACCAGGCCATTGCGGCCGCCCGGCAGGCCCTGGCGTATTACCGCCGTACCGGGCGGGTGGACAGCGAGGCGCACTGCCTGACGGACCTGGCCAACATCTACACCTTGCGAAAGGAGGCCGACAGTGCCTGGAACTGCCTGAACGAGTGTCGGGCGCTGTGGCCGCAGCTCAGTACGGTGCGGAAGCAGGATTTTTATAATCATTATCTGATTGCCACGTATGCCTTTTGCGGCACGGACAGCGTCCGGCAGGCGCTGGAGGCGTATAAGGCCCACGTGCCGCCGGCGCGGTGGGACAGCCTGACGCTGGCCTACGCCTACATTCAGGTCCGCGACTTCGACCGGGCGCGGTTCCTGATCGACCATTACCGGCAGCTGCCGGCGGCCGACCGCGATAGCCGTTTCTATTCCATTCTCTACCATTTTTACACCGGGCAGGGCCTGTACCGGGAGGCCAATGCGGCGTATCTCCATTTTAACGAGCTGAACGATTCCATCAACCGGCTGTCGTTGCGCGAGAATGCCCGTCTGGCCGAGGGGCAACATCAGCTGACGCTGGCCGTGAGCAGGTCGCAGCAGGCGCGGCAGCGCAACTTCTGGATTGCCGCCTGCAGTCTCTGCGTGTTACTGCTGGTGGTGTGCGGGGCCTACTATGGGTTGCGCATGAGCCGGATGCGGCGGCAGCTGGCCGAGCAGGAAAGGGAGCGCTACCGCCTGCAGTATGAGCTGCTGCGCGACGAATACGGCAGCTTGCAGCAGCTTCTGGCCGACAACAACCGGCTCGATGCGTCGGCACGCCACATTGTGCGCAAGCGGCTGGCCCTGCTCAACGAGTTTTTCAAGGCGCACATCACCGAGGACGGATGCGCCCCCGAAAAGCGCGTGCTCCAGATTCTGTCGGACCGCGAAGCCTTCATGCAGTCCACCCGAGAGGGGTTTGCCGTGAGCCACCCCGGTTTTATCCGTCATCTGGAGCAGAAGGGGCTTACGGAGTGGGAGGTGGGCTACTGCTGCCTGTTTGCCATGGGCCTGAACGGCAAGGAGGTGGGGCGCTACACCCATTTTGGCAATCACTACAAAATCAACATCCATATCCGCAGGAAGCTGGGGCTGGACAGCCACAGCACCAACCTCAACCTCTACATCACCCGCTTGCTCCGGGAGAGCGAGGAGCTGCCGGCTCCTGCCGATGACGGCGAGTAGCGGGGGCGGCGGAAGCTCTGACAACTTTTTTTAGCGCGCTGACGGACAACACTTTTGGAGGCGTTGGGCTTCAGTCAGCCAAATGAATTTCGTATCTTTGTGAGCCGGAAAGGAAATCCGGGTAGTGACAACAGAATGAAAACATGGGGTAGACATATTATAAAAGAGGTCATCGGCCGGCTGAGGCCGAGTCGGTGGGCGGGGCGTCTGGTCCTGCTGCTGGTTGGGCTGTGTGGCCTGGCCGCCTGCAGCCGTCCTACGGCCGTGGCGGAGCTTGATGCGGCCGACAGCCTGATGGAGCGCCGGCCCGACAGCGCCCTGGCCCTGCTGCGCCGCGTGGACACCCTGCATCTGACGTCGGCGCACGACCGTGCCCGCTACGCCATGCTCCTGTCGATGGCGCTGGACAAAAACTACATTGACCTCAAGGACTTCCGCGTGCTCCAGCCGGCTCTGGACTATTACGAAGACCACGGCACGCCCACCGAGCAGCTACGCACCTTTTACTATCAGGGGTGTATTTACGAGAATGTGGGCGATATGAGCAAGGCCTTGCAAACGTTTCTGAAAGCTCTGGAGAGAGGCAAAGAGTCCGACGACAAGTTAACCAAAGCGCGCGCTTATTTTGCGCAGTTGAATCCATATATACAGCTAAATTCTTTGGACAAAGCCATAGAAGCGGGCAAACAGGCCGCCTGTTATTTTCGCCAATCCGGACAAATAGGCAGTTACGCCCATTGTCTGACGGAAATAGCCAGTATTTATACGATGAGGTGTGAGGCTGACAGTACTTGGAAATATTTGGCTGAATGCAGGAAATGGTGGGCGCAGATAAGTGCAGAACGAAAATATAGTTTTTATAATTATTCTTTGATTGCCGCGAATATCTTTTGTAGCGCGGACAGCATCAGGAAGGCCATTGCGGAATATACCTCCCATGTGCCTTCTTCACGATGGGATAGTCTGACCTTGGCTGATGCTTACGCCGAAATCAATGATTTTGAAAAGGCTCAATCCCTTATTTCGCGTTATAAACAGCATACATCTGTATTTAATGACCAACGGTATTATTCCGTTTTGTATCATCTTTATCAAAAGCAGGGGAAATATAAAGAAGCCGGTGAAGCCCTTTTACGTTTCTATACTCTCCACGATTCCGTTGCCCGGGTTTCGTTACGCGAAAGTATCCGTCTGTCCGAAGCGCAGCAACAGCTGAAGCAGGATGTCCGTGAGGCACAACAGGCCCGTGTGCGCCACTTTTGGATAGCGGTATGTTGTGCGTTGGCCCTTGTGCTGCTGGTGGTTTGGTGGTACTACCGGTTGCGCCTGACGCAGTTGCAAAAACGCCTGGCGGAGCAGGAAAAAGAGCGCTACCGCCGGCAAAATGAGCAGCTGACGGAGGAGTATCAGAGCCTGCAGCAGTTGCTGGAACGCAACGACCGGCTCAATGCCCGGGCGCGTGAGGCGGTGAGCCATCGTCTGACCCTGCTCAACGACTTCATCAAGGCGCATCTGGCCGGCGACGGCAGCGAGTCGGAAAGCCGCATCGTCCGGCAGCTGGCCGACAAGGAGACCTTTATGCAGTCCGTCCGTGAGGCTTTTGCCGTCAGCCATCCCGACTTTATCCGACGGCTTCAGGACCACGGCCTGACGGACTGGGAGGTGGGCTACTGCTGCCTCTATGCGCTGGGACTGAGCGGCAAGGAAGTGGGCCGCTACATCAATTCCAGTGCTTACTACAAAACCAACAGCATCATTCGCAAAAAACTTGAGCTCGACAGCCACAGCACCAACCTCAACCTCTACATCCGGCAGCTGATGGAGGAGGAAGAGGCTGACCCTCATCCTAAAAACTTGCCATCATGTTAACCATTCGCCGGTACATTATTTCCCTGACAGGCTTCCTGCTTCTGGTGCTGTGTCTGGTCGCCTGCAGCCGCCCTGCGGCCGTGGCGGAGCTTGACGCGGCCGACAGCCTGATGGAACGCCGGCCCGACAGCGCCCTGGCCCTGCTGCGCCGCGTGGACACCCTGTGCCTGACCTCGCGGCACGACCGTGCCCGCTATGCCATGCTCCTGTCGGTGGCGCAGATGAATCAGAAGGATTTTGCACCCGGCCCGCTTCAAATTACCCCCCATTAAGAAAAATTAACTATTTGGAAATGAGGGCCTTGGCCAAAGTCCTGGCGACGGGTCAAAAGGCTGCCGCTTACTTCCGCCGCACCGGGCGGGTGAATGGTTGTGCCTACGCTCTGACGGGAATGGCTTACGCTTGTCTGGCCGGAAACGAGGGGGACAGCGCCCGGAAATATCTGGCGGAATGCAGGGCTTTGTATCCGCAGCTGCGTGCGGAGCGAAGGGATGACTTTTATGATGCCTGCCTGATGGCGGCGTACGGAGGGGGAGGGGCGGACAGCATCAGGAAGGTCCTGGCGGAATACGTGGCCCATGTGCCCCATTCGCGATGGGACCATCTGACTCTGGCCAGGGCCTGTACGGAAATCCGCGATTTTGAGCAGGCCCGACGCCACGTGGCGCGCTATGAAAAATTACGCCCTTCAGCTGCCGGAGACCTGCGGTATTATGCCGTGCTGTACGGCCTCTATCGGAAGCAGGAAAAATACAAGGAAGCGGACGAGGCCCACAGGCGTTTTGATGCCCTCCGCGATTCTGCTTTCCGGGTTTCGTGGCACGAGCGTGCCCGCCTGTCCGAAGTGCAGCGCCGGCTGAGGCAGGACGTCCGCGAGGCGCAGCAGGCCCGGAGACGGTATGTCGAGGCAACGGTTTGCGGAGTGGGAGTCCTTTTGCTGCTGGTGGGACTGCGGTACTGCCGGCAGGCGGAACGGGAAAAAGCGCGCTACCGCCGGCAACATGAGCAACTGGCGGAGCAGTACCGGCAGCTGCAGCAGCATAACGACCGGCTCAAAGCCCGGGTGCATGAGGCGGTGAGCCACCGTCTGTCCCTGCTCAACGACTTTGTCAAGGCACATCTGGCCGGCGACGGCAGCGAGTCGGAAAGCCGCATCGTCCGGCAGCTGGCCGACAGGGATACCTTTATGCAGGTCGTTCGCGAGGCTTTTGCCGTCAGTCATCCCGATTTTATCGGTCGGCTTGAGCAGCAGGGCCTGACCGACTGGGAGGTGGGCTACTGCTGCCTATATGCGCTGGGGCTGAACGGCAAGGAAGTGAGCCGCTACATCCACTCCGGCGCCTGCTACAAAACCAACAGCATCATTCGCAAGAAACTTGGGCTTGACAGCCATAGCACCAACCTGAACCTCTACATCCGGCAGCTGCTGGAGGAGGCCGAGGAACCGACTTCGTAAGGTCCGTGCGGACTGCGGGCCTGAAAACTGATTGGAGGGCGCTTTTCGGCACTTTTTCGGACTAAACCAGACGCAAACAGACTACTCGGTAAACTTTTTTGGACTTTATTTTGATTAAACTATTGATTATTAAGACTTTGTAAAAAGTCGGAAAGAAAACTTTTTGTTTGGACGTTGTGCGCTATTTGCCTAATTTTGCAACACAAAAGAAGCAAAACCGCCGGCTTTTCCGTAGCTATGGGGACAAACGGAAAGAGTGCAGCCGGGCTTCGGAAGGAAAACACGGTTACTGTGAACGGAAAAACAAACAGTCAGATGAAAATAAGATTTCTACTACTTGTCATGTTCGGCCTGGCCGGGATTCAGACCGCCTGGGCCAAAGAGGGAAAGGACAGCCTTTATATTATTGGGTGGCCCTGTGATGCGTTTACCATGAACCCGGTGATTGACAAGACCCGGGTGGAGTTGCTGACCCCGGACAGCACGGTCATTGCCACTGCCGTGCCGGCGGCGAACGTGGAGAATTCGTACGACGCGTACTTCGCGTTTAAGGTCGGTGTCCGTTCGGGCAATTTCATCGTGCGCCTGACCCATCCGGACTATCACACCCTGACCAAGGCCTTTACGCTGAAAGTGGCCAAGCGCGAGCCGAACTTTAGTCTGGGTAATCTGAAAATGCGGCGCCTTCCCAAAACCCGCCAACTGGGCGAGGCCGTGGTGAGGGCTACAAAAATCAAGTTCTACACCAAGGGCGACACCCTGATTTACAACGCCGACGCCTTTAATCTGGCCGAGGGGTCCATGCTCGATGCGCTGGTGGAGCAGCTGCCGGGGGCCGAGCTGAAGCGTGACGGCCGTATTTTTGTGAACGGCAAGCAGGTGGAGAGCCTGCTGCTCAACGGCAAGGACTTTTTTAAGGGCAACAACACGGTATTGCTGGACAACCTGCCGGCCTATACGGTGCAGCACATCAAGGTATATGACAAGCAGAGCGAATTCGGCGAGTTCATCAATCGGAAGGCCGGGCGAAAGGTGGACGACGGCAGCTACGTGATGGACGTGGTGCTGAAGCGGGAATACCAGATTGGATGGCTGAGCAACATGGAGGTCGGTGGCGGCACCAGCGACCGCTGGCTGGCCCGCCTGTTTGCCCTTCGTTTTACGCCGCAGTCGCGCGTGTCGGTGTACGCCAATGCCAACAATACCCACGAGAACCGCAAGCCGGGGCGCAGCGGTGAATGGTCGCCCAGCGACATCGGCAACGGCATCAGTACCACCGAGAGCGGCGGCATAGACTATCGGGTGGACGACAAGCGGCGCCGCTGGCGCGTGGAGGGCAATGTGAACGCCTCGCACAGCGATACGGATGTGGATACGCGGCAGTCGCAGGAGCACTTCCAAAATGCCGGCAACACGTTTACGCGCAGCCGCCAGTCGGGCGATTACCGAAGCACGAACGTCACGACCAGCCACCACTTCCAGTTTAACCTGGGCCCCGAGGAAAATATGCACGCCCTGGAGCTGCATTTCCGGCCGAACTTCAGCTTCAGCGACAGTCGGAACCTGAACGACTGGCTCTCGGCCGAGTTTTCGGCCAATCCGTTTGAACTGGAAAACTGGGAGTCGCTGTTTCAGGGCACGGAAGCCGACAAGGCCCTTACGTCCATCCTGGTCAACAAGGTGCGCAGCCGCCAGAGCAGCAACGCCACCGACATGAAGGGCGGCATGAGCATGGAAGCGCAGTTTGACATTCCGAGCACGTCCAACATCGGCTTTTTCAACGCGGGCGTCAGTGGCGGGCGCTACAAGGCTCACAGCTTTGACCTCTATCAGATGGACAACAGTCAGGCCAGCGACTTCAGACACCGCTACCGGAACCAGCCGGCCGACCATCTGCAGGCCAATGCCAGCCTGGGCATCATCACCCCGTTTGACGCCCAGTGGAAATGGGTGGCCACCACAACCCTCAGCTATCGGTATGCACACGACAGCAAGGAAAACTCGCTCTATCGTCTCGACTGGCTGGAGGACATGGCGGACACCGGGCTGGAATCCCTGCCGTCCACCCGTGAGGCCCTGCTGGAGGCCCTTGATGCGGCCAACAGCTACCTGACCGAGAACGACCGCCACCAGACCACGCTGACTTTTGACGGACGCTACGACAACGACATCCGACGGAACAATACCCGCTATGCCCGCTTCCGCTTTACCTGGAAGCTGGGACTGACCTGGCACACCGAGCTGTGGGACTACACCGGGCAGGCCCTGCGGCACAACCGGCGCACGGCCTGGATGCCGCAGGCGGGACTGCAGATTCTGCGCAACACGCCGGGCATGAAGCACGAGCTGGAGTTGCAGACGGCCTACAAGCAGCAGTTGCCGTCGATGTTTTCACTCATGGGGCTGCGCTTTGACAGCGATCCGCTCAACATTCAGGAGGGCAATACCGGCCTGCGCCGCACGGATGTGTTCTCGTCGGTCTTCTTCTATCGCTCGCGGGGCTGGCTGTCGAAACACGGGCGCAACCTCTCGGCCACCGTCAGGATGAACGCCTACCGCAACGCCGTGGCCACGGCACAGACTTACGACGCCGCCACGGGTGTGCGCAATTTCCGCCCCCAGAACGTGAACGGCAACTGGGACATGCAGGCTTCGGGCACTTTTTACACCCCGCTGGGGCATAAGGGCTTTTCCATGAACCTCTCGTTGCAGAACAATTTTTACCACAGCGTGGACCTGACGGGGACGGATGCACTGACGCCGGTGCGCAGTACGGTCTGCACCAACTACCTCTCGCTGCCCGTAAGGGTGGACTACAGCCGGCAGAAAATGCGTGTGGGTCTGAAGGGGCAAGTGGCCTGGAACCATGCTGGCAGCACACGTCCTGATTTTCAGGACATCAATGCCGCCGATTTCAATGTGGGCATTAATGGCCACGTCACGCTGCCCTGGGATGTGCAGCTGGCCACGGACTTCACCTATTTTGCCCGCAGAGGATATGCCAACGAGGCCATGAATACGGATGACCTGGTATGGAACGCCCAGCTTTCCAAAAGCATCATGAAGGGACGGCTGACCTTTGCCCTGGTGGGATATGATATTCTGGGGCAGCTCTCGAATATTACCTATTCCGTCAATTCGCAGGGCTCGGTGGAAACCTGGCGGAACGTGATACCCCGCTATGGCATGGTGCGCGTGATTTTCCGATTCAACAAACAACCGAAAAAGAAACCTTAACATGACCTGTCCTCTTGAAAGACGCGTCCGGAAACGGTACGCCCTTGGGGAGGCCTTAATGAAAAAGAATAAACAACATGTCTGTTACTCAAAAAACAATGCGAAGGGCCGTCAGCCGGCCCATGAAACGGATGCTGTGCGTCCTCCTGCTCTCGGCATTGGCCTTGTGCGGCCGGGCCCAGTCATACTATGTGGATGGATTTATTTACGATTCCTTTACGGGAGAGAAACTGGATTCCGTAGAAGTGGTATTCATGCGCCCCGACAGCACCGTGGCCGAGCGGTTTATCAGCAAGAAATTTGGCTGGTGGCAATTTTCGGAAAACTTGAAAGCACCGGGAAAATACATCATTCGGTTTTCCAAAAAAGGGTACGAGACCACTTATAAGAATGTGGATTTCAAGTACCGTAAGAATCGTGTGACCGGCGGTACGTTTGGCGAAGTGCTGATGCGCAAGAAATCGACGGCCCGCCACCGCATGCTGTCGGAGGCCGTAGTGAAGGCCACCCGTATCAAGATGGTGATGAAGGGCGATACGATTGTGTATAATGCCGACGCCTTCCAGTTGCGCTCCGGCTCCATGCTCGACAAGTTGATTGCCATGTTGCCGGGCGTGGAGTTGAAGCCGGGCGGTGAGATTTATGTCAACGGAAAGAAGGTACAGAGTCTGCTGGTGAATGGCGAGGACTTCTTTAGGGGTGATCCTACCGTGGCACTCAAAAATTTGCCGTCCTATATGGTGGACAAGGTGAAAGTGTATGAGCGGACACCCGAACGGATGCTGGCGCTGGGCATGACGGCAGAGGATTTTAAGCGGGTGAGTAACCCGCTGGTGGTAGACGTGAACCTGAAAAAGGAATACAGCATAGGGTGGATAGCCAATGCTACCGTGGGGGGCGGTACGGACAAGCACTACAACGCCCGGGCTTTTGCGCTGCGCTTTACGCCACAGTCGCGTCTGGCCTTTATGGGATACTCCAACGACGTGTATGCCAACAGCTACTACGACACCAACGGCAACTGGCAGTCGCCCGGCGGAAATGCCAACATCCGTACGCACGAACTGACCTCCGACCTGCTGGTCAACGACAAGCGGAAACGCTACAAAATCAACAACACCGTAACCTTTAAGGCCACCCGACAGGTGACGGAGGAGTTGCAGAATACGGTGGCCTACTACGGTACTGGTAACGTGTACGGCATGAGCAGCCGTCAGGGTACAGCCCGCAACTGGTTTATCAGAGATTACGGAACGATTAACGTCACTCCGCAGCAGAACAACGGTGCGCGCTTTTCGCCCATGAATTCACGCGGCTTTTCGATAGACATCAAACCGAACCTGTACTATTCGCACTATGAGAACCGCGATCAGTCACGCAGGGCCAGCTACGAGCAGAAGCTGACAGAGCATTATATGGGTGAAGCGCTCGACAGCCTGTTTTTTGACGGCAGTTCGGCCCTTTACCGGCAGCATCTGATCAGCAGCTTGCAGCAGGGCCGGCATACGGAAGGCTATTCGCTGAATGCCGGTGCAGAGGCTACCGGAACCTGGAAACTGCAAAAGATGGGGGGTGACTTTCTGGACTTTGCGGTGGGCGGCCTGTATGCGCAGGGACGCAACCGCGAGCTGTTCGGCACGTCGGCTTACGACGGCAGCGACGCGCAGCAACGCTATGCCGTCAGCCCGACGCGCAGCTATAACGTGCATGCGGATGCGGGCTATTCCTATAAGTTGAAATTTTCCAAATTGGGATTTTGGCTTACTCCCGAATACAGCTACCGGCGTCAGTATCGCTCGGCCGACCGGTCGTATTACCGGCTGGAGCAGACGGCTCTGGAGGATTGGGACATTGACCGCCTGGCCTCCACCAAGGATGCCCTGACGGAATATATCGACCTGAGCAATTCCGAATATGCCGACAATTGGAAGCAGACCCACCGCATGGGAGCCAATATCAATCTATATTTTTACGGGAGCAACGACCGGAAAAACAATAGCATTGAGGTGAACCTGCCCGTAAGGTTGCTGAGCGACCGGCTGGATTATGAGCGCGGCCAGATTGACCGGCTCTTTACCAAGCATTACACCTTTTTTGAGCCTTCGGTAAATTATCGTTTTGATTATAACGATGGCAGTAAGCATGAAACGCATGCCAATGTACGATATGGCATGACCGAGAGTGAGCCGGCCGCCACTTATCTGGTGGACTACCGCGACGATGCCACGCCGCTGGTGGTGCGGCTGGGTAACAGTGCGCTCCGCCCTACGCGCCGGCACGAGGCTGCCGTCAGCTATTCGCGCAATACTTACGCAGGACCACGCTATCGCAGAATTTCGGTGGAGGCCCAATACAACCTGTGGCAGAACCTGTTGGCCCAGTCGGTGAACTACAACGAACAGAACGGCGTAACCACATATCGGCCGGTAAACATCAACGGCAACTGGGGCGTGAATTCGCAGTTTTCCTGGTACAGCACGCTGGACAAGAAAAAACGTATCAATTTTACGGCTACCACCAATTTCAACTTCCGCCACAGTGAGGATTATGCCGTATTGGCGGGCGAGGCAGCCAGCAGCCGGATTCTGGTGGACCGCTACATTACCAGCGAGCGTCTGAATGCCTATTATGCCTACAACTATTATTCGTGGTCGGCTACCGTGAATGCCGAGTGGACACACTCCACTTCCAACCGTTACAGCGGGTTGAACGCCCTGAACATCAGTTATGGCGTAAGTGGCGGCGTACCGCTTCCGGGCGGCTTCCAGTTGGGCACCAACCTGACGCTTTACAGCCGTTACGGTTATTCCAACGACAATTTCAATACGAACCAGCTGATCTGGAGTGCCAACCTCTCGCGTTCCTTCTTCAATGGGCTGATGAACGTGCAGCTGGAGGCGTTTGACCTGCTCAACCAAATGTCGACCTACAGCTACGGCATTAACGCGCAGATGCAGACGGAAACCTACCGCAACGTGCTGCGGCGTTACGTCATGCTGAACTTTACGTTCCGGCTGAACCGGGAACCTAAAAAGAAGTAGCTCATCCTGAATATCCGGCACGGAATACGAAGCCGGGAAGGATTTGGTAAGGTGCGGCTGGGCGTGAGTCCGGCCGCACCTTTTTATGATGCTTTTGCTCCTTAGTCTCGCGAAGAAGCCATAATGTTAAATAAAAGTAAATATTACGCGGTTAGTACGTTTGCTAATTTATTAGTATTATATTTGCAACAGAACATTAACTCTTGAGTACTATGATGAAAAAGAAAAACCTGACCAATTCAGAGTTCCAGGTGATGGAGCATTTATGGAATATGCCGGCCGGCGGAGGCTTTATCAGTGAAATTCTGGCGGACTATCCCGACCCGAAACCGGCCTACACTACGCTGGCTACGTTTTTGAAGATTCTGGCCACCAAGGGTTTTGTCAAATCGCGCCTGGTGGGCAAGATGCTGTGGTACACGCCGCTGATGACGCGTGATGAATACATTGCGCAGTTCCTGACGAACGTGAAGGACACGTTTTTCAGCGGTTCCTTCTCGTCGCTGGTTTCGTTTTTTGCCCATCGCGAGAATCTGGGCGAGGACGAGATTAACGAGATTCTCTCCATTATTGACAAGAAGTAGGACGCTGGCGCCATGATGCTCTCGTTTGACTTTCACCTGCTCTCGTTTGTGGCGCTCACGGGTGTGCTGTGGGTGCTTTACAAACTGCTGCTGGAAGGCCGCGTGCCGGTGAGGGTGGTCTATGGCTACCTGCTGGCGGGCATGATGGTGGCTGCGGGCGTGAGCGTGCTTTCGCCGGTACTGCCCATTGACACCGGCGGTGCCGAGGCTGCTGTGGCTGCTGCAGCAGGAGACGCGCGGCCCTACCTGACCGTGAGCCAGATTATTGAAGGCTCGTCGGCAGGGTGGTGGCTGGCTGAAAACGGTTGGCGCCTGGCTTACGTGGGTGGGGCAGCCGTGGTGCTGCTCTACGTGTTTGTGCAGCTGGTGACGCTGCGACGCTTCAGGCAGCTGGCCGTAAGGCAGTATGGCCTGGAGGGCATGCGTGGTGTGCAGGTGTATGAGGGGGCGTACGATGCGCCGTTTTCCTACGGGCGCAGCATTTTTCTGCCGGCCGACCTGCAGGATGGCGCGTTGCGCGACATGGTGCTGCGCCACGAGTGCAGCCACCTGAGGCACCGTCACTTTGCGCAATTGCTGCTCTTTCAGCTGTGGGTGGCCCTCAACTGGTTTAACCCCTTCATGTGGCTGTGGTTTTTCAGCCTGAAGCGCGTGCAGGAAATGGAGGTGGACACCGACCTGCTGCACCAGGGCGTAGACCGCCGGGCGTATCAGCTCAGTCTGGTGGAGCTGTGCGTGCTGAAGCGTACGTGCCTTTCGCTGCATTCCAATTACTTCTGTTCGCCGCTGAAGCTGCGCATTCTGTTCATGAACCGGCGCCCGCGCAGGGCCTGCTGGCGGATGACGGCCGTGGGAGCGGTGGTGCTGGTGGCGGCCGGCGTGGCGTTGGGATGCCAGACGCGGAGTGACAACCCGTTGCGGGGCACGTGGGAACTGGTCGGCGTGGTAGACCCGCACACGGGGCGCGTGAAGCCGGCCACGGTAAGGCAGCTGAAGTTTGTGGGCAACGAGTCCTTTTTTACCATGGCCTTCCTGAACGATTCCATCAACGATACGTCTATCCTGTTTCAGGGTTCGGGCGGATCGTATGAATACGTCAACGACACGCTGGTGCGCGAGCGCAGCATGGACTGCCCCGTGCGTCGGGTGGGGACCGACCGCTACAGCATGACGTGGCGCAACCTGGGCAACCGGCAGCAGCCCTACGTGACGGAGGAATGGCGCCGCATTGAGACGCCGCCGTCACTTGAAAAGTACTGGCAGATTGTGCAATAGCTTCTGCCGGGGCCGGCGTACCGCCCTGCTGCAGGGCTGGCCTAAAAGAGGCTAAAGAATATTTTAAAAGGAAAAACACCTAAAAAAGACGGACGAAAATTTGGAATCCGCCGAAAAATACCGTATATTCGCTTTTAGAAAAACATCGGAGCGAGATGGATGTGATAGAAAAATTCCTGAGGTACATAAGCGCGGACAAAGGACGTTCGGCACTGACCCTACAAACGTATCGGGCCGACCTGGAAAACTTCCGCACTTATTTGCAGACCACCGACGGACAGCTGGGCTGGCAGGACGTGGACCGTGACCTCATCAGGGGATGGGTGGCGCAGATGATGGAAAACCATTACAAGCCCACTTACGTGCGCCGCAGGCTGAGTGCCGTGCGCTCGTTCTATCAATATTTAATGCAACAAGGCCTGGCCACCCGTAATCCGGCGGCTGAGGTGAAGGGCCCCAAGCTGGGGAAGCCGCTGCCCACCTTTTTGCGTGAGGAGGAGCTGAACCGGCTGTTCGACAGCGACGAGCTGTTTGACCAAAGCCCCGAGCAGCAGCGCGACCGCCTGATTCTGCTGACGTTTTATACCACCGGTATGCGTCTGGCCGAGCTGGTGGGACTGGATTTGACCGACGTGTCGCTGGACAACCGTCAGATGCGCGTGCTGGGCAAGCGCAACAAGCAGCGTCTGATCCCCTTTGGCGAGGAGCTGGCCACGCAGCTGGCACGTTACGTCAACGAGGTCCGACCCCAGTTGGCCGCCGAGGAAGAAAAATCTTTTTTCGTGGGACGCCGTGGGCTGCGCATTACCCGTGAATATGTGGAGACGATGGTGCACAAGCGCCTCTCGGCCGTGACTACGCTGGCCAAGAAAAGTCCGCACGTGCTGCGGCACAGCTTTGCCACCTCGATGCTGAACCACGGGGCCGACATTGAAAGCGTGAAGGAGCTGCTGGGGCACGCCAGTCTGGCTGCCACTGCCATCTACACGCACGTCTCGCTGGCCGAATTGAAAGAAGAATACCTGAACGCCCATCCCAGGGCATAAACCTAACACTTAAATTAATTAAGGAGGAACATTATGGAAATTAAGATTCAAGCCATTCATTTTGATGCAACCGGTAAATTGCATGAATTCATTCAGAAGAAAGTTGGCAAGCTCGAAAAAATAAGTGACAATATTCGTAAAGTAGAAGTGACGCTGAAGGTTGTAAAGCCTGAAACCGCCAAGAACAAGGAGGTGGACATGCACGCTTACGTGACGAACAACGACTATCACGCCACCAAAGTATGCGACACTTTTGAGGAGGGCGTAGACCTCTGCGCAAGCATAATTGAGCGCCAATTGGAGAAGTATAAGGAAAAACAACGCGGAAAATAAAAAAAAGTCCGCCAAAAATTTGGAATATTAAAAATAATGCCTAACTTTGCAGCCGTTTCGTGGTTGTTGCTACTGCGGACGGCTGCAAATTAAATGTCAGACGGACGCGGCGACAAGACAGGAAAACAAGGGCAAATACCAGAGTGGCCAAATGGGGCAGACTGTAAATCTGCTGGCTTACGCCTTCGGTGGTTCGAATCCATCTTTGCCCACTACATTCCGGCGGAATGTTTGTTGCGGAAATAGCTCAGTTGATAGAGCACTAGCCTTCCAAGCTGGGGGTCGCGGGTTTGAGTCCCGTTTTCCGCTCTCGCTGCTGTAATAGCTCAGTGGTAGAGCACTTCCTTGGTAAGGAAGAGGTCCCGAGTTCAAATCTCGGTTACAGCTCTACGACTTTCTAATTTGAATTTGAAAAAGCAAAACAATACACGATTATTCATTAACAATAAATAAAAAGTAAAGCTATGGCTAAAGAGACATTCGTCCGTACCAAACCCCATGTAAACATTGGTACAATTGGTCACGTTGACCACGGTAAGACTACTCTGACTGCTGCTATCACAAAAGTGCTTGCTGAAAGAGGACTTACAAAGAGTGATGAAATTAAGTCATTCGACCAAATCGATAACGCTCCTGAGGAAAAAGAGCGTGGTATTACTATCAATACAGCACACGTTGAGTATGAGACAGCTAACCGTCACTATGCACACGTAGACTGCCCGGGACACGCCGACTATGTAAAGAACATGGTAACTGGTGCTGCTCAGATGGACGGTGCTATCATCGTAGTTGCTGCAACTGATGGTCCTATGCCTCAGACTCGTGAGCACATCCTGTTGGCTCGTCAGGTAAACGTTCCTCGCTTGGTTGTATTCTTGAACAAGTGCGACATGGTTGAGGACGAGGAAATGCTCGAACTCGTTGAAATGGAAATGCGTGAGCTGCTTGCTCAGTATGACTTCGAAGAAGATACTCCTATCATCCGCGGTTCTGCCCTTGGTGCATTGAACGGCGTTGACAAATGGGTTGACTCAGTACTCCAGTTGATGGATGCTGTTGACAACTGGATCCAGGAGCCGGTTCGTGACGTTGAGAAGCCTTTCTTGATGCCTGTTGAGGACGTATTCTCAATCACTGGTCGTGGTACTGTAGCTACCGGTCGTGTTGAAACCGGTGTTGTTAAGGTAGGTGACGAAGTTCAGATCCTTGGCCTTGGCGAAGACAAGAAGTCAGTTGTAACTGGTGTTGAAATGTTCCGTAAGATTCTTGACGAGGGTGAAGCAGGTGACAACGTTGGTCTGTTGCTCCGCGGTATCGACAAGAAGGAAATCAAACGTGGTATGGTTATCACCCACCCGGGAACTATCACTCCGCACTCTAAGTTCAAAGCTTCTATCTACGTTTTGAAGAAAGAGGAAGGTGGTCGTCACACTCCGTTCGGTAACAAATATCGTCCTCAGTTCTACCTCCGTACGATGGACTGCACCGGTGAAATTCACTTGCCCGATGGCGTTGAAATGGTAATGCCTGGTGATAACGTAGAAATCACTGTTGAGTTGATCTACCCGGTAGCCTTGAACGTAGGTCTCCGCTTCGCTATCCGTGAAGGTGGTCGTACCGTAGGTTCTGGTCAGATTACTGAAATCCTCGACTAATATTTACGTCGAAAATCAATAAACAAAACAGGTTCTCTTGAACCTCTCTGGCGAAAGAGACCTGTTTTTTTACGGGAATAGCTCAGTTGGTAGAGCACCGGTCTCCAAAACCGGGTGTCGGGAGTTCGAGCCTCTCTTCCCGTGCTAAAGTAAAATACAATGTTACAAAAGGTAATTACATATTGTAAGGAATCTTACGACGAACTATCGCATAAGACCACGTGGCCTACACGTGCCGAGTTGACGCACAGTGCAGTTGTAGTACTTTATGCTTCCATACTCATTGCAGTGGTAATATTCCTTATGGATACGGTATTCCAGTTCATTATGGAGCTCGTATACCCGCATTAAATCATAATCATTATTTTTTAAGATGGCTGAGATTGCAATGCAATGGTACGTGCTGCGTGCCATAAGCGGTAAGGAAGGCAAGGTGAAAGAATACATCGATGCCGAGATTAAGAACGGGCGCCTTAACGGTTATGTTTCACAGGTATTGATACCGACAGAAAAAGTTTATCAAGTACGAAACGGCAAACGCGTCGTTAAGGAACTGAACTATCTGCCGGGTTATGTGCTTGTGGAGGCAAAGCTCGTGGGCGAGATTGCACACGAATTGCGCAACACACCGAATGTGCTGGGCTTTTTGGGCGGTTTGGACAATCCTACACCGCTGCAGCAAAGCGAGGTGAACCGTATTTTAGGGAAGGTCGACGAAATGCTGGATGAGAGTGATGATGCCATCATTCCGTTTACAGTAGGAGAGGCCGTGAAAGTAACTGAAGGTCCGTTTAGCGGATTCTCCGGTGTTGTTGAGGAAGTCAATAACGAGAAGAAGAAACTGACGGTTACCGTAAAGGTTTTCGGACGAAATACTCCGTTGGCTTTAAGTTTTATGCAGGTAGAGAAAGAATAGGTAATGTTACGTGCCTAGCCTTTCAAACAACAAATCAAAATTAAAGAAAATGGCAAAAGAAGTTGCTGGATTAATCAAATTACAGATTAAAGGTGGCGCTGCAAATCCATCTCCTCCCGTAGGCCCTGCATTGGGTTCAAAGGGAATCAACATCATGGATTTCTGCAAACAGTTCAATGCCAGAACTCAGGAGAAAGCCGGTAAGATTCTTCCGGTAGTCATTACTTATTACAATGACAAGTCTTTCTCATTCGTTGTGAAGACTCCTCCTGTGGCAGTGCAACTGCTTGAGGCAGCCAAAAAGAAGAGTGGATCGGCACAGCCTAACCGTACCAAGATCGCTGAGATTACTTGGGATGATGTAAAGGCTATTGCAACCGACAAAATGCCTGACTTGAACTGCTTTACAATCGAGGCCGCCATGCGTTTGGTAGCCGGTACTGCACGTTCAATGGGTATCACAGTAAAAGGGGACTTCCCTGAATCAACAAATAAATAACTTCAATTACAATGAGTAAACTGACAAAAAACCAAAAGTTGGTAGCTGATAAGATTGAAGCAGGGAAGGCATACACGCTGGCAGAAGCAGCTACTTTGGTGAAGGAAATTACCACCACCAAGTTTGATGCTTCGTTGGATATCGACGTACGTTTGGGCGTAGACCCTCGTAAGGCCAACCAGATGGTACGTGGCGTGGTATCATTGCCCAACGGAACCGGTAAGAGCGTTCGCGTTCTGTGCTTGTGCACACCGGAAGCCGAAGCTGCAGCAAAGGAAGCAGGTGCTGACTATGTAGGTCTCGATGAATATATCGAAAAAATCAAAGGCGGTTGGACTGATGTTGACGTAATCATCACCATGCCCTCTATCATGGGTAAGATTGGTGCTTTAGGTCGTGTATTGGGTCCGCGCGGTTTGATGCCTAACCCCAAGAGCGGTACGGTAACCATGGACGTTGCCAAGGCTGTTCGCGAGGTAAAACAGGGTAAGATTGACTTCAAAGTAGATAAAGCAGGTATCGTTCATACTTCAATTGGTAAGGTTTCCTTCACCCCCGAGCAGATCGTGGGCAATGCAAAGGAATTCATCGCTACCATCATGAAGCTGAAACCGACCACGGTAAAAGGTACCTATATCAAGAGTATTTATCTTTCTTCAACGATGAGTCGCGGTATCAAGATCGATGTTAAATCTGTTGTTGAAAACTAAAATTTGAATCGTATGAAAAAGGAAGATAAAGACCTAATTATTAATCAGATTGGCGAGCGTATTAACGAATACAGCCACTTCTACCTTGTAGACGTGACTGCGTTGAACGCCGTACAGACGAGCGACTTGCGCAGAAAGTGCTTCAACGCTGACATCAAGATGATGGTAGTGAAGAACACCTTGCTTCACAAGGCCCTCGAAAGAGCTGAAATGGACTTCTCTCCGCTTTACGGTAGCCTGAAAGGTACGACTGCAGTATTCTTCTGCAATACGGCCAATGCACCTGCAAAGCTGATCAAGGAAGAAGGTAAGGCTACGGGTATTCCCGCACTGAAAGCTGCTTATGCAGAAGAAGAAATCTACGTAGGCGCTGAAAACTTGGATGCGTTGTGCGCTATCAAGAGCAAATCTGAAGTGCTGGCCGAAGTGGTTGCCCTGTTGCAGTCTCCGGCAAAGAACGTTATCTCTTCTCTCCAGTCCGCTGGAAACACCATTCACGGTGTGCTTAAAACCTTGGGTGAGCGTCCTGAGTAATCAAGTGGCCTGACACCCGTTTTAATTAAATTAATTCAAGTAAGAAACAAATAAATAGTTATAAGAAAATGGCAGATATCAAAGCTATTGCTGAAGAATTGGTAAATTTGACAGTAAAAGAAGTAAATGAGTTGGCAACTGTCCTGAAGGACGAGTATGGAATTGAACCCGCCGCTGCAGCTGTTGCTGTTGCTGCTGGTCCTGCAGCCGGTGGTGCTGCTGCTGAAGAGAAAACATCTTTCGATGTAGTTCTGAAGAGCGCAGGTGCTGCTAAATTGCAGGTTGTTAAGGCTGTGAAAGAAGCTTGCGGCCTTGGCTTGAAAGAAGCAAAAGACCTCGTTGACGGTGCACCTAGCACTCTGAAAGAAGGCGTTGCTAAAGAAGAAGCTGAAGCACTGAAGAAAGCTCTCGAAGAGGCTGGTGCTGAAGTTGAGGTAAAATAAGTAACAACTTAACCCTAACGGGTATTTTGGTTAAGAGTCCTCTGGTAGAGGGTTCTTAACCTTTTTGCGTCTAAATATTTTCAGAGTTTACCCATTAAATTTGCAGAATGTCTTCAGTAATCAATAATCGCGTTAACTTCGCGACCGTGAAGAATCCGTTGCCCTATCCGGATTTTCTGGATGTTCAGCTTAAGTCCTTCCGTGACTTCCTGCAGCTTGACACTCCTTCTGAACAGAGAAAAAATGATGGCTTGTACAAAGTCTTTGCCGAGAACTTCCCCATTGCCGACACACGCAACAATTTCGTGCTGGAATTTCTCGACTATTATATCGACCCGCCTCACTACAGCATTGACGAATGTCTGGAGCGCGGATTGACCTACAGCGTGCCCTTGAAGGCCAAATTGAAGCTGTATTGCACCGATCCTGACCATGAGGATTTTGATACCGTGGTACAGGAGGTTTTCCTGGGACAGATCCCTTATATGACGGACAACGGAACCTTCGTAATCAATGGCGCCGAGCGTGTTGTGGTTTCGCAGTTACACCGCTCGCCGGGCGTTTTCTTCGGTTCGAGCGTTCACCCCAACGGCACACCGCTTTACTCCGCCCGTGTCATCCCGTTCAAGGGCTCATGGATTGAGTTTGCTACGGACATCAACAATGTGATGTATGCCTACATTGACCGTAAGAAGAAATTACCGGTTACTACTTTGTTGCGTGCCATCGGTTTTGAAAACGATAAGGACATTCTTCAGATCTTTAACCTGGCCGAAGAACTAAAGGTTAATAAAACAAATCTAAAGAAGGTTATCGGCCGTAAGCTGGCTGCCCGTGTGCTGAAGAGCTGGGTAGAGGACTTCGTGGATGAGGATACCGGTGAGGTTGTATCTATCGAGCGTAACGAGGTAATCCTCGACCGCGAGACCGTACTGACCGAGGATAACATTCAGGATATCCTGGACAGTGGCGAGCAGACCATTCTGATTCACCACGAAGAGGCTAACTCCTCTGACTATTCCATCATTTTCAACACCCTCCAGAAGGACCCCAGCAATTCCGAAAAGGAGGCTGTGCTTTATATTTACCGTCAGCTGCGTAATGCCGACCCGGCTGACGATGCCAGTGCCCGTGAGGTGATTAACAACTTGTTCTTCTCTGACAAGCGTTATGACCTGGGCGAAGTTGGTCGCTACCGCATCAACAAGAAACTGAACCTTTCGACCGATGCTGATGTGCGCGTGCTGACCAAGGAAGATATTATTGAGATTATCAAATACCTGATTGAGCTGATCAACTCCAAGGCTACCGTCGACGATATCGACCACTTGAGCAATCGTCGCGTGCGTACCGTAGGTGAGCAGCTGTCCAATCAGTTTGCCATAGGTCTGGCCCGTATGAGCCGTACCATCCGTGAGCGCATGAATGTGCGTGACAATGAGGTATTCACCCCGACTGACTTGATTAATGCCAAGACAATTTCGTCCGTCATCAACTCATTCTTCGGTACCAATGCCTTGTCGCAGTTCATGGACCAGACCAACCCGCTGGCTGAGGTGACGCATAAGCGTCGTCTGTCTGCCCTCGGTCCTGGCGGTCTGTCACGTGAGCGTGCCGGTTTCGAGGTGCGCGACGTACACTATACTCACTATGGCCGTCTTTGCCCGATTGAGTCTCCTGAAGGACCTAACATCGGTCTGATTTCGTCTCTTTGCGTTTATGCCAAGATTGACGAACTGGGCTTCATTGAGACTCCTTATCGTAAGGTAGAGAACAGCAAGGTAGACCTCGACAACGACCACGTAATCTACCTGAGTGCTGAGGAAGAGGAAGGCAAGATTATCGGTCAGGGTAATGCTCCGCTGAACGACGACGGTACGTTTATCCGCGACAAAGTAAAATGCCGTCAGGATGCTGATTATCCTGTGGTACCGCCTTCACAGGTAGAGCTTATCGACGTGGCTCCGCAGCAGATTGCCTCAATCGCTGCTTCGTTGATTCCGTTCCTCGAGCATGACGATGCCCACCGTGCATTGATGGGTTCTAACATGATGCGCCAGGCCGTACCTTTGATTCACTCGGAGGCACCTATTGTAGGTACCGGTATCGAGAAGCAGGTTTGCGAGGATTCGCGTACCATGATCGTGGCTGAGGGCGATGGCGTCATTGAGTATGTGGATGCCACTGTTATCAAGATAAATTATGACCGTACGGAGGATGAAGAGTTCGTAAGCTTCGAGCCTTCATTGAAGGAATACAAGATTCCTAAGTTCCGCCGTACCAACCAGAATATGACCATTGACCTGCGTCCTATCTGCGAGAAGGGACAGCGGGTGAAGAAAGGCGATATCCTGACCGAAGGTTACGCTACCGAAAACGGCGAGCTGGCGCTCGGACGCAACTTGCTGGTAGCTTACATGCCTTGGAAGGGATACAACTACGAGGATGCCATCGTGCTGAACGAGCGTATGGTGCGTGAGGATATCCTGACTTCCGTTCACGTGGACGAGTACTCACTCGAAGTACGCGAGACCAAGCGTGGTATGGAGGAGTTCACCAACGATATCACCAACGTCAGCGAGGACGCTACCAAGGATTTGGATGAAAACGGTATCATCCGTATCGGTGCCCGCGTACAGCCGGGTGACATCATGATCGGTAAGATCACCCCGAAGGGCGAGAGCGATCCTACTCCTGAGGAGAAGTTGCTGCGCGCTATCTTCGGTGACAAGGCCGGTGACGTGAAGGATGCTTCACTCAAGGCCAACCCCTCACTTTCAGGTGTGGTTATCGGTAAGCGCCTCTTCTCTAAAGCCGTCAAGACCCGTACTTCAAAGGCTGCTGACAAGGTGAAACTGCAGAAGATGGACGAGGACTTCGAGAAGGAAACTACCGAATTGAAAGATCTCATGATTACCAAGCTGATGGCTCTGACCAAAGGTTTGGTAAGCGCTGGTGTGCATGACAACCTCGGTGCCGAAGTCATTGCCAAGGATGCCAAGTTTACCAAGTCTGTGCTCCAGACTGTAGACTACACATCTGTTGAGTTGTGCAACTGGACCAGCGACGAGCGCGTGAACCATCTGATTCAGAGACTTGTGCTCAACTATCTGCGCAAACACAACACGCTTGATGCTCAGCTTAAGCGTCGCAAGACCGCCCTCACCATCGGTGATGAGCTGCCGTCAGGTATTATGCAGATGGCTAAGGTTTACATTGCCAAGAAACGTAAAATCGGTGTCGGCGACAAGATGGCCGGTCGTCACGGTAACAAGGGTATCGTGTCCAAGATTGTCCGTCAGGAGGATATGCCGTTCCTGGCAGACGGTACGCCGGTCGACATCGTATTGAACCCGCTGGGTGTGCCTTCACGTATGAACCTCGGTCAGATTTTCGAGGCCGTATTGGGTGCAGCCGGACGCAAATTGGGCGTGAAGTTTGCCACTCCGATCTTTGACGGTGCCAAACTTGACGAATTGAGCGAATGGACTGACAAGGCCGGTCTGCCGCGCTTCTGCTCTATGCAGTTGTATGATGGTGGTACGGGCGAGCCCTTCGACCAGAAGGCTACCGTGGGCGTAACCTACATGCTGAAGCTCGGCCACATGGTTGAGGACAAGATGCACGCCCGTTCAATCGGTCCGTACTCTCTGATTACACAGCAGCCGCTTGGTGGTAAAGCACAGTTCGGTGGTCAGCGTTTCGGAGAGATGGAGGTTTGGGCCATCGAGGCCTTCGGTGCTTCACACGTGCTGCAGGAAATCCTGACCATCAAGTCCGACGACGTGGTAGGTCGTTCCAAAGCCTACGAAGCTATTGTCAAGGGAGACCCCATGCCTACACCGGGAATTCCCGAATCTCTCAACGTGTTGCTGCATGAATTGCGCGGATTGGGTCTGAGCATCAAGCTCGACTAGTCTTTTTCACTGAGTTCCTTACACAAATCAAGTATTGAAAAATGGCATTTAAAAGAGACAACAAGATAAAGACGAATTTTACCAAGATTTCCATCGGCCTGGCATCGCCTGAGGAAATCCTTGAAAATTCGTATGGTGAGGTGCTGAAGCCTGAAACCATCAACTACCGTACCTACAAACCCGAGCGCGACGGACTTTTCTGCGAGCGTATCTTTGGTCCGACCAAAGACTACGAGTGCCATTGCGGAAAGTACAAGCGCATCCGCTATAAAGGTATCGTCTGCGACCGTTGCGGTGTAGAAGTAACTGAGAAGAAGGTACGCCGTGAGCGTTCAGGACATATCCAGCTGGTGGTGCCGGTAGCCCATATCTGGTACTTCCGCTCACTGCCTAACAAGATTGGTTACTTGCTGGGTATTCCCACCAAGAAGCTGGATATGATTATCTACTACGAGCGTTACGTAGTCATCCAGCCGGGTGTGCTGGGTGACGACTTCGCCGTCAACGATCTGCTCACTGAGGACGAGTATCTCGAGGCTTTGCAGAAATTGCCGAAGGACAATCAGTATCTGGAAGATTCTGATCCCAACAAGTTCATCGCCAAGATGGGTGCCGAGGCCATTTATGACCTCCTGACCCGCCTCGACCTCGACAGCCTGTCCTACGAGCTGCGCGACCGCGCCAACTCCGACTCTTCCGTACAGCGCAAGACCGAGGCCCTCAAGCGCCTGCAGGTAGTAGAGGCTTTCCGTTCCAGCCGCGACCGCAACCGTCCCGAGTGGATGATCATGAAGATTATTCCGGTTATTCCGCCTGAACTGCGTCCGTTGGTTCCGTTGGATGGCGGCCGTTTCGCTACGTCCGACCTCAACGACCTCTACCGTCGCGTGCTTATCCGTAACAACCGCCTGAAACGACTCATTGAAATCAAGGCTCCCGAAGTCATCCTGCGTAACGAAAAGCGTATGTTGCAGGAGGCTGTCGACAGCTTGTTCGATAACTCACGCAAGGCCAGCGCCGTGAAGAGCGACTCCAATCGTCCGCTCAAGTCTCTGTCCGACTCCCTCAAGGGTAAGCAGGGACGCTTCCGTCAGAACTTGCTGGGTAAACGTGTGGACTATTCAGCCCGTTCCGTAATCGTGGTAGGTCCGGAACTGAAGATGGGCGAGTGCGGTCTGCCTAAACTCATGGCCGCCGAGCTTTACAAGCCGTTCATCATCCGCAAGCTCATTGAGCGTGGTATCGTGAAGACCGTGAAGAGCGCCAAGAAGATTGTCGACCGCCGCGAACCGGTTATCTGGGACATCCTGGAATACGTCATGAAGGGTCACCCCGTATTGCTCAACCGTGCGCCGACACTTCACCGTCTGGGTATCCAGGCCTTCCAGCCCAAGATGATTGAGGGTAAGGCCATTCAGCTGCACCCGCTGGCCTGTACGGCGTTCAACGCCGACTTCGACGGTGACCAGATGGCAGTTCACTTGCCTTTGAGCAACGAAGCCATCATGGAGGCTCAGATGCTGATGCTCCAGAGCCACAACATCCTGAACCCTGCCAACGGTGCGCCTATCACGGTGCCTTCGCAGGATATGGTGCTGGGTCTGTACTACATCACCAAACTGCGTCCGGGAGCCAAGGGCGAGGGACTGATTTTCTACGGTCCTGAAGAAGCCATCATTGCCTACAACGAGCGTCGTGTAGACATCCACGCCCCGATTAAGGTTATCGTGGACGACGTCGACGAGACCGGCATGATGATCAAGCACATGGTCGAGACCTCAGTAGGCCGCGTCATCGTGAACGAAATCATCCCGACCGAGGTAGGATTCGTCAACATCGTCATTTCCAAGAAGACCCTGCGCGACATCATCTCCCGCGTTATCAAGCGCGTCGGTATGGCTCGTGCCTGCGACTTCCTCGACGGTATCAAGAACCTGGGTTACCGCATGGCCTACGAGGGTGGTCTGTCGTTCAACCTTGACGATATCATCATCCCGAAGGAGAAAGCCGAAATCGTGAAGAAGGGTAACGACGAAATCGAGCAGATTACCATGAACTACAACATGGGTTTCATCACCGACAACGAGCGTTACAATCAGGTTATCGATACGTGGACACACGTTAACCACGACCTGAAGAGCACCTTGATGAAGCAGATGACCGAGGCCGACCAGGGTTTCAACGCCGTATTCATGATGTTGGATTCTGGAGCCCGTGGTTCTGCCGATCAGATTGCCCAGTTGGCCGGTATGCGTGGTTTGATGGCCAAGCCGCAGAAAGCCGGTGCCGAGGGTGCACAGATCATCGAGAACCCGATTCTTTCTAACTTTAAGGAGGGTATGTCCGTGTTGGAGTACTTCATCTCTACCCACGGTGCCCGTAAAGGTTTGGCCGATACCGCATTGAAGACGGCCGACGCCGGATACCTGACCCGTCGTCTGGTTGACGTGTCACACGACGTCATCATTACTGAAGAAGACTGCGGCACACTCCGCGGACTCGTTTGCACCGCCCTGAAGGATGGCGATGAGGTTATCTCTTCACTGAGCGAGCGTATCCTGGGTCGTGTGTCCGTACACGATATTATTCACCCCACCACGGGCAAGCTCATCGTGGCTGCCGGCGAGGAAATCACCGAGCCGATTGCCGCCGAAATCGAGGCTTCGCCTATCGAGAGCGTCGAGATCCGTTCCGTACTGACCTGCGAGAGCCGTCACGGCGTATGTATGAAGTGCTACGGCCGTAACCTGGCCACCAGCCGCATGGTACAGAAGGGTGAGGCTGTGGGCGTCATCGCTGCCCAGTCCATCGGTGAGCCGGGTACGCAGCTGACGTTGCGTACGTTCCACGCCGGAGGTATTGCGGCCAATGCCGCTGCCAACGCCACCATCGTGGCCAAAAATGACTGCCGCGTAGAGTTTGAAGAGCTCCGTACCGTCGACATCGTCAACGAGGACGGCTCTGCCGGCAAGGTAGTGGTAGGCCGTCTGGCTGAGGTTCGCTTCGTAGACGAGAACACCGACATCGTCCTCTCCACCCAGAACGTACCTTACGGTTCGTTGCTCTACGTGAACGACAAGGACAAGGTAGAGAAAGGCACCGTCATTGCCAAGTGGGACCCCTTCAACGCCGTCATCGTTACCGAAAACGCCGGTACCATCCAGTTCGAGGACGTTACCGAAGGCGTTACCTATCGTGTGGAAGAGGATGAGGCTACCGGTTTGCGCGAAATGATCGTCATCGAGTCTAAGGAAAAGAACCGCGTTCCTTCCTGCCACATCCTTGACGACAAGGGCGAACTGATCCGTACCTACAACTTCCCCATCAATGGTCATATTGTTATAGAAGACGGCCAGAAGGTGAAGGCCGGTGACATCCTCGTCAAGATTCCGCGTGCCGTAGGTAAGGCCGGTGATATCACCGGTGGTCTGCCTCGTGTAACGGAGTTGTTCGAGGCCCGCAACCCGAGCAACCCGGCTATCGTAGCCGAAATCGACGGCGAGATCACCATGGGTAACATCAAGCGCGCCAACCGCGAAATCATCCTGACCTCCAAGCTGGGTGAGGTGAAGAAGTACCTCGTGCCCCTGTCCAAGCAGATTCTGGTACAGGAAAACGACTACGTACGTGCCGGTACGCCGCTGTCCGACGGTTCCATCACGCCGTCCGACATCCTGGCCATCAAGGGCCAGACGGCTGTACAGGAGTACATCGTCAACGAAATCCAGGACGTTTACCGTTTGCAGGGTGTGAAGATCAACGACAAGCACTTCGAGGTTATCGTTCGTCAGATGATGCGCAAGGTGCAGATCAACGAACCGGGCGATACCCGCTTCCTCGAGCAGCAAATTGTGGACAAACTCGACTTCGCCGAGGAGAACGACCGCATCTGGGGTAAGAAGGTGGTTACTGACGCCGGCGACAGCCAGACCATGAAGAACGGTATGATTGTCACCGCCCGCAAGCTGCGTGAGGAGAACTCACAGCTCAAGCGCCGTGACCTCAAGCTCGTACAGGTGCGTGACGCCATGCCGGCTACTTCAACGCAGATTCTGCAGGGTATTACCCGCGCCGCATTGCAGACCAAGAGCTTCATGTCGGCTGCTTCCTTCCAGGAGACAACCAAGGTGCTCAACGAGGCTGCCATCAGCGGAAAGGTGGACTATCTGGAGGGCATGAAGGAGAACGTCATCTGCGGTCACCTCATTCCGGCCGGTACCGGTCTGCGTGAGTTCAGCAAGATCGTGGTAGGCGATATGGACGATTTCGACAAGGTCGACAAGGCTGAAACGGCTGCTGCAGAGTAAGCCCGATCGGTCATTGACTAACTCATACAGGCGGAGGGAGCCGCAGCGTGCAAGCTGTGCTCCCTCCGCTTTTTTTGTGCCCGTGCGCTCATGATTCGTGTGGGCCACCCGTGGTGGGACGGAGTGGAGAGCGGTGCAGCTTGTGTTGCCAATGCCAAGCCGTCCCGTTTTTTTCCGAGCCGCGAAAAAATTTTTCCGAGCCGCGAAAAAAATTTTTCGAGCCGCCAAAGATTTTTTTCGTGCGGCCTCGCATTTTGCGTGCAGGAGGGGTATGCCTTTCAATTGGCTTTTGCCGGCCCGCTTGGGTCTAAAAGTTGGCTGTGGAGGCAAAAAAACGGCTTTTTGTGCGGTTCGGCAACGTAAAAACCGTATATTTGTAATCCTACTTTTCCTATAAATCAAAACTATGACAGTATTTTCCAAAACTTTTCTGATGCTCTTGGGGTTGTGTCCCCTCGGGTTGCAGGCCGACGTCCCGTTCAAGCCGGCTACTCCCTACACCCTTACGTGCCGTTACGGCGGCACCGGCAGTGTAACCATCGGCGAGCGCCACAACTCCGGCGTGCTGCTGCTCTATCAGCGCACCTCGCAGATTCCCGACGACGGATATTGGGAATTTGAACCGACGGGCACCGACAATGTGTTCCGCATCAAGAACGCCGTCACCGGCCAGTATCTGCAGTACCGCCCCACGCGCATTGAGGGCGCCATCAAAGGGCTCATCCTGGCCGACGAGGCCGTGGCCGACTCCACCAGCTGGAAGCTGCAGGGTGAGGACAATCAGTACAACATCATCAACGTGGCCGACCCGCAGCAGTGGCTCAATCTGCGCACCGACGGCACCTGGCTGCTCGGCACCTATGCCCATTCGGGCGTGGCGGACAACGAGCTGTTTTCCTTCTACGACCAGTCGGGCCAGCCCGTTGAGGGCACGTCGTCCGACCAGCCCGGCACCTCCGCCGGCAATATGTCCGGCCTGCTCGACTCGCTCAGCGTCAACGGCAAGCCGGCCGTTTACGACCAGTCGTCCAACCGCTACCTTTGCAGCCTGTCCGAGTCGCTGCGCGGCCGCTCGTCGCTCAATTTCAGCCTGACCTACGGCCTGCGCGCCGAAGCCTCCGGCAGCACCCTCCGGCTGGAGGGGCAGGACGTGGCGGGAGCCGACAGCATCAGCCTGGCCGACTTCAGCTGCAACCAGCCTTATACGCTGACCCTGCTTGACGCCTCGGGCCAGCAGCTGGCGCAGGCCAATCTGGAATTCACCTTCCTGCCCATTGTGGTGCTCAACACCTCGCCGGACATTAACGGCACGGACTACACGCCCGGCGATTTCCGCGTGATTGACCCCTCAACCTCCGACTACGACCCCACGCTCAGCGCCACCTTCCGCTACCGCGGCACCTCGGCCCAGAATTATCAGAAAAAGGCCTTTGCCGTCAAGCTCAAGGATGTAGCCGGTGAGTCGCTCGACCACAGCTACTTCGGCCTGCGCGAGGACAACAACTGGATTCTCGACGCCATGGCCGTCGACAAGGTACGCATGCGTAACCGTGTGTCCACCGACCTCTGGAATGCCTTCTCCACCCGTCCGTACTATGCCGAGGACGAGCCGGAAATGAATCCCGGTACGCGCGGTCACTTTGTGGAAATGATTCTCAACGGCAACTACCACGGTCTGTACTGCATGACCGAAAAGCTCGACCGCAAGCAGCTCAAGCTCAAAAAAATCAAACAGGAGGACGGTGAGCCCGACGTGGTGCGCGGCGTGCTCTACAAGGCCGACCAGTGGAGCTACGAGGTGCTCATGGGCCACGAAAGCGACAGCCGCGTGTTTCCGCAGTATGCCCCCACGTACTATGACAATAACTCCATGACCTGGAGCACTTACGAGATGGACTATCCCGACCTGGAGGACGGCGAAAGCATCGACTGGGCACCGCTCTACAACGCCATTAACTTTGTGGCCACGTCCAGCGACAGCGAGTTTGCCAGCCAGTACCAGTCGTGGTTTGACATGCCCGTATGGACCGACTACTACCTCTTCCTCGACGTCATTCTGGCCACCGACAATCACGGCAAGAACATGTTCCTCTTTAACTACAACCTGACCGACAAGGACCACAGCCAGCTCATCAGCATGGCGCCGTGGGATTTGGACGGTACGTGGGGACGCCGTTGGGATGGCTCCAACAATTATACGTCGGCCACCACCGTGTATGAGGACATGCTCTGGCAGAACGAGCACGGCGAGCTGACCCTCTACTACCGCCTGCGTAATAATCTCGCCACGAGTCAGCAGTGGACCAAGGCTCTGGCCGACCGTTACGCCGTGCTGCGTTCCGGTCCCTTCAATCCCGACAGCCTGAAGGCTCGCTTCACGTCGTATGCCGGCCTGATGACCGAGAGCGGCGCCGTGGGTCGCGAAACCACGCGCTGGGACTACACCGACAGCAGCTCGGATATCACCTCCGACGTCAGCTACATTACCGAATGGATTGACCAGCGCATGGCTGTGCTGGACGATAAGTACGGCTACACGCCGCCTGCCATCCCCGAGGGTATTGCTGCGGCACCGGCCGTCGAGGGTCTGACCGCTGTGGGCGGCCAGGGCACCATCAGCCTGACGGCTACGCATCCCGTCAGCGTGAGCCTCTACACCGTATCCGGTCAGCAGGTACGCCGCCTTCGGCTGGGTGCCGGTACCACCGAAGTGTCCGGCCTCGTGCCCGGTCTCTATCTGGTGGGTGGCCACAAGGTCAGCGTGCGCTGACGGCATGGGGGGCGGTGTGTCTGCCTCCCCTCTCTTTTCAACCCATAAAAAACGGGCTGCCTTTCCCCTGGTCGGGGGCGGGCAGTCCGTTGCCGTATAAACAAAAAAGTGAGCTTGTGGTGCTATTCCTGAAGGCGCTCCATCAGACCGTCGTAGGCACGGGCGGCGTCGCCTTTTTCCGCTTCGAGCAGCTTGACGAACTGGCTGCCGATGATGCAGCCGGCGGCGTGGCTGGAGGCGGCGCTGTAGGTAGCGCGGTTGGAGATGCCGAACCCGATGAGCCGCGGGTTGCGCAGGCCCATGCCTGCAATGCGGTCAAAATAGGCCAGGGCTTCGGGGCTGAAGGCGTTTTGCGCGCCCGTGGTGGCTGCTGTGGAAACCATGTAGATGAAGCCGTCGGTGGCCTCGTCAATCAGGCGGATGCGCTCCTCGCTCGTTTCGGGCGTGATGAGCATCACCATGCGCAGACCGTAGCGGTCGGCCACGGTGCGGTAGTCGCGGATGTAGTCGTCAAAAGGCAGGTCCGGAATAATCATGCCGTCAATGCCGCAGGCGGCGCAGTCGCGGCAGAAGTTTTCAAAGCCGTACTGCATGATGGGGTTGAGGTAGCCCATGAACAGGAGTGGCATGTCGGGCACGTCCTGGCGGATATTGCGCAGCTGGTCCATCAGAATGTGGAGGGTCATGCCGTGGCGCAGGGCCTTGGTTGAGGCCTCCTGAATGACCGGGCCGTCGGCCATGGGGTCGCTGAAGGGGATGCCTATTTCTATCATGTCCACGCCCTTTTCGGCCAGTTGGCGGATGATGTGCGGCGTGTCGTCGAGCCACGTGCTGCCGGCGCAGAAGTAGAGCGAGAGCAGGGGGTGGGTTTGTTGCTGGAAAAGTTGGTTAATACGGTTCATGTGTGAGTCAGTTTTTTTATTGTCTTACGGAGTTGGCGCCGGCTGTTGGAAAGAACCGTCTGACGCCTTGGATGAAATTGCGCAGCAGGGTGACATCCTTCAGGCCAGGTGCCGTTTCGAAACGGCTGTTCAGGTCGATGCCCGCCCATTGCGGATGGTGCAGCTTGCGCAGCGCCGGCAGGCTGTCGGGCCCGATGCCGCCGCTCAGCAAAAAGGGCGTGTGCCCCTGGTAGAGGTCGAGCAGTTGCCAGTTGAAAGTGCGCCCCGAGCCGCCGTGGCTCGTGCTGGGCGTGTCAAACAGCAGGTAGTGGCAGCAGTCGGCGTAGGTGTTGTTCTTGTCCACGTCGTCGGGCGTGAGCAGGCCCAGGGCCTTCATCACCCTGAACCCACTTTGGCGCAGGGCCAGGCAGAGGTCGGGCGTTTCGGAGCCGTGCAGCTGAATGCCCTGTAGTTTCCAGGCTTCGGCCTGCCGGAGAATCTCGTCGAGCGGAGCGTTGACAAACACGCCCCAGCGCATGGCCCGCAGCGGCAGCCGCGTGGGTGTGCCGGACACGTAGCGCGGCGAGCGCGGGTAGGCTATCATGCCCATCCAGTCGGGGCCGCACTGTTGCTCTACGGCGCGAATGTTGTCGGGGTCGCGCATCCCGCATACTTTGATAATCATGGTTGCGACAGGAGTTTTTGCAGCTGAAGCTGCGGTTGGGGCGCGTCCATCAGGGCGCTGCCTATCAGGAATCCGTCAAAGCCCGCCTGCTTCAGGTGTTGCAGCTCGGCGGCGGTGGTAATGCCGCTCTCGGCCACTTTCAGGCTCTTTTCGGGCAGTTTTCCGGCCAGCGTGAGGGCGTGGTTCACGTCGGTGTGGAACGTGCCCAGGTGGCGGTTGTTGACGCCTACCATGTCCGGCCCGGCTTCCAGGCAGGCCACTTCCGAGGCGTCGTGCAGCTCCAGCAGTACCTCCAGCCCCAGGTCGTGGGCCTGCGCCGTCAGTCGGCAGCACACAGCCGGCGTCAGTACGGCGGCAATGAGCAGCACCGCGTCGGCTCCGGCGGCCCGCGCCTCCAGCAGCTGGTATTCGGTACAGATGAAGTCCTTGCGCAATATGGGCAGCTGGCATAGGCTGCGCGCCTCGCGCAGGTCGTCTAGCGAGCCGCCGAAGAATTCCTTGTCGGTCAGTACCGACAGGGCGGCGGCCCCGCCTTGCGCATACTGCGGAATGATGTCGGCCACTTTGGCCTCGCGGCAAATCCAGCCGCGCGAGGGCGAGCGGCGCTTGAACTCGGCAATGATGCCGGCACGGGCGGCCCGCAGGCTCCGTGACATGCTGCGCGTGGCGGGTTGCTGCGCAATGGCCTGCTCGAGCCGGCGGGCCGGTATGCGGATCTGTTGCGCCGCTACCTCGAGGCGCTTGTGCTGTATGATGGTGGTGAGTATGTCGGTGCTCATGGCGAATTACTGGTTGAATGCTACGAATTTGGTGAAGGTCTCCCAGGCGCGGCCGCTCAGCAGCGACTCGCGGGCCTGCTCAACGCAGGTCTCGATGGGCAGTTGCGGCGCATGGGCCTGAATGGCAAACGAGGCGTTGATGAGCACGCAGTCCGTTTGTGCCTTGGTGGCGCGGTTTTGCAGTACGGCGTCAAAGATGCGAGCGGCGTCGGCCGGCGTTTTTCCGCCTGAAAGGGCGGCCCGCTCCACCTTCTCGAAGCCCAGGTCGGAGGGCTGGTAGATGGTCTCGTACTGGTTGGTCATGACCTTGAACTCGTCCGTCAGCGAGATTTCGTCGTAGCCGTCGAGGTTGTTGACCACGGCAAAGCGCTGCTGCAACTTCTGCAGTACGTTGGTGTAGAGCCGCATCTGTGCCAGGTCGGCCACACCGAGCAGCTGGCTCTTGGGCAGGCAGGGGTTGATAAGCGGTCCGAGCAGGTTGAAGAAGGTGCGTACCTGCAGGGCCTTGCGGATGGAGGCCACGTACTTCATGGCCGGGTTGAAGAGCGGCGCATGCAGGTAGGCCATGTGGCACGTCTCGAGCGAGCGTTTCAGGTGGTCGGAGTCGTTGCTGAAGCGCACGCCGTGTTGCTCCATCACGTTGCTGGCTCCGCTTACGGAGGTGGCGCCGTAGTTGCCGTGTTTGGCCACGTAGTAGCCCGCACCGGCCACCACGAAGCAGGCGCAGGTGGAGATGTTGAACGTGTTCTTGCCGTCGCCGCCCGTGCCGACGATGTCAATGGTGTCGATGTCGCCAAAGTCCACCGGCACGCGCGTGGCCAGGAGGGCATCGCGGAATCCGATGATTTCGTCAACCAGTGCCCCGCGCATCTGGAACACCGTGAGCAGCGCCGCAATCTGCGCTTCGGGGTATTGTCCGTGGGTGATGCCCTTCATCAGGTTGTAGGCCTCTTCCCGGCTCAGGGTGTCGTGGGCAAATAATCTGCTTAGTATCTGTTTCATCGTGTGGCGTTTTCAGGGGTTTGACATATCGGATGGTTCAGCCAGTTCTGCAGGATTTGGGCACCCTGCGGCGTGAGGATGGACTCCGGGTGGAACTGTATGCCGCGCACGTCGTACGTGCGGTGGCGGAGGGCCATGATCTGGCCGTCGTCGCTGATGGCCGTTACTTCCAGACAGTCGGGCAGACCGCTCCGGCTGACCACCCATGAGTGGTAGCGCCCTACCTCGAAGGTTTCGGGCAGATGGTCAAACAGATAGTCGGGGGTGATGACGTGGGTGGGCGTCTGTACGCCGTGGAACACGGTCTGCAGGTTCTCGAGCTGGCCACCGAACACCTCGGCAATGGCCTGATGGCCCAGGCAGACGCCCAGTATGGGCTTGCGTCCGGCATAGCGGCGGATGACGTCGTTGAGCAGACCGGCCTCTTCCGGAATGCCGGGGCCCGGCGAGAGTACGATTTTGTCGTACGGCTCCAGCTGGAACATCTGGAACGCATCGTTGCGCACCACATCCACCTGTGCGCCCAGCGCCTTGAGCTGGTGGCTCAGGTTGTAGGTAAACGAGTCGTAATTGTCAATAATTACAATATTCATGTTTTGCAGTGTATTTTCGGTTTGGATATTGAGTGATTAGGTAGGGGGGAAAAAGTGGTGCGTCAGGATAGCGTGGAAGCCACGTCGAGGGCTTTTTTCAGGGCGCCCAGTTTGTTGTTGACCTCCTGCAGCTCATTGTCTTCCTGACTCAGGGCCGTGATGCCGCCGCCGGCCTGGAACCACAGCTGGTGGTTGCGGCTGACAAAGGTGCGGATGGTGATGGCCTGGTTGAGCTGGCCCTGCAGACCGATAAAGCCGATGCAGCCGCCGTAGGCACCGCGGCTGTGCGGCTCGATGTCGTGGATGAGCTGCATGGCGCGGATTTTGGGCGCACCGCTGAGCGTGCCGGCCGGGAAGGTGTCGATGAAGGCCCGTATGGGGTTGGTTTGCGGATTGAGCGTGGTGCTCACGCGGCTCACCAGATGGATGACGTGGCTGTAGTATTGTGGCTCCTTGAAGAATTCCACCCTGGTGTCGTGGCCGTTGCGGCTCAGGTCGTTGCGGGCCAGGTCCACCAGCATCACATGTTCGGCATTCTCTTTCGGGTCCGACAGCAGTTTCCGGGTCAGTTCCTCGTCGGTGCGGCGGTCGCCGCTGCGGCGCGTGGTACCGGCAATGGGGTCAATGGTGGCCTTGCCGTCCTCAATCTTGCAGTGCGTTTCGGGCGACGAGCCGAAGATGCGGAAGCCGCCGAAGTCAAAGTAGAAGAGGTAGGGCGAGGGGTTGATGCTGCGCAGGGCGCGGTAGAGCTGGAAGTCGTCGCCCTCGTACTCCTGGATGAAGCGGCGCGAAATCACAATCTGGAACACGTCGCCACGCAGGCAGTGGCTGATGGCGCGGCGCACGTTGCGCTTGTGTTCCTCATCGGTCAGCGGACTGGTGGTGGGGCCTTTGCAGGCAAAGGGATAGGTGGTGAAGTTGCGGTTGTGCACCACGCGCTCAATCTCGTCCAGGTGGCTCGTCTCGCCGTCGGCCAGCATCTCCACAATGGCCATCTCGCTGCGGTGGTCGTGGAAGACGATGAGGTATTTGTAGAGAATGTAGAGCATGTCGGGCGCATCGTTGCGCGCATCGCTGCTGTCGGCCACCGGAATGTGCTCAAAGTAGCGCACGGCGTTGAAGGCCGTATAGCCGTAGAGGCCGCAGTAGCGGGCGTAGTCGCCCGTCACGTTGAAGTGGCTCAGAAACTGGTTGAGCGCCGTCTCCACCGTCACCTCATCGCTCAGGGTCAGTTCGTAGCGTGAGTGGTCGGGCAGCACGGCCACGGCCTTGCCGTGGTTTATGCTGATGGAGGCTATCGGGTTCAGCCCGATGAAAGAGCGGTTGTTTTCGGCGCCGTGGTAGTCGGAGCTTTCCATCAGCGCGCTTTGCGGAAAGAGGTCGCGCACCTTCAGATAGGTGCTTACGGGCGTGTGCAGGTCGCCCGACATGAGGCGGTAGGCCGTATGGTAAGTATAGGTTTTCATTGTTCAGCTTCGTTGAGGTGTTTCAGATAAGTATCCATGTCTTTGTCGCCGCGGCCCGATACGGTCAGTACCACGATGTCCTGCGGCTTGAAGGTGGCGCGGTGCAGGGCGGCCAGGGCGTGGGCTGACTCCAGAGCGGGAATGATGCCCTCCAGACGGGTCAGCTCGTAGGCGGCGCGCAGGGCCTCGGAGTCAGTGATGGCCATGACCTGTGCGCGGTGCTGGCTGGCCAGGTGGGCGTGCAGCGGTCCTACGCCGGGATAGTCCAGACCGGCCGAAATGGAGTACGGCTCCTGAATCTGTCCGTCAGCGTCCTGCATCACCAGCGTGCGGGCGCCGTGGATGATGCCCGGGCGACCCAGGTGGATAGTAGCGGCCGAGCGGGGCGTGTCGACGCCCTCACCGCCGGCTTCGGCCAGAATGATGCGTACGCGCTCGTCGTCCAGATAATGGTAGATGGTGCCGGCGGCATTGCTGCCTCCTCCCACGCAGGCCACCAGATAGTCGGGGTAGTCGCGGCCCTCATGCTCCTGAAGCTGCTGGCGGATTTCGCGGCTGATGACCGACTGCAGGCGGGCCACCATGTCGGGGTAGGGGTGAGGCCCTACGGTAGAGCCGATGACGTAGTACGTGTCGTCGGGGTGGCAGCACCAGTAGCGGATGGCCTCGTTGGTGGCGTCTTTCAGGGTCTTGTTGCCGGAGTCTACGGCACATACCTTGGCTCCCAGCATTTTCATCTTCTCCACGTTGGCGCGCTGGCGTATCACGTCGGTGTGGCCCATGAAGACGATGCACTCCATGTTCATCAGCGCGCAGACGGTGGCCGTGGCCACGCCGTGCTGTCCGGCGCCGGTTTCGGCAATGATGCGCGTCTTGCCCATGCGGCGCGCCAGCAGTACCTGTCCGATGGCGTTGTTGATTTTGTGTGCGCCGGTGTGGTTGAGGTCCTCGCGCTTGAGGTAGATGCGGCAGCCGTGTACGGCCGACAGGCGGTTGGCCAGATACAGGGGCGAGGGGCGCCCTACGTAGTCGCGCAGTAACTGGTCAAACTCCTGCTGAAATTCGGGGTCGTCAAGCACTTTACGGTAGGCCTGCTGCAGCTCGGTAACGCAGCGGTGGAGAATTTCGGGGATATAGGCGCCTCCGAAGTCGCCGTAGAATCCTTTTTCGTTAATCTGAAAAGTTGGCATAGCTTTGGTTTGTTTTTTATGAGAATTTGGGCATCAAACAAAAAAAGGCTGTCGTAAGTGAATACGACAGCCTGATATGAATTTGCGCAAATCTGTGGTTTCTGTTTCTTAACGGATTGGCATATGACTGATGTTCCCCTTACGACTGTGTAGTTGCAAGCGGCGCCACCAATAATTATGATTCAAAATATTCAACATATCCAATTCCTTTGTTTTTTGACAGTGCAAATGTAGTGATTATTTCTTGAAAAACGAAAGCGTAAACCACTTTTTTTGTGCAAATTGTTGTTTTTAACACTCAAGTGGCGTTAAAATGCTTCTTCTGATACCTTTTTCGGAGCTCACGGCTGGCGGTCGCACAGGTCGATGAGACCGATGAGGGCCTGCGTGCAGCACTCAATGCCGAGGCAGCTGTTGAGCGAGGCGTGGTAGTTTTCGGCCTTGCCCCAGTTGCCCTGGGCGTAGAAGTCGTGATAGGCCGCGCGGTTGCGGTCGACCACCTTGATGCGGGCTTCGGCTTCGGCCTCGTTACACTGTTCGCGCGCCATGACCCGGCGGATGCGCTCCGGCAACGGGGCGTGGATGAAGAAGTGGAGGCAGTGGGGGTGCTGGCGCAGGATGTAGTCGGCGCAGCGGCCTACGATGACGCACGGACCGGCTTCGGCCGCCTTACGGATGACGTCGCTCTGCGCAAAAAATACCTGGTCCGACAGCGGCATCGGTTGCGGCAGGAAGCCGTAGTACTGGTAGCTCAGGATGCTCGGCACGCTGTCTTCCAGCTTTTCAATGACCTTGGTGGTAAAGCCCGTGACGGCCGAGGAGAGTTCGGCCACGTTTTTGTCGTAAAACGGGATGTGGTAGTGGTTGGCGAGCGCCTGGCCTATTTCGCGGCCGCCCGACCCATATTGGCGACTGATGGTGATGACTTGTTTCATGGCAGGATGTTTTTTACAGGTTAATCAGTGCGGCTCGCTTCCCCGTTGGTGTGCGGGGGAGAGCGGGTCGTTTATGCAAAAATGCGATATTTTTTCGGTCATGCCAAATTTCGCTTCTGTTTTTTGCCACCGGGCGGGGTATAGACCGGCCGGAGCCGCGGCGTGAAAACGAGGTCGGACCTTTTTAAAACGAGGAGGCACCTAAAAATTTTTAGGTCGGACCTATTTTTTACGAGATGCCTTCCCGTTTTTCCGCCCCGCCGGCCGCGGTCGCGTCAGGCCGCGGCGGCCTTAGCCTATGCGGATCAGCTCGATTTCGAAAATCAGGGTCGAGTTGCCCGGAATGGGACCGCTGGTGCGTGGGCCGTAGCCCAGGTTGGCCGGCACGTAAATCTTCCAGCAGTCGCCTTCGTGCATGCGGCACAGGGCAATCTGCCAGCCGGCAATCAGTTCGCGCACCCTGAAGGCCGGCGGACAGGCCTGGCGCGAGGAGTCGTCAAACACGCGCCCGTTGGCCAGGCTGCCCTTGTAGCGCACGGTGACAATGCTGCGCACGTTGGGGCAGCGCGTGCCCGTGCCGCTCTTGATGACCTGATAGAGTACGCCGCCCGCCAGCTGCTGTACGTCGGGCTGCTGGGCCATTTCGGCCAGGAAGGCTTCGTTTTCTGCTTTATAGTTTCCTTTCATGAGGGTGTGAGTTGGAATTGGGTGTGATGTCTGTGTGCATTCCCGTTTCAGGGGAGCATGGTGCTAAGTTACATTTTTCGGGCGAAAGTGCCGCGGCTTTTTTCGGCTTTTTGAGTATAAAGAGGATTTCAGGCCTATTTCCTAGCATGTTATGAAAATGGATTGAAATTGATTAAATGGGATAAGCCGGTTTCCGGAAATTCTTTGTATTTTTGACAAAATATAAGAGGGCGGTGCGGTATGATTCAATCGTGGAAAACTTTGTTTGCGTTTTTCCTTGTGCTTACTTCTTGCTATTTTACCCATATTAACCTTATAATAATTGGAAAGGATGAAAACTGAAATTTCGCGTACAGAGATTGATTGGCTTTGCCGGGCTGTGGAGCATAAGGCACAGATGCGCATGAATTCTCCTCACGACTTTGTGTTGCTTTCCCGTAGTATAAGGAGTGTAGTGGGCGATTCTTTGAGCAGCACGACACTCAAGCGCATTTGGGGCTATCTTGCTGATGGTACCTGTCCGCAGTGGTCCTCGCTTTCCGTTTTGGCACGTTATGTAGGCTTTTCGTCGTGGGCACAGTTCCACCATTTTTATCAACGGGAAATTACCCCCCCCCGTCCGGTTTGTAAACTGGAGATTACAAAATGTGTAGTTCTGCTTATGTTGCGAGCTGCACATTTTTCTTTTTCAGGTTTGGGGCGGTTCCAATTGAAAGTTTTGTATCTTTGCGAAGAAGCCGGATAAAAAGAACTGGCAATTTGTAATAGAAAAATCAGACTATGAAAAAAAATTGGTTTCTCCTTTTGCTCTTGGAATGGTTGGTTGGTATTGGCGGGACTTTGGCCCAGTCGCTGCCGGAGCGCCGCGACCTGACCCTCGTTATCTACAACATCCGTCACGGCCTGGGGCTGGACGGCCGCACGGACTATGCCCGCATCGGCCGGCTGCTGAAGGCCAGCGGGGCCGATGTGGTGGCCCTGCAGGAGGTGGACAGCGCCACGCAGCGCAGCCGTGGGCGTGACGTGCTGCACGAAATTGCCGATGAGGCGCTGATGTATCCCGTGTTTGCGCGCAGCATGGCTTTTGACGGCGGGGCCTACGGTGTGGGCCTGCTACTGAAGGAGCATCCCCTGCGGGTGGAGCGCGTGCCCCTGCCCGGGCGCGAGGAGCCGCGCGTGCTGCTCGTGGCGGAGCTGAAGGACTGTTGCGTGGCCTGCACCCACCTCTCGCTGACGCCGGCCGACCAACTGGCGTCGCTGCCCGTTATCCGCCGGGTGGCGGAGCGGTACGACAAGCCGTTCTTCCTGGCCGGCGACTGGAATGCCCTGCCCACTGACTCCACCCTGAAGCTGCTGCAGCGCGACTTCAGGCTGCTGAGCGCGCCGCGCACGCCTACCTATCCGGCCGACCGCCCGCAGCAGACGCTGGACTACGTGGCCCTGTGGCGCCCCACGGCGCAGCGGGTGGCGCTGCATCGGGCGCTGGTGCTGAACGAGCCGGTGGCGTCGGACCATCGGCCCGTGGCTGTCAGTGTGCGCCTGCTGCAGCCGGCCGGGCGCGTGTTCTACGGCATGCCTTATCTGCAGTGCCCGACGTCGGACGGCGTGACCGTCATGTGTCAGACCCGCGTGCCGGCGCACGTGTGGGTGGAGTTCGGTACCGACACACTCCACCTGCAGCGGGCGCAGACGCTGGTGGACGGGCAGGCAAAATGTCACGACGTCCTGCACCGCGTGCGCTTGGACGGGCTGGAGGGCGGCCGCACCTGTTACTACCGCGTATGTGCCCGCGAGATAGCGGACAATCAGGCGTACAGCAAGACGTTGGGCGACACCGTGCGCTCGCGCTTCTACCGCTTTACGCCGCCATCGTCGCGCGGAACGGACTTTACCGCCCTGGTGCTGAACGACCTGCACCTCGTGGCGCGCGACGAGGCCGCCCTGGCGCAGGTGACGCGTAGCGTGAAGCCCGACTTTGTCTGCTTCAACGGCGACTGTCTGCCCGAGCCGGCCACGCGCGAGGAGGCCGTGCGCCACGTGCAGCGGCTGGTGAAGCTGTTTGACGGCGCGCAGGTGCCGCTCTGCTTCATCCGCGGCAACCACGAAATCCGCAACGCCTACTCGTCGGGCATGCCGGAACTTTTTGACTACCCCGGTGGCCACTCGTACGGCGCCTTCAGCTGGGGCGACACGCGTCTGGTGGTGCTGGACTGCGGCGAGGACAAGCCCGACACGCACTGGGTGTATTACGGACTCAATGATTTTCAGCAGTTTCGCGAGGAGCAGCGCACGTTTCTGCAGCAGGAGATGCGGCAGCGGGCCTTCAGACGAGCCGCCCGGCGCGTGCTGCTCTGCCACATCCCGCTGTGGGGCAACAGCGATGCCTACCAGCCCTGTCCCGCCTTGTGGGGCGACGTGCTGCGGCGGGCCCGGTTTGACGTGGAGCTTTCGGCCCATACGCACCAGTTTGCCTACTATCCCAAGGACAGCATTGGCAATCCGTTTCCCGTGTGCATCGGCGGAGGCCCCGGCGCCGTTACGTACATGCTGCTGCAAAAGCGCGGCCGGCAGCTGAGCCTGACGGTGAAGGACCTGCAGGGCCGTGTGTTGCGGAAGGTAGACCTGTGAGCCGGCGTGCCGGTCTGAAAAACCTGCGGCCCCGGATGGCGTGATGCTGTCCGGGGCCGCAGGCTGTATGGGGGAATGAAAAAATGGCTTATTCCTTGGGAATGGGCCGCTGGTTGCGGCTTTCGTTCAGCTCGTTCTGCAGGTCGCGCTGGCGGCGGGCCGACTCTTTGAGCTTGCGGTCGCGGTCGGCCAGCTGCAGGCGCAGGTCGTTGATGCGCGCGTTGAGCCGGTCGACTTCCGACTGATTGTAGAGGCGGGCGTTGACAAAGCTGTGCGTGCCGTTGTAATTCTTGAAATGATAGGTGATGCCGCCCGTGAGCTCGAAGGAGGCATTGTCGCGGTCGAAGGCCGGACTGCGGTGAAACTGTCCGCTCTCGGTGGCAAAGGTGCTGACGTTGCCCGTCATGTCAAACTGCACGGCTGGCCTGATGCCCACGCTCCAGCCCTTGGGCAGGTTCAGGTTGAACTGTAACCCGAATTTCGAGGTGAGCGAGCTCTCGCCGTCCTGATGGCCCATGAAGGCATGGAGCCAGCCCACGCCGGCTACGGCCTCCATTTCAAAAAAACGCGGCGTGCCGGGGTAGCCGCCAAAGGCATTCATCAGGTTGAGGCGCCCCAGAAGACTGACGGAGGTGTGGCCCACGGTGTTGTAGTTTTTGCAGCTGTTGAAGGACATGTAGGCCTCGCCGGTCAGTCCGAACAGCGGCGTAATCATTTTGGTCAGTTCCACGCCCGTCATGGCGCGGGTGCTGGACCAGAAGGAATAGTCGGGATTGAGGGTGGTGACGCCACCGGCGTGCAGTCCTACCGACCAGTTGTCGAAAAACAGACTGCCCTCCACGGTGCGGTGGGCCGTGGCCGTCAGGCTGAGGCTGCCCAGTATGCAGCAGGCTATCAGATGTTTCATAATGTAGGATTCAGAAGTGTATAGGTTGGAGCGGCCGCCGGCCCGTGGGGCAGCGGCCGTGTAAAAGTAAGAAAAAAACGCCACATTCCCGAAGGCGTGGCGCTTCTTTTTTTGCGAGCCGAGGCAGAAACGGTGTTTCCTGCCTCGTGTTGGGGCGGGGGCGCAGGGTCAGTTCTGCTGGACAAAAACCAGGCGGCTCGTGTCGTAGCCCCGCTGGCGGAGCTGCTCGACCAGCTGATTGAGCGTCGCCTGGGGCAGGGTGGGCGTGCGGCTCATGATCCACAGATACTTGTCGGAACTGCTGCCCACCAGTACGTAGCGGTAGTCCGGGTCGATGTCGAGCACGTAGTAGTCGGCATAGAACCAGAGGAAGAAGGCCACCTTCAGCTTGCCCGGGTCCTTGGGATTGGGTTGCTTGGCGCGGCCGTTTACCTCCTTGTGTTTGCCGTCCTTCAGTCCTTCGTTGCGTACGCGAATTTTGCCGTTCTCGTTCATCGTGTAGGTGGCGCTGACGTGGGTCATGCCCTTTTCAAAGCGATGTTCGTAGCGCGCAATTTCGTACCACTTGCCCATAAATCGCGACAAATCGAGCGCCGACACCGTGGAGTTGTCAATTTTTCGTCCGCTGTCGGCCGACTGGCAACCGGCCAGCGACAAAAGCATGCAAAGCCAAATGGAAATTTTTTTCATCATAGTGATAAGCGTTTAGTTTTGCCTAAAGGTACGGCTTTTTTCGGAAAAAAGAAGCCGTGAGTCTCGAAAAATCCCGTAGCGTGGATTTGCCGGTTGTTGGCTTTCGTTGTCAGACGGGTTGCTGCTCGGCCCTGCTCAACGCTGAAAACTGCGCTCCCGGTTTGTCTTTGCACTCGCCTTTCACTATCTTTAGAGAAGCTAGGATGCGGCTCGGCATAGCCAAACCTTGAAAACTGTGTTTCCGGTTTGTCTTTGCACTCGCCTTTCACTATCTTTGTAGGAGAAAAATACACATTATTTATATTATTGCAGGAAAATCATTCAAGAACTATGGGAATTGAAAAGGAAAAGGCCAAGGCCGGGCTGCTTTACGACGCCAATTACGACGAGGAGCTGCTGGCCGAGCGCACGGCCTGCGCGGAAAAATTGCACGAACTGAACCTGATGAGCCCGAGCCGTGAGGCGGAGCGGCAGGAGTTGCTGCGCGGACTGCTGGGCCGGACGCCGGAGCGCTTTACCATTCTGTCGCCCTTTTACTGCGACTACGGCTACAACATAGAGGTGGGTGAGGATTTCTTTATGAACGTGAACTGCGTGGTGCTGGACGGTGCGCGGGTCACTTTTGGCAGCCACGTGTTTGTGGCCCCGGGCTGCGGCTTCTTTACTGCCGGCCATCCGCTCGACGTGGCGCAGCGCAACAGCGGGCTGGAGATAGCCCTGCCCATCACGGTGGGCGACAACGTGTGGATTGGCGGCAACGTTAGCGTACTGCCCGGCGTGAGCATTGGCGAGGGCAGCGTGATTGGGGCCGGCAGTGTGGTGACGCACGACATACCCGCCGGCGTGGTGGCTGCCGGCAATCCGTGCCGCGTCATCCGCAAGCTGACCGCGGCCGACCGCGAGAAGTATGCCCGTAGTCGTTGAGTGGCAGGGCGTTGCGCAGAAGGCGTCGGCAAAGTGCGGTTATTTCTGTGGAAAAATGCGGATATGTCATAAGTTATGCTTATATTTGTAAGCGGAAAATGACAAAAACGGTCCCCGGCCGCGCCATTTGGAAACTAATTTTAATAATTCAAAAATAAGACCTGAACAAAAATGGAAAACAAACAGAATCCCAACGAAAACCAATTGCAGATTGAACTGACTCCGGAAGTAGCCGGCGGAACCTATGCCAACCTGGCCGTGATCACTCATTCTCACTCAGAGGTAGTGCTCGACTTCATCCGCGTATTGCCGGGTATGCCCAAGGCTCCGGTAAAGTCTCGTATCATCCTGGCTCCCGAGCATGCCAAACGCTTGCTCTACGCTTTGCAGGACAACATCATGAAGTACGAGCAGAACTTCGGTAAAATTGAACTGCCGGGTGAGCAGGAAGTTGGTGGCCGCACCGCTACTCCGTTTGGCAATCCCGAGGCTAAGGCATAAGCCGTTCAATCGCTGAGATATAAAAATGCGCCTGTACAATTTTTTGTGCAGGCGCATTTTTTTTGCGGTTTGGAAAAGAAACCCGGTGGCTCGGAAATTTTTTTTGGCGGCTTGAAAAAAATTTTTGGCGGCTCGGAAAATTTTTAAGGTGGGAGGAAAAATTTTTTCGGCGGCTCGGAGTTTCGTGAGGAGAGGAGTCGGCCGCTTCCTCCTGCTGGAGAACTGCGGGAGGAAGGGACAGGGAACAGGCCGTTGCTTTCGCGCGCGGGCGCGCGGGTATATATAATAAGTGTGCCGCAGACAGGGGCATTGAAGGCATTTTGCTCAAAAAACACAGCAAAACGATCCGAGCGGGATAAAAGAGTGGGGCCGTGCGCGAAAAATACTGAAAAATAATTGATTAAGTTACTGAAAATCTTGCTTATTAGGAGAAAAGTTCGTAACTTTGCAGCCCGTAAGGCATAGACTATGCCTACGCATTTGGAAGGAAAAATCAAAAAATAATATATATAAATAATTAAAAATCAAAGAAATGCCTACTATTCAACAATTGGTAAGAAAAGGTAGAGAGGTAGCAGTCGACAAGAGTAAGTCGCCTGCATTGGACAACTGTCCTCAGCGTCGTGGTGTTTGTGTACGTGTTTACACCACCACCCCGAAAAAACCTAACTCTGCTATGCGTAAAGTTGCGCGTGTGCGCTTGACAAACTCTAAGGAAGTTAACTCCTACATTCCGGGTGAAGGTCACAACCTGCAGGAGCACAGCATCGTGCTGGTTCGCGGCGGTCGTGTGAAAGACCTCCCTGGTGTACGTTATCACATCGTTCGTGGTACGTTGGATACCGCCGGTGTAGCTAACCGTACACAGCGCCGTTCAAAATACGGAGCCAAGCGTCCTAAAGCCGGTAAGAAATAATCGGCGGCCGGAGTGCTGAAAAAACAAGAAAGAATTTTTTATTATTGGTTCGCACACGGAAGGTTGAGTAAATGTCCCGGTGGGGATGTTGAAGAACATGAAGATGCAGCCTAAAACAAACCAAGCAACAAAACATGAGAAAAGCAAAACCAAAAAAACGTTTGATCCTGCCGGATCCCGTTTTCGGAGACCAGAAGGTTTCTAAGTTCGTAAATCACTTGATGTACGACGGTAAGAAGACTATTTCTTACTCTATTTTCTACAAAGCCCTGGAGATTGTAGGTGAAAAGATGAAAGATCAGGAGAAGTCAGCTCTTGAAATCTGGAAAGAGGCTCTTGATAAGATTACACCGCAGGTTGAGGTTAAGTCACGCCGTATTGGTGGTGCTACCTTCCAGGTTCCTACCGAAATCCGTCCTGACCGTAAGGAGTCAGTGTCAATGAAAAATATGATCAACTTCGCTCGCAAACGTGGTGGCAAGACCATGGCAGACAAACTGGCTGCCGAAATTATGGACGCCTACAACGAGCAGGGTGGCGCATTCAAACGTAAAGAAGATATGCACCGTATGGCCGAGGCTAACCGTGCATTTGCTCATTTCCGTTTTTAATTTCTAAACCTTTGAAATAATGGCAAAGCAAGATCTTAATCTTACGCGTAACATCGGTATTATGGCGCACATCGATGCTGGTAAGACTACCACATCGGAACGTATCCTTTTCTATACCGGTAAAACTCACAAAATCGGTGAGGTGCACGAAGGTGCTGCCACCATGGACTGGATGGCACAGGAGCAGGAGCGTGGTATTACTATTACGTCTGCTGCTACCACAACTTACTGGAACTGGAACGGCAAACAGTACAAGATCAACTTGATTGATACTCCGGGACACGTTGACTTTACCGCTGAGGTAGAGCGTTCACTGCGTGTGCTCGACGGTGCTGTGGCGACCTATTGCGCTGTAGGTGGCGTTGAACCGCAGTCTGAAACCGTATGGCGTCAGGCCGACAAGTACAACGTACCTCGTATCGGTTATGTAAACAAGATGGACCGTTCGGGTGCCGACTTCTTTGAGGTTGTACGTCAGATGAAGGACGTGCTCGGTGCTACTCCCGTGCCTATCAACGTACCTATCGGTGCTGAAGAAAACTTCAAAGGTGTAATTGACCTGATCAAGATGAAAGCTATCCTGTGGCACGATGAGACCATGGGTGCTGAATACGAGGTAGACGACATCCCCGCAGAATTGCAGGCCGAGGCCGACGAATGGCGCGGCAAACTGCTGGAGTCAGCTGCTGAGTGTGACGAAAGCTTGATGGATAAATATTTTGAGGATCCCGAAAGCCTGACTGAGGAGGAAATCATTGCCGCCCTGCGTAAGGGTACGCTGTCAATGGCTATCACCCCGATGTGCTGCGGTTCTTCATTTAAGAATAAAGGTGTACAGACGCTGCTTGACTACGTATGTATGTTCTTGCCCTCACCTGAGGATACGCCTAACATCGTAGGTAAGAACCCTGTAACCGGCGAAGAGGAAGACCGTCGTCCGGTTGAGGATGAGCACACTGCTGCTCTGGCCTTCAAGATTGCTACCGACCCGTATGTAGGTCGTCTGACCTTCTTCCGCGTTTACTCTGGTAAGATTGAGGCCGGTTCATATGTTTACAACGTACGTTCAGGTAAGAAAGAGCGCGTAAGCCGTTTGTTCCAGATGCACTCTAACCACCAGAACCCGGTTGAGGTGATCGGTGCAGGTGATATCGGTGCCGGTGTAGGTTTCAAAGATATCCGTACGGGTGATACCTTGTGCGACGAGAATGCACCTATCGTACTGGAATCAATGGAATTCCCCGATCCTGTGATCGCCGTTGCCGTTGAGCCTAAGACCCAGAAAGACCTTGACAAGCTGTCAAACGGCTTGGCCAAGTTGGCTGAAGAAGACCCGACCTTTACCGTACATACCGACGAGCAGACCGGCCAGACCGTAATCTCCGGTATGGGTGAGCTTCACTTGGATATCATCATTGACCGTCTGAAACGTGAGTTCAAGGTAGAATGTAACCAGGGTAAGCCTCAGGTTAACTACAAAGAGGCTATCACCAAGACCGTTAACCTCCGTGAGGTTTACAAGAAACAGTCTGGTGGTCGTGGTAAGTTCGCCGACATCATCGTGAACGTAGGTCCGGTTGATGAGGACTTCAAGGAAGGTGGTCTGCAGTTTATCAACAAGGTAACCGGTGGTAACATTCCTAAGGAATTCATTCCTTCCGTACAGAAGGGTTTTGAAAACGCCATGAAGAGCGGTGTGCTCGGTGGTTATCCTATGGACAGCCTGAAGGTTGAGCTGCTCGACGGTTCATTCCATCCGGTTGACTCTGACCAGTTGTCATTCGAAATTGCAGCCCTCAATGCTTACCGCAACGCCTGCGCTCAGGCCGGTCCCGTTTTGATGGAGCCGATCATGCGCCTGGAGGTGGTAACTCCTGAGGAGAACATGGGTGACGTTATCGGTGACTTGAACAAGCGCCGTGGTCAGGTTGAAGGTATGGAAAACAGCCGTAGCGGTGCCCGTATCGTGAAGGCTATGGTACCTCTGGCCGAGATGTTCGGTTACGTTACCGCTTTGCGTACCATTACTTCCGGTCGTGCTACTTCTTCCATGCAGTACGATCACCACGCACCGGTATCCAGCAACATTGCCAAGGCTGTGCTGGAGGAAGTTAAGGGCCGCGTAGACCTCGTAAAATAATAACTAATTCATAAAAACATAATAACAAGCCGCTGGAGGGGTTGGGCTAACGAATGACTCTTAGCCCAATTTCCGCCAACGGATTTTAAAGTAAACACAAATGAGTCAGAAAATCAGAATCAAACTGAAATCGTTCGACCACACGCTCGTAGAGAAATCTGCAGAGAAGATCGTGAAGAACGTTAAGTCAACAGGTGCTATCGTCAGCGGACCTATTCCCTTGCCTACCCGCAAACGTATCATTACGGTAAACCGTAGTACGTTCGTCAACAAGAAATCACGCGAACAGTTCGAAATCTCTTCTTACAAACGCCTGATTGACATCTACAGCTCAACTGCCAAGACAGTAGACGCTTTGATGAAACTGGAATTGCCCTGTGGCGTAGAAGTTGAGATCAAAGTGTAGTAGCCCGCGAGATTTATAAAGAAAACCAATCAAATTAATATTAAATTTTATACTGAAATGCCAGGATTATTAGGAAAGAAAATCGGAATGACATCCGTGTTCAGTGCTGATGGTAAAAACATACCATGCACTGTTATCGAAGCAGGTCCTTGTGTGGTAACTCAGATCAAAACTGTAGAGAAGGACGGCTATGCAGCTGTTCAGCTCGGTTTCCAGGAAGCTAAGGAAAAGAATACTACCAAAGCTTTGATGGGACACTTCAAGAAAGCAGGAGTTGCTCCACAGCGCCACTTGGCCGAGTTCGCAAACTTCGACTCAGAATTGAATCTGGGCGATACAATTACCGTTGAGCTCTTCAACGATGCTGCTTACGTTGACGTTGTAGGTACATCAAAGGGTAAGGGCTTCCAGGGCGTTATGAAGCGTCATGGTTTCGGTGGTGTAGGCCAGTCAACTCACGGTCAGGACGACCGCGCCCGCAAGCCGGGTTCAATCGGTGCTTGTTCTTACCCCGCCAAGGTATTCAAAGGAATGCGCATGGGTGGTCAGATGGGTAACGAACGTGTCACCACACAAAACTTGAAAGTGATTAAAGTAATTCCTGAACACAACCTTCTTTTGATCAAAGGTTCCGTTCCGGGTTGCAAAGGTTCAATCGTAATAATTGAGAAATAATGGAAGTTAACGTATTAAATATCAAAGGCGAAGATACCGGTAAAAAGGTAACGCTTAACGAATCAGTCTTTGGAATTGAGCCGAACGACCACGCTATTTATCTTGCAGTAAAACAATATATGGCTGCACAGCGCCAGGGTACTGCCAAGTCAAAGGAAAGAAGTGAGATCAGCGGTTCTACTCGCAAATTGGGACGTCAGAAAGGTGGCGGCGGTGCCCGTCGCGGTGACATCAACTCTCCGGTATTGGTAGGTGGTGCTCGCGTATTCGGTCCGAAACCCCGCAACTACGGTTTCAAGCTGAACAAGAAGGTGAAGGATCTGGCCCGTCGCAGCGCATTGAGCTACAAGGCACAGGAGAACGCCATCATCGTAGTTGAAGACTTCAATTTGGAAACTCCGAAAACCAAAACAATGGTTGAAATGGTAAATAATCTTAACATTGCATCCAAGAAAATGTTAATGGTTTTGCCGGAGGTGAATAAAAATGTATTTTTGTCAGCCCGTAATATGAAGGGCGCCAAGGTGGCTACTGCCTCTCAGTTGAACACTTACAATGTGCTTGACGCAGGGGTTTTAGTCGTGACCGAAGGTTCGCTCAAAGTTATTGACGCTGCATTTAATAAATAAACCGCTGATAGGAAAATGGCATATATAATTAAACCGCTGGTGACCGAAGAGATGACCAGCCTCAGTGAGAAGCAGAACAAGTTCGGCTTCATAGTACGTCCTGACGCTAATAAACTTCAGATCAAAGCTGAGGTTGAGGCTTTGTATAACGTCACTGTGACAGCAGTCAATACAATGAATTATGCCGGCAAGAACAAATCCCGTTACACGAAAGCGGGACTTGTTCGTGGCCGCTCAAATGCCTTTAAGAAGGCCGTAGTAACCCTGAAAGAGGGCGATACCATTGATTTTTATAGCAATATCTAAATAGTAAAATGGCAGTACGTAAATTTAAGCCCACAACACCGGGGCAGAGACACAAAATTATTGGTACGTTCGAAGAAATTACTGCATCCGTACCAGAAAAATCTCTCGTTGTAGGAAAACGCTCTACCGGTGGCCGTAACCATGTCGGTAAGATGACAGTACGCTACAGAGGCGGCGGTCACAAGCGTAAATTCCGTTTCATCGACTTCAAACGAGAGAAAGACGGTGTACCCGCAGTAGTAAAAACCATTGAATACGATCCGAACCGCTCGGCTCGCATTGCTTTGTTGTTTTACGCTGACGGTGAAAAACGTTATATCATTGCTCCTAACGGACTGAAAGTAGGCGATCAGCTGATGTCAGGTGCTGAAGCTGCTCCGGAAGTAGGTAACGCACTTCCTTTGCAGAACATCCCCGTGGGTACCATTATCCACAACATCGAGCTTCGTCCCGGACAGGGCGCCTTACTCGTCCGTTCTGCAGGTAACTTCGCGCAGCTGACTTCTCGTGAGGGAAATTACTGCGTAATCAAATTACCTTCTGGAGAAACTCGTCAGATTCTGAGTGCTTGTAAAGCTACGGTAGGTAGCGTAGGTAACTCTGACCACGCATTGGAGAGCTCTGGTAAAGCCGGTCGTTCTCGCTGGTTGGGCCGCCGTCCGCACAACCGTGGTGTTGTAATGAACCCTGTTGATCACCCGATGGGTGGTGGTGAAGGCCGTCAGTCAGGTGGACACCCGCGTTCACGTACAGGTTTGTATGCTAAGGGCTTGAAGACCCGCTCACCGAAGAAGGCATCGAACAAGTACATTATTGAAAGATGTAATAAATAAAACAAGCACAAATTAGAATAAGAATATGAGTCGTTCTTTAAAGAAAGGTCCGTATATCGCCGTGTCTTTGGAAAAGAAGATTTTGGCGATGAACGAGAGTGGCAAGAAAAACGTGGTGAAAACCTGGGCTCGGGCTTCAATGATTTCGCCTGACTTCGTGGGTCACACGGTAGCTGTTCACAACGGAAATAAATTTATACCTGTTTACATTACTGAGAACATGGTAGGACACAAGCTCGGAGAATTCGCTCCGACTCGTAAGTTCGGTGGCCATGCCGGTAACAAGAAGAAATAAGCAGGGCTGATCAATCCAGAAAATAAAACAAAACAAATAAATGGGAGCAAGAAAAAGAATCGCGGCTAACAATCGTAAAGAAGCCCGCAAGACCCAGTATTTTGCAAAGCTCGTAGGTGAGCCCTCTTCTCCTCGCAAGATGCGTTATGTCGTTGACATGATTCGCGGTATGGAGGTGAACCGTGCGCTTGGTACGCTGAAATTCTCTAAGAAGGCTGCTTCAGTAGCAGTAGAGAAGCTGTTGCGTTCGGCAATTGCCAACTGGGAACAGAAAAATGACCGTAAGGCCGAAGAAGGAGAACTGTATGTAACCACCGTATTTGTGGATGGTGGTGTCACGCTGAAACGTATGCGTCCGGCCCCCCAGGGAAGAGGTTACAGAATTCGTAAACGTTCAAACCACGTAACTCTGTTCGTGGGAACCAAAACTAACGATTAAAAGGAAATTAAGCAATGGGACAAAAAATAAACCCGATTAGCAACCGTCTTGGTATCATTCGCGGATGGGATTCAAACTGGTATGGTGGCTCCAACTTCGGAGACAACATCCTCGAAGACAGTAAAATTCGTAAGTATCTCGACGCACGTTTGGCAAAAGACACCGTTTCCCGTATCGTCATTGAACGTACTCCGAAGTTGATCACCATCACCGTGTGCACATCTCGCCCGGGTAAGATCATCGGCAAAGGCGGTCAGGAAGTTGACAAACTGAAAGAAGAATTGAAGAAGATTACTTCAAAAGATGTTCAGATCAACATCTTCGAAGTAAAGAAACCTGATATCGACGCAAATATCGTTGGCAAGACTATCGCTCGCCAGGTAGAAGGAAAAATCGCATACCGTCGCGCTATCAAAATGGCCATTGCTAACGCCATGCGTATGGGTGCCGAAGGTATCAAAGTTCAAATATCAGGACGTCTGAATGGAGCTGAAATGGCCCGTAAGGAAATGTTCAAGGAAGGACGTACTCCGTTGCACACCTTCCGTGCTGACATTGACTACTGCCAGACAGAAGCTCTTACGAAAGTAGGTCTCCTCGGAATCAAGGTATGGATCTGCCGCGGAGAGGTTTACGGCAAACGTGACCTGGCGCCTAACTTTACCCCCGAAAAAGAAAGCGGTCGCGGTATGGGCAACAGAGAGCGCAAGTTCCGTAACAAAAGAAACAACAATCGTTAATAAGACAAATCGTTAGAATCTTATGTTACAACCTAAAAGAACAAAATACAGACGCCCGCAAAAAGGCCGTTGCAAGGGTAACGCACAGCGCGGTAACCAGCTTGCATTCGGTAGCTTTGGTATTAAAAGCCTCGATACACATTGGTTGACCGGACGTCAGATTGAGGCAGCCCGTGTGGCTGTAAACCGTTATATGCAGCGTGAAGGACAAGTCTGGATCCGTATCTTCCCGGACAAACCCATTACCAAGAAACCTGCTGATGTACGTATGGGTAAAGGTAAGGGTGATCCCGTAGGATATGTATTCCCGATTACTCCGGGCCGCATCATTTTCGAGGTTGAAGGCGTACCTTATGAAGTAGCTAAAGAAGCTCTCCGCTTGGCCGCTCAGAAACTTCCTGTTACGACCAAATTTATTGTAAGACACGATTACGACAAAAACGCTTAATTTATGAAACCAGCAGAAATTAGAGAACTCACCCCGAACGAGTTGGCAGAGCGCATTGACGCTGAAGTAGCCAAATATAATCAGATGCTGTTGAACCACAGTATCTCTCCTCTGGGAAACCCTGCTCAAATTAAAGCAGCACGTCGTAATATCGCAAGAATGAAAACCATTCTGCGTGAAAAAGAACTTCAAAAATAATAATGGTCCAGATGGAAGCTAGAAATTTAAGAAAAACGAGACAAGGTGTTGTCATTAGCAACAAAATGGATAAAACCATTGTTGTAGCTGCTAAGTTCAAAGAGAAACACCCGATTTATGGTAAATTCGTCTCCAAGACAAAGAAATACCATGCCCATGATGAGAAAAATGAGTGCAATCTCGGTGATACCGTATTGATCATGGAAACTCGTCCCTTGAGCAAAACAAAGCGTTGGAGAGTTGTAGAAATTGTAGAAAAAGCTAAGTAATTATGATACAAGCAGAAACAAGATTGACCGTCGCTGATAACAGCGGAGCACGTGAGGCTTTATGTATTCGCGTACTCGGTGGCACAAAGCGCCGCTACGCTTCGGTTGGCGATGTAATTGTCGTTTCAGTAAAAAACGTCATTCCGTCGAGTGATATTAAGAAAGGTGCCGTATCTAAGGCTTTGGTCGTACGTACGAAAAAGGAAATCCGTCGTGCTGACGGATCATACATCCGTTTTGATGACAATGCTTGCGTACTGTTGAATAACGCAGGTGAGTTGAGAGGTAGTCGTATCTTCGGCCCGGTAGCTCGTGAGCTGCGTGCTGTGAACATGAAAGTCGTTTCTTTGGCACCTGAAGTACTTTAATCAGAAAATCAGAAGTAATGAGTAAGTTACATATCAGAAAAGGCGACACTGTTTATGTGAACGCTGGCGAGGACAAAGGTAAGACCGGTAAGGTTCTGCAGGTCTTCGTTGACAAGCAACGTGCTACTGTTGAAGGATGCAACATCGTATCAAAGAGCACCAAGCCGAGTGCCAAGAATCCTCAGGGAGGCATCGTTAAGGTTGAAGCACCTATTCATATTTCAAATTTGAACGTGGTTGACCACAAAACTGGTAAACCGACCCGTATCGGACGTAAGTTGAACGAAGCAGGCAAATCCGTTCGCTATGCTAAAAAATCAGGAGAAGTAATCAGTCATGAGTAATACAGCTAGCTTAAAGAAAGAATATGCTGAGCGCATTGCGCCGGCTTTGAAAGAGAAGTTCAACTACTCTTCCACCATGCAGATTCCTGTGTTGAAGAAGATCGTTATCAACCAGGGTCTTGGTGCTGCTACGGCTGACAAGAAGATTATCGACGTAGCCATCAACGAAATTACAGCTATTGCTGGACAGAAGGCTGTAGCCACGGTTTCAAAGAAAGACGTTGCTAACTTCAAGCTTCGTAAGAAAATGCCTATCGGCGTAATGGTAACTTTGCGTCGTGAGCGTATGTACGAATTTCTGGAGCGTCTCGTGCGCGTGGCTCTGCCGCGTATTCGTGACTTCAAAGGTATCGAAAGCAAGCTGGACGGCCGTGGTAACTATACACTCGGTATCCAGGAGCAGATCATCTTCCCTGAAATCAACATCGACGAGATCGATCGTCTGCAGGGTATGAACATCACTTTCGTAACCACGGCTAAGACCGACGAAGAGGGCTATGCTCTGCTGAAAGAATTCGGTCTTCCTTTCAAAAACGGTAAAAACTAATATACGATATGGCAAAAGAATCAATGAAAGCACGCGAGGTAAAGCGTGCAAAGCTGGTTGCCAAGTACGCTGCTAAGCGTGCTGCGCTGAAGGAAATTGTCAACAAGAGTGACAATCCTGCAGAAGCTTATGAGGCTGCCCGCAAACTTCAGTCTATTCCTCGCAATGCCAACCCTATTCGTCTGCACAACCGTTGCAAGATCACCGGTCGTCCCAAAGGATACATCCGTATGTTCGGACTCTCTCGTATCCAGTTCCGTGAGATGGCTTCTAACGGTTTGATTCCGGGCGTGAAGAAGGCAAGCTGGTAAAATTACGACGAACAACTTTTTTAAATTTTTAATATTGTCGGGAGTGTCCCGATTAATTAAAACCAATTTTATATGACAGATCCAATAGCAGATTATTTGACCCGGTTGCGCAACGCCATCATGGCTAAGCACCGCGTGGTAGAAGTGCCGGCGTCAAATTTGAAAAAAGAGATCACAAAGATCCTTTTTGAGAAAGGCTACATCCTCAACTACAAATTCGTTGAGGACGGCCCTCAGGGTACTATCAAAATCGCTTTGAAGTACAATCCTCAAACTAAGATCAACGCCATCAAAAAGTTGATCCGCATTTCATCTCCGGGCCTTCGTAAATATGTTGGCTACCGTGAAATGCCGAGCGTAATTAACGGCTTGGGCATCGCTATCTTGTCCACGTCAAAAGGTGTAATGACGAACAAAGAGGCTGCCGACCTGAAGATCGGTGGCGAGGTACTTTGCTACGTATATTAATTTAGGAGGAAAAACATGTCAAGAATAGGTAAATTGCCGATTAACATCCCTGCAGGTGTTACAGTAACCCTGAAGGATAATGTAGTGTCTGTAAAAGGACCAAAGGGTGAGTTGTCCCAGAAAGTTGACCCTTCTATCATTGTAACGATTGAAGATAATCAGATCAAGTTTGCCATTGACGAAGCAAACGATACCGTTGAAGCAAAGCAGAAGCAGGCTTTCCACGGCTTGTACCGTGCTTTGGTAAACAACATGGTTGTTGGTGTTACCGAAGGTTACAAGAAGGAAATGGAACTTGTTGGTGTAGGTTATCGTGTTTCTAACCAGGGAAACATTATGGAGTTGTCACTGGGCTATACGCACAACATCTTCATCCAGTTACCCAAAGAAATCAAGGTAGAAACTAAATCAGAAAGAAATAAAAACCCGTATATTTGCCTGGAGTCTTGCGACAAGCAGCTGCTGGGTCTTGTATGCGCAAAGATTCGTTCTTTCCGTATGCCTGAGCCTTACAAAGGTAAAGGTATTCTGTATGTCGGTGAGCAGATTCGTCGTAAATCTGGTAAGTCGGCTGGTGCTAAGTAATTTTAAGTAGAGTAAGATTATTATGACAACATTTAAACAAGAAAGACGCTGCAAGATTAAATATCGGGTTCGTAGTAAAATTTCAGGTACGGCTGCCCGTCCTCGTTTGAGCGTTTTCAGAAGTAATAAGCAGATTTATGCTCAGATCATTAATGATGAGAACGGTACGACTTTAGTGTCAGCTTCTTCTCTGGGTATGGAGGCCATGCCTAAAAAGGAGCAGGCTAACAAGGTTGGCGAAGCTGTAGCCAAGAAGGCTATTGAGGCCGGAATCTCTAATGTAGTATTCGACCGTAATGGTTATCTGTACCATGGTCGTGTTAAGGAAGTTGCAGAAGGTGCCCGTAAAGGCGGACTTAAATTATAATGATTATGGCAGACAGAGTAAACATTAATAACGAAGAATTAAAAGATAGACTGGTTGCTATCAATCGTGTAGTTAAAGTTACGAAGGGTGGCCGTACTTTCACATTTGCTGCTATCGTAGTAGTAGGTGATGGTAAGGGTACGGTTGGTTACGGTCTTGGTAAAGCCGGTGAAGTTACGGCTGCTATTGCCAAGGGTGTTGAAGCCGCTAAGAAGAACCTTGTGAAAATTCCTATCATCAATGGTACTGTTCCTCACGATCAGGAGGCTCACTTCGGTGGTGCTGAGGTTATCATCCGTCCGGCTTCTGCCGGTACCGGTGTGAAGGCCGGAGGTGCTATGCGTGCTGTATTGGAGAGTGTTGGTGTAACGGACGTGTTGGCTAAGTCCAAAGGTTCTTCAAACCCGCACAACCTCGTAAAAGCTACCATCAAGGCTCTTAGCGAATTGCGTGATGCCTATACCGTAGCTAAGCAGCGTGGTATTTCAATGGAAAAAGTATTTAGAGGTTAATTAAAGGGTAACAACAATGGCAACAATCAAAATACAGCAAGTAAAGAGCCGTATTGGTGCTCCGAAAGACCAGAAAAGAACACTTGATGCATTAGGAATCAAAAGAATGCATCAGGTAGTCGAAAGAGAGGATTCTCCCGTATTGCGCGGTATGATTCGCAAGGTACGTCATTTGGTCACCGTAACTGAATAAAAAATTAAAGAGTAAATTATGAAACTGCATACTTTGAAACCTGCTCTGGGTTCTGTTCACTCCCGCAAAAGAATCGGTCGCGGCCCGGGTTCGGGCATGGGTGGTACTTCTACTCGCGGTCATAAGGGTGCTAAACAGCGTTCAGGCTATAAGAAGAAAATCGGATTCGAGGGTGGTCAGATGCCTTTGCAGCGCCGCTTGCCGAAATTCGGTTTCAAAAACATCAATCGCGTTGAATATAAAGCTATCAACCTTTCTACCTTGCAGGCATTGGCTGATGAAAAGCAACTCTCTAAAATCGGCATAGCCGAATTGGTAGCTGCTGGCTTCATCCATACCAAGGAAAACGTAAAGATCCTGGGCAATGGCGAACTCAAGTCTAAGGTAGACGTTGAAGCTCACGCATTTTCTAAGAGTGCTGAAGCTGCCATCACGGCTGCAGGTGGCACTGTAACTAAACTCTAAATCGCACTTCGATGAAGAAAATAATCGAGACATTGAAGAACATCTGGAGAATTGAGGATTTGAGAACTCGAATCCTCATTACTCTCCTTTTTATTGCGATATACCGTTTCGGTTCATTCGTCGTGTTGCCGGGTATTGATCCGGGAAGACTGCAGCAGTTGCAGGCGCAGACAAGCGAGGGCCTGATGTCCTTGCTGAACATGTTTTCCGGCGGCGCATTTTCAAACGCTTCCGTGTTTGCGTTGGGTATTATGCCTTACATTACAGCCTCCATCGTTATTCAGTTGCTGGCTGTGGCTGTACCCTATTTCCAGAAGTTGCAGCGTGAGGGTGAGAGTGGCCGTCGTAAAATCAACCAGTATACTCGTTATCTGACCATTGCTATTCTGCTGTTCCAGGCGCCTACCTATCTGATTAACCTGAAGGCGCAGACTCAAGGTTCTGGCGCATTCCTGGTGGGCGATAGCTTCTGGTTCATGTTCGCGTCTACGATTATTCTTGCAGCCGGTAGTATGTTCATCCTCTGGTTGGGTGAGCGAATCACTGATAAGGGTATTGGCAACGGCGTTTCCTTGATTATCATGGTGGGTATTATTGCCCGTATGCCGTCCGCAATTATTGAGGAGTTCAACTCTACACTGGAAAGTGCTGAGGGCGGTGGTCTGATTAAATTCATGTTTGAGTTTATTGGTCTGCTGATCGTGATGTGTCTGGCTATCATGCTGGTTAAAGCAACCCGTAAGGTCCCCGTACAATATGCAAAGCGCGTTGAAAACGGCAAGCAGTACGGTGGCGCACGTCAGTACATCCCTCTCAAGCTTTTTGCGGCCAATGTAATGCCAATCATCTTTGCGCAGGCCATTATGTTCATCCCGTTGTCATTGGCCAACGTGGCCGGTGAAAACAGCAGCTGGGCTCTGCGTCAGTTCCTGGATCACACCAGCGTGCTGTACAATGTGGTGTTTGTCGTGCTGATCATTGCTTTCACTTACTTCTATACCGCTGTAACCCTTAATCCGGTGCAGATGGCTGAAGACATGAAGCGCAACAACGGTTTCATCCCCGGCATCAAGCCCGGTAAGAGCACCGCTGACTACCTCGACAACGTCATGACTCGCATTACGCTTCCCGGAGCATTATTTATCGCTGTGATTGCCATCATGCCGGCGTTTGCAGGTTTCTTCGGAGTTAAACAAGGTTTCGCGCAGTTCTTTGGCGGAACATCCTTGTTGATTCTGGTCGGAGTCGTATTGGACACATTACAACAGATAGAGAGTCACTTGTTGGTACGCCACTACGATGGCCTGCTCAATTCAGGTCGTGTACGTACACGTTCCAATGGCGTGTCAGCCTATTAAATTAAAGTTGGATGATTTATCTGAAAACTGATGATGAAATTGAACTGCTGCGTGCAGCCAACCTTTTGGTAAGCCAAACGCTTGCAGAATTAGCCAAACTCATTCAGCCCGGCGTCACCACGCGAAAGCTTGACGCCGTGGCCGAAGAGTTTATAAGAGACCACGGAGCCATCCCTACCTTTAAGGGCTATCCCAATCCTTTTGGTAGTGATTTTCCTGCATCTATCTGCACTTCGGTCAACGAGGTGGTAGTGCACGGCATTCCGGACGATACGCCTTTGCAAGAGGGTGACATCGTTTCCATCGACTGCGGCACGCAGCTCAACGGTTTTTGCGGTGACTCGTGCTATACGTTTTGCGTAGGTGAAGTAAGCGAAACGATCAAGCAGTTGCTGCGTACTACCAAGGAGGCCCTTTACAAGGGTATTGAGGAGTGCTATCCCGGCCGTCGCCTGGGCGACATCGGTCATGCAGTGCAGAGCCATTGCGAGGAGGCAGGTTATGGCGTGGTACGTGAGTTTGTAGGCCACGGAGTAGGCAAGGAAATGCACGAAGATCCGCAAGTGCCCAATTACGGACGGCGCGGAAACGGACGCACGCTGAAAAATGGTTTATGCATCGCTATCGAGCCCATGATCGTGATGGGCAGTCCGGAAATTGCGCTCAAGCCTGACCGCTGGGGTGTAGTGACCCGCGACGGCAAGGTGGCCGCTCACTTCGAGCACTCCATCGCCATCCACCACGGGAAATATGACATTTTATCATCATTTGAAGAAATTGAAAAAATCGTAGGACAAATTTAGAATGGCAAAACAGGCAGCTATTGAACAGGACGGCGTAATTGTTGAAGCTCTCAGCAACGCCATGTTTAGAGTAGAGCTGGAGAACGGACATCCCATCCTGGCTCACATTTCCGGCAAAATGCGCATGCATTACATTAAGATCCTGCCGGGCGACAAGGTAAAAGTAGAAATGAGTCCCTATGACCTCTCAAAGGGCCGAATCGTGTTTAGATATAAATAAAAAAATCAGATATGAAAACTAGAGCATCTTTAAAGAAGCGTACCCCCGACTGCAAGATCGTTCGTCGCAAAGGACGCTTGTTCGTAATCAATAAAAAGAACCCTAAGTTCAAAATGCGTCAGGGTTAATCCAAAATAGCATAAAATCAGAATTAGTATATGGCAATAAGAATTGTAGGCGTTGACCTGCCTCAGAACAAACGGGGTGAAATCGCCCTGACCTATATCTACGGAATAGGTCGCATTAGTTCGGCTAAGATTTTGGATAAAGCCGGCATTGACAAAGACATCAAAGTAAAGGATTGGACCGACGACCAGGCTGCCAAGATCCGTGAGATCATCGGTGCCGAGTACAAGGTTGAAGGTGACCTGCGTTCAGAAATCCAGCTGAACATCAAACGCTTGATGGATATTGGTTGCTACCGCGGTGTACGCCACCGTATTGGTCTCCCTGTTCGTGGCCAGAGCACCAAGAACAATGCACGTACGCGCAAGGGTCGCAAGAAGACCGTTGCTAACAAGAAAAAAGCTACTAAATAATAAATAGGATATGGCAAAGAAAACAGTTGCAGCAAAGAAGAGAAACGTAAAGGTTGACGCAGTAGGTCAGCTGCACGTACACAGCTCTTTCAATAACATCATCGTATCTTTAGCGAATAGCGAAGGTCAGATCATTTCTTGGTCTTCAGCCGGAAAGATGGGCTTCAGAGGTTCAAAGAAGAATACTCCCTACGCTGCTCAGATGGCAGCTCAGGACTGCGCAAAAGTAGCTTACGATTTAGGTCTTCGCAAGGTGAAAGCCTATGTTAAGGGTCCGGGCAACGGCCGCGAATCAGCTATCCGTACCGTACACGGTGCCGGAATCGAGGTAACTGAAATCGTAGACGTTACACCGCTGCCGCACAACGGCTGCCGTCCTCCGAAGAGAAGAAGAGTATAATATTAGAGTCAACGAATTAAAGATCGAAATTAAGTAATATGGCAAGATATATTGGACCTAAGTCACGTATCGCCCGCAAATTCAGTGAGGCTATCTTTGGACCGGATAAAGTTCTTTCAAAACGTAATTACCCTCCCGGCCAGCACGGTAACTCACGTCGTCGTAAGACTTCTGAATATGGCATCATGCTTGCTGAGAAGCAAAAAGCCAAATACACTTACGGCGTTTTGGAGCGTCAGTTCCGCAATATGTTCGACAAGGCTGCTCGTGCTGCCGGTGTAACCGGTGAGGTGCTGTTGCAGAACCTCGAGTGCCGCCTCGACAATGTGGTTTACCGCCTTGGTATCGCTCCCACACGTGCAGCTGCTCGTCAGCTTGTCAACCACAAGCACATCACCGTTGATGGCAAAGTGGTAGGCATCGCTTCTTACTCTGTAAAGCCTGGTCAGATTGTCGGTGTACGTGAGAAATCTAAGTCTCTCGAAGTTATCGCTGACGCCTTGGCTGGTTTCAACCACAGCAAATATCCTTGGATTGAGTGGGATGAAAACACCAAGTCTGGCAAGTTGCTTCACAAGCCGGAGCGGGCTGACATCCCCGAAAACATTAAGGAGCAGTTGATCGTTGAGTTGTACTCTAAATAATAAATAAATTCATGGCGATATTAGCATTTCAAAAACCTGACAAAGTTATAATGTTGGAAAATGACGCCAAGTACGGAAAATTCGAGTTCCGTCCCTTGGAGCCAGGTTTCGGCGTAACTGTCGGAAATGCCTTACGTCGCATTTTGCTCTCCTCGCTGGAAGGCTTTGCCATCAACACCATCCGCATCGCGGGTGTTGAGCACGAGTTTGCTTCCGTTCCCGGAGTGCGAGAAGACGTAACCAACATTATTCTGAACCTGAAACAAGTTCGTTTCAAACAGATAGTAGAAGAATTCGAAACCGAGAAAGTTAGTATCACCGTAGCGAATTCACAGGAGTTCAAAGCTGGTGATATTGGCAAGTATTTAACTGGATTTGAAGTGTTAAATCCTGAATTAGTGATTTGTCATTTAGATTCCAAAGCTTCGATGCAGATAGATATTACGATTAACAAGGGACGCGGATATGTGCCGGCTGAAGAAAACCGCCAGTTCTGCACCGAAATTAATACGATACCTATCGACTCCATCTATACCCCAATCCGTAACGTGAAGTATAGCGTCGAGCCTTATCGTGTCGAGCAGAAAACCGACTACGACAACCTCGTGCTGGAAGTCACCACGGATGGTTCCATTCACCCGAAGGACGCCCTGAAGGAAGCCGCCAAAATCCTCATATACCACTTCATGCTCTTCTCCGACGAGAAGATCACCGTGGACGACGCTACCAGCGTGGACAATGAGGAGTTTGATGAGGAAGTACTCCACATGCGCCAGCTGCTCAAGACCAAGTTGTCCGACATGAACCTCTCCGTTCGTGCCCTCAACTGCCTCAAGGCTGCTGATGTCGAAACCCTCGGCGAGTTGGTTCAGTACAACAAGACCGACCTGCTTAAGTTCCGCAACTTCGGTAAGAAATCGCTCACGGAGCTTGATGATTTGCTCGAGAGTCTGAATCTGTCGTTTGGAACTGATATTTCAAAATACAAATTGGATAAAGATTAAGAAAAAACATGAGACACAATAAAAAATTCAACCACTTGGGTCGTACTGCTTCTCACCGTGCAGCTATGCTCTCTAACATGGCTTGCTCGCTGATCAAGCACAAAAGAATCACTACGACTCTGGCAAAGGCCAAAGCACTCAAAAAGTATGCTGAGCCTTTGATCACCAAAGCAAAGCAGGATACTACCAACTCTCGTCGTGTAGTGTTCAGCTATTTGCAAGACAAAGTTGCCGTATCTGAACTTTTCGGTGAAGTAATCGCTAAGGTTGGCGACCGTCCCGGTGGCTACACCCGCATCATCAAGACCGGTTTCCGCGCTGATGACGCTTCTCAGATGTGCTTCATCGAGTTGGTAGACTTCGACGACAATATGGCCAAGACCGCTAAAAAGGCTACCCGTACACGTCGTTCACGCAAGTCTGCTGCCAAGTCTGCACCTGCTGCTGAAGCAGCTGCAACTGAAGCTCCCGCAACCGAAGCACCTGCCGCTGAGGCAGCAGCTGAGGACGCTAAAGCTGAATAATGCACATACTAATTCTATTTATAAGGTTCCCGTTGCTCACCGGCAACGGGAATTTTTTTGTTTTTCCGCTTCATTGCAGACTGTTTTTGGGATCATGTGTGTCCGATGGCTTCAAACTGAGGGGAGGGATTTGTAATAAGGCGTGTTTTAGCGTTATTCGTTGCCTTACAAGCTTTTTTCTGCGGTGCGGTTAAAGGTATGAATTTTATATTTTCGCGAATATTGGCGCTTGTTCCTACGTATTTATTGGTAGGACAAAAGTGCGTAGGCTCGCAATGTGTGACCTTTAGGCCTTTTTTGCGATGCGTGGCTGGGTTCTGTCGTATTATATTATATATCCGTGTACTTGTAGAGCGCAAAAAACAGTGCAGACAAGTTTTTGACTTGCCTGCACTGTTTTTTGTGTAGCAACTGCGTGTCTTTCAGAAGTTATAGCCCAAGGCGAGGACAAAACTTTTCTGGTTGTGATCACGTATTTTTTCGTAGTACCTATTATAGCTATTGAAGCGGTTTATCAAGCTGTTGTGGTTCATTACTTCCAGCGACACTTTGCCGTATTTGAAGCCAATACCATATCGTATTCCGGTATCAAAGATGTCATTGTCACTTAGGAACGAAGCGTTGTAATGCCGCTCTATGTCATCATATACATCAAAATCCATAAACCAGCCTACGTGTGCAAATACTGCAAATTTCTTGCCGAATGTGTATTCGTACCCAAAGCCGATGGGGACCACGTTGATAACGTTAGCCCTCAGAGATAATGCCTCGTCACTGTATCCGCGATTGGCCATACCTATGCTTGCTGTATAGTATAGTTTGCACGGCATGTGTCGCTGATATTCAAAGTTTACGGCATAGCCCCATATTTTTCCGTCATTATCTTCATAGCCTTTCAAACTGCTGGCAGACGTTCCGACTGAAACTTTGTAGACGTTTTTCGGATGCGCCTTTTTTGCATTTTCTTCTGATTCTTTCTGCGGTTTCTTTTGCAGCAGTGGCTTTTTCCTGGCCACGTTATATACGGGTTTGGCACTTTCCTTATATCCTATTTTCAGGGCTTTTAAATCCTCATCCGATGCCTTTCTGAAGTTTTCGAACGAAGCAACAAAGCCGCTGATGGTCAGTGTGCGTTTGCCAAATAGCTTCTTGGTATACTGGGTTTGTGGTTCCAGCAGTATGTCTCCGCCGTTTTCATTGACCATCTCGGCAATCATGTTGCCTTTTCGGATGTTCAGTGTCGGCTGACCAATATTAAACGGCACAAAGTTCCATTCTTCCGTTTTGCTGACCTTTTGCGGCTTGACCTTTAGGTCAGCTACGGTGGGGTATTGGTGTACGCCAATATCCTCTACAGGAGCTGTGACAGCCGTCTTTTGCGTCACCTTGCAGGAGGCCAGCAAGGTTATGCAGGCGAACATCAATATATAATTCTTCATTTTCTTGTAGTTTGTGTCCTGGCGTCCATGTCATTTTGCGAATTAACCGGCTTTATGTTCTTGTAGAATGCAGGATATCCACTTACCTTTACCGATAGAATCTTGCTGCGGAACAGATATTTTTTCTTTTCCACAGTATATTGTGGCGCTACCAGTACATCGGCATTGTTGTTTTTCTCCAGTAAATCGGCTACGGCATTCTGTTTGACGGTATTAATTCCCATTTTGCGTTCCTGACGGGTAGGAATGTATTTTGTGCTGGCTTTTTGTCCTACCACCAAGTCAGCAGTGTTCCTGCTGGAAATACGGGTCGGGATGGAAACTGAGGTTGAAGTTGAAGTGTGAATGGTGCACGATGAAGCCATTAATACAATTGTGGCTCATAAAATGAAGTGAAGTTTTTTCATATACATTTAGTTTTAGATTTGTGATTATGTTCCTTATATACCTTATATATTTGGAATCTGTTGCTAATATAAACTTAATTTTAGAAATAAACAAGGATTTAATCAAAAAAATGATAAAAAATATTTTTTTAGTAGCCTTGTGGCGTTTTGCGAGGAACGGAGGGAATTTCTTTAACGTGCTGTGTTCCTTTTCCGAGCCGCGAAAGATTTTTTTCGAGCCGCGGAGAATTTTTTTCGAGCCGCGGAGAATTTTTTCCGAGCCGCGGAGAATTTTTTCCGAGCCGCGAAAGATTTTTTTCGAGCCGCGAAGAATTTTTTGGGGGAGCTCCTTGTTAAAGTCTGGGGCAGGATGGGCTTCCCGTTCTGTTTCCTGCTGCTCTGCTTTTTCTGCTTCATGCTGTTTGTAGAGTCGTCGTTTTTTTGCTCCATGCTGGTTGTTCTTGCTGTTACGCTCTTATTCTGTGGTTTTGGGGTATCGGCTGTAGTTGGATGACGATGTGAAATTGGGGCTGGTGATGGCAGACGGCAGTTGGGTGGTGATGGCTGGCTGAGGTGCGGAGGAGAGTATTCGTACCGATACAGCGGCTGCACGCTATGCGTTATTCACTTTTTTTCCACAGCTTTTACCCGGATTTTCCACAGGGTTTTCCACCATTGTTTCCACGTTGTAATTAATGGAAAATAAGTGAATTATCAGTCAGCTGCATGCATTGGCATGAAAACTGTGGATAAAATCGGTGGAAAACTTTTTTCCGCGGCTTTCTCTCCGGCGGGCGGAGCGGGTGGTGTGGCGGTTGGCTTTTTCGCGCCTTCTGCAGCCGGCGGGCGGGAGGCGTATGCAATTTTTTTGTAACTTTGCACCATTCTAAAAATCACATTTACATGAGGGCACTTAAAGAACGTATTTTGCGCGACGGCAAATGTTTGGATGGCGGCGTGCTGAAGGTTGACAATTTCATTAACCACCAGATGGACCCCATCCTGATGAAGTCCATGGCCGTGGAGTTTGTACGCCGCTTTGCCGGCCAGTCCATCAACAAGATTCTGACCATCGAGGCCAGCGGCATTGCGCCGGCCATTCTGGTGGGCTATCTGCTGGAGCTTCCGGTGGTGTTTGCCAAGAAGAAAAAGCCGGCCACCATGGAGCACATGCTCACCACCCAGGTCTATTCGTTTACCAAAAAGAATACCTACGATGTCTGCGTCTGCCGCGACTACCTCGGCCCGGGCGACCGCGTGCTCTTTATTGACGACTTCCTGGCCAACGGCAACGCCGCCAAGGGCATCATTGACCTCGTGCAGCAGGCCGGTGCCGAACTGGTGGGCATGGGCTTCCTGATTGAAAAGGCCTTTCAGCACGGTGGCGACATGCTGCGTCAGCGAGGCATACAGGTGGAATCGCTGGCCATCATCGAGAGCCTCGACAACTGCCAGATCAAATTGCGCGACTAGAGCCTTGCGCCGCCCGCTCCTCAGGAAGCGGGCTTTTGTTTTACCCTCTTTATTTCCATTTTTTCGGATTAATTTTTTCTGACTTATGAATACTTCCCACACCCCGTCGGCCGGCCTTATCTACGGGCTGGACGACCGTCCCCCCTTTCGCGAGGCCTTGTTTGCCGCCTTGCAGCATCTGCTGGCCATCTTTGTGGCCATCATCACCCCGCCGCTCATTATAGCCGGCGCCTTGGGGCTTGATCTCGAAACCACCGGTTTCCTCGTCTCCATGGCCCTGTTTGCCTCCGGCGTGTCCACCTTTATCCAGTGCCGCCGCATCGGGCCCATCGGTACGGGCCTCCTCTGCGTGCAGGGCACCAGCTTCTCCTTCATCGGCCCCATCATTGCCGCCGGCCTGTCGGGCGGACTGGGCGCCGTGTTCGGAGCCTGCATGGCCGCCTCGTGTGTCGAGATGGCTGTCAGCCGTGTGCTCAAGTACATGCGGCGCATCATCACCCCGCTCGTGTCCGGCATCGTGGTTACCCTTATCGGTCTGAGCCTCATCAAGGTGGGCATCACGGCCTGCGGCGGCGGACAGACGGCGTTGGACGACGGCTCGTTCGGCTCGCTCCATAACCTGACGCTCTCGGGCGGCGTGCTGTTCATCATCATTGCCTTCAACCGCAGCAGCAATCGCTACCTGCGCATGAGCTCCATCGTCATCGGTCTGGCGGTGGGTTACGTGGCTGCGTGGCTGATGGGCGACATCCACTTTTCCGACGTGTCCAGCTACGGCGGGTTCAACGTTCCCGTGCCCCTGCGCTATGGGCTTAGCTTTGACGGCGGCGCCATCGTCTCGCTGGGCCTCATTTACCTGATTACGGCCATCGAAGCCTACGGCGACATTACCGCCAATTCGCTCATCTCCGGCCAGCCCGTCGAGGGCCCCGTATTCATGCGCCGCGCCTCGGGCGGCATCCTGGCCGACGGCTTCAACTCCATGCTGGCCGGCCTGTTCAACTCCTTCCCCAATTCCATTTTTGCGCAGAACAACGGCATGATTCAGCTCACCGGCGTGGCCAGTCGCTACGTAGGCTATTTCATTGCCGCCATGCTCGTGCTGCTGGGCCTCTTTCCGGCCGTGGGGCGCGTGTTCTCGCTCATGCCCGAACCCGTGTTGGGCGGCGCCACGCTGCTCATGTTCGGCACGGTGGCCGCGGCCGGCATCCGCATCATCGCCTCGCAGCCCATTACGCGCAAGGCCACCCTGGTCATGGCCCTCAGCTTTGCCTGCGGCCTGAGCGTAGAGCTTGTGCCGCAAATCCTCTCGCACTTCCCCGACTGGCTTCGCAGCGTCCTCTCTTCCGGTATTACCACGGGCGGCCTGATGGCCATTTTCAGCAATGCGCTCATACAGATTAAAGAGGAGTAAATTTTTATTAAAATCAATATAACTTCGTGAAACATAGTCGGTATGCCACTCTGCTTGGGATGTGGTATACCGATTTTTTTGGATGCACAGGTTGTGCCAGAATGTGGTATAACTTGCTGTATTTCAATTTTTTTTAAGTTGAACGCCATTCTTTTAAAAAACATGAATTTTATGTTCAGGAAGCATGTTTTTTATCTCGTTATGGATTGTGAAGAATAATTAACTATTTGTGTAACGCGCTAAATATCAGTATGTTACAAGCGAAATGGGGTGGGGGTATTTTTTAAAATTAACACATATCGGTTTGGCTAATTGGTAAATTATGTTTTATCTTTGCGTAAGAAAACAATGCTAGGATGGAAAATATAGCCAGGAAGCTTAAAATGAAACAGGCTAAACTAGGGCGAAACTAAAATTTTTATAACCACAAACCTCCAAGAATCATTCTCGTTTATCGCTCTTGTTCCTTTTCAGAATTAAGGCTCCTGAGAGTTTTAAATGAAAAACCCGTGATGGCTTAACTCGATTGGCCGCTGTTTCTTCCGCTTTATCTCCAGCGGTGGCTCAACGTACCTTTATTCTATCTGTATGTATATGGACAAAGCGTTCCGGCAGAAAAAAGCATAGAAAGCCTGACGGTTGTATCTGTTGACAAAGTAGAAAATAAAAAAAGGAAAAACCATATATAATTACCGTATGACTTATATGAAGAAAAAGCGTAAGATTTTGCAGCGCGTATGGTTGTTGGCCATCTGCCTTTGGGCGGCTGGCCTGTCCGCGTCTGCGCAGAATGTGGCTTTGAAAACCAACCTCCTTTATTGGGCCACCACTACGCCCAACCTCGGAGCCGAGGTTTCATTTGCCCGGAAGCATTCCGTACAGCTTTTCTATGGACTTAATCCCTGGAAAGCTTCGTCAGGAAAGAGTATACGTCACTGGGTGTTGCAGCCGGAGTATCGCTATTGGTTCTGCGAGAGCTTCAATGGCTGGTTTTTGGGCGCGCACCTGATGGGCGGCGAGTTTAATGCCGGCAATGTTGACCTGCCTTTCGGGCTGGTTGAGTCGCTGAAGGACCGTCGTTACGAAGGCTGGTATGCTGGCGGTGGCATAACGGTAGGCTATCAGTGGCCTATTTCGCGCCATTGGAACTTTGAGGCCTCTGTGGGTCTCGGATATGACTATATCAAGTACGACAAGTTTGAATGCGGTGTGTGTGGCGAGCAGCTCAAGTCGGGACATTCCAATTATTTCGGTCCCACCAAGGCTGCGCTGAGTTTTCTCTACGTGTTCTAAAAAAATCTATCCATGTTTAAACTGAAACGTATATGAAGAAGTACACATACATATTATGCTACGCCTTGCTGGCTGCTCCGCTGGCCATGCAGGCTCAGAACGCGGCGCCCCGTCTGGGCGACCGTACCATCGTTGTGGAGAACATGAAGGTGGTGCATACCGACAATAACCTCGTGCTCGACCTCGACCTCAATATGGATTCACTTGATTTGCCGGCCAATACGCGGCTCGTGTTTACGCCTGTCGTGCAGAATCGCGAAAACTCGCGGGCCATGGGACCCATTATTGTCAATGGCAGCCGGCAGGACATTACCTTCCGCCGCAGCGCCTATCGCCGGTATCCTGACGATGCCGTAAGCGTGCGCCGCAAGAACAACACGGCCCAGAGTGTGCACTACAGTGCCGTGCTGCCCTATGAGGACTGGATGAAGAATGCCGACGTGGCCTTTGCTGAAGACCTGTGCGGTTGTGGCGACATCCTGGCCGAAAATACCCATGTAGTTTACAAATTGCGCACCCCTTATATGCCTTTTGTACGCCCGGCGGCCGAAGCACGCAAGGAGCGCAGCGAGGAGGGACGTGCCTTTATTGACTTCCCTGTGGACAAGATTGAGTTGTATCCCGAATACCGCAACAACCCCCGCGAGCTGGCCAAGATTATCGAGACCATCAATGTGGTACGCAACGACAAGAATACCTCCATTACCGGTATCGGAATCCACGGTTATGCCTCTCCCGAATCACCCTACGAGCACAATGCCTATCTGGCTGAAAACCGTGCCCGTACGCTTAAGGACTATGTCTGCCGCCTCATGAAGCTGGACAACCGTATCTTTACGGTCAGCTCTACGCCTGAGGACTGGGCAGGTCTGCGTGAATACGTGGCCAAGAGCAATCTGGAGCACAAGACACAGATTCTGGCCGAAATTGACAACCGGAACCTCAACCCCGACGTTAAGGAGTGGCGCATCAAGTCGAACTATCCGACGGACTACCGCTTTATGCTTGACAACTGGTATCCCGCCCTGCGTCATTCTGACTACGTAGTGCGCTACACCGTGCGCCCCTTCTCGGTAGAAGAGGCCAAGGAAATTCTCAAGACCAAGCCGCAGCAGCTTTCTCTGGAGGAAATGTTCCTGGTAGCTCAGACCTACGAGCCGGGCTCACCCGAGTTTAACGACGTGATGGAGACCGCCGTACGCATGTATCCCAACGACCCGACGGCCAACATCAATGCAGCCTGCACCCGTATGGAGCAGAACGACCTGGAAGGCGCGCAGCGCTATCTTGAAAAAGCCGGCAATTCGCCCGAGGCCATCCATGCCCGTGGCGTATTGGCCATGAAGCAGGGCCGCGCGGAAGAGGCCCGGCGCCTGCTCCAGCAGGCACGTAATGCGGGAATAACCGACGCACAGAAAAACCTGGACATATTAGACTTATAACGAAACATACAATCATTAATTTAAATTTTTACGAAGATGAAACGATTTAATTTAATTCCTCTGGCATTGACCACGTTGATGCTGGGCGCTTGTTCAAGTGAAGACGGCCTGAATTTGGGCAGTGGTAGCAGTGTAGCACAGGGCGAAAAGGGCTACATCAGCTTCTCGCTCAATTTGCCGAGTGTCAAAGGTACGGCCAATCGTGCCAATGATGAATTTGCTGACGGTGATGCTGTTGAATACAATGTACAGGATGCAACCCTTTTGCTGTTTAACGGAACCAGTGAGGATGAGGCCACGTTTGCCGGTGCTTATCCGTTGAAATTGACTAATGGTTCTTCTGACGGTGACAACATTACCACAACGTATCAGATTACGCAGGCCGTTACTAAACCGACTGGCAATAACAATAAAGTGTATGCCATGGTGATTATCAACGGCAAGGCCGGTAAGGTGTTGACCGGAGACGCCAATACGTCGTGGTCTATTAAGGGACAGGAGTTGACGGCTTCTACCAAATATAAAGACTTGGCCGGAGCAACTTATAATTTGAGCAATACTGATGTGGCCAATATTGCCAGCACGGCCAATGATGGTTGCTTCCTGATGACCAATGCTCCGCTTTATACTAAAGCGGGTGGCGTAACCGACCCTACAGGCGGTAGTGTGCAAACGCTGACGGAGATTAATACAAACAACATCTTTACTACCGAAGCTGAAGCTAAAGCCAATCCGGCTGCCAACGTGTATGTAGAAAGAGCCGTAGCTAAAGTAACGGTTACGGGAAATACTACCTGAACTCAGGACGACGGTAACATTGCCAACTATATAATCAATGGCTGGACACTCGACGTGACCAACCAGTCTTCTTATCTGGTACGTAATGTAAAAGGCGCTGACTGGTGGGGCCTGAAGGCTGACGGAAAAGATTACCGCTTTGTGGGTGCAGCTGCCGTGGCTGATGGTTTGTATCGTACGTATTGGGGCATTGACCCGAACTACAGCACTGAAGGAACTTTTACGACTCTGGCTGGAACTACTCCGACAAGCTTGAAGGCTGTTGGTGAAAATGACTATTGTCTGGAAAATACCTTTGATTTGGCTCGTATGAATCAAGACAAGACAACCCGTGTCATCGTAGCTGCTGCTTTGGATTTCAACAAAGACGGAAGAGGTGATGATTTCTATGTGCTCGACAACGACAAGAGCAATACCGCTTTGACTCTTGAAGAGATAAAAAACACCATCAAAGCTGCCTACCTGGCCAATGGTACGGTAGTAGGCTTGTTGGAAGCAAATCTGAACGGTGGTGAAAGTATCGGTGCCGGCGATCTTGACGTAACGTTGGGTGAGAAGGCTACCACTGGTGGATACGTGACCGTTTCAGAAATTACGATAAACAAAGCAAGCGCTTCCAAGTTTAAGACTGGTGCTATTCCCGAAGGCTTGCAGGCTGCCAACAACAATGCAATCATTGCCGATGTGAACGCCGCTCACAAAATAGCTTTCTACAAAAACGGAGTTGCATACTATCCGGTAATGATCAAGCACTTTGGTGATGATCAGACTCCGTGGAATAATGGCGAAGTTTACAGCAATAGCTATGCAGACTTCCTGGGCCGTTATGGCGTATTGCGTAACAACTGGTATTCAATTAACGTAACGGGCATCAAGAGCATTGGTGATCCTGAAGTTCCTGAAGTTTACGGTACTCCGGACGATCCTAACGAGTCTTGGATTTCCGTTTCCATCAACGTTCTCTCTTGGGCAAAGCGCAGCCAGAGCGTAGATTTGTAAGAAACCGGAGCTTTTTTGAGGCAAAGTGATTATTTAGTCCATTCTGCATTTACAGCAGATTGCATCTTTGGGATTTTCCGGTGTGGCAAGTCTGAAACTGCATCCGGGAAAGTAAATACAAGAAAAATCCGCTTCGCAGATTAATCAGAAAAAGCGAAGGTGCCGTCTTTCCGGCACAAAGAGAGGAAAGAACATATTGGGGCGGCACAACCGCCGCCCCAATTTTAAGTTGATTACAACGAGATGCAGGTCAGAGTCCGGCATCCACAAATATATATACATGAAAAAGCCGTTTATGCGGTAGATAGGCAGGACAAACTGCGTTGGCCTAAAGACTGAATGAAAGTAAAAACAAAAAAATATACGTGTATGAAACACTTAATTAAACAACATCTTGTATGGCTTTGGTTGTCAGTGTTGTCTTCGGTAGCCCTGACATCGTGTGACATGATGACAGAGGATCGGGAAGACTGTCCCACCGGACTTTACCTGACCTTTAAGTACGATTACAACCTGCAGCGCGCTGATATGTTCAGTGATCACGTAGGGGCAGTCGACGTGTATGTGTTCGACGAAAACGGCAAGTTCGTCACTAAGCAGTCGGAGGCCAACCAGGGTGGCAGCAATCCGCTGGCTGCTCCGCTCTATCGGATGCACATGAACCTCGACCCCGGCAAGTACCAGTTTATCGTGCTGGCCGGACAGAAGTCGTATGCCGAGCAGTTGGCAGCTCCCAGAGCCCACTTTGTGCGCACCGAGCCCCAGCCGGGCGACGACATGAGTGCGCTCAATGTAAGATTGGAAACCAAGGCCGGCGAATCGTCCATGCTGCTGGTGGACAATATGAACCAGCCGCTTGATACCCTCTGGCATGGCATGATGACCGATCCTGTGGAGGTGTTTGAGCAGAAACCCACCTACCGCACCATTTCGCTGATGCGCGATACCAAGAAAATCAATGTTACGCTGCGTGAGCTGGACGATCCTACACAGATGGACATCAACAACTACGACATGCAAATCGTAGACCGCAACACCCACATCCTTTGGGACAATTCGCTGGACGAAACCGACCAAGTAGTGTACACTCCGCATGCCTTATGGAATACGGACGACCGCACGCCGGCTTTTGACGCTAATGGTGACGAGATTGAGGGTATCGGCCAAATCGGTCATGCCGATTTCATGACCTCACGCATTCTTATTCACGAAAATGCCGCTGACGATGCCATGTTGACCATCACCAACAAGCTGACCGGCCAGACCGTGGGCACTATCAATCTGCCTGACGTATTGAGCCGTTTGCGCACCAGTGAGGACATCTACCGTTATTCGGCACAGGAATTCCTCGACCGCGGCTATGACTATCAGCTCGACATTTTCCTGAAAGGCGACCGCCTGGCTTACGTCAACATCAGCATCAGTATTCTGGGCTGGAGCCAGCACGTTCAGTATGAGGAACTTTAAAAATCATGTAGTTTGTGTGAGGACTCCACTACCTCTCCTCAGTTTTTTTAAAAAAGAATCGATTATGAAGCCTATATATCACTCCTATTCAGCATGGCGACGCGCCCTCTCCTGCCTGCCGCAGGCCGGCTGCGTGCTGGCGCTGGCTGCCCTGTCGGCCGGCTGCACGCAGAATGACCTGGGCGACGGCTTTTCGGGTGGCGGGAGTAAGCCCGGTTCGTTCGTCACGCTGTCGCTGACCACCCCGTCAGCCCCTGCCATGCGCAGTAATCCTACCGGAGGCGAGCAGGGCGACGGAACGGAAACCGGTCAGGACTATGAAAATACGGTCAAGCACGCCGTGGCCTTCTTCTATCAGGGAAGTGGCGTGAATGCCGGGGGCACAATCCCCATTCAGGCTGCCGTGCCGTTCACCTTTACCGGCAACGGCACCGAAGGCAGCAACGGCATCGACCGCGTGTACACCACTACGCCCCAGACCGTGGATTTGGACAACGGTACCTACCATTTGCTGCTGGTGGCTAATCCAGGCACCGACTGGTGGTCGGGTAAGTTGCTGACGCTTGGCGACGTGCGCGACCACATTCAGCAGCAGGCCTGGCAGCAGGTTGCGGATGGCAGTTATTCCGATTTCGTGATGACTTCTGCCGCCGATGCCACGGTGACGCTGAACTTTAATCCCGAAAATGACCCCGCTAAAGCCACGGTCAGCGTGGAGCGCATGGCCGCCCGCCTGGACTATCAGGCCGAGACCAGCTATACTTGTCAGGACCCTCAATATTCCGATGCCACGGTTGAAATTACGGGTGCTGCGCTGGTCAACAACCTGACGGCCGGCAGCTACCTGACCAAGCGCGTGGCCGATGATGTCGATGGTACCGGCCTGAGCTACATTGGCGACGAAACTGCGGATGCAGGGGTGCAGACCGACTATGTGCTCGACCCCTGGACGGCACAAAAGACGGCCGGCAACAACAGCTTTACCATAGGTGATGCGACAGCCCAGCCGGCATCGGCCCTCTACGGCGTGTGGTTTGACGGCAGCTGGGCCGACCCCAACCAGTGGGCCAGCTACGTGAAGGCCGGAACTTCCGTTTCCGACGGTTCGGAAACCTGGCAGCGCATCGGCTATACCCTCGAAAATACGACGGCCGCCACTGATGCTGGCAGCCGATACAGCACGGGCGTAGTGTTCAAGGCCCAGTTCCATCCGCAGGGCTTGCCCAATTACACGGATGGCGCCACCTTCTTTTCCTACGGCACCAACCTGTATGCCTCGATGGAGGATATGATGCAACATTTTTATGGCAGTGTGTTTACTAATGACTTCAGCAAAGTTACTTCCTGCCAGACTTGGGGAGAGGTGAAGACCTTTATTGCCTCCACATTGTTGACTAACGATCCTTCGGGTTACAACACGTGGCTCAGCAAGCAGGCTGAAGGCAAGGACGATGCTGACGCTGTGACCAATGCCTCTTCGCTGGCCTGGGATCAGTATATGCTGACGGAATGCGGCTATTCAAAGTCGGCCGACGGCGCAGTGACGTTGGACCAGAACGGAAAAGTAACCCGCACGGCGCTGCGCTCCACCGGTGTGCGTACCTATGAGGACGCCACCTGCTACTATACTTGGTGGGTGCGCCACAGCAACGACGGGCAGGACGATACGAACGGCATAATGGAGTACGCTATTGTGCGCAACAACATCTACAAACTGAAGGTGAACAGCATTTACTCTTTGGGCAGCGACATCCCGACCGACGAAGACCACGGCCTCGTCATCGAGGTGTATGTCAACGACTGGCAGTTGCTCGACCCAGAGACTCTGCCTATGTAATCCGAATGATGACGAACTTGTAAAATGGTGAATGATATGAGCAATTACCTGAAACATATATTCCGCAAAGCGCTGTACCTGTGGCCGTGCTTGTGCGTGGTGCTGGCCGCCTCGTGTATGGAGGAGGAACAGTGCGACACCTGCTCAAAGTATCCCGTAAAGGTACAGCTGAACATTACGGCCGAGGAGGAACATAGCCTGAACACGCGGGCCACCGAAGTAGGACAGAACCATGAGTATATCCACACGCTGTGTGTGCTGCTGGTGAAGGACGGCAAGGTGGTGAAAAAGCTGCTTCCCGACCTTAGTGCCAACGCTGCGGCAAAAACAGGCGACCTGAAAAATTATACATCCGAACTTTTTGAATTAGAGTCCGGGGGTTATACGGTCTATGCCTTTGCCAATATGTATGATACGTATCTGACTGAGTGGCCAACGATTTCCGGTCTGGCCGAGGAGGCAGACGTGAGCGGCGTTGACTTCAGTCACATGGTCTTGACAGATCCGGCCGGAAAGTTGGATTTCAATACCTATTTCATTCCGATGAGCGCCAAGCAGGACGTAACGGTGGATGCTTCCACCCGGAGCATTTCAATCGGGCTGGACCGCCTGGTCAGCAAAATCCGAATCAATGTCACGCCCACCGATGTGAAGGTCAACTCCCTGACATTTAGCGGTTGTGCGGATGGCGTCAAGTTGTTTGCCGACGGTACGGCTTCTTCCATTGCTTACAATAAGACGAAAACCATGAATTTTGCGAATGCGGAATCTACGCTGGCCGATTTCTATGTCAATGCTACGGAAGAAGACAACCATCCTTTCTCTGTAGAGTTGACCACCAACGAATACAGCGGCACCACCTATAACGCTACTACCAAGCGTGGTATATTACCCCGCAACAGCATCTTCCCGCTTACGCTGCAGCTTAATCAGTACGGCCTCGACTTGGAGGCGCAGTGTTGGGTGAGCCCAATTGGCAGCCTGCCTGTAGAGGTGACGGTTGGTTTCCAGCAGAATACATACGAGGTTGACGTGCCCGAAGGCTGTCAGTTTGCCTTTACGGTCAATAGCGTGAAGAAAACGGATGGCAGTGGCAATGTGACCAACGTCAGCAGCGAATGGACCATTCCCGAAAACCTCACCGGCATAGCCTTCGACGGTGCGTCCTCTGGCGTACAGACCGTAAAAGGCTACATAACCGCAGCTGCCGGCCGTGATTTTGAACTGAGTGCAAAAGTGACGTGGACGGACGCCGGAAGTACCTACAACCGTCTTTATAAGGTCATATTGCATACCAAGGACCTGACTAAGTTCCCGCTCACAACGACGGGCAACAGCAGTAGCCGGATACAGTATCTCAGTCCGGAGATGCTTAATTTGTTCATCAAGTAAAGAAGGAGGACATAAGATATGAAACGATATATGCATTTTTTATATAAACTTCTGTGGTGTGCGGCGTTGCTTCCGCTGCCGGTCCTGGCGCAGGTATACGGGGACAAGTATTCTTCAACTGGTACTGCCAAATTGGATGGTGTAACGGCATATAGTGCGTCGTCCGAAAGTTCTGCTGCTGACGAAAAAAAGGAGAGTGCAGTGGATGGTGATAATACAACTGTATGGAAATCCACATCAAATATCAATAGCGACAGAAATCCTTATATTATATTGGATGTTGGCGAGGATTATTTTCGTATTTCAAGTATTTATCTATATGTAAAACAAGAAAATCGTCGTGGCTCCAGCGTCGCTATTCAATATGCATCTAGCCCTAATTCTTATTATTGGAGGACTGCAGCTACAATTCGTAATTTTGATGATTCGGATGTTCATAATCAATCTGTCAGCATAGGAGGACGTTATGTCCGTCTTTATTTTACTAGAAATGATGCTGGTGATCAGATAGGTCTCAATGAGGTTAGTTTTTATGCTACGGGTCAGTCGTTGACAAATACAGAGATTAAGCATAAGCCGGCCAAGTGGTATGACCTGCGAAAACAATTACAGATCAATGCTGCTGATAATTTTGATGAGGCAGATGAGGCTAAAATGAATATGGGTTATGACGGTAAAACGCAAATTCAGGCAGCCCATACGTTGATTGATACTATCTATGTACATAAAGGTACTAGTGTGACGCTGACTCTTCCGGATTATCTGGGTGGAGCGGCGAATAACAAGACCTACCAGCGTTGGTATAATTATATGACCGAAGGAACCTTTGCTACAGGTAATACCGGTAACAACATCGTGGATTTGCTGACTCCTGCAACAAAGGGGCAAGACCAGCCTACCAATGGAACGGGATACCGATTTAAGAATGGTTATGTCGGACAACCGCTTAGTACAAACTGTTTGTACAAGATGAATTTTTATGTGCCAGCAAATGGCGACAACTGGTATTTGGTAGCTTGTGATGTATCAGGTTATACGGATTATACTGAATCATTTGATTTGGATAATTCCAAAAATTCAAAATTCGCAAATGGTTATTGGGAACCCACGTTGTCCCACCGATTCATTTATTTTATCCGTGCTATTGATGACACGTCAAGTCCGGCCTATAAGGCTTTAGCAAAAGGTAATCCTATTGAAGAAAAAACCATTACCATGCCTGCCACCCGCTTACCGGATTATACACGTGAAATGGTGGCTTTGTCAATGGATGCCCGAAGCTATATAACTCCTGGTGGACGTTCGGATGAGGCAGAGGGCGAATTGGACGTTTCAATTTCTGCTGATGATAATTCCGCTGGCATTAAACTTGTCACTGAAAGTTTGGTGGGTGAAGAACGTGTAATTTCCTTTGATTATCCGAATACCAATGGAGACAAAACGCAGTCGGTCAACACAACGAGTGGTGGCGACCCGAAAGCTACCATTGAGGTGAAGCGAGGAAGTACAGTTGTGGCACGTTTTCATTTGGTGTTTAAGGAAGAAGATCGCCTGCTGACCCAGACGCAAGTCAGCCAGGAAAATGCGAAGGCAGATAGTAAGTATCGCTATCGTATGCCGGACTATTTAAAGGAAAATTATGAGCTGCTTACGGAGTTGAATTTTGATTTTGATGATGCTGTGGCAGAACGGTACGGACAGACACAGTGTTATCCGTTCCCTATAGGGTGGAATAGCAGTACTTATGGATTTTATGATGGTAGTGCCAATGTCAAGGATTTTAACGTTCCAAGTACGCAGTCTCCTGAGTGGGGCTACTATGGTCTTTTGAATTCATACGTGGAGTGTAACGATAAATCTGGTGATAAGTGGGCTTGGACGGGTTATTACTATACAGTTCCAGATGATAAGGATCCTATTCGGTACAACAGTAAGGGTAATCCCAGTACCTATCATTTGTATGCCGATGTTTCTGATCGGCCTGGGGTGATTGCACGATTGCCGTTTGATAAAAAATTGTGTCCGGGTACCGAGCTGTTTGTGACGGCGTGGGTTAAGTGTGCACGTGGTAGTCAGGATGCTAATAATGCTGCTGCGTTGTTTACCATTATGGGAGTGAAAAGTAGGGATGTAGGTAATAGTGCGTCGACAAAGGATTATATCCCTATTTACAGATATCAGACAGGACAAATCCCGGCAACGTATAGAAATGACCAGGGACTGAATGTTCCAGGATTTGAGGCTGGAACTGGAATCTTCGATGGTAGTAATAGAACTGGTGGATATGGTGGAAATAACGACTGGATGCAGGTCTATTTCTCATTTATCAATACGGATGATGGCAATTTTGATAGTTATGCTCTTCAGGTAGACAATAATAGTGCTTCTACCAATGGTGGTGATATCTATATTGACGATATCCGTGTCTATATGGTACAACCGAATGCCACGGTAACACAATTGGAAGCTACCTGTACGCAAGAACGTACGTTGATGAGTGCAGAGTTGAATTGGGAGCAGTTGTTGTCACGTCTTGGTTATGAGGATGGTGGTACGGGTGAAGACGCCATTGACTTTTGCTTTATTGATGAGGCAAAGTACAATGCTTATCTGGCAGAGCATGCTGATGATTATGAGGGTGCTATTGAAGCTTCTGTAGCAGAGGTCGGCAAAAATGACGGAGCTACCGATAGTTATAACGGCAAGTATCATACCTTGTATTTTAAATTGCCTTTTGAGCAGAATACGTCCTATAACGCAACGAGCACAGCGCATAATTTGGCTATTAACAACAGTCAGAATGGTCGTTATTATTTCTATGGTAAGACGGATGAGGCTGATGTACGTACATTGGCGGTTGATTTCTACTCTGCTTTGACGCCGAACCGTCCGTATATTATGCTGATTAATACGCACAATCCAAATGATGCGGAATTGACGGCTGAGGATTTTGCCGCAACCATTAATGATGTGTGTGCCATCAAAACCACTTTCTATGTAACTACTCAGACATTGCTGCGTGTAAATGGTGAGGTGGTTGATCCGTCAACGGATTTCTGTGCCGGACAAATCTTCAATTTCTCAGCCAATATGCGTGTGCCGACTGGTGTGAATGCCGATGGAACAAATATTTATACCGAAATCAAGGATGGCGTTTACTACGACTGGTTCTTTGGTTCCGAGGACGAATATTTAGCGTCTAATTCTACTTATGGTGTTTCCTTGATGGATGCATTGTTGGTATTCCGTGATATCTATCCTGACAACACCGACCTTACAGGAGTAACGGTGGGTGAACAAACTACAGTGGATGGACAAAAAGTGGACTTCAAGCAGGACTACTATGATATTATAAAGGCTTACATGGAAGCTGATGGAGCCGAAGGTGGCTTGCATAACCGACTGATTCTGCATCGTGAGAATTTGGATATTACGCTGCTGAATAGTGGACTTCAGTTGGTAATCCAGCCTATTCCTACAATAGAAGCTCCGGGTGGATCCGGTATTTCTGATGAGAATTGGGCCAAGGTTTGCTGGACGTATGTGCCGCTAACGTTGGAGGCTTCTGGAAATGCTCCGCAGCTGCATGCCGGCTTTAATTCAACGCTTTATCCGGCTGACGATTTCAATCCGGCTTTGCGTATTGGCTTGAGTCAGATAGAGGAGGCTACCACAGCTGCTAAGCCTATTACGATTGATTTGCGTGGTGCCGCTGTAGTGTCGCCAAGTGCTGACCATATAGGTATGATTACTTCGGTTTCGCCGGAGATGTTCAGTAAGATCTATTTGGTAGATACGGATGATCCTGCTTATAAAAATGATAAATTCTTCCCGCAAGATTTCAGCGAATATTCGTTGCCAATTGGAACCATTACGTCATTGTATGCTGAGCCTTATGATATGGGATCAACTTTTATTAATCAGATGAAAGTTTATTTCGATACTGAGACCACGCAAGACAATGGATTCAAATTCCAGCCGAAGGAAGGCTATACCTATACGTTTGCTGTCCATTTTGAAGAGAAGAGTAATAGCGGCGAGAGCAGCAATGCTTGTTTCGGCTCGTTTGTTGTACCGATGAAAGTCGTGCCGGAGAATGTGGTATGGAAGGGCAATGCTTCTGGAACCAGCAACTGGAATAAGGATGAGAACTGGGCTCGTGCCGACAAAAAGGATTTGAAGAAAGATGACTCTGATAATTCTTATCCGACCAATGAGGCCAATACTACCAGTCAGGGCTTCGTGCCGATGCTGTTCACCAACGTCATCATGCCGAGTGGTAGCAAGGCAGAGCTTTACATGGCAGGATATGGACTGAAAGACGGAAAATATGGTTGGGATAGTAAGCGTCCAACTTACATGGAGTTGCCGACGGATAATATCCAATACGACCTGATGGCTTACGAAAAGGATGGTGCGCTCACTACGCAGCGTTATCGCGTAAACATCTGCCGCGACATCCACTTTGAGCCGGAAGCACAGATGCTGCATGCCGAAGAGTTGCTCTACAACAAGGCGTGGACGGATGTAGAGGTTGAGCCGGGTAAGTGGACGCTGGTCAGCACACCGTTTCAAGGTGTTGTAGCCGGTGACTGGTATGCTCCGACCGCTACCGGACAGCAGGCTACCGAATACTTCAAGGATATTACGTTTGCTGACGGAATTTATAACCGTCTGAATCCGGCCGTTTACCAGCGCAGCTGGAGTAATGGGGCTACGATTGTAGAGCAAGTTGGCGGAACAAATAATACTCCGGTATCCTTTACCACCGAGTGGAGCTCGGTTTACAACGATGCCAGCGTAACTTACAGCGCAGGAGCCGGCTTCTCGCTCAAGGCCGTAACGTCTGGACAGACTACTCCGTTGCTGTTCCGCTTCCCGAAAGCAGACAATAGCTATAATGTGTCTACGGCTACCTTGAGCCGTGATAATGCAGGCAAACTGTTGGTTAGCGATATGGTAAACCGCAGCAATCCGTATCAGTATGTTCATCCTGATGAGGTTACGGTTACGCTTACTCCATCTGTTGACGGTAAGTATCTGATGGTAGGTAATCCGTTCATGACTTCGCTTGATGTGCGCCAGTTCGTGGAGGCCAATCCAGATGTACTGGCTCAGAAATATTGGTACGTTACGGCTGACGGAAGTACAAAGGCAGATGCTTTGGAAAATGGTAACTGGACGGCTACTGATGCTTACCAGGCTGCACCTTACTCTGCATTCTATGTAGAGGCTAAAGATCCGACCGCTGCAAAGGCTAACGGGATTGAAGTGAAGTTTACGGCTGAAATGCAGGTGCCCTTTACTCAGACCAGTGGTACGGCATCGGCCAGTCAGGCCCGCGCCTTGCAGATTGAGGCAGCCGACAGCCACGGCTCCAGCCAGGCTTTGCTGAGCTATTCAGCCCAGGCCGACAATGCCTGCGCCAGCGAGGATGCCGTATTGTTGAGCAACTTGTCGGGCAATGCTACCGCCGCTCCGCAGGTTTACACCGTGGCCGGCAACACTGCCGTAAGCGTCAACTGGCTGAAAGATGCCCAGCAGATTCCGTTGGGTGTGTTTGCCGCTACTGACGATGACGAGGTTACCCTGACCTTTACGGGACTTGGTGCTCTCCGCTCACCGCGCCTGTACGACGCTGAGCTCAACACCGAAACGCCGCTTTCCGAGGGCTATCAGCTGACGGTGAAGGGTTCTTCACACGGCCGCTACTTCCTGCGCAGCCTGGGCAGCGCCCTGACGGGACTGACCCCCACCACCACGGATCCTGAACTGACGGTTTACTCCGTACGTGCCGGCGAATTGATTGTTTCGTCCAACGCTACGTTGCAGTCCGTACAGGTATTCACGGCCGATGGTCGTCGCCTCAGTCCGTTGGTACAGTCACAGACTGACTGCGTATGGCGCCTGAGCGGTGTGGAAAAGGGTGTAGTGATGGTAGAAGCCAAGACCGATGGCGGTCACGCCGTACGTAAGGTGATGGTGAAGTAATGTAATTTTTCAATAGGTATGATGTAGCTCATTTTTCTACCTATTTGGCGGCTATGGCTGCCGGGCCAGTCCCGTTTTTGGGGCTGCGCATCCGGGCCATAGCCGCCTTTTTTTGTGCCGTTTTGGGCCGGTTCTTCCGTCGTAGCCTGCGCTTGTTGGAGGTGGCTTGTCTGGCCGTTGCCGAGGTTCTGCCGGGGGCCGTTCGCCCGCTTGCTGCATACGTCGGGCGGCCGGAGGCGGATGGCTCAGCGCAGAGGGTGGGCAGGCGTGTGTTGCTGCCTTTCTGTCTGCCGGTCCAACCGTTCCGGCCGCCCGATGTGTTGTGATGGAGGGGAAAGGAGGAGGGGGATGCCGCTACAGGCGCCGGGCGTCCATGTAGTCCACGTCGGGGGCGCGGCCGCCGGTGCATCCCAGCTCAATGAGGTTGTCGCCACGGTTCAGGATGACGGTCACGCTGCAGCTGTCGGCGGAGGTGGGGGTGAGCGCGGTGAAGCGCTTGGCCAGACGGCTGTTGAGGCTCACCTCGAGGGTGGTGTTGGGCGTGTCGGTGCTGTAGCCAAAGGTCAGGCGGTAGGGCCCGCCCTTGCGGCTGTACACGTGGCGCCACTGCAGGCTGTTGCCCTGCAGCCCGTCGTCGCCCAGACGGCTTACCTTGGCTCCGCCCGAGCAGGCGTCGTCCTCGCTGACGTAGGCGCAGGGTTCACCGTTGATGGCCGAGTAGCGGCTGAGCCAGGCGTTTTCGGCCTCGTAGCGTACGGTTTCGGCGCGCCGCCCCTTGAGCACGTAAAGACGGGTGGCGCAGGGCGGCAGGCTCACGCTGAGGCTCGAGGTGCAGGGCGGCAGGTCGCGGCGCTCCATGGCGTCGCGCACGCTCACGTGTCCCTTCGCCCCGTAGCCCAGCTGTTGGAGCGGTATGCTCAGGCTGACGGTGCTGTCGCCGGAGTTGTAAAAGGCCACGGCGCGCTGCCGCCCGTGGGGCGTGAGCAGGTCTTTCACCAGTACGTACGCCTCGCCCTTCCGGGCCACTACGTGCGCCTGCTGCCCCAGCGGGTCCTGGTTGACGGCCAGCAGCTCGGGGTTGGTGAGCAGGCTGAGTGCTTCGGCACTAAGGGTGGTGAGGTCGCTGCCGATGAGCAACGGTGAGCTCATGATGCACCACATGGCCAGGTGCGTGCGCAGCTGTTCGGGCGTGAGGCTTCCGCCCACCTCGAGCATGTCCATGTCGTTGTAATGGCCCGGCGAGGCGTAGGCCGAGAGGTAGAGGTTGCGGCTGATGATGGATTTGACCGACTCCCAGCTGTCCTGAATGTCGGGGGCTATGCGCCAGGAGTCCGCCACGTCGGTCACCCACGTGCCCGGAAAGGCCCACCGGCACACGTTTAGGCGCACCTCGTGGCGGGCCACGGCGCGCAGGGTCCGGCTGATGGCGGTATATTGTGTCTGTTCGTCCAGGTCGAGGTGCTCGGTGTTTTGCGCCGGGTCGCCGCCGCAAAAGTCCACCTTGATGAAGTCAAAGCCGAGCTCGTTGAAGAGGTAGTGTGCATCGTCCTGTTCGTGTTCGTACAGCCCGATGCCCACGCCGCCCGCGTCGTGGTCCCAGTAGTTGCCGCAGGTGTTGCGCCCGGCGTCGGAGTAGGTGCCAGCCTTCAGTCCGAGGCTGTGTATGTAGGCCACCACCGGTCCCAGTCCCTGCGGAAAGCGGGTAGTGTGGGCGTGCAGGCGCCCCTCGGGTGTGCGCCCGTCGTAGGCGCCGTCGTCAATGTTGATGTAGCGGTAGCCGGCCTCTTTCAGCCCGTTTCGGGTCATGGCCAGTGCCTGCCGGCGGATGAGACTGTCGCTGATGTGTACGCGGTAGGTGTTCCACGAGCTCCATCCCATCATGGGGCTTTGGGCGCCGGCCGGCAGCAGAAGCAGGACACCCAGGGCGGTAGTCGTAAGTAGCGTTTTCATAGGCTTTATGATGTTTAGGCTCTCTGTCCCGTCCCCTGAATGTGGGGCGGAACCGCTCACAAAGTAAGTGATTTCGGGGGAAAGGGCCAACGGAATGGGGTGTGAATGTGCCTTTCCGGCGAAATAAAAATACGGTGAGGCTTCTGTTGCCTGTCGTAACGAAACCGCCGTTTCGGAAACAGCGGTTTCGCAATGGCGAAATTTGCGCTCGAGATGAGAGGTTGGGGGGGAAAAATGAGCCTTGCCGCAGGGACACAAAAAAAGACTCCTGCGTTTCGCAACGGAGGAGCCCCCAAATAAACAATCATTCACTTACTTGTGCGGGTCAAAATGTGGGACTTCGTTAAGCCCCGTCCAATCATTCTCTTTTTTGAAATGATTACCTCTATATAATCTACATCATGAAAATATGCGTATTAGGGTTTGTTGTGGTGCGATGTCTTGATTAGAATCTACCAGGGAATCCGCCTCCGGGAGGAGGGGGCATAAATCCACCTTGCATGTTGTTGAACTGCTGGTTGCGGCTGGCTGCCGGACGGTGGTTAATGATTTTCAGAATCTGTACGGCCGTAAATCCCTTTTGCTTGAGCTGGTCGCAGAAGTTGCGCTTCAGCGTGACGCGCTGTTCTTCGCGGTCGAGCTGCTTGGTCAGTTTATCAGCAGCTTCTTCTTCCGTCAGTTCGGTTTTGCTGTCTTGATTTTTTTTCCGGTCGGCCGATTTCGGGTTTATGCTGTCCAGCGCTGTTTGGTAGTTGGTGTATAACTCCGTGAACAGGGCCGTCTGGTTGTCGTCGAGTTTCAGTTCCTTTACGATTTCCTTCATCTGCTGCACGCGCTGTTTCTGTGCGTTGCGGCGACTGTTTTGTGCTGCGGCCGGACTGGCGATGAGGCAGCCGAGCGCCAGGATGAATAGATATTTCTTTGTTTTCATACTGCAAAGTTAAGCCTTAGTTTCCGAAAGATGCAAGCCTCTTGCTCAAAAAATTTACGACATCTCGACGAATGGCCCAATTTTGTCGATAAATTCTGCAGTATTTTGTTTGTTAGAGTCGGTGGAAAGGGCTCCTGGTTTTTCCGGTTGCTGAAACAGGGTGGCTCGGAAAAAATTTTGGGAGGCTCGGAAAATTTTTTTGGCGGCTCGGAAAAAATTTTTGGTCGGACCTTGTTTTCATAAGAGCCGACCTTGATAGAATTGAAGTCTTTTTTGGGGGAGGGTTTACAGATGTTCCAATACGTAGGCCGAGAGGTAGCAGCCAAAGGTGGCGGGCATGTAACTCACCGTGCCGGTTGTGGTCTTTTTGTTGCGTTCGTCGGTCACGCTGACCACGGCGCGGCGGTCGGCCTGCTGGGCGCAGAATACCACTGGCAGCTTGTGGCCGCGCAGGCCCTGGCGGGCCAGTCCGTGGCGCACGGCCTTGGCCAGTCCGCAGTGGAAGGTTTGCCACAGGTCCGTCTGGCGGATGAGCGAGAGGTCGGTTTTGGCGCCGGCGCCCATGGACGACACCACCCTGACCTTGTGGCGCAGGCAAAAGCTGAGCAGGGCCACCTTGGGGGCAATGGTGTCGATGGCGTCCACCACAAAGTCGTAGGGCTGCGCCGTGACCACCTCTTCCACGCTCTCGGGGGTGAGGAACTCCGTGCGCAGCGTCAGCTCCAGCTGCGGGTTGATGTCGGCAAAGCGCCGGGCCAGTACCTCCGTCTTGGGTCGGCCCAAGGTGGAGTGGAGGGCACAGAGCTGGCGGTTGAGGTTGGTGGGCGCCACGCTGTCGGCGTCGAGCAGCGTCAGGTGGCCTACGCCCGCGCGGCAGAGCATTTCGGCCGCCCAGGCGCCTACGCCGCCTACGCCCACCACGAGCACGCGGGCCTGCTCGAGGCGCTCCATGCGTTCGGGGCCGTAGAGCAGGGCGGTGCGTTGCAGAAAATCGTTGTGGGTCATATCGGGATGAATTTTTTTTATCGTTGGGACAGGTGGCGGCCACGGCCGGAGGGGTCAGGCTCCGGGTACGGCCGTCTTGTTCTTGTTGATGTCGTACTGGTCGGGGAAGACGATGAGCAGGCTGTTGGTGGCAAAGTAGCGCTCAATGAGCTTGGGCATCAGGTCCATGTCGCTGTGGTAGGAGAGGGTGCCGTGGCGCGCCCCTACGGCCACGAGCAGGTGGTCGGGCCGAATCTGGTCGCGCAGCGAGGCCACGTCGGACCAGTCGGTAAAGTTGTTGGGGCTGTAGATGAAGTTGAACTTCTTTTTGCCCCAGATGGTTTTGATTTTCTCCATGGTCAGCAGCGAGCTGTACAGTTCCACGCGGCAGCTGAGGTTTTCGGCCAGGATGCCGAAGGCCTCTACCCACTGCGCAAAGCCTGCTTCAAATTCCGCCTTGTGCGGCACGAGGATGTGCATGCGCTGGATGGTGTTGAGCGGCAGGCCGGGGCGGTAGATGGCAATCTGGCGGTGTACCCGCTGGAGCAGGTCGGCCGTGATTTTGCCGAAAAAGGCCTCCGACGTGCGCTGCTTGTGGTGTAGGCCGATGAGCAGCTCGGTGGAGTCGGTCTCGAGCATGGTGTGGTAGATACCGCTGATGACGTTGACCGACCAGCGGCTCTGCGTCTGCAGCGGCATGTTGGCCGAGGCTGCCACCTTGACGGCCCGCTCCAGCTGCCGCATGCCGTAGCCGCGCGCCTCGGGCCGGTCCTCCAGCACCACGTTGAGGGCCATGGCCGGAATGCGCTGGTTGGGGCGCTGCACCATGATGCCCAGCTGGATGAGGGGGTCAACCATGTCGGGGTTGGACAGGGCGATGAGCATTTTGCGCTGGTTGGGCACCTGGTCGGCCGTGGTGCGCTCGGCGTCCATCAGGGCCAGCTTGCGCGCGGTGCGGTCAGTCAGCATCGAGCTGATGAGGCAGGAGAAGAGGATGAGCATCATGGCGCCGTTGAACACCGTGTCGTCCAGCAGCGGCGAGCCGTCGGGCAGGACGATTTCGTGCCCCACCAGGGCTACGGCCAGCGTGGCGGCGGCGCGCGACGAGGTCAGCCCGAACATGAGCTGCCCTTCGGCCGGCTTCATGCGGAACAGGCGCGCCGTGGTAAAGGCGGCCCCCCACTTGGTGAGGATGGCCACCACAATCATGACGAGCGAGACGTAGAACGTGGTGGGACTGCTGAAGATGGACTGGATGTTGACAATCATGCCCACCCCGATGAGCAGGTAGGGAATGAAGAGGGCGTTGCCTACGAACTCAATGTGGTTCATCAGCGGTGAGCCGGGCGGAATCTGCCGGTTGAGCACCAGGCCCACCAGAAAGGCGCCCAATATGCCCTCCATGCCCACAAACTCCATCAGGCCGGCGCCCAGAAACACCAGGCCCAGCACAAAGACGTACTGCACCACGCTCTCGTTGTAGCGCCTGAAGAACCAGCGGCACAGCCGCGGGAAGCAGAACGTGATGAGGGCGCCCAGCACCACCACATTGAGGCAGAGCATCACCCAGTACCAGCCCGTGACGCTCTCCTTGAACATGCCGCCCACCACGGCCAGCACGAGCAGCGTGAGCGTGTCGGCCACGATGGTGGCACCCACGGCCAGCCCCACGCTGCGCGAGCGCGCAATACCGTAGCGGATGACGATGGGGTAGGAAATGAGGGTGTGCGAGGCGTACATGCACGCCATCAGCACGGCCGCCGCCATGGCGTAGCCCAGCAGGAAGTGGTTGGTGAGCCACCCCACCACCATGGGGATGGCAAACGACAGACCGCCCAGCGTGAGCGCGCGCCCGCGCATGGAGCGGAGGTCCTCCATGTTCATTTCCAGACTGGCCAGAAACATGATGTAGTAGAGCCCCACCTTGCCGAACAGCTCGAAGCTGCCGTCGCGGTTGAGCAGGTGCAGGCCGTGGGGCCCGATGAGCACGCCGGCAAAAATCATGCCGATGATGGCCGGAATGTGCAGCCGCTCGAGCAGCATGGGGGCCAGAAGGATGATGCTGAGCACGGTGAAAAAGATCCACGTGGGGTCCGTTATGGGGAAATAGCTGGCAAAGGGTTCTGGGAACATGGGATTTTTATGTTATTTTTCTGCAAAGAAACGAAAAACTTTGACATTTTACCCGCTTTTCGGGCGGAAAATTCTATTTTTGTACCACATATAGGCTGCGTGAGTAGCCGGATGTTCGTTTTCATTATCAAAAAATTAATTAATCAAAAGAAATGAATGTAGCAATTGTGGGCGCCAGTGGCGCTGTGGGACAGGAATTTTTACGTGTCCTGGCCGAGAGAAACTTTCCGATTGACGAATTGCAGCTGTTTGGCTCAAGCCGCAGCGCCGGACGTACTTACAACTTTAAAGGTAAGGACATCGTAGTCAAGGAGCTCAAGCACAATGACGACTTTAAGGGCGTGGACATTGCCTTTACGTCGGCCGGTGCCGGAACTTCCAAGGAGTTTGCCGCTGACATCACCAAATATGGCGCCATCATGATTGACAATTCAAGTGCTTTCCGCATGGACGAGGACGTGCCTTTGGTAGTGCCCGAGTGCAACGCCGCCGACGCCCTGACCCGTCCGCGCGGCATCATTGCCAACCCCAACTGTACCACCATCATGATGGTGGTAGCCCTGCAGGCTTTTGAGAAGTTGAGCCACATCAAGCGCATTCACGTAGCCTCTTACCAGGCCGCCAGTGGTGCCGGTGCCGCCGCCATGGACGAGCTCTACGAGCAGTATCGTCAGGTATTGGCCGGTGAGCCCGTCAAGGTGGAGAAGTTCCCCTATCAGCTGGCCTTCAACGTTATTCCGCAGATTGACGTGTTCCAGGACAACGGATACACCAAGGAGGAGATGAAGATGTATAATGAAACGAAAAAAATCATGCATAGTAATGTGGATGTGAGCGCCATGTGCGTACGCGTGCCTTCGCTCCGCTCACACTCCGAGAGCATCTGGATTGAGACCGAGCGCCCCATCAGCGTGGAAGAGGCCCGCAAGGCCGTCGAGGAAGGCGAGGGCCTGGTACTCATGGACAACCCCGAAAAGAAGGAGTACCCCATGCCGCTGTTCCTTTCCGGCAAAGACCCCGTTTACGTGGGCCGCATCCGCAAGGATCTGGCCAACCCCAACGGCCTGACCTTCTGGATTGTGAGCGACCAGATTCGCAAGGGTGCTGCGCTCAACGCCGTGCAGATTGCCGAATATCTCCACCGCGAGGGCGTCGTAAAATAATTCTGTTGTCTGTTTCCCGAGCCCGGCCCGTAGTACGTGGCAGGGGCCGGAATCTTATCATAACCGCCGGCTGTACGCTTTAAGCGCACGGCCGGCGGATTTTTTGTGCGCGGAACAGCTGGTGGTGCAGGGCATGAATAAAAAGAAAACCGCCCGCCATCCTGCAGGCAGCAGGGCGGCGGGCGGTGTATGTTGGGTGGATGATTCGTCGGTATTATTCGGGACGTCCGGCCGTGATTTCGGCAATGACCTCCTTCATGCTCACCGACTTCTGCTCGCCGGTGGTCATGTTTTTCAGGGCTACCACACCCTGCTCCATTTCGTTTTCACCAATCAGCGCTACGTAGGGCACCTGGTGGGCGTTGGCGTAGCTCATCTGCTTTTTCATCTTGACGGCGTCGGGGTAGACCTCGGTGCGGATGCCGGCGCGGCGGGCCTGGGTAGCCAGCTTGAGGCAGTGGGCGGCTTCGTTGGCGCCGAAGTTGATGAAGAGCAGCTGTGCACCCGACTGCGTCTCCTTGGGGTAGAGGTCAAGCTGGTTGAGCACGTCGTAGATGCGGTCGGCACCGAACGAGATGCCGACGCCGCTCAGACCGGGCATACCGAAGATGCCCGTCAGGTTGTCGTAGCGGCCGCCGCCGGTGATGGAGCCAATCTGCACGTCGAGGGCTTTCACCTCGAAGATGCAGCCGGTGTAGTAGTTGAGGCCGCGGGCCAGGGTGAGGTCCAGTTCAATGGCGTTGTTCAAGCCCATGCTCTCGAGCTGGGTGAGCACGAAGTCGCACTCCTCAATACCTTTCAGGCCGGTCTCGCTCTCGGCCAGTACCTGACGCATGGTGGCCAGCTTGTCGGCGTTGCTGCCCTGCAGGTTGATGATGGGCTGCAGCTTGCTGATGGCATCTTCGCTGAGGCCTACGGCGCGCAGCTCTTCGTTGACCTTGTCGATGCCGATTTTGTCGAGCTTGTCGATGGCTACGGTGATGTCCACAATCTTGTCGGCCTCGCCGATGACTTCGGCAATGCCGCTGAGGATTTTGCGGTTATTGATTTTGATGCAAACCCGGATGCCGAAGCGGGTGAACACGGTGTCCACAATCTGCATCAGTTCCACCTCGTTGAGCAGCGAGTCGCTGCCTACCACGTCGGCGTCACACTGATAGAATTCGCGGTAGCGGCCCTTTTGCGGGCGGTCGGCGCGCCATACGGGCTGAATCTGATAGCGCTTGAAGGGGAGCTGCAGCTCGTCGCGGTGCTGCACGACGTAGCGTGCAAAGGGCACGGTCAGGTCGTAGCGGAGGCCTTTCTCGCAGAAGGCGGCGGCCAGGTGTGCCGTGTTGTGGGCCTCGATTTCGGACGAGGTCACGCCGCTCAGGAAGTCACCCGAATTCAGAATCTTGAAGATGAGCTTATCGCCTTCTTCGCCGTATTTGCCCATGAGGGTGGAGAGGTTCTCCATGGCCGGCGTCTCAATCTGCCGGAAGCCATAGAGGGCGTACACTTCTTTAATGGTATCAAAAATATAGTTGCGCTTCGCCATTTCTACCGGAGAGAAATCGCGGGTGCCTTTGGGTATGCCGGGTTTGTTTGCCATTGGATTAAAATGTTAGAAAAATTTCGTGTGTCGTGCAAAATTACAGATTTTTGCCGACATACATACCCTTTTGTCGCCGAGAAGCAAAAAACGGCAGCACGCAAAGCCTGCTCCGAAGGCTAAAATGTTGATTTTATGCGTGAAAGCTTGGGCGGGAAATTTAAAATAATTAATTTTGCAGCCGCAAATTTGTAAAATTTACTATTTTATTATGACCCACAATTTACTGAAAGGAAAGCGGGGTATTATTTTTGGTGCCCTCAATGACAAATCTATTGCCTGGAAAGTAGCTGAACGTGCGGTGGAAGAAGGTGCTACCATTACACTGAGCAACACCGCTCTGGCCTTGCGCATGGGCGAGTTGGACGAACTGGCCAAGAAGCTCAATGCCACCATCATTCCGGCTGACGCTACCAGCGTGAGCGACCTCGAAAACGTATTCAGCAAGTCAATGGAAGTATTGGGCGGAAAAATTGATTTCGTGCTTCACTCTATCGGCATGAGCCCCAACGTGCGCAAGCACCGCACTTACGACGATTTGGATTACGATATGTTGAACAAGACACTGGACATCTCGGCCATCTCCTTCCACAAGATGCTGCAGGTAGCCAAAAAGATGGACGCCATTGCCGAGTACGGTTCGGTGGTAGCTCTGAGTTACGTGGCTGCACAGCGTACCTTCTTCGGTTACAACGATATGGCTGACGCCAAGAGCATGCTGGAGAGCATCGCCCGCAGCTTCGGCTACATCTATGGCCGCGAGAAGAACGTGCGTGTCAACACCATCTCACAGTCTCCTACGCCTACCACGGCCGGTAACGGTATCAAGGACATGGATCACCTGATGGACTTTGCCAACAAGATGAGCCCGCTGGGCAATGCTTCGGCTGACGATTGCGCCGGATACTGCGTGCTGATGTTCAGCGACTTCACCCGCAAGGTGACGATGCAGAACCTTTATCACGACGGCGGCTTCTCCAGCATGGGTATGAGTCTGCGTGCCATGAACCAGTACAGCCGCGATATGAGTGAGTACACCGACGAGAACGGAAAGATTATTTACGGATAATCCGTCCGAACTGGTCATATTTATTAATTATACCAATTTTTTTCTTCAAAAAACAACACCGTCGGCAGGGCCTTGTGGTCTTGCCGACGGTGCTTTTGTAGGGATGCGGGTAGCCGGGTGGCTGTTGCGTCCGAAACGACCACAGGCGGAAACCGGGCCCGAAGGCTTGGCTTCCGCCTGTGGAATTTATGGCGTCAGACGCACCGTCCCTCCTGAAGGGGCGTGGCTTATCCGCGCTTGAAGACGATGCACACGGGGTGTACGTTTACGTTGTAGCGCTTTTGGAAGTAACCTTTGGAGCAGTAGCGCATGACACTGCCTCGTGAGGTGTATTGGTTGGTGGAACCGTCAGCCGAGGCGGCCGCGTCGGAGGTGATGAAGATGTCGTGACTCTGCGGGTCTACAAAGATGCCCGTAGGGTTGTCTGGCAGGTCTGAGCGCAACATCGGGCTGGAAGCCGAGCTGATGGTGTCGCCCGTCAGCGGGTTCATCGTGAAGTAGTCGTAGGTAGAGTTCCAGTTGGCGTCGTACGACTGCTTGATGAGGTAGAGCTTTTCGCCGTCGATGGCCATCATGCTGGCTGAGGTGAAGTCTCTTACCGAGTCGTTGGGGGTAATCTTCTGAATCATGGGTGGAACCATGGCGTAGTCGCCACCGCAATATACGAAGACATCGCCCTGGCTGTCGGCCACCAGTGTCTGCGGGTTCATGCCTACGGCAATCTTCTTGACTTCCTGGAAGGAGGACAGGTCAATTTTCGACACGCTCTTGCCGTTGGCGTAGTTGTTCTGATAGTTGTAGCCGTCGGAGTTGGCCACGTAAAGGTAGCCGTTGGCGATGGTCATGCCTACCGGATTGGGGCCGACGGGAATCTCCTTGCTGATGGAGAGCGATGCGGTGTCAATGCGGGCCACCGTACCCGTGTTGCTCGTGGCGTACACATGGGTGCCGTCGGTAAATACCTTGTTGGGCTGCGTCAGTGCAATCTGGCCCTGCAGGGCTGCCGTGCTGGCCGATACCACCCAGATGCGGTTGCTGGCGTATTCGGCGATGTACATTTTGGAGCCGCAGATGACGGCGTTTTGCGGATTTTCGCCCAGTGCCATGTTGTTGGCCTTCTGGAATACGCCGGAACTGATGGAGTCATTGTTCAGGTTTATCCAGTCGAGCGAGCCCAGAATCTGGTAGCCTGTGTTGCCCTGATTGATGACGTAGAAGCCCGTACTGTTGTTGCCCGTGCCGCAAGAACCTGTGCTGTCGTCGGTGTCGTCCGTGATACAGCCGGTCAGCATGAGCGTGCCGGCCATGGCCAGCCACATGTTTCTCAAGAGATGTTTCATGTTGTAAATGTTTTTTTATGAATGAATTAATGAATTTGTTCTGTTGGGCGGTGCGCCCCGTGCCTACCATCTGACCGAGAGTGTCAGGCGGACCTGCTGCCGTGGCATGGGGTAGGCCTTGATGACCTCGTATTCCGTGCCCGTCAGATTGAGCACGTCCAGCCGTGCACCGTAGTTCAGACCGTGTGCCTGCCACTGCTGCCAGAGGCTGGCACTCAGTTCGGCGTAGGGGGCGAGTCGCGTGCCTTCGTAGTGCTCCGGCGAGCTCCACCGCTCGCTGTAGCACACCGCATTCAGGGCCACGTTGGCCCACGGGTTGAGCCAGCTCAGGCCCGAGGCGGCCATGTGGCGCGGCGTGTAGGGCAGTTGCCGGTGGACGCTGGTGGGCGTGGCGTTGGTCAGGTCCTGCAGCGTATAGGTGGAGTTCCACTCCAGTCGCTGCCCTGACGGCAGGCGGTAGGCCACGTTGACCTCGCCCTCCACGCCCATGCTGCGCACCCGTCCGATGTTGGTGGTGCGCCAGAGGTTCAGGGTGACCGGCACGGCCGTGATGCGGTCGGTGATGTATCCGCCAAAGGCGTCGGCTCGGAAGCTCACGCTCAGCGGTTGCCCCACCCCCAGGTGGCAGGTGGCGCCCAGTCCGAACTGGCGCGCCCGCTCGGGCTTGACCTGCGGCGAGCCGTAGTGGTAGTAGTAGCACTCCGTAAACGTTGGCGCCCTGAACGTCTCCTTGTAGTAGGTGCGCAGGGCCAGCCGTGTCTGTGGCCGGTCAATGGCCTGCCAGCCCGCCATGAGCCAGGGCGTCAGTCGGCGGGCGTTGCGGGCGCGGGCCGAAGGGTCGGCGTTGCCGTTGTAGATGAGGCTGCCCACCAGGCGGGCCGTCAGGCTCAGGCGCTCCCAGCTGACGCGCCCCGACAGGGCGTGGAGCCACGTGGTGCGCCACACGTCGTTGTCGGTCTTCAGGTTGCTGGTCATCCAGGCCTGTTGCACGTCGGTAGCGTAGGCCAGGGTAAGCCAGCGGGTGGCCTGCCAGTCGAGACCCGCCGTGGCGTAAGCCTCATGCTGCCAGTAGTTCTGGCGCAGCACGCCGTCGGGATATTCCAGTCCGGGATCGGTGTAGCGGCTCTCGTTGTAGGTGTATTTGCCGGCCGCCATCAGGTGGACGCTTGCGCCCAGCGGCTGGCGGTAGCTCAGCTGTGCCAGGGCTTCCTGCTCGGCCATGCGCTCGTCGTTGTCGTCCACGTAGAGCTTCACGGCGCCCGGCAGGTGCTGGCGGTTGCGGTAGTAGCGCGTTTGCAGGTCGAGCGTGCCGCCCTGCCGGTTGTGCCACTTCAGTCCGCCGTCCAGGGTCCACGTCTGCAGGTCGCTGTTGCGCCGGCGGCGCTGTTGCGTGGCCACCCCGTTGTGCACGGTAAACGGGTAATTGTTCCGTCCGTAATAATATTGTCCGCCGGCATTCCAGCTCCACGCGCCCTGTCGGCCCTGATAGTGGAGTGAGGGGCTCACCGTGCCGAACGCCCCCCCGCTGACGGCCGCCCTCAGGTGGTGGCCCGCCGAGTCGGGCGTGGCGTCGGTTTGCAGGCTTAGCAGCGCGCCGCCCAGGTTGCGTACGGGGCAGAGCAGGGCCAGCTGGTCGGCCGTGGTGAGCGACACCTCGGTCAGGGCGCTCACGTCGTTGTAGCGCGAGAGGTCGACCTGTCCGCTGCGGTGGTCGCCCAGGCTGAGGCCGTTCAGGGTGACCACCGTGTGGCCCGCCCCCATGCCGTGTACCGATACGGTTTTCAGTCCGCCGGCTCCGCCGTAGTCGCGCACGTTGGTGCCCGAAAACCGTTGCAGGGCGTCGGTCAGGCTGCTCACGCCCCTTTCCTGCAGGGCGCGGGCGTCCAGGCGCTGGGTTGTGCTGCCTACGTGCTCCTCAGCCGTGGTGCGGCTGGCCCTGACGTCCACCCGCCGCAACTGGCGGGACTGGCTTAGGGTGTCGGTCGGCAGGGCTGCCGCCAGGGGCAGACTGCTGCCCGTGCAGCCCATCAGCAGGGCGAGGGCCGCGGCCATACGTCGGCGGGGCAACCTTCGTAACGGATGGGTTGAAGGGTGGCTCATTTGTGTCATATTTTCCTGTGGTCGGGTGGCCGGGTGTGGCTCGGGCAGTAGTGGCCGTTTCCTCTTTTTTGTGGGAGGAGGGGGTGCTCCGCTTTTGGCCGTTATCGGCTCATTGGGTAGGGCGGAGGTCGTGACGCCGGTCTGCATCGGACCGGTGGAGTCACACCAAAGCTGAATCTGCCCGGACGCCGGCATCCTCTCCCTTTGTGGGGCGGAATGGGCGTACACCTTGTTCAGCCATTGGACTAACGGCAGGTATTCTGGCTTGTTCCCACCGTCGTGACCTTCCCGGCTTGAATGGGATGACTCAAGCCAGTGGCGTTGTGAAGAAAAATATGACGACGGCGATAATGGAATTTACAGCAGCGGCACTGCGCAGGATTTTCACCTGCTTCCCTTTTAACAATGCCCCGGGGAGTGATGCCGTCGCTGACGGTCATATCGGCACGGGGCAAACCGTTTAGTGTCGCAAAGATACATAAAAAAAACTAAAAACCGTCAGCCGGGGGCAAAACTTTGGCAGGCTGTGGGGGCAGGGGCTGTGCGAAAAAAAACTCTGCGGCTCGGAATTTTTTTTCACGGCTCGGAAAAAATCTTTCGCGGCTCGGAAAATTTTTTTGGCGGCTCGGAAAAATTACGAAGTACCCCCCCCGGGTGAGGATGGAGCGACCCGGCGGTGCGGAAACGTGATGACGGCGGTGAAGATCGGCTTCGCGAAACGGCCTGCTTTTTTCGTCAACCGGCGGAGGCGGGCGGTGCGGGGTGATAAAAAATACTAATTGCTTGTTTGTCTACGCCGCTTTCGCTAAATTAGCTGCATCGGGGCGCCGCGTTGCCGTGGTGCCCTCTTACAGAAAAAATTCTGATACAGCCATGACCAACGGAAAATTGCTTTGGGTGGACGATGAAGTCAACATGCTCAAGGCCCACATTATATTTTTAGAGAAAAAGGGGTATGAGGTAACCACCCTGACCAACGGCTACGATGCCGTGGAGCAGTGCCAGCAGGAGGATTTTGACCTCGTGCTGCTGGACGAGAACATGCCTGGCATGAGCGGGCTCGAAACGCTGCAGCGCATTAAGGACGTGCGGCCCGACCTGCCCGTGGTGATGGTGACCAAGAGCGAGGAGGAGAACATCATGAACCAGGCCATCGGGGCCAAGATTGCCGACTACCTCATCAAGCCCGTTAACCCCAACCAGATTCTGCTGACGCTGAAAAAGAACATTCACAAGAGTGAGATTGTGGCCGAGGTGGCGCAGACCAACTACCGCCAGGACTTTGGGCGCATCGGCATGCAGATTTCGGACTCGCTTACGCCCGACGAGTGGAAGGACGTGTACCGCCGGCTGGTGTACTGGGAGCTGGAGCTGGCGCAGTCGAGCAGTCCGATGAGCGAGATGCTGGCCATGCAGAAGGAGGAGGCCAACCAGGCGTTTGCCAAGTTTGTGCGCCGCCACTACGCCGAGTGGATTCAGCAGCCCGACGAGCGCCCGATGATGAGCATGGACGTGTTCAAGAAAGTGGTGTTCCCGCTGCTCAATGAGGGGCAGAAGGTGTTTCTGCTCGTGCTCGACAATTTCCGCTACGACCAGTGGCGCGTGTTCAGCCACGAGCTGGCAGAGGACTTCAGCGTGACGGAGGACCTGTACTACAGCATCCTGCCCACCGTAACGCAGTACGCCCGCAACGCCCTGTTTGCCGGACTGACGCCGGCCATGATACGCCAGATGTATCCGCAGCTTTGGGTGGACGAGGAGGAAGACGAGGGCAAGAACCAGAACGAGGAGCAGCTCATTGCCGAGCAGCTGCGGCGCTACCGGCGCAAGGAGCGCTTTTCGTACCACAAGCTGCAGACATCGCAGGCCGCCCACCAGTTTTTGCAAAACCAGTTTGCCCAGCTCTCGGGCAACGAGCTGAACGTGGTGGTCATCAACTTCATCGACATGCTCTCGCACGCCCGCACGGAGTCGGAAATGGTGCGTGAACTGGCGGGCAACGAGGCAGCCTATCGCGGCATCACCCTTTCGTGGCTCAAGAATACGGCGGTGCAGGCCCTCTTCAGGGCGCTGGCCGACAGCGGCTACACCCTGGTGCTGACCACCGACCACGGCAGCATCCGCGTGGGCACGCCCTCAAAGGTGGTGGGCGAGCGCAGCCTGAACACCAACCTGCGCTACAAGGTGGGGCGCCAGATGAGCTACAACAATCGCGAGGTATTTGAGGTGCGCGAGCCGCTCAAGGTGGGGCTGCCGGCGCCCAAGCTCTCGTCGACCTACATTTTTGCTACGGGCAACCGCTTCTTTGCCTATCCCAACAATTATAATTATTACGTTCAGTATTATCAGGACACCTTCCAGCACGGCGGCCTGTCGATGGAGGAGATGATCGTGCCCATCGTAACGCTGCGTCCCCGCCGGCGCTGACGGCGGCCGCAGTTGAATGTGTGCCTGATTACCAGTGTTTTGTATGCTTGCGTATAAAACACCGGTTTTTTTTTTGCTGTTTGATACATTTGACTTAACTTTGCCAATGGTTCCGCCTTTCTTTACGGTTCCGTCTCTCAGGCAACGGGCTGCGCCTTTGCCGGAGAGACGAGGCGCGTGGAGGCGGCGCGGAGCCGCTATATCAGAGAAAGCGTTTACATGCGCTTTGTTCCTGACAGCTTGAAACTTCGCAACTTTCAGAGATAACGTCAAGAACATGGCAACGGTAGATGCTCACAGAGGATGTATTTATCTGCATCCCCCGATGTCGCATGGAGCGTACGCCGAAGGTGTTGTCTCTCCGTGTGGCGGAAATGGGGTATTGTATAAACACATCGGCGTGGGTTTCGCGTTGCTCGTTCGACGTTATCGGGCAATGCGAAGGCCTCAAGCTGTGGAGCGAGTGACAGGTACGAATCTCCACGCTTTTTGTGTATGGCTCTCATCAAGATTCTTTTTTATTCATGTCGGCATTGGGAGGTTGGCAGGCAAATTAAATAAGGAGGACGAATCATGAAAACCATGATTGTTGTTTCTGCATCGGGGAACAAAGGAAAAACGCATACCATCATGGCGGCCGCGCGGCTTTTTCCTTTGTCGGATGTGGAGTATTTGCAGTATTATGCTGATGCGCCGGCCACCGGGTTGAACCCGTCCTGGGTTCTGTGCCGCGGAAAGTATGCGGTTGGCGAAACGGAAAAAATCGTAGGCTTTTCCAGCGAGGGAGACACTTTTGAATCCGTACATAACGGACTCGTGGCACTCACGCATGATGCCGTTTATCCGGATGTAATCGTGCTGGCTTGCCGAACAAGAGGAGCATCGCGTGGCGCCGTCGAGGATTTTGCGGCGCAGCACGGCTATGCGTTGATTTGGACTTCCACGTATTACGGCGTTACGCCTGCCGGAAGTTCTTTTTTCATCGCGCCCAATGGTGTGGATCTTAACGGAGTGTTTGCACAGAATATTGTGGAACTTGTCAAAAGGTTATTGTCATGAAAAAGAGAATATGGCTAATTATTTCGTTGCTTCTTCTTATTGTGGAGTTTACACCGGCAATCGCGCAGATACGTCCGAAACCGATTTATGACTACTGGCATGACGGCATCTCTTACCGGTGGTATGCAGGAGGAGCAGAAGTCATTTATTGCGATCCGGAGTTGCGCGCAGTTTCCATTCCGAGTGAAGTTAACGGAAAGAAAGTGACGCGTATTGGAGAGATGGCGTTTTATCAAAGCGATCTGGTTTCAGTGGTTCTTCCCGAAAGCATAACTGTTATTGACAGCATGGCTTTTCTGGGGTGCGACAACCTGTCGTCAATCAACTTTCCTGCCGGATTGACCCGTATTGGAAAAAAGGCGTTTCAAGGATGCACGAGTTTAAAATCCATTTCTCTTTCTGATAGTTTGACGGAAATGAGGGATGGCGTTTTTAATTTGTGTTCCGGGCTGACTTCCGTGGTGTTCCCGCCTGGGCTGACAGATATCGGGAACAATGTCTTTTTCGGCTGTTATAACCTGCAATCGGTGGCTCTTCCTGAAAAGTTGACCCGTATAGGCTCAAGAGCGTTTTATTATTGCTATTCCTTGAAAACGATTGACATACCGGAAAGCGTGAAGAGCATCGGCGAGGAAGCCTTTTATCATTGCCGGAAGTTGGATTCGATAGCTCTTCCCAAGCAGCTGAAACGCATTGAAAAGAAAGCGTTCAATCAATGCGTGGGCCTGTATTCTGTTACCATTCCGGATAGTGTGGTGGAACTCGGCGAACAGGCATTTGCCGAATGCACGGGCTTGACGTCGGTAACCTTGCCGACCGGATTGACAAGTTTGGAATCCGGCGTGTTCGAAGGGTGTGGCAAACTGCGTTCCGTTGCCATGCCGGATAGCGTGAAGAGCATTGCGGATCTTGCGTTTTTCGGTTGTAAGGCGTTGGCCTCCGTGCGCCTACCCGCCGGGCTGGAAAGCATAGGAATCTCTTCATTCGAGGGCTGCGAAGAACTGACCTCGATAGTCCTTCCCTCCAGTGTGAGGCGTATCGGCCCAAGAGCGTATTACGGTTGTCCCATCAAGGAGTTGTATGTGGGAGGGAATCTGGAACCCGGCGCGTTGGCGGACTTGCATTGGCTTACGGATGCCACCCTCGGCAGTCAGGTAACCGATGCGAGCAGCGTGCGCTGGTCGGATTGTGACAGCCTGGCTACCCTGCGCGTGCTGGCCACCACGCCGCCGGCCGCGGGTGAGTTTTCCAACAAGCAATATATGAACGTAGAGGTGCGTGTGCCGGAGGGTACGCTGGCGCTTTATCAGGCTGCCGACGGGTGGAAGAATTTCTGGAACCTGCAGGAAAGTTCCTTTACCGGCATATCCGTTGCCGGCGCGGCGGCAACGTTCCGTGTAAGGGCAGATGGCGGCCACATCGTGGTGGAGCAGGCCAAGGGGCCGGTGAGCGTGTATGACATGGCTGGCCGGCTCGTTGGGCGCGCTACGGCAGATGGGGGCCGCGCCGAACTGGCCGTGCCTGATGGCGGCACGTACATTGTAAAGGCGGGTGATACGGCCGTGAAGATAGCCTTGTAAACAAACCCTGTAAGGAGAAACGAGTATGCCCGGCGGCGCAGGTAAGGAACTGCGCCGCCGGGCGTACTCGTAGGGAGGGGGGATGCCAATCGGTCCTTACGGCTTCCTGACCCGCAGGCTCAGCTCGGCACCCTCCAGCCCCGGGGCCGACACGCTCAGGCGCAGGCGGCCGCGGCTGTCGCGCTCAGGCTTGACAATAGCCAGCAGCAGGCCGTTAAAGGCCGGGCGCTCCGTTTCATGAAAGGCAATGAGGCAGGTGGGGTCGCCGTTATCGGTGGCCACAATGCGGCCCGCTCCCTCCAGCTGGCAGCGGATTACGGGTTCGGCATCAGGCACTTCGCGTCCCTGGGTGTCAACCACCGATATGCGCACGAACACCAGGTCGTCGCCATCGGCGCGGACGGTTTGTTTGTCAGGCGTGAGCTTCAGCCGCACGCCCGGCCCCGTGGTTTGTACGGCCGTTTCGGCCCACGGCTGGCCGTTGCGCCAGGTACGTACGCGCAGCTCGCCCGGCTCATAGCTGACGCTGTCCCACCGCAGGCGGTACGTAAACGGCGCCTTTTTGCGGCGCCCCAGCGAGCGCCCGTTCAGAAAGAGTTAGGCCTCGTCGCCCGAGGTGTACACCCACACGGGGGTGCGCTTGCCCTCGCGCCCCTGCTGGTTCCAGTGGGGCAGGATGTGGGCCATGGGCTTTTCAGGCAGCCAGCGCGCCTGGTAAAGGTAATAACGGTCCTTGGGAAATCCGGCCAGGTCAATGATGCCGAAATAGCTGGAGCGTGAGGTGGGGCGGTTGCGCGCGATTTCTTCCAGTTGTTTCCTTTGTGCCGCCAGCAGGGTGGTGTCTGCCCGGTCGGCGTGGTTGAGCAGCACGGAGTTGTCCGAGTTAAAGGGGGTGGGCTCGCCCAGGTAGTCAAAGCCCGTCCATACGAATTCGCCGCAAATGGCGGGGTAGCGGTCGAGCGCGGCATCACCCTTTCGTGGCTCAAGAACACGGCGGTGCAGGCCCTCTTCAGGGCACTGGCCGACAGCGGCTACACCCTGGTGCTGACCACCGACCACGGCAGCATCCGCGTGGGCACGCCCTCAAAGGTGGTGGGCGAGCGCAGCCTGAACACCAACCTGCGCTACAAGGTGGGGCGCCAGATGAGCTACAACAATCGCGAGGTATTTGAGGTGCGCGAGCCGCTCAAGGTGGGGCTGCCGGCGCCCAAGCTCTCGTCGACCTACATTTTTGCTACGGGCAACCGCTTCTTTGCCTATCCCAACAATTATAATTATTACGTTCAGTATTATCAGGACACCTTCCAGCACGGCGGCCTGTCGATGGAGGAGATGATCGTGCCCATCGTCACGCTGCGCCCGCGCCGGCGCTGAGGCCCGCGGGGGCGGGCTTAAAGTTCGTCCTCGGTGGGGCAGTGCGTAAAGTGCCACTGCTCGCGCGCCTTTTCAGGCGGAAAGGTGAAGTACGTGCAGGTGCCGCGGGCGCACACCTTGCCCTCGGCGTTGGTGAGCGAGGCTTCCAGGTCCACCAAGTTGCGGCGCTGTGCCGTGATGTGGGCGCGCAGGGTGAGCGCACCCTCCAGGCAGCTGACGGGGCGCAGGTAGCGCATGTTCAGCTGCGAGGTGACGCCGGTGGTCTGCAGCTTGCGCATGATGACCCATCCGCAGATTTCGTCAATCAGTGTGGCCTGCACGCCGCCGTGCAGGGTGTTGAGCCAGCCCTGGAACTCCGGGCGCGGCTGCCAAGTGGCCACCACGTCGTCGCCGTCTTCATAAAAAGTGAGCTTCAGGCCCAGCGGGTTTTGCGGCGCACAGCCAAAGCAGTTGTAGCCGTCGAGATGGATAAAGGGATTGATGATTTTTTTCATATTCAGACAGTCTGGTAATTGGTAAATCGGTTTTTCGGAGGACGGCCGTGCCTCGCGCGGAGGTGCCGTCAGGGCGAATTTACAAAAAAAGCGGCGCTTGCGGGCCCTGTCTGCCCTACAAATCCGGTTGGCAAGCCGCGTCCGTCTGCCGCAGGAGCATAAAAAAACTCCCTCGTTTCACAACGAAGGAGAAAAAATTACAATCATTCACTTACTTGTGCAGATCTAGCTTAGTTTTGTTCCGCTCAAATAACGGGCTACAAAACAAAGTTGCGGCGCTGTTATCTTCGCGTTCTACAAAGGTAAACAGCATTTTTCAGAAATGCACTATATTGGAGTTGAAAAATCGGACACTTTTTGATATATTAAACAAATAACTTATTTTGTTAACTTTTATTCAGTTTCCTTATCTACGGCGTTGGTCAGCTCAACAAACTGACTGACAGAGAGTTGCTCCGGTCGTTTGGTCAGCAGCGGCTGCGCGAGGAAGGACTGGTGGTCGCCCGTACAGCCGCGCTCGTTGTCGAGCTGCGCCAGCAGGGGCTTGAGCGAGCCGCGCATCATCTTGCGACGCTGGTTGAAGGTGGTCTTCACCACGCGGCGGAACAGCGGCTCGCTGCAGCCCAGGTCGGTGGTCTGGTTGCGCGTCAGGCGGATGACGGCGCTCTTGACCTTGGGCGGCGGGTTGAAGGCGCCCGGTTCCACGGTGAAGAGGTACTCCACGTCGTACCACGCCTGCAGCAGTACGCTCAGTATGCCGTAGGTCTTGCTGCCCGGTGCGGCGGCCATGCGTTCGGCCACTTCCTTCTGTATCATGCCCGTACAGCATGGTATGAGGTCCTTGAATTCCAGCATCTTGAAAAAAATCTGGCTGCTGATGTTGTAGGGGTAGTTGCCGGTGAGCACAAACGGCTGTCCGCCGAATACGCGGTCGAGGTGCATTTTCAGGAAATCGTCCTCAATAATCTGGTCCTCCATTTGCGGAAAGTTCTGGCGCAGGTAGGCCACGCTTTCAAAGTCAATTTCCACCACCTTGACGGGGCGTTCTTTGGTGAGCAGGTATTGGGTGAGCACGCCCATGCCGGGACCCACTTCGAGGATGGGCAGGTCGGGGCAGGCGTCCACCGTATCGGCGATGGCGCGGGCTATGGACAGGTTGGTGAGAAAATGCTGGCCAAGAAATTTTTTGGGACGTACAGACTTCATTGTTCTACGGTTTTTTGTTACTTTTGTTTTTCGGAACAGGCGCGAGCCGGCCCGGGGGTGGCAAAGCCCGCGGGCAAGGCTGAAAAATATGGCTTCCTCGTTTGGCGCTCCGGGCTTTTGCGCTATCTTTGCTATGCGAAGTTAGTGTTTGGCGGCCGAAGGGCAAAGGAAAAAGTCGTTTTTTATGCCGAAAGGCCACCGAAAGGAGGTTGCACGCGGCCCCACATACGAGAACCCATATATATAATAAGGTAAAAATACATTGAAGAAGTTTCTGCTCACGAGCCTAAAGATAGCCTTGCCGTTTGTGTTCGGCCTGCTCATGCTTTGGTGGATATATCGGGGCGTGAATTGGCGGGATATTGAGGACACCCTGCTCTACGGCATGAACTGGTGGTGGATGGGGCTTTCGCTGATATTCGGCATTCTGCCCCAGGTGATGCGCGGCATGCGCTGGCGTCAGACGCTGCTGCCCATGGGCGAGTGTCCGCGGCGCCGCACGTGTGTGGATGCCATCTTCCTTTCGTATGCCTCGAGCCTGATTGTGCCCCGCATCGGCGAGGTTACGCGTTGCGGCACACTGAAAACGGTGGACAAGGTCTCCTTCAGCAAGTCGCTGGGCACGGTGGTCACGGAGCGGGCGGTGGATTCCGTCATCATGCTGCTCTTTACGGCCATGGCCTTTCTGCTCCAGATTCCTGTGTTCAAGACCTTCATTTCGCAAACCGGCACGGGGCTTGACGGCCTGCTGGGCCGCTTTACGGAGACGGGCTATCTGGTGACGATGCTGTGCATTCTGGCCGTGGCGCTGAGCGCCGGATTCCTGATTTGGAAGCTCGCCGTGTTCCAGCGCGTCAAGGGCGTGGTCATCAACCTGACCACCGGCATCACCTCGCTGCGCAACGTAGAGCACAAGTGGGTGTACGTGTTCCGCTCGATAGGCATCTGGATTTGCTATTTCCTGCATTTCTATCTGGCCTTCTTCTGCTTTGCCGATACGGCTCAGCTGGGCTTTACGGCGGGCATTGCCGCCTTCTGCATCGGCTCGTTTGCCGTGCTGGTGCCCACTCCCAACGGAGCCGGTCCGTGGCACTTTGCCGTGAAAACGGTGCTCGTGCTTTATGGTGTGTCGGGGCAGGCCGCCATTATGTTTGCCCTCGTGGTGCATACGCTCCAGACGCTGCTCATTGTGCTGCTGGGCGTGTACGGCTGGATTGACCTGGCCATTCTCGGTCGCCGGAAAGGCGTGCAACCCGTTCCGCAAGACTGACACCGATTGAAAAAATTTTATTGAACCTTTAAATACATACAGTGATGAGCGAAATCAAAGATTTACAGCCGCAGGCTATTTGGAAAAACTTTTATGCTCTGACGCAAGTTCCACGTCCTTCAGGACATCTGGAGAAAGTACAGAAATTTTTGCTCTCTTGGGCGCAAGATAAAGGTATTGAGGCCTTCCAGGACAAGGCCGGTAACATCGTAATGCGCAAACCGGCCAGCAAGGGCATGGAAAACCGCAAGACCGTAACCCTGCAGGGCCACATGGACATGGTGCCCCAGAAGGTGAAGGAGAGCAACCATAACTTTGAGACCGACCCAATTGAGACATACATCGAGGGCGAGTGGGTACACGCCAAGGGTACCACCCTCGGCTCTGACGACGGTATGGCCGTGGCCACCATCATGGGCATCATGGAGGACGACAGTCTGGTACACGGTCCGCTGGAGGCTTTCATCACGGCGGACGAGGAGACCACCATGTACGGTGTGAACCACATGGAGCCGGGTACGCTGACCGGCGACATCCTCCTGAACCTTGACAACGAAACTGAGGGCGAAATGGTCATCGGTTCGGCCGGCGGTGTGAACTTTACCGCTTCGCTGAGCTACAAGCCCGTATCGCCCGATACGGCCGACCAGGCTGTGCGTGTGGTGCTGAAAGACCTGCGTGGCGGACACTCCGGTTTGGAAATCAACGAGGGTCGCGCCAATGCCAACAAGCTCATGGCCCGCGTGGTGCGCGATGCCATCAGTGAGTTCGACGCCTGCCTGTCGGAGTGGAAAGGCGGTGACATGCGCAACTCCATTCCGCGTGAGTGCGAGGTGGTACTGACCCTGCCGGCCGAAAACGTGGAGGCCTTCAAGGAAGCCGTAGCCGACTGGAAGGATACCTTTGTAGAGGAGTACGGCACCATTGAGCACGACCTGGCCCTGACGGTAGAGGACACCGAACTGCCGCAGGAAATCGTGCCGCAGGAAATTCAGGACAACCTGGTCGACGCCCTCTGCGCCTGCCACAACGGTCCGCTGCGTTTCATTCCGGCCAGCCCCGACATCGTAGAAACTTCCTCCAACCTGGCCATCGTAGAGATTGGCGGCGGCAAGGTCCGCGTGCTCATTCTGGTGCGCTCTTCTTGCGACTCCATGCGTGAGTGCTGCGTGGAAACGCTGAGCAGTGCCTTCTCCATGGCCGGTATGAAGATTGAGCTCGACGGCGAATATCCCGCCTGGCAGCCCAACTGGGACAGCGAAATCGTAGCGCTGATGAAGAAAATCTATCACGAGCTCTTCAACGAGGAAAACCGCGTGAAGGTGGTACACGCCGGCTTGGAGTGCGGCATCATCGGCACCATGTATCCTCAGATGGACCTCGTCAGCTTCGGTCCGACACTCCGCTCACCGCATACGCCGAATGAGCGCTGCCACATTCCGAGCGTAGAGAAGTACTGGCGCTTTGTGCTGAAGACGCTGGAGAACATTCCTGAAAAATAAAAACTGATGGTTACTTTTCTGGGCAGCGGAGGGGAGCAGAAGTTCCGCTTCGCTGCTCTTTTTATCCAAATCTGAAAAATCTTTTGACTCATGAAAATAGGAGATAAAGTGCGCTTCCTCAACGAAGTGGGAGGCGGTGTGGTATCGGGCTTCCAGGACAAGCAGACGGTACTGGTGCAGGACGAGGACGGCTTTGAGATTCCGATGCTCGTGTCCGACTGCGTAGTGATTGACACCGACGACTACAACATTGCTAAGGTCAAGACCATTACGCCCGTGGCCCCCAAGGCCCAGCCGGAGCCGGAGACCGACGAGCCCGCGCCGCTCAGCAAGCCCTACGTCTATACCACCACTGTGGCCGAGCGTCAGGGCGGCAACGAGCTCAACATCTATCTGGCCTTTGTGCCGGTGGAGAGCGAGCAGGAGGGAGAGCCGGAATACGAGACCTACCTCATTAACGACAGCAACTACCACGTGACGTTTGCTTACCTCTCGGCAGAGGGCAGCAACTGGCAGATCCGCTTCAACGGTACGGCCGAGCCCAACATGAAGCTCATACTTGAGCGCTTTGCCCGTCCGCAGGTGCAGCAGCTAGAGCGCGTGTCGGTGCAGCTGTTTGCCTACAAGCTGGGTCGTCCGTTTGCGCTCAAGCCGGCCATGAACGTGGAGCTGCGCATTGACGGCACCAAATTCTTCAAGGCCGGGGCTTTTGCGCCGTCCGACTTTTTTGAAGAGCCCGCCCTGCTGGTGGAGGTGGTGCGCCACGACGAGCCCGTGCGCTCGGTGTTTGTCAACGCCAGCCAGCTGCAGCAGGTCCTGATGGAGAAGAAGGTGGGCGACACCCAGCCGGCCCGCGTACCCAAGAAAGCCGCGCCGCATCCCGGCCAGCCGCTCGAGGTGGACTTGCATGCCGGTCAGCTGTTTGATTCCACTGAGGGCCTTGAGGCCAAGGACATCCTCGACGCCCAGCTGCGCAAGTTCGGCGAGGTAATGGACCAGCACCTCAAGCAGAAGGGCTTTAAAATCGTGTTCATTCACGGCAAGGGCAACGGCGTATTGCGCAAGGAAATCATCAAAACGCTGAAATATAAGTACAAATCCTGCCTTTATCAGGACGCTTCGTTCCGCGAATACGGTTTCGGAGCTACCCTCGTAACGATAAAATAGTCTTAAAAAAGAAATTTTTTGCAAACTGAGGGTGTCACTCGGGAGGTCGTAAAGTTAATATAAAGCCTTTGAAACAAAAAAGTAACCTAAAAACTTGCACTCCCCATGTGAATGTTACTATCTTTGCATCGGTAAAAAGAAAGAGAGGTCTCAATGAGGGAGACCATAGGTATTATAAACTTTAAATAGGTAAAAAGATGGTAACATTCATGATTTCTGTAGGCTATGTAGCCTGCGTTGCATTACTTATTAAAGGAGTAATGAAACTTGTAAAAAGAGAAGTTCGCTTCTAAGGTTTAACCAAGAGAAGCCCATTCTCTTCATTTTTGAAAACAATGAGCTCCGGCCGTGAGGCCCTGCTCGGTACATATTAGGCTGCTATGCCATGCGTCTCGCAGGTGTAGCAGCCTTTTTTGTGTGTCCGCGGGCGCCGCGGAGGTGGGGCGGTTCCCGCAGCCGGCGGCTTGTCGCGGGGGGCTGATACTGACGCAAAATCCCCGCCGGGAGAGGAGGCTGATGCTCCTGTTCCGGCGGGGATTTTTGTGGATTTGCCGTGGCGCGTGGGCCGGGGCTTTTTATTGGTCGAGCCGGCGGGCCACCCGCTTCACGATGGCCGGGCCCTGATAGACAAAGGCAGAATACAGCTGCACCAGCTGGGCTCCGGCCTGAAGCATCTGCTGCGCATCGTCGGGCGTCATGATGCCTCCGGCACCGATGAGCAGGCAGTTTTTCGGAACCAGCTGGCTCAGGTGGCGCATCATGGTCAGCGATTTGGCCAGTACGGGATGTCCGCTCACGCCGCCGGCACCGATGTGCTCCAGCTCGGCGGGGGCGGTGGTCAGGCTGCTGCGGTCCTGTGTGGGGCCGGTGGCAATGAATCCGTCGGCGCCGGCTTCCAGCAGCTGCTTCACGATTTGGGGCAACTGTTCCAGCGGCAGGTCGGCCGGCAGCTTCACCATGACGGGGCGCACTACCTCTTGCGCGTGGCAGGCCTGCAGGGCCGTCAGCAGCGTTTCGGGCGGCATGGAGCCCCAGTTGAGCGTGAAGTAGTCAGCCTTGTCGGCCAGTGTGTGCTGCAGGCGGATGATGTCGGCCACGGCCTGGTCCTGATGGTCGGGGTGGTTGGTGTTGATGTTCACGCCCAGCACGTAGCGCTGGCGGTGGCGGCCCAGGCGTTGCAGGCGGATGGCCGCCATTTCGATGCCGGGGTTATTGAAGCCCGTGCGGCTGACGAGGGCCTCGTCCTGCGGCAGACGGAAGATGCGCGGCTGCGGATTGCCGGCTACGGGGTCGGGCGTAATGGTGCCCACCTCAATTAGCGCAAAGCCAAAGTTTGACAGCTCGTCGAAGCACTCGGCCGCCTTGTCGAATCCGGCCGACAGGCCTACGCGGTTGCGGAACGTCAGGTCCTGCCACTTGAAGGACTTTTGGCCCTGATAGTCAAAGCAGGCGCGCACCAGCGGGCGCAGGGGCGGCATGCGGCGCAGTGAGGCCACTAGTTTGATGATTTCCAAATGAATCTTCTCCGCGTCACGCCGGAAAAGCAGAGGGCGTAGCAACGATTGGTACATAGCAGGTCGTTTTTTTGAGTTTTTTGTGATGTTTCGGGGTGAAACGGCCCTGCCCCCTGAGGGGAAAGGCCACACAAAGTTACGCATTTTTTCGGCGCGGTGATGGCAGGCGCCTCTTTTTCCTCGAAAAAAGAGGCCGGCCGCCGTCCTGTGCCCCGGTGAAGGGGTGCGGAGCGGCAGCCGGCGCTGACAGATGATAGGGTTATATATATGAAACAAAAAGTGCTCGTTTCCGTGCGGCGTCCCGTTGCGGACTATTGGATTTTTTCCAGATGGAATGGGTCGGTGGAGAAGGCCACGTTGTAGCCGTTCCATGACTGGCGTGTAATGGTGTGGTCGGTGGTGATGCCGATGGTGATGGAGCCGTCTTGCGGCACACTGAATTCCAGCGTCTCTTCGGGCAGGATGGCGTAGTTGTAGTCATCGTCGGCCGACGAGCCGTACAGCTGGCCCGACATACGGATGGAGTCCGGCAGCTGGCTGAGGCTGTCCTGGCTCAGCGCCTGGCGGTGCAGGGCTTCCAGCCGGTTTTCCGACGTGGTGTTGAGGTACTTGGACACCGGCAGCTCCTTCATGGCCAGCACCTGCCCGTGGTTGTTCATGGCGTAGAGCACGCAGCCCCGTGCGTCGGCAGCGGCCGGAATGGTCACCTTGTACCGGCCCGGTTGGAGGTTGCTGAAGCTGACGGCCTGATTGAGGCCCACGGTTTCGTCCCCGTCGCGGTGTTCGTAGAAGTCGGCCCAGTCAAGGGTGAACCACGTGTCCAGCAGTTCCTTCTTGTCCTTGCGGAATTCAATGCCGTGGGTCTTGAGTTTGTCGTTGATGATGGTGGCAGACACGACGCTGCCTACAATGGCTATCAGTATCAGGAAGGCCAGCGTAATGCGCTGCCACAGGCGCATGGGCGCCATGCGGCCCTTGAGGCTCAGGAAGAAGGCTATGCCGCAATAGAGGATGAGGCCCGAGCCTACGATGACGCAGCCGAAGAAGGTCCAGAACAGTGGTATGTAGAGGGCGGGAATGTAATAGTCGCCCCATGTGATGAGGCCGTCGGCGCCGAAGAGCTGGCCCGAGGTGGCCGCGCTGTGGCTGAAGAGGACGATGCCGGCCACGATGAGGCTGACAAACACGATGGCTATGGTAAGCAGGATGACGCCGCCGGTAATGAGGATGAAGATGTAGAGAATCTTCGAGAGGAAGCCCAGCAACTGGTTGATGCCGCTGTTCTTGCCCTGTCGAGGCGCCGAGGCGGTACCCTCCTTATTGCTGTTGACAATTTGCTCCCCCAGGCTTTCGGGCGTGACGTCCTTGCCGTCCATGCGCAGGAAGTCCTCGGGGGTCTGGGCCTGCTGAATCAGAATCCAGAGTATGGCGTACACAATGATGATGGTGGAGTAGCTGCAGAAGAAGAGCAGCACCATGAGCAGGCGTATCCAGAGCGGATTTTTCAGTCCGAAGTAGCGCGTCAGGCCCGACAGTACGCCGCCCAGCATCTTGTCGCGCGGGTCGCGGAACAGTTTGCGGCGGCTGATGGCCTTGGTGCCCGATCGGGCCGCATCGTAGAGGTCGTCCCGCAGTCGCCCAAAGGCCTGGCGGGCCTGGCCGTCCGTGCTGTCGGTTTCGTCGCCGTCCTTGCCCGGGTCGGCAAAGTCCTCCGGCCGCCCGATACGGCGGATGATGTCCTCCACGTGCTCAATGGTGATGGCCTCCGTACCGTTTTGGCGCAGGTCTTCAATCAGTTCGGCCACGCGGTGCTCAATGTCGTCGGCAATTTCGTCGCCGTCCTCGCGGCGCGAGAAGTATTGGCGCATGTTGTCCTCGTATTTCTTCAGCAGCTCATAGGCGTCCTTGTCCATGTGGTAGATGGTGCCGAAGAGGTTTACTTGTATGTTTTCTTTCATGGTCATGGTGGTGTGCTTTGTAGGGGTTGGGGTAAATCAGGTGATTTCAGGGGGTCGGAAGCTGTTGGCTCAGGCCTCCTTGCTGAAGTGGTCCGCGTGCGGCGGCGTACTGATGTGCATGAAGCTCTTCAGGTGAGCCACCGTCTGGCTGAGGTCGGACCATACCGTGTCGAGTTCCTTCAGGAAGGCTTCGCCCTCTTCGGTCAGTCCGTAGTATTTGCGGGGAGGGCCCTGTTGCGATTCGCGCCACTCGTAATGCAGCAGCCCGTCCTTTTTCAGGCGGTTGAGCAGGGGGTAGAGCGTGCCTTCCACCACAATCAGGTTGGCTTGCTTGAGCCGTTTGATAATGTCGTTGGCGTAGGAGGTTTCGCCTCGCAGCAGCAACATCACGCAGTACTCCAGCATGCCTTTTCGCATTTGAGATTTTGCATTGTCTACGTTCATTGTGCTTCGTTTTTTAGTGGTGTGTCTGTGTCATTCTTTCGGTCGGTTTCGGCCGGTGCCGGAAGTGGGCACGGGGCCGGTCGCTTCAGGATGACGATGCAAATATAGGTATTAGTTGATACTATGCAATGCATACTACCTTACATTTTCTTTTCTGTTAACTTTTATTACGCTTATACCAAGGAAAATAGTGAGTAGTTTTATTCTGTTAACACAAAATACCGTAGTTGGAAGTAGGAGCGGTCGTAGGACCAGATGGAGGAAAAGGTCCGGCTGGCGTTGTCGCAGCAGTGCGCAAGTGTCTGACTGCCGGCTGTAGCTACGGGGGTGGACCTAAAAAAATTTCCGAGCCGCCAAAAATTTTTTCCGAGCCGCCAAAAAAATTTTTCGAGCCGCGGTGTTTTTTTTAGGCGGCTTGGAGTTTTTACTCCGAGCGGGGTGCTTTTTCCTTTTCCCTTGTCTTCCGCTCATGCTTCCCCTGCGGGCGTATTCGTTGGAGCTTCCTTCGTTTTGTGGGGGCGGCGTTTTGCTGCCGGTGTCTTTATTCATGTTCTTTCGGTGTGGGAACTGGAATGCGGAGGGCACAGGGTGGGCTGTAGCGGGCGGTAATTGTTCCGTCAGTCCGTATGGCAGCGGGGCGTGGGGGTAAATATGGCAGTGGCACGCGCTATGTCAATATTTTGTATTAACTTTGCAGACACTATCCGAATTTTTTTATTGCACAAGCAAAAGATGGAAAGAACTGATATTCTGCTGATTGCCGTCAACGCCGCTGTGGCTGCCGGCAAACGCATCCTTGAAATATACCACCAGCCGCAGGAGGCGTGGGAGGTGGAGCAAAAGGCTGACCACTCGCCCCTGACCCTGGCCGACCGACAAGCCAACGATATTATTGTGCGCGCCCTGGCGCCGCTGGGCATCCCTGTGCTGAGCGAGGAAACCCGCCTGACCGACTACAGCGAACGCCGCCTTTGGCAGCAGCTCTGGATTGTAGACCCCCTGGACGGCACCAAGGAGTTCATTAAGCGCAACGGTGAGTTTACCGTCAACATTGCGCTGGTGGAGCAGGGCAGCCCCGTGTTTGGCGTGGTCTACGTACCGGCCCAGCAAAAGCTCTATGTGGGCCACTGCGGCGAGGGCGCCTGGCGTCTGGAGGCTGGGGCCGACCGCGTGTTTGCTTCGTGGGACGAATTGACGGCTGATGGCCGGAAGCTGCCGCTGACGCAGGACGAAAGCGGCGTGACCCGCGTGGTGGTGAGCCGCTCGCACCTTGACGACCATACCCGGCAGTTTATTGACCGCTTGCAGGCCGAGGGTCATCGGGTGGAGACCGTGGCCAGTGGCAGCTCGCTGAAAATCTGTCTGCTGGCCGAGGGTTCGGCCGACCTCTACCCCCGTTTTGCCCCCACCAGCGAGTGGGACACGGCCGCCGGCGACGGTGTGCTGCGGGCCGTGGGCGGCGCGCTGCATGAGGTGGACACCGACCAGCCCATACATTATAATAAAGAGAACATCCTGAATCCGTTCTTCATGGGCGGGGCCGCCCGGTAGTCGACACATCCGGAAAAAACATTATTCCTTTGACACTTATGCAGCCTGCTACGATATTTGTACTTTTGGTGCTGGCCCTGCTCATTTTCGGGCTGGTACGCGACCGTATGCGTCCGGGCATGATTCTCTTCAGCGGTGCCGTGACGTTTATGGCCGTGGGCATCCTCCGGCCGAGCGAAATGCTGGAGGGCTTTGCCAACAAAGGCATGATTACGGTGGCCATGCTCTTCCTGGTGAGCGAGGGCGTGCGGCGTTCCGGTCTGCTCGAGGATCTGCTGCGCCGCCTGTTGCCCGGCAGTAGCCGCAGGGTGGGGGTGCGCAGTTTACAGGCCCGTCTGTTGCCTTTTATTGCCGGCATCTCGGCCTTCCTGAACAACACTCCCGTGGTGGTGATTTTTGCGCCGATGATTAAGCGCTGGGCCGAATCGGTCAAGATGGCGCCCACCAAGCTGCTCATTCCGCTGTCGTATGCCACCATTCTGGGCGGCATGTGCACGCTGATCGGTACATCCACCAACCTGGTGGTGCACGGCATGGTCATTGACTCCGGCCACCGCGGCTTCACGATGTTTGAGCTGGGACAGATTGGGCTGCCCGTGGCCATTGTGGGCATACTCTACCTGATACTGGTGTCCAAGTTCCTGCTGCCCGACCAGCGGCCCGACTCGGCCGACAACCTCGACGACGACAGCGCCAACGGGGCCTACCATCGGGTGGAGGTGGTGCTGGGCGCTCGTTTCCCGGCCATCAACCGCCGACTGGCCAACTTTGACTTCAAAACCAAATACGGCGCCACCATCGTCGAAATCAAGCGGGGCGGTAACAGCATTACGCGCAACCTGCACAACGAGCGCTTTCATGAGGGCGACACGCTGGTGCTGCTGGCCGACAGCGCTTTCATGAAAAACTGGGGCGACTCATCCTTCTTCCTCATGGTCTCCAACGGCCACGACGCCGAGCCGGCCCTGGGACGCAAAAAGCGCTGGCTGGCCGTGGTGCTGATGCTGTTCATGATTTTCGGGGCACTGGTGGGCGAGCTGCCAGCCATGAAGGACGTGGTGCCGGGCATGAAGTTCGACATGTTCTTCTTTGTCAGCATCGTCACCGTCATCATGGCTCTGCTCAACATCTTTCCGGCCCGCAAGTACACCAAGTTCATTTCGTGGGACATCCTCATTACCATTGCCAGTGCCTTTGCCATCAGCCGCGCCATGCAGAAGTCGGGCGTGGCCGACGCCGTGGCCGAGTTTGCCATCGGCATGAGCCACAGCCATGGTCCTTATGTGCTGCTGGCCCTGCTGTTCGTGATTACCAACGTGTGTACCGAACTGATGACCAACAACGCCGCCGCCGCGCTGGCCTTTCCCATCGGACTGGCCATTTCGCAGCAGCTGGGCGTGAGTCCCGAGCCGTTTTTCGTGACCATTTGCGTGGCTGCCTCTTCCAGCTTCTGTACGCCCATCGGCTACCAGACCAACCTGATTGTGCAGGGTATCGGTAACTACAAGTTCCAGGATTTCATCAAGGTGGGCCTGCCGCTCAACCTTATCACCCTGGCACTGTCGGTATGGCTGATTCCGCAGTTCTGGCCGTTTTAACTGAAAAACCAAAACTCTCATAATGAAAGCAGAAAACATATATCCCATATTTGACAAGATGCTCTCGCGCGCCGACAAGGAGCAGCTCCTGGGGCAGCGCGGACTGATGGTGTGGCTGACGGGCCTGAGCGGCTCGGGCAAGAGCACCCTGGCCATCGCCCTGGAGCGCGAGCTGCAGCAGCGCGGACGCCTGTGCCGCCTGCTCGACGGCGACAACATCCGCACCGGCATCAACAATAACCTGGGCTTCTCGGCCGAGGACCGCCGCGAAAACATCCGCCGCATTGCCGAGGTGGGCAAGCTGTTTGTGGACACCGGTATCGTCACCGTGGCCTCCTTTATCAGTCCCACCCGCGACTTGCGCCGCATGGCCGCCGACATCATTGGGCCGGACGACTTCATGGAGGTTTACGTCAGCACCTCGCTGGAGGTGTGTGAGCAGCGCGATGTCAAGGGGCTGTATGCCCGTGCCAGCCGCGGCGAAATCCGTAACTTCACCGGCATTGACGCTCCGTTTGAGGCGCCCGAACATCCCGACCTCAGTCTCGACACCGGCCGGCTCCCGCTCAAGGAGTGTGTGGACCGCCTGCTGGAGCATGTGCTGGCGCGCACGGCATGGGAAAAATAATACCAACGACAGAAAAAACTTAATCCATAATAAGATATGGCAGAAAACTATAGCTTGAGCCACTTGAAAGAACTGGAAGCGGAGTCCATATACATTATCCGCGAGGTGGCTGCAGAATTTGAGAATCCCGTCATGCTGTACAGCATCGGCAAAGACTCTTCCGTGATGGCCCGTCTGGCCGAAAAGGCGTTTGCCCCCGGCCGTCCGCCTTTCCCGTTGATGCACATCGACTCGAAGTGGAAGTTCAAGGAAATGCTGCAGTTCCGCGACGAATACGCCGCCAAACATGGCTGGAAACTGATTGTGGAGAGCAACATGGAGGCCTTTAAAGCCGGCGTGGGACCATTTACGCACGGCAGCAAGGTGCACACCGACCTGATGAAGACCCAGGCCCTGCTGCACGGGTTGGAAAAATACAAGTTTGACGCCGCATTCGGCGGTGCACGCCGCGATGAGGAAAAGTCGCGCGCCAAGGAGCGCATCTTCTCCTTCCGCGACCAGTTCCAGCAGTGGGACCCCAAAAACCAGCGCCCGGAGCTGTGGGACATCTACAACGCCCGCATCCATAATGGCGAGAGCATCCGTGTGTTCCCGCTGAGCAACTGGACCGAGCTGGACATCTGGCAGTACATCCGCCTGGAAAACATTCCCATCGTGCCGCTGTACTTCGCCAAGATGCGTCCCGTGGTCAATATCGACGGCCAGCTCATTATGCCCGACGACGACCGCCTGCCCGAGAAATATCGCGACAAGATTGAGATGAAGATGATTCGCTTCCGCACGCTGGGATGCTGGCCGCTGACCGGTGCCGTAGAGAGCGAGGCCGACACCATCGAGAAGATTGTGGAGGAAATGATGACCACCACCAAGAGTGAGCGCACCACCCGCGTCATAGATTTTGACCAGGACGCCAGCATGGAGGAAAAGAAGCGCGAGGGCTACTTCTAAACAACTACTAACACACAAAGCAAGTAACAAATGGAAGACAAAATAAAGAACACCACGGCAGCTGCAGCCGACGGCCAGCAGAAATTGTCAATCAAGGAATTCCTTGACCAGGACGAGCGGAAAGACCTGTTGCGCTTTCTGACGGCCGGCTCCGTGGACGACGGAAAATCGACCCTGATTGGCCGACTGCTGTTTGACAGCAAAAAACTTTATGAAGACCAGCTGGCCGCCCTGGAGCGCGACAGCAAGCGCGTGGGCAACGCCGGCGACCACATTGACTACGCCCTTTTGTGCGACGGCCTGAAAGCCGAGCGCGAGCAGGGCATCACCATTGACGTGGCCTACCGCTATTTCTCGACCAACAAGCGCAAGTTCATCATCGCCGACACGCCGGGACACGAGCAGTACACCCGCAACATGATTACCGGCGGCTCTACCGCCAACCTGGCCATTATTCTGGTGGACGCCCGCACGGGTGTTATCACGCAGACCCGCCGCCACACCTTCCTGGTGTCGCTGCTGGGCATCAAGCACCTGGTGCTGGCCGTGAACAAGATGGACCTGGTGGATTTCAGCCAGGAAGTCTTTGACCGCATCGTGAGTGACTTCAAGGCCTTCATCGCCCCGTTCAACATTCCCGACGTGCAGTGCATTCCGCTTTCCGCGCTCGAGGGTGACAACGTGGTGGAGCCTTCCATCCGCACACCGTGGTACGACGGTCCCTGCCTGCTGCACTATCTGGAGAACGTGCACATTGGCAACGACCACAACCTGCAGAATTTCCGCTTCCCCGTGCAGTACGTGCTGCGTCCCAACCTCGACTTCCGCGGCTTCTGCGGCAAGGTGGCTTCGGGCATCGTGCGCAAGGGCGACGAAATCATGGCCCTGCCTTCGGGCAAGAAGTCGCGCATCAAGCGCATCAGCACCGCCGACGGCGATTTGGACTACGCCTTCCCGCCGCAGAGCGTCACCCTGCTGCTGGAGGACGAAATCGACATCTCGCGCGGCGAAATGATTGTGCACCCCAACGACGTGCCCTGCGTAGGCCGCCATTTCGAGGCCATGCTGGTGTGGATGGACGAGGAGGCCATGAATCCCGACAAGTCGTTCTACATCAAGCAGACCACGCACTCCAGCCGCTGCCGCATTGACCACATCAAGTACAAGGTGGACGTCAACACGCTGGAACACTCCGACGTCAAGGCCCTTTCGCTCAACGAAATCGGTCGCGTGGTAGTGACCACGGCGCAGGAGTTCTTCTTCGACGCCTACAACCAGAACAAGCCCACCGGTTCGTTCATCCTGATTGACCCCATCACCAACAACACCTCGGCCGTGGGCATGATTATCGGACCGGTGGAGGAGCGCGACCTGCACCTGCAGGAAAGCCTGCCGACGCTCGACCTGCCGGCTCTGGGCATCGGTCCGGAGCACTACGAAGCCATAGACAAGGCTGTAGCCGAGCTGCAGCGTCAGGGACTGGAAATCAAGGTGAAGAAAGCCTAAGCCATTGGTCTGCGGTCCGGCCGCTGAGCCGGAGCAGTC
>ENA-UONW01000114-UONW01000114.1-human-gut-metagenome-genome-assembly--contig:-CS52-NODE-114-length-121719-cov-27.819610_pt1 | contig 121719 bp, 96 predicted proteins | sample MGYA00242463_ERZ724010 | MGnify/ENA metagenome assembly ERZ724010
ATGCCGCCAGAGGTAAATTGCGATTTAGAAGCCGCGAAAGAATGTTTTGTTAGCTCCCTCTTATTCGTCATTAAGACGCTTTCGATCCACGTTGTCTTTAATAAGATATACTGACACAGGAATTCTCATTAACTTTAGATTCCGTACACAACGCAAAAGACTAATCCGTGAAAAAATAGGTAAGGAATCAGACTTCATATCACGCCTTTTATTAGAAATAATGCCGTATGTAACTTGATAATTGTTACTGTCAATACATTCTTTTAGATTCTCGCTCTCAACTAGACCTTTTAGTTTTTCTTTCGCTTCTGTGCTTTGCAATAAAAGCATAGCAGAGTTTACACCCTGATTGAACAAATGGCTTAATAAAGAAGAGCGAGTTGATATCTTATTATGCATCAGTTCTGCACAGTCGTCTTTTAATGCGATTATGTCACATGGCTCTACGGGCTTCTCTCCGTGGGGTGAAATAGATTTCGTATCTAAACAACAAGCCTCTAATTCTTCGGATGCAAGATTTGTTGCATCATTGTTATAATCACCCTCTAGTTTCTGATTACATTCACATAAGACTTCATGAGCATCTATAAAAACAGGGTCTAATTCCGTTTTAAGTTTGGCTATAAAGTCGGAGTTTATTTCGTACCACGCTCCTTCACAAAGATGATAGGTTCTGCCATTTAATTGACAATCGAATAAAAGAGATTTATAGATTGAATACGAATGTAATTGTTGGCCATTTTCATCGTAAACATTCAATGTGTGCTTATTAAATAGCTCTACATTATCTATTTCAACGCCTCGCTCTGTTAGGTAGTTACGATAATTTCCAATAAAAACGTCATCGTATTCTTCAGAAATACGAGAGGCACCACGATACCTTACCTTGAAATTAGTTGCGTAATCAATGATTTCAGGTATTGCTAGTGTAAGAGATGGTGAACAAGCTTGATACTCGTCAAAAAGTTTTGCTTCAAGAGCTGTAATTAAGTCCGGGTCTTTTACTGGCGTAATATTTTGTAAGTCTGGGAATGTCTCTTCATAATCCCTTCGGGTGTAAATTTCAAGAAGACGCGAACACAAGTCAAGAAGCTCATTAGGTTCGCATGCAGTAGCAAAACGAAGATTACTCGAACCAGTAGCATTCCGAATCAAATCAGTGTACTCTTCTTTTACAGCACCGGTCAACTTCTTTACGATTGACTCATCCTTATTGAAATCAAAATATGTTAAATTTGCTGCATTAGGAATTTGAATGCGCTGTCTCTTAGCTGTTTCAGGTATGAGTAAGTCTGTCGATTTGATTTTCTCAGGATCCAAGCTGTTTAATGTCGTTCTTATTCCGAAGTCATATTCATAAGATTTCTCCTTTAGATTATGATAACTTGAGCCAAAAGTTATGGCAAACCAGCGGTCATTAACGGGAAGAAATACAATAGCTCCAGCTGTCGATTGCTTCAGATCTTGATTGATGCCCCAATATTCTTTCCACCATGGCTGCTTAATTGGACTTTGTCCAAAGTACATTACTCCTCCTTCGGGAATATTTGTCTCATCTTCCATAAGACGAGTAAGATTGTTCTCATCTTTTAATGCGTTATCTGCATTGAATCCTCGCTTCAAAAGATAGACCGAAAAATTTCTGCTTTTTGCCATGATTGAAATATGAATAAGAAAAGATGAATATACTTTGAAAGAAGCAAATAGCGTGCCAAATATTATGTAGATGTCAATTTGTCAGTTTGATATATCATTCTTAAACGAATCTTTAAGCTTAGTATGAAGGAAACTGTAGTCTACCATTATTTCTTTCGAAATAGCAGAATAATATGTTCATTGTTGATGTATCTTTCAGATATCTACATTGCCGCAGAATAAAATCCTATATCGCTTGATGTAAAAGGTAAAAAGAACAAATAAACGCCCCGGCAAGAGGGTGAGTCTTGTCGGGGCGTTGGGTGGGATTACCTCTTAGTAGAGGCGGATGCAGGTGACGTCGGCTTCTTTGACGATGGCCGGGTTGTCAGGCTTGTCTTTGGAGAAGGCGAAAGCGAGGTGCTGGATGCGGTGCTTGGGGCAGAGCTGCATGAGGAAGTTGGTGAACTTTCTCAACTCTGCGGCGAGCCATTCTACATCGTTGGTCGAGGTGACTCCGCCAAGCAGCAGTACGTTGTCGGGGAGGTTGTAGAGGCCGTCCGAGTCTGTAAGGATGACGAGCGAGGGCGCGAATACCACGTCTTTCGAGAAGAAGCCTGCGCTGTTGGCGTAATCCTGATAGCAGAGTTTGTCTGTCGGAGTGCCGTAGTTTTCTGCGAGATAGTTCTCGATGTCGGCGAAGGCTGCGCTGATGTGAGGATCGCTTACGACCGAAAGGTCGGTAGGCGGCTCTGCTTCAAGCGGAGTATTGGCTGCGGTGGTAGTCTTGCTGCCAAAGATGGATTTCACACGGGAGAGGAGTTGGTTGAGGTTGTTGCTTTTTCTCATTTTCCTGAATTTTTGTTGGTGTTTTGTGAATTGAGTTCGTTGATTTTTTCTTCGAGGCGTTGCTTCTGGTCGAGGGCGCGGGCGGTTTCCTGCACTCGGTCTTCGTAGGCTTTCACCTCGGATTCGATTTGCTTGACGCGCTCCGGGTCGCGGAACCAGCTTTGGATGCTATCCAGACCCTCGGAGTTGACGCCGCCGTGCATCAGTATGTAGTGATACTTGATGTCGGAGATGCGGGCCTGTTCGATACGCGACTCCTGCCAGATGAAAGTAGCTCCGAAGAGGATAAAGGTGAACACCGAGAAGAACATGGCGAGATACACCTGCCAAGATTCACGAGCGATATGGATGGTCTTTTCAATCTTCTGCACCGGAGGGTTGGCGGTGAAATTGTCAATCTTTTCCGCGATTTCGGTCTTGAGATTGCTAACCGATGTGGTCAGATTTTCGCCAATGTCGCTGACGGTTTTATTATGATTCTCGATTGACGATTGCATTGTATCGACCTTCTCAATGACGGCTGAAGTGATGGATGTCCCCATGTTGTCCAAGTCGTCGGTGGTAGCACAGTTGAGCTGTGTCTCTTTGATTTCGGCACACGTGCCGCTGATAGTGCTGAGGTCGTCAGCGATGTTTTGGAGAAAATTCTCCGGGGAATTGTCAAAATTTTGTTTCATTTTTTCTCTGTTGAGTGTTACAAACTTCTGCCTCTTTTTCTCTTTTTACGGCGATTCATCTCACGGACGAACGCCTCCTCATCCTGGTCGTAGGCAGGTCCGACTTGGAAGAGTCCGCCGACCGCATTGCCGAGATTTTCGGCAATATCGGCTCCGGCTTCTATGATTTTTGCTGCGGCGCTCGGCGTCTGTTTCGGTTGCTGTTGCATCGGTCTTGGTGCTGGAGCCGAGGGTTGAGCCTGGCGGTTTTTGTTCCGGTCGAGAGCCTTGCAGATGGTCTGGTATGAACATCTGCCGTCTCTGTCAACCTGAGATGCCTTGAACTTCTGACCATCTTTGATGTAAGAAAGACCTTCGACTTCGGTCGTCCCTCTTCGGAATTTCTTCCTGACGGAGATGTCTTTCTGAGCCAATTCGCGCTGAAAAGTAGTCCAGTCTTTTGCTGTTCGTTTGGCAGCTTGAACCGCGAGATATATCTCCTGACGGGTCTTTGAACGACCTTTCAGACGGTCTACTTTCACCTTGTCCTTGTTCTCGCCAAAGGTCAGACCGTACTTGTTTTTAAGCTCCTTGCAGATGGCGTTGCTGCGGTAATACTCGAAACTGTCGCTCACGCATCGGCCGTCATTGTCGACGCGGTTATACACGATGTGGCAGTGAGGATGCTCCTTGTCAAGATGCCGGACGATAATGAATTGGGTATTCTTGATGCCCATTTTCTCCATGTATTCCAGCGCGAGTTTCACCATAGTTTCATCCGAAAGCCGTGCCGAATCCTCCGGCGAATAGGATAGAGAAATGTGTCCGCACCAATGCTGGACGCGACTGTTGAGATGCCGCTGGCACTCGAAACCATCGACAATATCTTTCGGAGTATCGGTCAACAGTCCCTCGGAATAGAGCAAGCGAGCCTCTTTGTTTTCCTCTTTCAGCGCGAGAACATACTCCACGCAGCCGGAGAAACAGCTCCCTTTAGTGATGCCTCCAATCATGCGACAGCTTGGAATAAAGTGATTTTATCTCCTTGCTCAGCGAGTCGAGCGACCATTGCACGAGCTTGAATCCCGCTTCGTTGGCTTTCTTCGCAAGCTGATTGAGATTGTTCGCCATGCTTCCGATCTGGCGCAATAGTGCCATGTCTTCGGGCTGGACAACCTGTATTACCTCTGATTTTGTCAGGGCGCATCGCCAGTAGTCGGACAGTTTTCTGCCGGATTTGCGGCATTTTTCAAGCGCGATCTGATACTGTTCATTCTTGAGTCTGACGCTGACAACAACGGTCTTGTCTGACTCCTTTACTGCTCCCGGAGGAGCCTTCTTTCTTTTTGAAAATGTCATTTTCGGAATTTTGAGATTTTACATTGTGACCATCGGGAACGGACTCCAGCCGCCCGGTAACGGAGGATGCAAGGTCGGGAATGTTTACATTGCCACTACCTTGCTATCCTCCAAACCTTATCAGGTTTTTCCGGATACCGGCGTTGCCGATGGCTTCGCCATTTCACTGCCTCGGGGCAGTGGTCAGAACGATTTACTAATCAGAGTGAACCAGCTTTCATAGTTGGCGGCGTTGCTGTCGAGATGCTCGTTTATGATATGCTCGATGAAGTTGCTGACGCTGTAGCCGGGACCGCCAAAGAATCGGGCGATGCGTTCCACGCGGTCAAACGTATCGTTGCTGATTGCCACCTGATGCTTGTTGTCCTTACCGAGCTTAATCAGCGTGAAGTATGCCTTTCGGTAATCTTCAAGGTCGCTCTTGCGCTGCTTGGCGGTAGGACGGGGTGACTTGGGTTGAGCGTTTTCGCTCTGTCCTGCGATTGGCTGGACATCGGTGTTGACGGGATTTTCCACAGTTTCGGAAAGATTTGAGTTGTTGAAAATATCAGTCACTTCAGATGACTGAGGATTGCTTTTGTTTACGGTTGGCATTTTTGTTGGTGTTTATGGGCTTGCGCCCGGTTTAACATTCGGGATTGGCGGAGTGGGCAGAGTGCCGGAGTTTTTGGCATATCACGTATCGGCGGCCACATACGTCTGCCGATGGTGTCGTTGTCGGCAAACATCAGTTTACTCTTTCTTGCTTTCATTGTCGGGAGGAGTAACATTGTTAGCGGAGTAACATGATTGCTTACGATAGAGGCCTTGACGCACACGGCGAAAGAGAGTGTTGAGATTGCGGGTGAGAAACATCTTGAATGTATGGTCTTTCATCCCGAACCTCGCTGCCACGCGGATGCCGTCGGCTGTCGAAAACTCTTCGGCAAGATGGTCATACACCGTGCGGTGGAGTTCGTTCAGTTTTTCTTCGCTGATGCAGGTGAGCACGCCGAGGGCGTTGTGTCGGAAATACTCAGCCAACTCGATTGCACCATCGACATCGTTGTCTCCGATTTCTTCGGGAGGCGATTGTTCTTCGTCGCACCCCCATCGCGCCATTCGCAACAGCAGGCTGAAACGGATTACATAGATTTCGAGTTTGCAGAAGAAACTGACAACCGTGTCGTTCATCTCATTGTCGCACATCTCGGCATTCCGGTGTTGCCATTCATAGAGTATCCGCTTCGCCTCCTGAGTGAACCGCACAATTATAGGCATCGGTTCCCCTTCATCATCGAGTCGGCACTCCACCGAGAGAATAGCAGTGAGTATGGTTTCCCATGCGTTGTCGAGGTCTTCGCTTACCTCATCCTCCTGCCATCTTGGTTTGCCGGATGATTCCGTCATGGCGAATAGGATGCGGTCGATAAATCCGTTGGCTGTTCTCTCGCCGTTGGCAAGTTCGGTAAGCAGACGTTTCTGTATTGTCCCGACCACCGAAATAAAAGGTCGCTTGATGAAGATGGAGTTCTGTGAGTTCTTGCGGTCAGACATTGTCGTGCTGCCGTTGAAAGCTGACAGCCAGAATTGTTCCTCAGAGCCGTTGTTGTAGCGGGTGAAGTTTTTGAACCATGCTGACAGCTCGTCAACCCATAAGCACAGACCTCTCGGATTGTGGGAGTGAATGGCACTCAGTCCCTCCTGCGTAACATCCGACACGAGATAGCGACGACGTTTCGGCTCTTTCGGGAATTGTTCGAATCCGGCGTGAAAACGTTCCTTGCGGCTCATGGCTATCGCCTGCTGATACTCGGCATACTTTTTCTGATAGTCCAGATTGTTTTTCCAATCGGCATTGACGAGCGGACGCATTGCGAATGCCAGCGGATGTGACTTACAGGCTCCGGGGCGACCTACAATCGCTATATAAAGGATTGCCGATTCGTGCCAGTTGCGTTTCACTTCCACGCGATGAGAATTGCCAACTGCAACCGATATAGCTGCCATCATTGATGCTGCGGTGTAGTCGACCGGAAAACCGTTGCTGTCATGCAACTCACGGATGATGCGCTGTAATCTTTCGGGTAGCACATGCACCGGAAATGCGTTGGTCGAGGATTGTGTGTAATCTCTTTCCATAGACTTAGAAATTATATCCCCCACGGGGACGGCGTTTCATTCCGGCGGTTATGGCAGCCGCAGTTTCGGCGAGGGAAGGAGCGACGGAATGTTTGCGTCCGCTCTCAATCCATGCGTATAGTTCATCCTCATAGAAGTAGAGGAGTTTGCCGCGCTTGTAGCTCGGAATGGGGTCATTCGGAGCTTTGATGCCGCGGTAGAGGCTCGAAAGTGACTTGCCTATTATCTGGCAAGCCTCTTTCGCATACACGAGTCTGCGTGAGGGTTTGACATTCTTGATAGGGTTGGCGATGCCGACCTTTTCAAGTATGTCGAGCACTCGGTCGAGTTTCTCGGAGAGACCGCTTACCACATGTGGCAGCTGGTCGAAAGTGATTGTGGGTGCTTCCATTTTTACTTTGAGTTTTAGAAGTTATTCTGAAATTGTAACGCAAAGTAAAGTAGTGAGTTAGCGGTTATCAAATTAACCATGTCGCTCCCATGAAATAACCACTTGGCAAGTGTTAACCCTCTGAAAAACAAGACTGAAAAGATGAAATAATTTGTATGGTGAAAATTTGAAGGATGGAGTGATTTTGCGGTGATTTAGGCTTTTCCATTCCTAAATTGAATATGATGAACTATGCCCCGGTTCCTCAACCAGGACAAATCTTCAACAGAATAAAGTTTTTGCAGAAAGAAACGTCCATAACTTGCGGATGTAAGCCGTCAAGTTATGGACGTTAAAAAGAGTTTCCTGATTTAATCGGATTGTCTTATAGAATCGGTCTATTGTCTGAAGAGTTCCGAATGAGAACCGAGACGGACAAGGTCTATTTGGTCGGTGTCTGGGTCAAACCATATCAGCAGAAAGTCGCCTTCAATATGGCATTCCATATATCCGGCATAGTTCCCGGTAAGCATGTGAGGATAATATTCAGATGGAATCTGAGTTTCCGACTGAAGCATATTGAGAACAGTCATAAGCTTTTTCAGCTTATTGGGATTGTTACGGAATCGTTTGTAATCCTTTTTGTATTGTGTAGTGGGGTGTAGCTTCTTCATAATCCCATGGAGCGTTCCATCGCTTCTACTGAGGACAAATCAAGAGGGGTGGAGTTACGTAATGCACCACTTTGGGCTTCTTTCATAGCCGCGAGTGTGGTTTCATTAGGCTCATTGTATGCAGCATCGAGTAGCAGAGTTTCAACGTAGTTGTTGAGGCTTCTGTTCTGACGCTTGGCAAGTTGGCGCAGCCGTTCAATAAGTTCTACCGGCAGTCGGAAACTCTGATTCTTTTTGGGAAGTGCTATATCCATATCGTAATATTTTATGCTGCAAAGTTAATGTATTTGTATTACAATAACAAGCATTCGCGGAAAATAGTTACAGGATAATGGATTATATCGGTACACCTAATATCATCGAAAAAGCGGATAACTCCGGCGATTGCGCCATTGTTATCCGCTTAAATATCGGTATAGAGCTATCTCAGGCTCTATTGAGTATGTCTAAGTTGATGTTGCCATACCGCTGGAAGTGCTTGAACAGCTTGTCCATCTGGTCGCGGGTATGGATGGGGATTCTTTCTTTTGTTGATTTGCTCTCTCGGAGTTTCTGTTCGATGGTACGGATCTGGGTACTTTCAAACGGTTTTTCAAATACCTTCTTGACGAAACGGGCGATGACTCCTCCCTGGAGTCTGAGGAACTTGCCGACATTGTAGCCCAGATGTTTCAAATCCTCTTTAGTCAGATGGTTGCTTCGAAGATTTACCGGCGTGAAAGGCGGCATCTCGTGGACGGTCCATATCTTTGCGTTGTGATGAAGTTTCTGCAACTCATCGGCATCGAGATACGGCTGCATCATGTGGGTGATGTAAGCACAAAGAAATTCAATCTGAGCCATACTGAATTTCATATCCTCCTCTTTGAGTTCTTCGTGAGCCGCATTGCATAGCTCATGCTGTGAGAGAAGCTTCTTCTGAATCTCGCTCTGCTCATGGTCAGACTTCAATGCCTGAATAGCCGCTTCCAGTTGGTCGGAATAATACACATCGCCGTCAGCGGAGATATACGCCTCCTCTTCCCATTCCTCGATGCGGATATTGCCGTTGTCTTCCTTGATTCTGTTTTCTTTCGCTGTCTTTGTGAAACAGCCAATCTTATCGTTGGACTCCGGATAGGCGCGGACACGATAAATGCCGAGTTCCAGTTCCTTCTTTATATGCTTGGGCTGGAGGCTAAACCATTCATTATAGAGTTGGTCGGATTCAAGAACCTCGTCAAGCCCGTGGCCGCCGATATAATCCTCAAAATAAGGATAATCGCCCCGAAGTTCTATTCGCTCCTGCAAACTACTGTATTCTTTGATGTTATGTTCAAGCTCCACGAAAACAACGTCATCTTCGTCAATGGGACCTTCATACACTTTTTGGCCATTAATCATAACATATCTACCATCGTCATCGCTATTGGCCTCTTCGACGAGTTCACCTCCGCTATAATCTTCCGGGCAATCATCGTCAGGATAATATAAGTCCTCCTGAATCACTTGCTCGGCTGATGCGGTGGAATCGTCCATAGTGTCCTGAGGCTCATCTGGCAATTCAACGGCTACCTCTTCTCCGGCAGTGGTATTCGTAATGGCCACTCGCTTGTTCCTCTGAAAAACAGAAAACAATCTGTCAAACAAGCTCTCGATTACCGACTGGAAACCGAAATATAGTCCGATTGTGAGGACAAGGAAAACGGCAAAGAGAACATTGCCGGTAAATTCGTCAGTGCCGAAACGGGCTATGGCGGCATGACGACCAAGTAATGCCATGATGCCGCATCCGGCAATCACGGCACTCCATATAAAAATTTTGTCCCGGGTAGGGGGAGCAAAGCTCCTCAATCGCTGGGGCGTTTCTTTCATAAATAAATAGTGGGTTAAATATTCACGTCTTTATAGACAATTTAACCCACAGAATTGTTCGCTGAATGTTTTCTATTTCCTATTGATCTTCCTCATTCTACTCCATGACGGAAGTCCGCGTACAAGATGAATGATTGCGGCGATGCCCATTGCCATGCCAAACCAGTAATGCCACAATCCGAGATGAGGAATTTTGACGGGCGTAAGCAGCTTGACCGTACCTGTAAGCAGCGTGGCTATGAACAGGATAATCAGGAGCCAGGTGTCGGTGTAGAACCATCTGAATTTCTTCTTCAGGGCGTTCAGCATTTTTTGGAACTGTGCCCAATGGATAAACAGAAGTACCGTCATGGCATATCCGAATATCCAGTGAACAGCTTTTAATACGCCACGAGGCTGGATAATTATTCCGTGGCTTTTTAGATGCAGCATAATGCCGATGATCAGTGTGGCTGCAAAGGTAATGACCAATGCGATGCCGATGTTTGCTTTTGATTTCATATTCAAGGATATAACAAATTTATGACTTGTAATTAGCCATTTAAACCACTTAATTGTTTGCTCTGGTAAGGCCGCAATTAATCGTGTTGAATGCGGAGATATTCAGCTATATCAATTTTTGCCTGGGCTATATCAGGATTTGAGAGTATAGGAATCAATTTATCAACCTCTTCAATGGGACGGTCCCACCATTGTAGGCGCTCCAGCAAGTCTATCATTTCATCGTCAAATCTGCGGCGTTTTACTTTTGCCGGATTGCCGACGGCTATCGAAAACGGAGGAATGTCGGAGGCAACCGTGGCGTTTGTTCCGATTATGGCTCCGTCGCCTATATGTACGCCCGGCATGATTGTCACATTCTGCCCGATCCACACATCGTTGCCGATGACAGTGTCACCTTTGAGAGGCAATTCATCCATTACAGGAGCAATCGCACCACCCCAATCTCCTCCCATTATGTAGAAAGGATAGGTGGTGGCGCAGTCCGTCCGATGGTTGGCACCGTTCATAACGAATGTAACCCCCTTGGCGATAGCGCAGAAGTTCCCGATTATCAGCCTGTCACCGATGAATTCATAGAAGTGTGTGACGTGCTCCTCAAACCTATCGGCTCCGTCTATATCATCGTAATAAGTATAGTCGCCAATGATTATTCTCGGATTCTTCACCACATTCTTTATGTAGCAAAGACTTGGAATCGCAGGATTTGGAAATGCTTTGTCTTTGTCAGGATATATTTTCATGATTATAGAAATCTTTGCGAAGAAGGATGTATTATATAGAGAGCTTCAAATTCGGCATAATGGCATCTATCATGGGCTGGGGAACTTCACATTCTCTTGCCAAGAGAGGCCAGTGTGAAGACACTTCGGCAATACGGTCGATTATTTCAGTAGCTTCCTTTATATTGTTGCGTTTCGCAAATTCCAAAAGGTCTTGTCGGGTAATGTTGTCAAACTTCCCGTTGATTGACATTTGGTGCTGTGCTGTCCATCCACCCTTCGGATTATAGGCAAATCCCATGTCGTATGCCGGCGAAAGAGTCCATTTACCTTGTCTGTCCATAAGGAAGGATATGTTTTTTGTGTGGTCATCCTGATTGCGGATTACAACGTTGAATACCATGCGACGATACATTTCCTGCGCCTGTGAGTATGGCAGTCTCAATGCCCTCATCACGTTGAACGCCTGCTCGTAAGAGTATGAACGGGGATTGCGGTAATCATAGTGCGCTATGCCGCAAAGAGTCTGCATGTGAATTTTCTCGCCATTCTGACGGTCAAAACGCTTGGTGAGAAAGTGGGCGCGTCCATTCTCTTCTATCAGACTGCAATCCGACATTTCTATGCCACATTCCTTTACAAGCCGATAGAAAGAGTATTCCAGTCGGCCGAAATTCTGTGTTTCCCTGAATCCTGCTTCAGCGGTTACACCGTCGAGTTTTATCAGGTAATAGTCAAAGCCTTCCGGAGCTTCAATCTGTCCTGAACGAACTTCACCGGTTAGTGGATTATAGGCTATGATGGCTTTGGCCCTCTGTCCTCCGGCAGAGGTGCCAAGTCTCACAATTTCGGCTATCGCCGCCTTCTTGTCCTCTTCAAGATTAGCTCCGAATTCTTCCTTTTCCGACAGTGCTTCGCTTGCCACTTCAACAAGGGAATCAAGTTCTATTCTGACATCGGAACCATAGGGCGCATCCATGGCCGGTTCAAACTCCAACGCTCCCATACAGCGTTTTCCAAGAAAACATAGCGTCTCAACAGCGTTCCCGCTGCTCCGCCCGGTCAGCGCAAGCCAGCGGTCGAACAATGCTCGTCCGTAAGTATCGGGCAATGAATCTGCAAGCATACCGGGAAGTCCCTTGAACGTCTCACGACCTATGTCGGAGAATGAATATATCCTTCCCTGACGCACAGGCATCAGGATCGGCGATGGTTCAAGACCTTTGCCGATGAAACTTTCGGCATACTCGAAATGTGCGAGCTGGCGGTTGTTGTCCCATCGGAATGTCCCGACGGGTTGACCATACAGGTTAACTCTTGCTATATCTACCATTCTGATTCCTCGGTATTAGATTGTGTGTGGGTCTTGTTGTTACCGCTTGCGCGTTTGCGCTGCTTCTTCCTGCTTGCTTCGACAAACTCGAAATATTCGTTGGGACTCATCTCATCTTCCTTGATGAGTGGCGAGAATACATCCAGTTCGCCAAGTATGCGAAGCACGCGCATCAGGGAATCGAAATAGCTTATATCGCCTTTCTCGATTCTCTTTAATGTCGTCAAAGAGATTTGCGCCTGTTCCGCGAGCGACACCTGAGTGAAGTTCTGTCGGAGTCGCAGATGCCTTATTTTTTGTCCCAGCCGACGGCGGATTTCACTGTCAGGTAACATATATATATTCTCTTCCATAGTCGTACTTGCGTCTATTAGGTCGCAAATATAACAATAATAGTTCAAACTGCGACTATTTTCGTGAGTTTTTTTGAGCCAGACTGAAGAGTATTGTCAATTTACAGGATGGTCAAGGATACTCTTCTTCCAAGACCCTCAAAGATTCGGAAGAGGGTGTTGAGCTGTACATCGGCTTTACCGTTTTCCAGACGGGAGATATAGGTTTTCTTCGTACCGATACGCTCGGCGAGCTGCTCTTGGGTAAGCCCAGCTCTGAGTCTCTCTTCCTTCAAGGTCGCGGCGAGACAGAATGCTTGAGTCTCCTTATCAAACTCATCACGTTCCGGTGTGCCGACTTTTCCGTACTGCACATCAAGCAGTTCATCCAAAGTCGTGCAATTCATAATTCGTTCGTTTTTATTTGTTTCCATGATTCTTGTCGTTAAAATATTCTTTCATCAGTTTGGTATCCTTCTCAATCTCGGTGGAAGGAGTTTTCTGAGTCTTTTTCTGGAATCCATTGAAAAGGATTACCAGCTCTCCTTCATCGAAGCAACAGAATACTCTGAAAATGTTGCTTCCCGACTCTATCCTGATTTCAAAAAGACCTTGTACCGTTTTTATAGTCTTGAAGATTGACACAGGAAGTCTGTCGATGGTTGATATCCACACCAATATCTGTGTGATCTTCTTTTGCACAGATGCCGGCTGGGAGTTGAAGAAGTCCAAAAAATAGTGCTTGTAGAATTTTACGGTCCTATTTGCCATATCTTTATCATCTAACTGCAAAGTTAACTAAAAAGTTTACTTTGGCAAAATAATTTGTGGGTTATTTAAGTGAGATTGAGTTGGCGGCATCGCGCTTTTTCTGATTAACGACTTCTGCGTAGATCTGAGTCGTTGCCACGTTTTTATGCGTAAGCATTTTGCTGACAGTGTAAATGTCTGTGCCATTGGTTATCAGTAGCGTAGCGTAGGTATGCCGGAGTCCGTGAAAAGTGATTTTCTTCTTGATACCAGCGTCTTTGAGCCATTTCTTGAATGGCTCGCGGGTATGGGCGCGACTCAGTCCCTTGAATACCATGCCGCGGCCAGGTTCTCCGCAATACGACAGAGCTTCATCACTCAACGGTAATGTCGCCTGTGTCTTTGTCTTCTGGGTGCGGATACGCATACAGTAGCCACCGTCGGGTGACACTTCGATATTCTCCCAACGGAGTTGCAGAATATCGCTGATGCGGAGACCGGTCATGCAGGCGAACAGCGATGCTCGTTTCAGCACATCCACTTTGCAGGGAGTGGCGGCAAGGCGTTTCACCTCCTCGATTTCGAGATAGTGGATTTTCGGTTCCTCCCAGTCAATGCGTTCAAGATAGTCGTTGACATTCTCGCGTAGCCAGCCCTCCTTATACGCCAGTTTCAGCAATGCGCGGAAGGTCGACCAATATCCGGCGGCAGAATTGCGTGATATGATATTGCCGGATTGCTTGACACGGATTTTGAGAATGTAGGTGCGGAAGTCGTTGCACAGGCCGATGGTCACGTCTTTCATCAGGCATCTGCCATTACAGAAGTCTTTGAAGTGCTTATACACGATTTCCCATTTCTGATATTTCTCTTTTGTCTTGCTCTCGAAATATTGCAGAAAGTCGGCCTGTTTCTTGGTGCGGTCGAGGAAGCCGAACTCTTCGTTGATGATTGCAAGTTCACGGGTTGCACGGATTCCTCGTGCTTTGAGCAGGATCTCTTCGTTGTAGTCAAGCTCGAATTTGTCTTTCGGATTGCTGAAGAGATAGAGACCTAGGAACTCACGCCGCGACATCTTTTTGATGTGCGGATTCCAGATGGGTGGGTAGTAGTCGAGATAGAGCGACAGTTTGCCGCTGCGCAGTTTTTCCTGACGGAGGGTAACTTTGGTGATGGTTGCAGATTCCATATTATACTGTTTTTAGAATTATAATGTGCAAAGGTAGAAGGTGGTTACGCAGTGAGAAAAATCACCGGATTATAACCGAATCTCGGGGTTGAACAACGCCTCTAACTCCTTGGCGTTCAGTTTTACATACTTGCCGCAACGAAGCTTGGTTATCTTGTATGTCTTGACATAGTGATAGAGCTGATCGCGCGTCAGAGAGTATTTTTCCATAGCATCGACCACCGAAATAAACTCTACATCCTCGGCGGACTTGGCCCCTTTCGCCACATCGAAATGATATTTGGAGTAATATACCTTAGGCCCCTCCTTGCGCTTTGGTATGCCGATTTTGGAGACAAGAGAATATATCGCTGAGAGGGTCATCCCATACTTTTCTTGAATATCCTCAACCGAATACCATTCGGTAATTTCCGGATTCTCCTTTCTCGCCGAGAAAAGCCGGTCGATATGGCTCTTGCTGAAGTAAGCTTTGCCACGGAGGATAGTCTTAGGCACATTATTCTCGGCGACGACCTTGTAAATCCATGAATCCTTGACGCCGAATTTCTCACGAATCTCGGCGCGAGTGTAAAAGTCGGAGAGCGATTTCCCCTTCTTCTCAGTGGCTCCCTTTGGCTCATTTTCTTTCGGCGAGAGAAAATCAAACATCGCCTGAATATCGGCTTTGCTGATGAGGGTCTTTCTTCCGATTCTCGTCACCTTGATTTTACCTCGGTTTATGCTGTCATAGATATATGTACGGCAAACACCGAGATAGTGAGCCGTTTCGGTCGGTGTCAAGAAATCCTTATCTCGACTTTTTCGGTCCGGATTGCATTGGCTGGTTTCCTGATTGGAGAGAGCCATCTTCTTCTGTCTCATTCGCTCCTTATAGGAGTGTTCGGAACATCTTTTTGAGCAGAACCGGGTTACCGTTGTCTGAGCCATAAAACGGTTGCCGCACCACTCACAGATTCTTTCAATTTTAATGTTGCTACTCATTTCGTTGGTGTTAATTTCGCCTTAGCTTGTTCGTGCGCGTCCGTTGACGTCCGTCTACGTCCGCAAACCTCCACCACCTTGCTGACGCTTGGGGTGAAATGAGTCGCTGTCGTACAAAATCCGTACAAAATGGTGCATAAAAACGCCTAACACTGACAGTTATCAGCATTAGGCGTTCTTGTAAGAGTTAAGTTTTATCGTTCAGTAACAGTCAATTGCTATCAATATAAATCATTGATAGCCAACCAATTACTTGCCGACGCAGAAGCGGGAGAAGATGGAGGCGAGGATGTCGGGGGTGGTGAGGGTGCCGGTGATGGAGGAGAGGTGGTGGAGGGTGGCGCGGAGGTCCTGGGCGATGAGGTCGCCGGGGAGGTTGGTGCGTAGGCCGTCAAGGATGGCGGCGGTGGAGGCGGCGGCTTCCCGGAGTGCTTGGGCGTGTCGGAGGTTGGTGACGAGGATGGTGTCTTCGTCGGTGGTGCCGCGCAGCCGGTCGGCGATGGTCGTCAGGGTGGAAAGCAGTTGCTGATGTCCTTGACCGGTCCTGGTGGAAAATGGAATGACTGTGACGTTGTCTGAAACGACGGTATTCGCTGACAAGGAAGCTTCGCCGGTCAAATCTGATTTGTTCAGCAAAAGTATGGTGGGGATATCCGGCGTGGCGGTGCGGATGTCAGCGATGGGGGAGAGGTGAGGTTGTGACGAGTCCACGACCGAAATAACTATGGCTGCCCGGTTGAGGGCCTGCCGCGAACGCTCGATGCCAAGGGCCTCGATGGGGTCGGTGGTCTCGCGCAGTCCGGCGGTATCGATGAAACGGAAAAGGTAGTCGCCAATCTCAAGAGTGTCCTCGATTGTGTCGCGGGTGGTGCCGTGTATGTCTGAGACAATGGCACGGTCTTCCCCCAATAACAGGTTGAGTAATGATGATTTGCCAGCGTTGGTAGGCCCGACAATCGCAACCGGGATTCCATCCTTTATCGCCGAACCCGCTGAAAATGATTTCTCCAACCGGCTGACCTCCGAATGTACTTCGGTGGCGATTTCCCGCAACCGTTCGCGGGACGCGAATTCCACATCCTCCTCGGAAAAATCCAGTTCGAGTTCGAGCAGCGACGCCAGATCAAGCAGCTTTCCGCGCAGCTCCTCAAGCCTGCGCGAGAAACACCCCTTCATCTGAGATGCCGCAAGTCTGTGGGCGGCTCTCGAATTTGACGCGATGACATCCGCCACCGCCTCGGCCTGCGCCAGGTCCATCTTCCCGTTGGCGAACGACCGGCGCGTGAATTCCCCCGCCTCGGCGAGCCTTGCGCCGTTGGCTGTCAAAATCTCAAGCAACCGCCGTTGCACATACCTGGAGCCATGGACAGACAGCTCCACCACATCATCCCCCGTGAATGAGGATGGTGCGCGGAATACCGTCGCCACCCCCTCGTCGAGCATCTCATTGCCCCGCATCGGATCAATGATGCGCCCGAACCTCGCAGTGTGTCCCGGGGTGTCGGCCAGCCTTTTCCCCTGCCAGATTCTGTCGGTAATCGCGATGGCCTGCGGGCCGCTGACGCGTATGACTGCTATTCCCCCTATGCCGGGAGGAGTTGAAATCGCACAGATTGTATCCTCAAGGTTGATGGTGTCGCTTTTCATGGCCGCAAAGTTACTGATTTCCCGGAAAACTTGCGTAACTTTGCGGTTGAAAAGCTCTGAAAACAACCTTACACTTGTCAGTCCCGTAAACATGTCACATTCCGCCAATACAGCTCAGGATGCCCGTAAATTGCGTGAACTCGCCGAGATGCCGGTAGGCCGACTCCTCTGGAAATACTCCCTCCCGTCGGTGGTCGGGATGCTTGTCATGCAGCTTTACAACGTCATCGACCGAATCGTCATCGGCCAGGTCGTAGGGCCGAAGGCCATTGCCGGACTGGCCATCACCTTCCCGGTGATGAATATCGCCACCGCCCTCGGGGTGCTGATCGGAGCCGGTGCGACAGCCCGTATGAGTCTCTTCCTCGGAGCCGGCGACATCAACGGGGCACGCCGCATTCTCGGCAACTCCTTGGTTCTGACCCTCACCATCGGAGTCATCTACATAGGTCTCTTCGCCATCTTCATGTCCCCCGTGCTGCGGCTGTTCGGGGCAGATGAGCAGACCCTTCCTTATGCCCGCGACTTCATGATGTTCATCCTCCCCGGACTGCTGATGACCAACCTGACCTTCACCTTCAACAACATGATGCGCGCGACCGGATTTCCCACCCGCGCCATGCTGACGATGTTCATCGGCTTCGGGCTCAATATGCTCCTCGCGCCTACCTTCGTTTACTTCCTCGAGCTTGGAATCAAAGGTGCGGCCATAGCTACCGACATCTCTATGACCGTCTCTATGATATTCGTCATGCGTCATTTCTGTTCCCGGAAAAACGGCCCTGTCATCTTCACTCCCGGCACCTACCGCATATCCTGGCCCCTGGTCTGGGGAATAATAGGTATCGGCGCGGCCCCCTCGATAATCAACGTCGCCTCCTGCCTTATAAACATCTTCATCAACAACGCGTTGAAACACTACGGCGGGTATGAGGCCATCGCCGCGGCCGGCATATTCGTCACCTACACCTCCATGCTCTGCTGCATCGTCCTCGGAATCTGCCAAGGCTTCCAGCCAATCGCCGGTTACAACTACGGCCACGGGATGCCCCATCGCGTGGTGCGCGTATTCTGGCTTGCCACCGCCGCTGCCACTCTCATAACCCTCGTCGGCTGGGCGTTTGGTCTAACCATCCCCTGTATGATTGCCCGCGCCTTCGTCAGCGACGCCCCGCTCGTGGAGTTCACAGGCCACGCCCTCTCGACCGCCCTGATATGCTTCTGGATGGTAGGCTTCCAGATTGTCGCCACCACCTATTTCCAGTCAATCGGGAAAGTCGGCACCTCCATTTTCCTCAGTCTTGTCCGCCAGGTCATCTTCCTCCTCCCGCTCCTGATGATTCTTCCACGCGTCTTCGGCCTTGACGGCATCTGGTACACCTTCCCGGTCTCCGACGCCCTCGCCACAGTAGTCTCCGCCATTCTCATAATCCGCTCACTCCGTTCCCTGCGGAATGATACTATTTTGGCCAATGCTTGACTCTATTTGACATTCTGCCGACACCCCGCGGAAAATGTGTAAATTTGCGCCGACCTCTTAACGCAAACCACCATTACACATGAAATACGGCCACTTTGACGACCAGACCCGCGAGTATGTCATCACCAATCCCCGCACCCCCTGGCCCTGGATCAACTACCTCGGCAATGAGGCATTCTTCTCCCTGATTTCCAACACCGCCGGAGGATATTCCTTCTATCGCGACGCCAAATTCCGCCGCCTGACCCGCTACCGCTACAACGGTGTCCCGATGGATGCCGGTGGCCGCTATTTCTACATCAAGGATGGCGACACCATCTGGAACCCCGGCTGGAAACCCTGCAAGACCCCGTTGGATTTCTATGAGTGTCGTCACGGTCTCAACTACACCGTCATCACAGGCCGTAAAAACGGACTTCAGGCCCGAGCCCTCTTCTTCGTCCCCAATGGGGTCAATGCCGAAGTCACGAAGCTCACCCTGACCAATCTCACCGACCGGCCCAAAAGCTTCACCCTCTTCTCCTTCCAGGAATGGTGTCTGTGGAACGCCGCCACCGACATGGAGAACTTCCAGCGCAACTTCTCCACCGGAGAGGTCGAGATAGATGGTTCGGCCATATACCACAAGACCGAGTACAAGGAACGCCGCGACCACTACGCATTCTATTGGGTGAACACCCCCGTGGACGGTTTCGATACCGACCGGGAGTCATTCCTTGGCCTTTACAACGGCTTCGACGAGCCGGAAGCCGTCCTGGAGGGGAAAGCCCGCAATTCCGTGGCCCACGGATGGTCTCCTATCGCGTCCCATCAGATTGAAATAACCCTCCGTCCCGGCGAGACCCGTGACCTGGTTTTCATGCTCGGATACGTCGAAAATTCCGCCGACAGCAAATGGGAGTCGAAAGGGATAATCAACAAGCGAGCCGCCCGGGAGATGATGGCGATGTTCGACACCCCCGAGAAAGTGGATGCCGCCTTTGAGAAACTTCGTGCCGGATGGGACAGCCTCCTTGGTAATTTCCATATCGAATCGTCAGACCCGCGCCTTGACCGGATGGTGAACATCTGGAACCAGTACCAGTGTATGGTCACATTCTGTTTCTCCCGCTCCGCGTCATTCTTCGAGAGCGGCATAGGCCGAGGCATGGGTTTCCGCGATTCCAACCAAGACCTTGTCGGCTTCGTCCATCAGATTCCGTCACGCGCCCGTCAAAGGGTTCTCGACATCGCTGCCACGCAGTTGCCCGACGGAAGCTGTTACCATCAGTATCAGCCCTTGACCAAACGCGGAAACAACGACATCGGCTCAGGCTTCAACGACGACCCGATGTGGCTCATCTTCGGCACAATCGCCTACCTCAAGGAGACCGGCGACTTCTCCATCCTCGACGAACCGGTTCCGTTCGACAACCGTCCCGGCTCAGAAGTCCCCCTCCTCGACCATCTCCGTGTTTCGTTCGATTACGTCATATCCCACCTCGGCCCTCACGGCCTGCCCCTTATCGGCCGTGCCGACTGGAATGACTGTCTCAACCTCAACTGCTTCTCCAACGACCCCAACGAATCGTTCCAGACCACGGAAAACAAATCCGAGGATTCACGCGCTGAGTCGCTGATGATAGCCGGACAGTTCGTCATCTATGGACGAGACTACGCCGACCTCTGCCGCCACCTCGGTATGAACGCCGAAGCCGACCGTGCCCTGCGCCATGTCGAGGCAATGGTCGAGGCCGTTAAAAAACACGGGTGGGACGGTCAATGGTATCTCCGCGCCTACGACTATTTCGGCCGCAAAGTCGGCTCTTCCGAAAACAAAGAGGGGAAAATCTTCGTCGAGTCGCAAGGATGGTGTACTATGGCCGGAATCGGTCTCGAAGAAGGAATGGTGGAGAAGTCGCTCGACTCGGTCAAGAAGTATCTCGACTGCGACCATGGCATCGTTCTCAATAATCCCGCTTTCACCGAGTATGTCATTGACTACGGTGAAATATCCACCTATCCCGCGGGCTACAAGGAAAACGCCGGAATCTTCGCCCACAACAACCCCTGGGTGATAATCGGCGAGACAGCCCTCGGACGTGGCGACCACGCCTGGGAATATTACAAGAAGATTTGCCCCGCCTACGTCGAGGAACACAGCGACCTCCATAAAGTCGAGCCGTATGTCTATTGCCAGATGACAGCCGGAAAAGATGCCGCACGTCCCGGCGAAGGTAAAAACTCATGGCTGACCGGAACCGCCGCCTGGAACTGGTATGCCGTCACCCAGTTCATCCTCGGCATCCGTCCCGATTTCGATGGACTTATGATTGACCCCTGCATCCCCACAGACTGTGACGGCTACCGCGTTCAGCGCCGTTTCCGTGGCGCCACCTATGACATCCACGTCCGCAACCCCCGCCATGTCAGCCGTGGAGTCTCCTCCCTGGCCCTCAACGGCAACCCCGTGGAGGGCAACCAGCTCCCCGTGTGCCCGGCCGGAACGGTCAACCAAGTCGAAGTAACGCTTGGATAATCTCCTCGTCGGCAGGCAGCCATTGCAACGTGCTCAGCCCCTTCGCGTCAAGCCATTTCGCGGCCTTGTGCTCAAGCAGTGCAGGCTCCGCTCCGTCAGGCAACGCGCATAAATAACAATGCAGCACCAAATGAAAATCCGGGTAGTCGAACTCCCTGACACAGAACAGTTCCCCTACCCGGATGTCCGTGTCAAGTTCCTCCCTGATTTCCCTGACCAACGCCTCCTGCGGATTCTCTCCCGGTTCGATTTTCCCGCCCGGGAACTCCCACATCCCCTCAAACGCCCCGTAACCTCTCTGCGTCGCCAGATACAACCCCTTGCGTCTGATTATGGCCGCCACCACCTCTATCCTTTTCATAAGTTCTCTGATTTTAGATGTTTTCCGTGAAATCTTTCTGGGCTATCCCGCATAAATCACCTTATTAGGCCTTATCCGTTCCTTCCCGTTATTCACGCAAATTTACGAATTTGTATTCATTTACAATACCAATTTCCTCAATCTTCCCATTTCTCCCATAATTCCCATTCATTCCCAATCACCCTCCCTAATCCTCTGCCCGCCACTATGATTCCGGAGGAATACCCATACATTTACCCTGCCGAAAATTCAGTGCAACACGCAGAGTGTTGAAAAAACAGCGTATATTTGTGCCATGGAAAAAGTCTATAAATCAAAAGTCGCCAAATGGTATCTCTGGACTTGCTATGGATTAGTCGCTGCCTTTGTTGCGACTCTCTTCTTGTGTTATATCTCCACATGGATTCTCCTTATTGATGTCGTGTTCATGGGGGCATGTGTAGCTTTGATGTTTGATATGCTGTTACATACAGACTACACCATCAAAGGGGATAAATTATATATACGGTGTGGAGTATTGTTCCGAATGACATTGCCGATAAGCAGGATAATAGAGATAACCCATAAATCAACCCTCTGGTCATCCCCCGCGTTGTCGGCGAAACGTATAGGGATAAGATATGGTCAGAAGAGTTGGATTTATATATCCCCCGAGAATCAGGAAGATTTCATAGCAGACATAAAATCAATAAATCCCGAAACATCAATCAGCTGACTACTCACGAGCCCCGTCAGTCATATAGTGGGATTGAAGTGGCAAGTAAAAAATAACGGCTGAAAATCATCTGATTTTCAGCCGTTTCAGTACCCGGACCCGGGCTCGAACCGGGATGGATTGCTCCAACGGTGTTTGAGACCGTCGCGTCTACCGATTCCGCCATCCGGGCAAAGGGGTCTGCCCCGGTAGATGGGGCTTTTGCGATGCAAAGGTAATAAGTTTTTGGTTATCGCGCAACTTTTTGTCGGGAAAACCGATTAGGGAGGGATGCTGATTCCCCGTGCTGGTGTCCGGATTACCGGGTCAGGACGATGTTCTTGTCGGTGGCGATGCGGCGCATATTGAGAATCGCGTAGCGCATGCGGCCCAGGGCGGTGTTGATTGAGACCCCTGTTGCCTCGGCTATCTCCTTGAACGACATGTTGCGGTAAAAACGCATGTCAAGTACCTCGCGCTGCGACTCGGGCAGCGACTCCATGATGCGCTTCACATCGGTATGAATCTGGGAAGTAACCATCAGGTCTTCTACATTCTCCTCCGAGAGGTCGCGGCGGTTGAGCACATCGGCATCCTCCTGGTCGGTCGAGATGGTGTTTTCGCTCTTGGCCTGGCGGAAAAAGTCGATTATGAGGTTATGGGCGATGCGGGTAATCCACGCCGAGAACTTCCCGGAGTCGGTGTAGCGTCCCTGCTTGATGGTGGATATTGCCTTGACAAATGTTTCCTGGAAGATATCGTCGGCGACATCCTTGTTCTTTACAATGTTGAAAATATAGTTGAACACACGGTTTTCGTGCCTGCGCAGTAGGGTGTCGAAAGCTTCGTTGTTTCCGTTGGCGTAGGCTGCGACCAACTTTTCGTCGGCAAGCCGGGTAAGGTTTTGCATTTCAGTCAGTGTAGTTTGGTTAAGTAGAATTTCCGGTCTATAGGCGTTGGTTTTTGAGTTGGTTGAGTTTTTAGTTTGGCCCCCGGCGCTGATTGCTCGCGGGGATGTGATGGACCATTGCAGTGTTCTATCTATGCAAAGTTACGAAAAGATGGGGATTCCTCAAAATGTCGAGTGGAAAATCGCACCCGATTTAAGATTATTTTACACATCAAGGGCAATATACGGCCTTCTATGGCGTTCAAAGGCGCTTCGGGCAAGTAGGGGAAGATATTGCGCCGTCCCTTACAATCCTTTGAAAAAACGACACTGACCACATACTAAACCGCCCTCTCAGGCGTTATAGGTATGTAACCGTTCTTCACAGACGGCCCTTTCAGGCCGGTTAAAGTTTCCCCCTTTCAGTTCAAAATTTGTAGCTTGCCTATGAAAAATGATTCTACTCACTTATTCCCCTCGGCGATGAAATCCGCGACTCCCCGTCACCGTCGTTCACAGGCTCTCTCGCCTCGCCGTTCGACAATCCTTTTCATCCGGCAGTTCGCACGGGCTTATAGCTGCGCCCCCTCTCTGCCCGCCTCGCTCGGGTCATTTGTCGCCAATTGAGCCTGGCGTGAAGCCAGACAGCCCGAAAATCCTTATGGATAGTGGCATTTTGCCGCTTCAATGGCGGAAGATATTGCAAAATGTGTGCCACGCCTGAAATTTTAACCCCGGATATTGCGTATTCGGGGGATTTTTTTGTAAATTTGCGCGTTGCTACAATTTAAGCGCCCGTCCGGCCCGCGTTGTCCTTGGTGAAAGACAGATGTGGACCGCCGCAAATTAAACCATTGAATGGATATGAAGAGAAAAATCCTGACGCTTGCTATGGCTGCCCTCACGGTGGCATCGGCTTACGCGGTTCCGGCCAAACGCCTGACCCGCACCGTCACCCAGCCTGATGGCTCGACGGTGACCGTCACCCTGACCGGTGACGAATGGTTTCACTCATATGTCACATCCGACGGCCTGACTGTCGATTTTACCCCCGAAGGCTACGCCGTCTATCGCTCGGCCGACGGTGTGAGTTCGGTGTATGTCCATGAACTCGCTGAACGTTCCGCCCAGGAGCAATCATTCATCGCAGCCCGCGCCACATCCCTGACCTATGCAGCCCAGCGTGCAGCTTCCCCCAAGGTGCTGGCCAGACAGGCTCAACAGGCTACATTGAAAGCCCCCCTCCGCAGTTCCCAGGGCCGAATCAGCATCGAGCAGCAAGACTCTCAGGTGCCCCACAAGGGTGTCGCCCATGTGCCCATCCTCCTCGTCCAGTATCAGGACATAAAATTCAAGGATGGAGATGGCGCCAATCAGGTCTTCACCGACTTCTTCACCGGCGAAGGTAAAAGCGCGAAGGCATATTTTGATGAAGCCTCATTGGGTCAGTATGATCCCCAGTTCCATGTCTACGGCCCCTATACCGTTTCGAGAAATCGCGTATATTACGGTGGCACTGACTATTGGGGGAATGACGAGAAGCCCGGCCATATGGTCAAGGAAGCCATTCAGCTGGCCGATCCCGAAGTCGACTTTTCTATTTTCGACAACGACGGCGACGGCGTCTGCGATGTTATAATCGTCCTCTATGCCGGTGTCGGCCAGGCGTCGTCAGGGGTTGCCCAGGCCGTGTGGCCCTGCCAGTGGGATCTCGCGTCCTCTGGTGCGGGGACCATCTCCTGTGACGGCATACGGATGACCAAGTTCGCAGTCTTCAACGAGTTGAACGGAACCCACAGAACTCAGATTGACGGTGTCGGCACATTCTGCCATGAGTTCTCCCACTGTCTCGGTCTCCCCGACTTCTATGAAACCACATATAATAATGGTTACTTTGGTATGGGGGACTGGTCTCTTATGGACCATGGTTGCTACAATGACGACGGTTACACACCCATCGGTTACTCCGCCTACGAGAAAGCCTTCATGGGGTGGATAGAGCTTGAGGAGGGAGTCAAGAACACCCAGTACACCCTCCCAGTGCTTAACGACGGCGACAATCCCGCCTCCAAGGCTGTCATCCTCACCAACTCCAAGGACAAAAACGAATATTTCATATTCGAGAACCGCGCCCGACAGGGATGGGACGAATACCTCTATGACGAGGGCATGCTCATCACCCATGTCACATACAGCGCGTCGGCGTGGAACAACAACACCGTCAACAACTACTCCCTCCAGCGTATGACCGTTGTGCCAGCCGACAACAAGCTTGATTCAAGCACCCAGACATCCGACCTCTGGCCCAAGAGCTACGCCACCGAGTTCACCAACACCTCCACCCCCGCCGCCCGCACCAATACCGGTTCCTTCCTCTCAAAACCTGTGACCGAGATTGAGCGCGACCCCCAGACCGGAGCTGTCTCCTTCTGGGTCGACAAGCATCCTATCTCCGAGATTCCGACCCCCGAGCCTGTAGAACCGGTGGTTGAGGAAGCCGGCAGTTTCACCGCCTCGTGGGCTCCCATCGCTGTGGAAGGCTCTGATGTGACCTATACCCTCCAGGTCTGGCCCGCGGCCGGCTCTCTCCCCGCCCCCGCCCTGTGGACCGATTTCTCCAAAAAACTTGCCGGATGGACTCTCGCCGGGGAATACAAAGTGCTGTCATCCTCGATATATCTCGGCACCGCGACCTCCGATGCCTCTCTGACCTCCGAAAACACCGTGACTCCCTCCGACGGCACAGTCACAGTCGTGGTCAAGGCCAAACGCTACGGCACCGACTCCGACCCCGTCGTTGTCATGTCGCTGATTGATGAGGATGGCAACGTTGCCGCCAGCGCCGAAGAGTATGTCGACAAGACCGCCGCTTACTATTCCGTGGCTTTCACCGGCCTGGACGCCTCCAAGAGCTATAATGTCAAGATTGCCAACCGTGGCAAATCCAAGCGTGTAACCCTTTATTCCGCGATGGCTTTCGCCGGAGACTGCGCCGATTGCGATGACTTCGACTATGACAAGGCGTTTGCCGATGCTCTTGCCGGGCCTGCGGCCGCTCCCTCCCGTGTGGAACAGACCACAATCGGAGACCGCATCACCATTTCAGGCATCACCGACACGTCATATAAAGTGACAGGCCTACAGGAAGCCGTTTACCGCTTCCGCGTGAAGGCTGTCCCCGTCGATCCCGAGAAGGGGAAGGAGAGCCTCTGGTCGGCCACTCAGGAAGTTGACCTCTCCACCTCCGGCATCACTGATGTCGTGGAGACATCCGGCCCACAGGCCGCGTACATTCTCCTTGACGGGGAAATCATCGCCACACCCGGTTCGCGCCTCTACTCCGTCGCCGGTGTTGAGGTTCAGCCTGTCGCCCCGGGCCGCTTTGCCCCCGCCCCCGGCGCATATGTGCTGGTGACCCCGGGATTGCGTCCCGCCAAGATTGTCCTCTGATACCCTACCGAAGAGCGGCGCGGTAAGCTCCCCGACCGTATGAATCCGTCGGTGTGCTGAAATCTCTCGTCGTTGAAATTATAGTGGTTTCCCCTGAGATTCCGGAGGAATCCTTTATCTGAATAGCCGTGGGTTGGCGCAAGTGCGAAGCTCCCTTGTGGGGCTGGCACGACGCGGTAACCCACGGTTGTGTTTAGTCAGACAAGGGATTCTGAAGGAATCTTTTTTGATGTTACCCGTTATGTCGAATATCGGAAAAAATTCCTTCGGAATCGTCCGAGTGATTTTTTTTACGCTGTGAATGAGTGATATAAAGGCGTAAAATCCCATTTTGGGTTTTAAATGTTAAGCACTGTAAAATGTTGTGTACAAAATATAATAGGTTGTTAATCAGGTGTTTAGGTTTGTTATGTGGCAGTTTGCCAAAAATGTTAATATTATATATTTTAACATAAATGGCAAATGTGGCGAAATATATGTATTTTTAGGATTACTTGAAAAAGTTTCACAAATATTTGCACGGTAAAAATTATTATCATAAATTTGCGGATGAAAACGGATATGTGTCCAATGGAACGGTTTTTCTGCCTCAATGATGGCAAAATGTCGCGAAAAGGATACCTGAAGTATCTGGAATGGATGAATCATCAAGTAGTTTAACCATAACAAACGTCCGAAATAACAAGGAATATCCCTCTCCCCAATCAGAAACAGAAAGACTTCAAAAACAATCATAAATCAATTTCCAAGGGAAAAGGATAAATAAAGGATTCTTTTATCCGCAAAATCCCGTTCAGGATTATTTAACTTAGAATCCATTCTAACCATTATGAGAAAATCATTATCTCTGATGCTCTCTGCGGCGCTGACCCTCGGGTCGGTCGCCACTTCTTACGCCGCTCCTTTGGCTAAGAAGGCTGGTGGACAGGCAATGAATAAGCCTGTCGCTGCGGCTCAAAAAGCAGCCAAGAACGAGAAAGGCGTCCTCAGATTTATGAAGACCCGTCAGGTGCCCCAAGGAGTGAATGGCCTCCACAAAGTGCAGTCCGCCATAAAGGCTCAAAACAAGGTTGCCGTCAATTCGGCTACTTCGGCTCATCGCGTGGCTGCTTCGGGCATCACGTTACGAGGTGCGGTCGAATTCGCTGATTCATGGGCATCCGGCGGTGACTTTGCCTATGGAATGTACTCTGTGCCCACTGTCGATGGTGGCGGTTTCGAGATGCTCGGTGCCACGGACAAAGCTTTGGGCATTGGTGTTGATGACAACAACGGCACATTCTATTCGACATACCTCGAGACCTTCTATGGGTATGTCATTGGATATGGTGTCGCTGCCTACGATACCGAAACCTGGGACCTTATCAGTGATACCTCGCTGGAGGAAATGTCTGTGATTGCCCATGCGATGGCTCTCGATCCTGTTTCGGGGGAAATCTATGGTACTTTCCCTGACGCCTCAGGTTCGGGTGTGACCTGGAAGAAGGCTGATTTTGAAGCCCTTTCGGCTACAGATATCGCTCCCCTTGATGTGTATTTGTGTGCAGTGGCTTGCGATGATAGCGGCCAGTTCTATGGCGTTTCCTCATATAACGAGGGTACGGATGAAGCTCCCGATTACAAACACGATCTCTACAAGATTGAAAAAGAGACCGGTGAATTGACCTTTATCGCACCGGTTACAGGCGGATATACCACTGTCTATCAGATTGGAGGTTGCATAAATAATCAGAACCACACTATGCTGATTACCGCTTCGACCGATACCGACGGTTCGCTTTGGGAAATAGACCTTGCCACCGGCGTGTCCACCAAGCTCGTTGCTTTTGCGGATGCCGAAGAGGTTACTTCTATTTATATCCCGAAGCCTGCCGCTGCTGATAAGGCTCCTGCGGCTCCCGGACTTGAGGTCGCCTGTGAGAATGGCGCAATGGATGTTCAGATCAAGCTGACCATGCCCACCACGCTGTTTGACGGCACTCCGGCCGCAGGCCAGACATTCTCTTATTCCGTTCTCGCCAATGGCGAGGAGGTGATGACAGGCTCTGCTCTCGCCGGCGCGGAAGTGAGTGAGAATGTGGCTATATCCGCTTCGGGCTTTGTCTCTTTCGCAGCTACCGCATCAAACTCAGAAGGTGCTTCTCCTAAGGCTAAAGCTTCTTGTTACGTAGGCAAAGGAACTCCCTCCGCTCCCCAGAATGTCGAGCTGACATGGGCTTCCAATATGGCTACGTTAACTTGGAGCGCTGTCTCCACAGCCTCCGACGGTGGTTATATCAATCCCGAGGATATTACATACACAGTCCTTGACAGCGAAGGCCAGGTGCTGGCTGATGGTCTCGCCACAACCACCTTTACAAAAGAAGAAAAAGTAAATCCTGCTCAATATCGCGACGTATATTACAGTGTGAAGGCCGTTTATGACGGAAAATCCTCCGAGGCAGTAGAGTCCAACAGGGTTGGTCTTGGTGTGCGCCGTCCGCCGTTCGCATTCGATATGACTGATCCCCTTCAGTTCGGTTATCATACCATTTTTGATGCCAACGAAGATGGCAAGACCTGGAATTTCAACGGCGGCATCACCCGTTATTCATACAGCTCGGACAATGATGCCGACGACTGGCTCTTCTCTCCCAACCTGTTCCTCTATAAGGATCACGCTTACAAAATCACAGCGAAGGTGTCCTCAAGCACAACCTTCCCCGAGCGCATTGAAATCAAGGCAGGTTATGGTCAGGCAAATGTAGGGTCGATGACTGCTACTGTTGTGCCCGCGACTGTGATCCAGTCTTCAGATATTGTGACCCTTGAGGGATGGCTCATTGCAGACAGAGCCGGTATGTTTGTCATCGGTTTCCACGCTATTTCAGATGCCGACGAACTCCATCTCAAGCTTCATTCCTATGAGATTTCCGCTCCTGTCGCAGGAACACTACCCGGTGCTGTGGAGAATCCCGTTGTGACCTCTGATCCCAACGGCGCACTCAAGGCAGACATCTCTTTCAAGGCTCCATCGAAGACAATCGCCGGCGCTGACCTGACAGGAGATGTGAAAGTCAAGGTGCTCCGCGGCGAGACTTTGGTTGGTGAGGTTACTTGCGCTGCAGGTTCCGACCAGAGCGTGGCAGATAACGATGTCCCTGAAATAGGCACCTATACTTATACCCTGGTTTCCCTCAGCACCGATGGCCAGGAAGGCCTTTCAACAAGTGTTTCCGCATTTGTGGGCCCGAAGACTCCCGCAGATATTGAAGCGGTTGAAATGACAGAGCCCACTCCGGGTACATTCGTCCTCAACTGGCCTGCCGTGACAATGGCTGCTGACGGTTCCGAATTGCTCCCCGCCAACGTGTCTTACAAGGTTTTCACCGTTACCACAAATGCTTACGGACAGTTGGCAGTCGGTGATGAAATCGGCGCTGTTACCGAACCCACTTTCACTTATAACACGACTCCGATTGAACAACAGGGATATTTCCGCCTCGCAGTCCAGGCGTTCAACCTTTCTGAAGGCAGCGAGATGCTGGCTCTGGGCACTGTCCTGACCGGTACTCCTTATGATATGCCGGTTGTCTACACAAATATGGAATCTCTTGACCATTTCCTGGGAATCGGCGGAGACGGCAGTGTCCAGATTTACACTCCCGAGACACTGGAAGGCATAGAGCCTTGCGATGACAGCGAATTTTTCGGTATACAGCACCAGTATCTCGATCAGTCATCTTATCTGGTAACCGGCAAAATCAATATCACCGGTGAGATGCCTGTATTCAGCTTCTATGTTTATTCCCTCACCGGGGCCGGTGATTCCGAGGATACCAACGAGAATATCGTGTCTGTGATCGCCGACGGCGAAGAGACAGTGCTGCGCACTGTTGTCAACAACGAGGACGGTATGGAAGGTTGTACCTGGAACAAAGTTATGGTTCCCCTGGACGCATACGTTGGCAAGACCATCCAGGTCAAACTGACTGGTGTATGCAAAGGCTATGCATTCAACCTCTATGACAATATCCGTGTATGCAACAACCTCAACCATGACCTCTCAGCCGCCATTTCCGCGCCCGCTACCGTGGAGACCGGCAAGGAGTTCAATGTGAATGTGGCTGTCGCCAATGAAGGCGCCGAGGATTCTGATTCATATACCGTCAACCTCTACCGCGATGGTGAGATTGTGGCTACTCAGACCAACCAGTATGGTTCCGCTTCCGGTGAGAAAGAAAACTTCACTTTCAAGCAGACCCTTGGCCTCACTGACGGAGAGTCCGCTGAATACAAGGCTGTCGTTGTCTACGAGGCTGATGAGAATCCCGACAACAACGAGACCGCTGCCGTTACTGTGGCGCGCAAGCTCTCCACGCTTCCCAAGGTTTCCGGCCTCGCAGGTGAACGCTCCGAGCAGGGTGTATCCCTCTCCTGGGATCCCATCGTCATTGGCGAAAAGGTGCCGACCGAAGTTACTGAAGACTTCGAGTCCGGCGAACCTTTCGCTAAGGAATTCGCTGACTGGACTTTCGTCGACCTCGATGGTGTGACACAGGGTGGTTTCCAAAATCTCGACATCCCGGGAGTTGTACATGGTCAGACCACAGGATCATTCTTCGTGTTCGACAATGCAGATGACGCATTCAATTTGTCATTCGCTACTACAAGTGGAACCAAATTCCTGGCAACTCTCTACAATTCGGATGACAGCCAGATTGACGACTGGGCAATTTCTCCCCTCCTGACCGGAGACGCCCAGACCATATCATTCCAGGCTCGCAGCTATTCGCCTCAGTATCCTGAACAGATTGAGGTATGGTACACAACTTCCGAATCGGTTAATCCTGAAGATTTCGTGAAAGTTGAAGCATTTGGGACCCAGACCGTTCCTTGCAATAGCGATCGCGACTTCACCCTCTATACCGCAGCCCTTCCTGCCGGTGCCAAGCACTTCGCTATCCGTTCATGCGCTGCCGGTTCGTTCATGCTTCTCGTTGACGACGTGACCTTCACCAAACTCGACGGATTCGACGGCGAGCTCAAGGGCTACAATGTTTACCGCGACGGTGTGAAGCTCAACGACGCTCTTGTGGCTGAACCCAGCTTCGTCGACACCGAGGCTGATGCCGAGGCTCACACCTACCATGTGACCGCCGTTTACGACAAAGGCGAATCCGAGCTTTCCGAGCCCGTGACCATCGACCAGTCCGGCATTGACGCAGTCCTCGCCGCCGGTATGAAGGTTGCTGTCGAAGGCAAGTTCATCGTTGTCACCGGTGCTGCCGGCAAGCTTGTCACCATCAACGCTGTTGACGGCAAGACTATCCACAGCGCCCAGGGCGACGCCCGCGTGGCAGTTAACTCAGCCATCTATCTGGTTACCGTAGACCGCAAGACCGTCAAGGTAATCGTTCGCTGACATATACCCTTATCTTAACGTTGCCGCCCCGGAGCTTCACAGAAAGCTGCCGGGGCGGTTTTTGTCTGGGTGATGGGAGGATGGGGAATCTTGGGAGTTATGGGAGTTATGGGAATTATGGGAAGATTGGGAATTTTGGGAGTTATGGGCAATTGATTGGTGGTCTGCCGAAAACTCTTCCCAATCTTCCCATAATTCCCATAACTCCCAAAACTCCCAATCCCCCCTTTTTATTTTACTTGGCCGGCAATAGCCGCGCCGAGAGTTCCCAGAGGAGGTAGAGGGGGATGAATACCGCCGCGAGCGTGAAGGGGTCGGAGGTCGGAGTGATGACCGCCGCGGCTACAACCAGCAACACTATGGCGTGGCGGCGGTAGCGGGTGAAGAAACTCCGGGTCATCAGGCCGAGACGGCCAAGCGCCCAGGTCAGCAGCGGTATCTCGAAAGTAACTCCCATCACGAAGAGCATCGACATGAAATTATCCATGTAAGAGTCGAGCGTGATGGTGTTGGGGATGTCAGCCGACAGCTGGTAGCCTGCAAGGAAACGTAGCGTCAGCGGGAAGATTAGGAAATAGGCCGTCGCCATCCCGAGATAGAAAAGTATGTTGCCGAAGACAAACGCCGCCGAGGCGTTGCGCCGCTCATGGGGATAGAGGGCGGGAGCGACAAATCCCCACAGCTGGTAGACCAGCAGCGGGAAAGTGACCACCAGGGCGAGTTGGAACGACAACGACAGGTGGATGAAAAATTGCGACGCGAGCTGAGTGTTGATAAGAGTGACAGAGAAGTCGGTAGTGTCTAGAGCGGTCTCCCCCCCGAGGGCCGCGAGGCGGTCAAAGAGGGTGTATAGCGGGAACGACCCGTGGCAGGGCGCGAGAATCACCGCGTCGAAAATCCTGGGCATCAGGCAGAAAATAGCGACGGCGGCCACTAATAACGTGGCCCCCATCCGGAACAGCACCCCGCGCAGCGCGTCGAGGTGGTCCCAGAAAGTCATTTCTCGGGAATCCGGGGATGTAGCCAAAATGTAGGATAAGGAATTTGGAGGAGCCTCGGGCCCCGCCGGGTTATTTCTTGGAATCCTCCTCCACGGAGTCGGCCGCGTCTTTCAGCTCGCGGGAAGCGTCGTTGAGACCATCCTTGAAGGAACGGACACCTTTGCCGAGCCCTTTCATCAGTTCAGGGATTTTCTTGCCGCCGAAAAGCAGCAGGACAACCAGGGCGATGATAATCCATTCGGAGCCGCCGGGGAGGCTGAGCAGGGGTATGAGGTTGTGGGTCATATGCAAGGGAAATGCGCAAATCTGGAATAATGGATAATGACAGAGGGGGAGGAGCGGAGCCGTTATCCCCCTGCCGTGAGAGCAAAGTTACGGCTTTTGGATTGAATTTCATCGAGGTGTGGGATTTTTTTTGTAACTTTGCGCCCGGATTTGAATTTATTAACAGACTGACATATGAAAGCATTCGTGTTTCCCGGCCAGGGCGCGCAGTTTGTGGGTATGGGCAAAGACCTGTACGAGCAGAGCGCCGAAGCCAAGGAGATGTTTGAGAAAGCCAACGATATCCTGGGCTTCCGTATCACCGACCTGATGTTTGAAGGCACCGAAGAGGACCTCAAGCAGACAAAGGTGACCCAGCCCGCCGTGTTCCTCCACTCTGTCATCCTCTCGAAGGTGATTGGTGACGAGTTCAAGCCCGAGATGGTCGCAGGCCACTCCCTCGGCGAACTTTCCGCCCTTACCGCCGCCGGAGCCCTCAGCTTCGAGGATGGACTCAAGCTGGTAAGCGCCCGTGCCCGCGCGATGCAGAAGGCTTGCGAGATCAAGCCCTCCACGATGGCCGCCATCATCGCCCTCCCCGATGAGAAGGTGGAGGAGATTTGCGACGGTGTGGACGGTGTGGTTGTCGCCGCCAACTACAACTGCCCCGGTCAGATTGTGATTTCCGGTGAAATCGAGGCTGTCAATGCCGCCTGCGAGGCCGCCAAGGCTGCCGGTGCCAAACGTGCCCTCCCCCTGAAGGTCGGCGGTGCTTTCCATTCCCCGCTGATGGAACCCGCCCGTCAGGAACTCGCCGAGGCCATCGCCGCCACCGAGTTTCACACCCCCGTGTGTCCCGTCTACCAGAATGTCGACGCCGCTCCCCACACCGACCCCGCTGAAATCAAAGCCAACCTCATCGCCCAGCTGACCGCCCCCGTGCGCTGGACCCAGACCGTGGCCAACATGGTTGCCGACGGCGCTACCGAGTTCGTCGAACTCGGCCCCGGCAAGGTGCTCCAGGGCCTTGTCAGCAAAGTGAGCCGCGATGTGGCTGTCTCCGGCCGTCAGTAAACAGACCAACCATAACTTTGCAATAAAAATCCCGAAGAGCCGTCGCGCTCTCCGGGATTTTCTGTTTCTTGAAGAAGGGGGAAACCGGTCCTGAAGAATGGGCCGACCGGAAGCCTACTCCATGTAATCATGATATGACGACAGGAGCTCCTTGGCCCGGGAAGCGTAACCCGCGGGCACAACAAGGCGCAGCGGCGTCCAGGTGTCGGTCATCGGGAGAACCGAAGCCAAGGTCTGGTTGGTGACTTCGCATGGGATACCGTTGCTGCGCAGCATCCCGGCGGCTATCTCTGCGGCCTGGATTGTCGGGAAATTGCCGATGGCCGTGGTCTGTGAATCTCGTTGGCTGTTCATCGTCTGTTTCTTTGGTTTTTGCAAATATAACAAACAAAAACCGTAAAACCTATATTGATTCAGAAATTATTTTCCATCCCCCTCTGCGGGGCATTATATAATAAAGCCCCGGCATCCGAAAACGCCGGGGCTGAGATTGGGTCAGCGGTTTATTTGCTGAAAACTGTCTTGCGGATGGAGGAGCCTCGCTTCTCGATCACAATCTCTCCCTCCTGGGGGGTGAGAATCCTGATGCCTTGCAGGCTGTAGTATTCAACCTCCCCGGCGGCATCGGCTGAAATTGAGTCGAGTGCGCTCTTGGAGATTACCGTGATGGTGCATTCGGCGGTCACATCGCCACAGGTCACGGTGATTTTCGCTGTGCCTTCGATCACACCTTTGACAACCCCGTCGGCCACGGTCGCCACCTCCTCGTCGGATGATTGCCAGGTCAGGGTCTTGTCGGTGGTGTCTTCAGGCAGCACCTCGGCGGTGAGGGTCACGGTCTCGTCGACAATCACGGTGGCCTCGGTCTGGCTCAGGGTGATTTCGGTGGGAGCGATGCCTCCCACAGCTACTATCTTGGCGAAGTCGCTCCATTCATACCTGGTCTTGTATGATTGGAATCCTGCGGCGGGGACATAGAGGGTGGCCTTTGTGTATGAATCGCTGTCGAATGCCTTGTCGGGGTCGGAGATGAGTGGGGCGGTTTCAGCCTCGCAGGTCACTGACTCCAGATTCCAGCAACCGTAGAATACCAGATTGCCGAGCGACTGGAGCGAAGCGGGAAGCTGCAGGGAGGTAAGTCCCCAGCACCATGCGAAGGTGCGGAATCCGAGTGTGGTGATCCCTTCGGGAATTGAGAGTGTCCCGGTGAATCCCGGACAGCTCACAAACGCCTGTTCGCCGATGGAGGTCAGGCTCTCGCCGAGGGTGAGTTTCCCTTTGAATCCCTCACACATACCGAATGCGAGTGCGCCAATCGAGGTCACGTTGTCAGGGATGGTGAGTGGGCCTGAGAATTTCTCACAACCATAGAACGCGTTGTTGCCGATGGTCTGGAGGTTTGCCGGGAGAGTCAGCCAGCCGAAGAACTTGCTGCACCCGTTGAAGGCTCCGTCTCCGATGGTCAGGATGTTGGCTCCAAGTTCAAGTGAGCCGTTGAACCCGGAGCAGTTGAAGAACGCGCTTTTCCCGATGGCGGTCACCGAAGAGGGTATGGAGAGTGAGCCGCTAAGGCCTGAACAGCTGTAAAACGCGCCGTCGGAGATGGCGGTGACTCCTGCCGGGATGGTCAACGAACCGGTGAGGCCGGTGCAATTGAAAAAGAGATTGTCCGGGATTATTGTCAGCCCGGAGGGGAGGGTCAGCTGGCCGTCGAATCCTGAGCAGCCCATAAAGGCGTTTGCTCCGATGGAGGTCAAGCTCTGGGGAAGGTTGAGGTCGCCGGTCAGGGACGCGCAGGAGGTGAATGCCCCCGCGCCGATGGTGGTGACTCCTTCGCCGAATATCAGTGTGCCGTCAAGGCTGCGGCATCCTGAGAATGCCGATTCCCCGATAGTCTTGACTGATTCGGGGATGGCTATCGAGCCTTTGAGGCCGCTGCACATCAGGAACGCGTCATCCCCGATGGTGACCACGCTGTTGCCGATGGTGAGGTCGCCGTTGAACCCTAGGCAGGCCGTGAACGCGTTGTTGCCGATTGTCGTCACCTTGTCGCCGATGGTCAGCGGGCCGGTGAGGTTCTGGCATCCGTTGAACGCGTCATTCCCGATGATTTCGAGATTGTCGCCGAGGGAGAGGGCCCCGGTCAGGTTGCGCAGCCCCTTGAAAGCTCCCGGCTTTATTGACACCACGCGGTATTCCTTGCTGTCGAAAGTTACCGTGGATGGTATGACCAGGTCGGCGACATCCTCTGTGGGGTCGGTCAGGCCGTCGACTTCGGCTGTGAGAGCCAGCTTGTCGAGGGTGTAGTCGATTTTGCCTACCGTGGTCGAGGCCGCGAACAGGTTGCCGAGATTCTCCGTCGCGTTGTCCTTGACTGTGACGAAGGCGTGTCCCGACGGGGTGTGGGTGAAGTCTGACTCCTGCTTGAATCCGCAATCCTCGTTGCTGAATGTGAACTTGTAAGGCTTGTCGGCCTTCGGCATCGCGTAGATGTAGAAACCGGTGCCGTCGACCATTCGGGTCGAGCCATATCCGATGCCCGGGTAGGGGCCGAACAGCTCAGACCCGTCATCAGCCACGGCGTAGACTTTCAGGCTGTTTTTGTCGGCGTCGATTGTGGTCTGGTTGTCAAGGAAGAGGATGAAATACTCGTTGGTTCCTCCGGCCACGACCTCCTGTATTCCGTTGGCGTTGGCGAGGAGGTAATAGTCTTTGTCCTCAAATGTCACCTCATAGTCGGGTTTGGTGTAACGCCAGCTGTCGGAATACTGGACGTTGGCGGTCTTCCCTATCGCGTTGTCGGGTAGGGGGAATTTGTCATATGTGATTCCATCCACAGTGACCTTCCCTTTGGAATATCCGTCATATCCGAAGTCGAAATATGTCCCGTAGTCGCCGGGTGTGCCGAAGCCATACACATATACGAGCGGACTCTCGAAACAGGTCTGGTTACTGATATAAATGGTCGGGGACGCGTTGGCTTGCAGGGAGCCGAGTCCGAGCGAACCGACCAGACAACAGAGGGGTAAAAGATGTTTCATATCGGTTGGGGTTAAAGATTAGTCCCCAAAGGTATCAAAAAAAGGTTGGTGAATCTTTTGATATGAATCAATAAATTTTACAAAACGCCAAATAATCGGTGGAATTTGTGACATAATGCCAGTGGGTACGGTCTGATGGCACGGTTCTGTCAAGAGCGGCCATAGGCCTTCCTTACCCGTGACAGGGTTTCCTGGGTGATTTTGAGATACTGGGCGATGTGTTTCAGGGGGATGGCGTTAAGAATCTCCTGCGGGCGCCCGTTCAATAATGCCTCATAACGTGACCTCGCATCCCCGGTGCCGAGTATCACATACCGCCTTTCAAGCACATACAGTTGCTCCATCAATACCTTCACTTCCCAGTCGCGGAGTTCGCTGCATCTCGCCAAGAGCTCCTTTATGTCATCAAACGGGACTTCATAGACCATCATGTCGGTTATCGCCTCGATTGAGAATATGGCTGCTTCGCCGGTATGCCATGCGGTGGGGGAAGTCACGACATCCCCCTTGGCTGCAAACCATCTTGTGTCCTCTTTCTCCTCTTTTTCATATAGCCCCCGGCAAAGACCGTCGGAGATGAAAAACACAGATTCGCACTTGGCATCCTGGGTCACGAGGCGGCTGCGCCTGGGATATTGGCGCAAGGTGGCGACTTGTTCAAGTTGCCGGACAACAGCAGGGGACACAGGTTGTACGACCTGCAGGATTTCAGAAAGGCTCATCATGTCAGACATATAGCGAAGTAATGGTGATAACAGCTGCGGAATGAGAAGGTGTTTTCTGGGGGGAGTAACCACAAAGGTAGTCAAACAACCCGATAACGCCAAACCATATGTGGTTAAATTCCGCCGCAAGCCTCTTCCACGCTATATCACAACCCCGAATATGGTAATTAAGATTATTTATGGTTCGCTATTTGTCAAAAAAAACGATTGGGGTCTCTGTTGATTGGCTGGAAAATCGTAACTTTGTGGCGCTATAATGCACTCTCATCTGTCTCCGACATTCCAAATTGAAACGTCTTCAATTCTATATAATATTCCTGTTGATAGGTTTCTTCGTCGCGGCGAGTTTTCTGTCGCGCGACGGAGAAGGCTCGTTGCGCTCTGTCAGGGACGCGGCTGAAAGCCTTGATACCGTTGCCCCGGGGATTATGCCATCCGCTGATATGGAGGGAGTTGCCGGAGATGTGATTCCCTCTTTGCCCGACACTTTGGCTGGAATCGGTATCGACAGTATCGGCCACATCGCGGCTGATTCCATAGAAGTCCCGACGGACTCCGCCGGGGTGAAAAGGGGGGAGTTCGGGGTGGACTCGACATTCTTCACGGTGCGCGACTCAGTGAAGGGTTCCAGAATCAGGCGCACCAAGGCTGACCTTGACAACCAGGTCATCTTCTCCTCAAAGGACTCGATGATAATGGTGGGCCGCGAGATGACCTACATGTATGGCGACGGCCAGATTGACTACGGCGACCTCAAACTTACCGCCGAGGATATCGAGCTTGATATGGCCCAATCCGAGGTGTATGCCGTCGGAGTGGAGGACTCGCTCGGAGAGGTGATAGGTTCGCCAGTCTTCGAGGAGGCCGGGACCGCCTACGAGTCCGGAACGATGCGCTACAATTTCAAGAGCAAGCGAGGATACATCACCAACGTCATCACCCAGCAGGGTGAGGGATACCTCACCGGCGGTACCACCAAGAAGACTGACGGCGAGGACTTTTATGTCGAGAACGGCCGTTACACCACCTGCGACGACCATGAGTGTCCCCACTTCTACCTCCAGCTGACCCGCGCCAAGGTGAGGCCGAAGAAAAACATTGTCACCGGCCCGGCATATATGGTGCTGGCAGGTTTGCCTCTGCCGTTGGCTGTCCCCTTCGGATATTTCCCTTTCAGTGACAAATACGCTTCGGGTGTCATCGTGCCTACATTCGGTGATGATTATAACCGTGGCTTCTACCTAAGCGACGGCGGCTACTACTTCGCCATCAACGATTACATAGACCTTGCCTTGACTGGTGAAATCTACACCAAGGGTTCGTGGGGATTGTCGGCCCAGTCGACTTACGCCAAGCGCTATAAGTTCAACGGCCGTTTCAATATCAACTACCTCAAGACAATCAACGGCGAGAAGGGTGATCCCGACTACTCCACGGCCACCAACTTCCAGATTCTCTGGAGCCACTCCCAGGATGCCAAGGCCAATCCCAACATGACCCTTTCGGCATCGGTCAACTTCACGACCTCGGGCTATTCGCGCAGCAGTGTCAACTCATATTATTCGAGCGCGTTCACCGAGAACACCAAGAGTTCGACCGTCAACATGACCTACCGTTTCCCCGAATCGAAGTGGCAGCTCTCGACATCACTCAATGTCTCGCAGCGAACCCAGGACTCCACCCTCGCGGTCTCATTCCCGAATGTCAATGTCTCGATGTCGCAGACCTATCCCTTCAAGCGCAAGAAGGCTGTCGGGGATGAGAAATGGTATGAGAAAATCCGCATATCATATTCCGGACAGCTCCAGAACTCGCTGACAGCGCAGCAGGATGTCTTCTTCAAGAAGTCGCTGATTAAGGACTGGCGCAACGGTATGAAGCACAATATCCCTATCTCGGCCACATTCAATCTCTTCAAGTATTTCAACCTTACCCCGTCGATCAATGTGACCGACCGAATGTATACCTCGAAGATTCGCCGCGAGTGGGATCCCGCAAAGTCCGCCGAGGTGACCGACACCACATACAGTTTCTACAACGTATGGGATTTCACTTCATCCGTGTCGCTCGACACCAAAATCTACGGTTTCTTCCAGCCTCTGCCGTTCCTTGGCGACAAGGTGAAGATGATACGCCATGTGCTGACCCCCACCATCTCTTTCTCCTACGCCCCTGACTTCTCCTCCCCTTGGTTCGGCTATTACGGCCAATATTCCTATGTCGATCCTGACGGGCGTTCACAGAGCCGCAAATACTCCATGTTCCCCAACGGCCTTTTCGGAGTGCCCGGTCAGGGTGAGACAGGTGCGGTCTCGGTCTCGCTGTCAAACAACTTGGAGATGAAGGTCAAGACCAACGACTCCATCGGGGAGAAAAAGGTATCGCTCATCGAGAACTTCACCATCTCCCAGAGCTACAACTTCGCCGCCGACTCGCTCAACTGGAGCAACATCAACACCTCGATATTGCTGCGTCTGACCAAGCAGTTCAACCTCAACCTCAACGCCACATGGGATGTCTACACCTACCAGCTCAACTCGGCGGGGAATCCCGTCAGGGTCAATATCCCGCGATGGAAAGCCGGAAAGGGGTGGGGTAAACTGTCATCCACCGGAACCTCATTCTCATATACCTTCAACAACGACACATTCAAGCGTGGCGACAAGAAAGGTAAAGGGAAAGGGGACAATGACAACACCGGCGGCACTGACGACAATGGCCAGTCATCCTTCGACAATACAGGTACGGATGGACGCCCGAGAGGTCCCCGCGAGGATTCGGGCGACGGCGACCTGCAGCTCGACAGCGACGGCTATGTCCCATGGAGTGTCCCCTGGAGCCTGACCGTGAACTATTCAATCAACTACGCCTACGGCGAGTTTGATTACGATAAGCTGGAATATAAGGGTAAGTTCACCCAGAACCTCAGCCTTTCGGGCAATATCCGACCCACCAAGAACTGGGAAATTTCGGCTACCGCCTCATATGACTTCCAGCAACATAAGCTCGCCTATATGAACCTCAACGTGTCGCGCGACCTCCACTGCTTCACAATGAGGGCATCCGTGATACCGGTCGGGCCATACAAAAGCTACAACTTCCATATAGCCGTGAAGTCGTCGCTACTGTCCGACCTCAAATATGACAAACGCTCCTCTCAGTCCAACGGTGTACAATGGTACTGATCTCTCCCCGCGATGGAGGCTCCCGGCGTGAACCGTAATCCTCCATTGTCATCTGTTTTTCGGCCGTGACGGCCGGCAATGATTCCTGTTCATACGCTAATCAATTAATCCATATTCTTTTTACAATGAAGAAAAGCAATTCGCTGCTGTTAGCCGCGTTGATGGCGTCTGTGACAGTGGCCTCCTCAACCGGGGCTCCTTTGTCACCGCAGAATGCCAGAACCGGCGTGGGCTCCGCATATGAGATCGCGGTGCCTGCCAAGACCGCAGTCTCCCATCTCCCGAAGATGAAGACTGTCTCTTCCACTCCAGTCAAAGGCTTGAGAAAGGTGGTTTCACCTGCCGAGATTCGCCGTAACACCGCTTTGCGTTCGGCTACCACCGCTTCCCGTTCGATTGCCGCCGATGTCGATTTGCGTGGATGTGTGCTTTACCCCAACTCCATGCTCGGATTCTATACCCTCCCGAAAGTTGACGGGGGGGAATTCATCCCTTACGGCACCACCGACCTGGTCGCTGTAATCAACGGCGGAGGTTACGACGATGGTGAAGGACAATACCACGGAGTTTTCTATCAGACCGCTTCGACCGGCAGCATCGTGTCGGTCACCATCTTTCATCTCGACTCCGAATCGCTTGACATCATCGACAGCCAGACCCTCTCGGATGGTGGTGAGATGATCGCTGACGATGTTGCCATGGACCCCGTGACCGGAGATGTCTATGGCTGTTATCTCACCGGAGAAGGCCGCTGCTGGGGTAAGGGTGACTACACCACCGGTGTGCGCACCGCCATCCGCAACCTCGAATCGTATGAATACCTTGCTGGTGTCGGATGTGACAGCCAGGGACAGTTCTACGGTGTGACCGTCGGTGGAGATTTCGTCAGGATTGACAAACTCACCGGCGAGTTTGAGACCGTCTCACAGCCCAATATCCCCTATGAATATATGGCCGGTGGCTGTGTCGACACCACTCACGGAAAATTCCTCATGTCTTACAACACCTCAGGCGATGGTGCCGGTATATATGAGATTGACCTCGCTACCGGTGCCGCTTCCCGCGCGGTTGATTTCCAGAATGACATCGTTGCGGTGGGGCTTTATGTCGGCCCGGCTCCTGTCGACGAGAAAACCCCTGCGGCTCCCGAGCTTACGGTCTCGGCTCCTGACGGATCCATGACAGTAAGCTACACCATCACCATGCCTGCCACCCTACGCGACGGCACACCCCTGACCGGAGACCTCGATTATACATTGATGGTAGCCGGTGAGTCAAAAGTTCAGGGCACCGCCGCCGCAGGGACGACCGTATCCGGTGAAGTGCAGGTCGCGAATAGCGGTATGACCGATTTTGTCGCCCAGGTTTCCAACGCGGCCGGTCAGTCGCCCCGTACCCGCAAGACCATCTATGTCGGCAAGGGAATGCCCTCCATGCCGGGCAATGTGACCGCCTCTTGGGCCGACGGCAAGATGAAGATTGCCTGGGACGCCGTCACAGAGTCAATGGATGGCGGGTATCTTGACCCCACCGGTGTCACCTACACAGTCTCACAGGGCACTGTTGTCCTGGCTGACGGTCTGACTGCTCCGGAATATGAGTTTGACTTCCCCGCTCCCGAGGTGCGCGAGTCATACACATTCAATGTGATAGCCAACTATGATGGCAAATCCTCCGGTGTCGCCGAGTCCGATGTGGTTTGGGTCGGCTCTTACCCCCTGCCGTTTGAGACCCAGTTCAACACCTACACCGTGCTTGATGATTACGGCTACACAATTGTGGATGCCAATGGCGACGGCAAATGCTGGATGATGAGAGGTTTCGCTGCCGGCGTGTTCCTTGCCTATAACTCATCGATGGATGCAGATGACTGGCTGATCACACCTCCTGTGAAGCTTGAGTCCGGGAAGGTCTACCCCTTCTCTATTGTCACCCATGCTGAAAGCAGATATGATGTGGAGACTATCGAGGTCAAGGCTGGACGGGGTGTCACACCTGAGGATATGACCATTCAGGTGGTTGCTCCCACAGATGTGTACGCGCTTCAGAGCAACCCCGTGACCCTCAATGGTGTCATAGTTCCTGATGCTGACGGTGATTACAATGTCGGCGTGCATGGAATCTCTGAGAAATACAAATATTGGCTCACAGTCCTCTCGCTTTATGTCGGAGAGGGCCTCGATGCTGCCGCTCCCGATGTCGCTACTGAACTTGTCATTGTTCCCGAGGCTACTGGTCTGCCTTCTGTATCCGGCAGTTTCCGTCTCCCCTCCAAGACTGTGGTAGGGGAAAACCTCACAGGCACTGTCGAGGCGGAGGTCAAGTGTGGCGACCGTCTTGTGGCCACTCTCTCCGGCGCTCCCGGCTCTGTGGTGACATTCGATGACAACCTTCCCGCAAAAGGCTCATATACCTACACCGTGACCGCCAAGAGCGGCCAGTTTGCCGGTTCATTCATCTCCTCGACCGTCTATGTGGGTCCTTATGCCGCTTCCGCTCCCTCCTCCGCCAATGTGGTTGAGACAGCCGAGGCCGGTATGGTGACCGTTTCATGGGGCCCCGTGACCACCGATGTCAACGGCAACACCCTTGATGCGGCGAATGTCACCTATATGGTCTACTCCATTGATGAGGATAAGAACCTGACTCCTGTCTTTGACACCAACATCTCCGGTAATGAAGTGACATTCAAGGCTGTGGAGGATGTGACAACCCAGCAGTTCATCCAGTATGCCGTCAAAGCGTTCAACCGCGATGCCGAATCTGAGACTGCCGCCACCACACCGATGATTCCTGTCGGTGAGGGATATGCTATCCCGATTACCTATTCCGGAAGCGCCGAGCTTACTTACCAGCTTATGAACACCAGTGCCCAGGGCCGTGGTTTCTGGGATGTGTATAGCCCCGACAATCTTGATGATGGCCCCGAACCTGTCGCTTCCTTCGACTACTTCGGTTGCTACGCAGGTTCCAGTGAGGCGTATGGCGACCTCTCCACAGGTAAAATCAACCTTGTGTCGGCCCTCCGTCCCGAGTTGTCGTTCTACACATATACCCTCAATGAGACCGACGAGAACTTCGTCGAGGCGTTTGTCATCGTCGACGGAGAGACCGTCAAGCTTGGCCGCGCGCTTCATTCCGAGATGCAGCCGGGCAAGTGGACAAAAGTGCGCTACTCCCTCCTGCCTTACGTCGGCAAGAATATCCAGGTGATGATTCGTGCCGTCGCCAAGACAATGGCCTACACTCTGGTTGATGAGATAACCGTCAAGGAAACTCCTGACAAAGATCTCGCCGCCCTCCGCATTGAGGCCCCCGAAAAGGTCAATGCCGGTGAGAAATTCCACATAAATGTCACTGTGGCCAACCAGGGTTGTGAGACAGCTTCCGATTTCGAGGTCAACCTCTATCGTGACGGCGACCTGCTCGATACCCGCAATATCTCCTCCCTCGAAGCCGAAGGCAACTTGCTGGTTGAGTTCAACGACATGCTTTCTTACTTCGATGCCGAGCCTCAGGCCTTGTATTCAGCCGAAGTTGTGTTTGACGGCGACAAGGATTCCACCAATGACGCGACCGATGAGGTGGCTGTCCTCCGTGCTGTCTCCGAGCTTCCTGCTGTGACCGATCTTGCCGGTGAAATCACTGCCGACGGTAACCGTCTTACCTGGAGCAAGTATGAGATTGGCGACCTTCAGGGTGTGGAGATGACCGAAGATTTCGAGACCGCTACCCCCTGGACCAGCGAGTTCAACGGCTGGACATTCCTTGATGTCGATCAGAAGCCTGTCAGCACGATGGGATTCATGTCGATTGACTTCCCCAATATCCAGTCAGGGGTGACCACCTCCTCATTCTTCGTTTACAACCGTAAGGAGTCAGCACCCTACAACTCCTCTATGGCCGGACATAGCGGCGAGCAGTCAATCGTGGCTCTTTACAACGCCAATCGCGAGCAGAACGACGACTGGGCGATTTCACCCCGCCTGAGCGGCGACGCGCAGACAATTGCCTTCTACGCCCAGAGCTTCCGCTCTACCTCTCCCGAGGCAATCGAGATTCTCTATACCACCGAGGATTCCCTTGATCCCGCCGACTATGAGTTTCTCGACAGCGACGACGCGGTGCCCGCTACATGGACGAAGTATGAGTATGACCTCCCTGAGGGTGCTCTCCACTTCGCCATCCGTTACGTTTCCACCGACACATACATGATCATGATTGACGACATCACATTCACTCCCGACCCGACCCTCTCGGCCCCGACATTTGTAGGCTATGACATTTACAGGGATGGAGTGAAAATCAACGATGCGCTTGTGGCGGAGAATGAATATCTCGACACCGAGGCCGGTGACGGCAACCACACCTATCACGTGGTCGCCAAGTTTGCCGAAGGAGACTCCGAGTTGTCCAACCCTGTCACACTCGGTCAGTCGGCAATCGACACCATCGGAGCCTCGGCAGTCAAAGTCTGCGTCGAAGACCGCGACATCGTTGTGACCGGTGCCACCGGACAGACAGTCACCGTGGTCAGCGTTGACGGCAAGGTGATAAGCCGCACTGTCGGCGACCTCCGACTGACCGTCACCCCCGCCGTCTACCTCGTGACCGTCGGCACCACCACCTCCAAGCTCCTCGTGAAGTAACTCTTCCCGTTTAATACCTCCTTCAAGGGCATTGCATCCATCCCCGGAATCCGGGGCAAATGCAATGCCCTTTTTAGCTGCAAATGAAAAAGCCGGCGTGTCAACGAAGATGAATGTTGACATGCCGGCTTTGGCTTGTTGTAAAATGTATGTGGAAATCAGTGGGAATTCTGGAAGGCGGTGGGGGAGAGGCCGGTGAGGTTCTTGAAGTATTTGCCGAAGGAGGACTGGTTGGAGAAGTTCAGCTCATAGGCGATTTGCTGGACATTCTTTCCGGAGTAGCGCAGCAGGTTTTTCGCTTCCTGGATGACATACTGGTCTATCCATTCTCCGGCGGATTTGCCTGTGGCTTCCTTTATCACCAAGGACAGGTATTTCGGGGAGATATACATCTTCTCGGCATAGAAGCTGATGGCGCGTTGCGTGCGGTGGTACTCGCGGACGAGCCGCAGGAATTTCTGGACGTAGGTCAGTTTGCGGGAATGGGTGTGGCGGCTGTTGTCGCGTTCGGCAGCCTCTTCTCCGAAGGCCATGATCTGGTATCCGGCGGCGGAGACAAGTGCGCGGGCGATATAGCGGTTGTAATTGTTTTGCTCGGCGGCGTTGAGATGGAGCAGGTCGAAATAGCGCAGCAGTAGCGAGACCTTGTCAGGGTCAAGTTCCAGCACCGGGGATGAGGTGGTGAAAATCGAGGTGTTGATTGCGTTGAGGTCGATGTTGATGTCATGGGCGAACTTGTTGGAGAGGAACAACAGGTATGCCTCAAGTTCTTCACCCTGCCAGTCGAGAGGCTTGAACACTGTCTCCGGGGGAATGAACAGCAGCGAGTTTGGAGCCACATCAATCTCGTCGAGGTTTATTATGATGCGCAGATGGCCTTTGGCGCAGATACACATCGTCATGCCGTCGAATCTCCGCGCGACCGGAGCCTCGAACTTGTCGTTTGAGCTTGTGACGCGTGTCAGTATGTAGTCATCTCCCAGATGGATATAATTGTCCGATACTTTCTCAAGGATGGAAAGCTGGGAGAATCGTATGGGAGTCTCTCGGAATTTCGGAGTATGCTTCATAAGGCAATGAATGGATTTTGGTGACTAAACCGGTACAAAGATACAGGTTTATTCCCGAAACGGCCAATAAATTTGCCTAAAATTCGCGAAATAGACCGCAAAAACGGAAATACTTTCCATAAAAAAAGAAATCAGGTTGCCTCAGGCCGGGGGCGGTTCACTTGTGGGAGGGAGCGTCGGATGCGGCCTCGTTGCGGCGACGGTCGGCGGCTATGAGAAGGAACACGATGATGCCACCGATGATGAAGGTCAGGGTCTGGGCGGCTATGACGGTGTTGCCGAATGCCGCTCCCGCCGTGAGGAATGCCTTATGGGCGGCGGGATTGACTGAGGCCGATACCGCAGCCGGGGCGAACAGTTGCAGCCCGAATATGAGGGCTGTCTGATACGGCCCGATGCCACCGTTGGAGGGGATGCCCATGGCTATGGTGGTCAGCATGTAGCATATTATGGCCACTATGATGCCGTTGGTCTCAAGCAGCTCACGGGTCATGGGGAAGGCGAAGAACGCCACATACAGTTGCAGGAAGTAGCAGCTCCAGAGTATGGCGGTCAGCAGCAGCCATTTCCCTTTGCCGTCCATCTTGGCGATGGCGGCGAATCCTTCCCATATCCCTTTGAAGAAATTCCGGACTCCGGAGATGAATTTCCCTTTGCCGAATCTCAGCAATGCCCAGCATACGATGGCTGCGGCCGCGAGACCTCCCCATACCCAGGGTGATGTCAGCAACGACGCGATTTTATCGTATGCGTCAGGATAGGTGTGGACAAACTTTATGAATGGCGCGGAGGCGAAGGCGAATGTCAGCAATGTCAGCAACGCCACCACGACGGTGTCGGCCAGACGGTCGGCGATCATAGACCCGAACACTTCAGGGAAGGGGGCTTTCTGGCGGTAGGCGATGTAGCCTGACCGCCACACCTCGCCAAGGCGCGGGAAGACCACGTTGAATGAGTAGGTGCCGAAGATGGCATAGAACAGTATCCTGAACGGAGGCCTGACATTTATCGCCTTGAGCTGTATCCCCCAGCGGGCAGCCCTTACCACGATGGGTATGAGCCCGATCAGAAGATTGAGACCTATGAACCAGAAGTTGCATTCCTCCCTGATTATCCTCATCATCTCCTTGAAGTCGATGTCGCGGAACAGGGCCACACACAGGCCGACACTGATGGCCAGGGGTATGCCGAATTTCAGGAGCTTGCTTGCCAGGCTCCCTTTGTGAAGTTCGTTAGTGGGTTGGTTTGTATCAGGGTTCATCGTTTAGGGTCTGTCGTTTTGGCCGGACGGCGGAAAACAGGTCGGCTCAGCGTCGTCTGGCGAAAAATGATTTCATAAGCTCGCCGCATTCCTCGGCCAGCACTCCACGGGTGACTGTGGCCTTGGGGTGGAACGGGCCTCGGGGTGCGCCGGAAGTCATGACCGCATAGCCCCGTTTGGGGTCGTCGGCTCCGTAGACTATCCGGCCTACCTGGGCCCATCCTATCGCTCCGGCGCACATCAGACACGGTTCGACGGTGACATAAAGTGTCGCCTCCGGGAGGTATTTCCCTCCGAGGGTCTGGGCGGCGGCGGTGAGGGCGAGCATTTCGGCGTGAGCGGTGACATCGGTGAGCTGTTCTGTCAGATTATGGCCGCGACCGATGATGCGGCCTCCGGCCACAACCACCGCGCCGACCGGAATCTCCCCGGCGTCGAATGCCGCCCGGGCCTCAGCCAAGGCCGCCGACATGAACCTCTCGTCATCTGTCATAACTCCAAGCCTATGATGTTAATAAACATTTCGCAGGGACAAAGTTACGAAATAAGTTGGGAAATTTCCCCGGATATGCTTGCCGAATCAGAAGAATTTATTTAATTTTGGCTTCCTAACCTCTTACCAGTTAACCAATGAAAAAAAAATTAGCGATCTACAAGAATGACCCCTGGCTTGAACCCTATGCTCCGGCCATTGAAGGACGTCATCAGGATGTCCTCCGCAAGGAAGCCGAGCTGACCCAGGCCTGCGGGACGCTTAACGATTTTGCGAACGCACATAAATATTTCGGACTTCACCGTGTAAGTCCCCGTGGCGGCTGGGTGTTCCGCGAATGGGCCCCGAATGCCACTTCCATATGTCTGGTGGGAGATTTCTCCGGCTGGGAGGAACGTCCCGAATTCCAGCTCACACCGGTCGGCAACGGGGTGTGGGAGGTGAAGCTCCCCGCCAAGGCTCTGAAAAATGGCCAGCTCTACAAGATGAGGGTGCATTGGCCCGGCGGAGAGGGTGACCGTATTCCCGCCTATGCCAACCGTGTCGTTCAGGATGAGCAGACAAAGATTTTCTCAGCACAGGTGTGGCAGACCGCCCCTTACGAGTGGAAAATCAAGGAATTCGTGCCCGATACCCGTCCGCTGCTTATATATGAGTGCCATATCGGTATGGCCCAGCAGGAGGAGAAGGTCGGAAGCTATGTCGAGTTCCGCGACAAGATTCTCCCCCGTATCGCCGCCGACGGCTACAATGCCATACAGGTGATGGCGATTCAGGAGCATCCCTATTACGGGTCGTTCGGTTATCATGTCTCATCATTCTTCGCCCCATCCTCTCGCTTTGGCACCCCCGAGGAGCTGAAGAGCCTCATCGACCGCGCCCATGAGCTGGGAATCGCCGTAATCATGGATATCGTCCATTCCCACGCTGTCAAGAATGAGAACGAGGGTCTCGGGCGACTTGACGGTACACGCAGCCTCTATTTCTATCCCGACCACCGTGGCGAACATCCCGCCTGGGATTCCCTCTGTTTCGACTATGGCAAGAACGAGGTGCTGCATTTCCTGCTCTCAAACTGTAAATACTGGCTTGAAGAATTCAAGTTCGATGGTTTCCGTTTCGACGGCGTGACCTCCATGCTCTATTATGACCACGGGCTTGGAAAAGCGTTCGGCGGCTATGGCGACTACTACGACGGAGGCCAGGACACCAACGCGATAACCTATCTCACTCTTGCCAACCTACTGATACATACTGTCAATCCCCACGCTATCACCATTGCCGAGGAGATGAGCGGTATGCCCGGCCTTGCCATCAAGTTCAAGGATGGCGGTATCGGCTTCGATTACCGGATGGCTATGGGTATCCCCGACTACTGGATCAAGACCCTCAAGGAGAAGAAGGATGAGGACTGGCACCCGACTTCCATTTTCTGGGAGCTGACCAACCGTCGTTACGAGGAGAAGACCATCTCTTACGTCGAAAGCCACGACCAGGCTCTTGTCGGAGACAAGACAGTGATTTTCCGTCTGATTGACAAGGAGATGTACTGGCATATGATGGTCGGCGACGAGAACATGATGGTGACACGCGGCATTGCCCTTCACAAGATGATTCGTCTGGTCACCCTGGCCACAATCAATGGCGGTTACCTCAACTTCATGGGTAATGAGTTCGGTCATCCCGAATGGATTGACTTCCCGCGTGAGGGGAATGGCTGGAGCTACCAGTACGCCCGCCGCCAGTGGGATCTGGTTGACCGCGAAGACCTCCAGTACAAATATCTCAACGCCTTCGACAATGCGATGGTCGAACTGGTGTCGGGTGTGAACAACTTCCAGTCGCTTGCCATTGAGAAGCTGTGGGAAAAGGATGACGACCAGGTGCTTGCGTTCCGTCGCGGCAATCTCATCTTTGTCTTCAACTTCTCCCCCTACAAGTCATTCAATGGTTACGGCATCCTTGCTCCCGCCGGGAAATACAAGGTGGTGCTGTCATCCGACTCCCCCCGATTCGGCGGATTCGGCAATATCGACGAGAAGGTGGAACATCTGACCATCCACGATCCTCTCTACCAGCCGATTGGCAAGGAGTGGCTCAAGCTGTATCTCCCTGCCCGTTCCGCACAGGTTTTGCGTATGGTGCGCACACCCCGCAAGAAGTCCTGACAATCTAAGTAAACAATAAAAGTGAATATGAATTTTCCGGTTTGCGGGCACACGCTGTGAAGCGTTGACGCAAACCGGAAAAATATTGACCCGAATGGAAAAGACACCGACACGTCCGCTCTTCGAGGGGACGGAAGATGAACTTAAAGAATTGCTCGACCGGGAGGCACGCAGGTTCAATACACCCGATTTCATCGATGCCGACCCGGTGCAGTTTCCCCGTAAATTTCAATCTCTACCTGACATAGAGATTGTATCGCTGCTGGCCTCGACCGTGGCATGGGGCAACCGCAAGATGATATGCTCCAATATCACCAAGATGTTGACGCTGATGGACTGGTCGCCCGCGGCCTGGCTGCTCGACAAGGTGTATGAGGAGCTCCCCGACATGAACATCCACCGTACATTCTTCGCCCGCGACCTGAGGGCGTTCATGCGCGGACTCTACCCGATATACCGTGACCACGGTTCTTTGCAGGAGTTTGCCCGGAAGAAAAACATAGGTGATACGGAATATCCCGCATGGGCGTTGGCTGAGGCCATCAATGCCTCTTTGGAAGAGGAGAACCGAGGAATTGCCGACGTGAACCTCTCACGCTGCCTTCCTCAGAATCTCAAGACCACCGCGCTCAAACGTCTGAACATGGCCCTCCGTTGGCTTGTGCGTGACGACGGCATTGTCGATATGGGTGTGTGGGATGTCATCAAGCCCTCCCGGCTGTTCATTCCCCTTGATGTCCACGTCGGAGACACCTCCCGCGAACTCGGGTTGCTCCACCGCAACGCCAACGACCGCCGTTCGGTCGAGGAGCTGACCGCCACCCTCCGCCGTTTCAACCCCTCCGATCCCGTCATCTACGACTACGCCCTCTTCTCCCTCGGCCTCCCCTCCAACAGCCAACTACCATAACGGAAAACCGCCAACTGCCATGATGAAAATCGGCCAACTACCATAACAGAAAATCGCCAACTACCATAATGTATTTTCGTAAATGATTGATTATTAGATTAATTATGGTGGAGGAGATTGGCGCGGATTATGGTGGAGGAAACGGGGTAGGATGACTGGAGATGGCGGAGCGTTTCAGGGGAAATGGCGGTGGTGTCTCCGGCGATATGGCCGGTGATGTCGATGGCTGCTCCCGGAGCGTCGGGGGAGAGTGCGGAGATGCCAAGGCCGGGGAAGCCGGGGGCAGTGATTCCGGCAAGGTCGAGGATGGTGGGGTAGATGTCTACCTGACCCATTACCTTGTCATACCTACCGGGGTGGGGGGAATTCAACACAATCATCGGCACGAACGATTCTTCGTCGACCAATGAGGCGAGCCGGGAAGAAGACTCGCGTATCGGGCCACGCCAAGAGGCAAGCCCCTCATGGTCCCCGACAATTACAATCATTGTCTTGTCGGCATCGGGACGTGAACGAAGGTAGCTGACAAACTCACCTACGGTATTGTCGGTGTAGTTGATGGCGGTGATATAGTCTCCCAACGGCGCGGGATAATTGTCGGACAGTTTTATTCTCCGGTGTTCTTCGGGAATCGTGAAAGGGAAATGGCTCGAATAGGTGATGACTTCCACGAGGGCTTTCTCCCCCTCAGGCCATATTTCCCCGCTCTTCATCTTCTCGACGACCTGACGCAGGAAACTGCCGTCGGATGGGTTGCGGGGATGGCCGAATGACTCGGATGAATCCCAGCTGTCGCGGAACCTGACCTCATCTATTCCGAAAGATTTGGCCACCGCTCCCTGATTCCAGGTTGTGGCGCGGTCTCCGCTCAGCAGGTAGCTCTTTTTCCCGCTGTCAGCTCTCAGTTCCTTGGCCAGATGCGGGTAATCCTGCTCAGGAAACCGCATCGAGTAAACATAATCGGGCATCGGAAGGAGTCCGGCGGTCATCAGGAGTTGCCCGTCGATGCTTCGTCCCGGTCCTACTTGCGACAGCACCCGGGGCGCGAACCATGTGGAGGCGGTGTCAGCCAACAGACGGTTGAGGCACGGGGTGATTTCTTTCCCCTCCACGCTTTTCTGCAACGGCCACGCCTCCAGCGACTCGACGATTATCATCACCACATTGTCAGGTTTGTAAGCCATCGGCGGGATGGAGTCGCCACTAAACGATTCACCCTCCTTGAGCCATTTACGCGCGGAGGCAATCTCCTCTTCCGAGACAGGGCGGTTGCTTTCCAGGAGGTCGGCGAGGATGCTGAGCGGAAGGGTGTAGACAACCGGAGGTGTGGCCCTGTAATAACATTCCTCTTTCAAGTGGTCGATATGCCTGAACAAACCTCCGTAAGGCAATACGCAGACCATACACGCCACAGCCCCGGTCAGGAGTGTGGCTACATATGCCCTTACGCCGCGCTTGCGGGGCTCCCTGGCGGTTGCCTGACATCTCCCCATAAGGAGGAGTGTCAGGAATGTAATCAGAGGAAACAGCAGGTCGGCAAGACGGAGGGAATGGCGTATCGCGTCGCCAAATTCCGCCACATTGCCTGCCAGAAAATAACTGGCCGGAGGTATCGGCCCGAAATATGTGCGGCAATACATCAGGTTTGCTATCGCCAGCAGGTCAGCGACTGCCAGCCCAACTCCCATCAGCCATCTGCCGCGCGAGATTGCTGCCGGCATCGCCATCAGCAGCGCGAGCAACGCCCCGAAGAGATATGTGGCCGCGAAGCCAAGTCCACGGAAGGATGTCGCCATGCTCCACAGCAGGTCGAATGTCAGTATGGTCACGAAACAACCGGCCCACGCGATGGTGAACTGGCGTGTCCATAAGCTTGTCGGAAACAGTTTGCGGAGGGAGAATCCTTTCAGTGTTTGTCGCATTATAGTCAGTGCTTTATGCCGCAAAGTTACAAAAAATGGGCATAAAGCACTGAAATATCTTCCGTGATTTTACCGGATTCCCGGGGATTGGTATGTCAACGCAGGCGCAGATAGGAGTAGCCGAACCGTTCGGCTGCAGCGCGGTCGAGCTCCTCGCGGAAAGCTGGGTCGGCCACAGAGATAAGGAGCTTGGCGCGTTCAGGCAACGATTTGCCCCGCAGGTTGACAGCTCCGTGTTCGGTTACGACATAGTTGGTCTGGAAACGGGTGGTCACCACACCTGCCCCCGGTGTCAATACCGGTTTGATTTTGGAGATACCCTTGGTTGATGAGGTCATCGCCAGGAATGACAGGCCCCCTTCGCTGCGCGACGCGCCGTACACGAAGTCATGCTGTCCTCCCACACCTGAGAAAAGCCGTTGGCCAATCGAGTCGGCGCATATCTGGCCGGTAAGGTCGATTTCCAGACAGGAGTTGATTGACATCACCTTGGGATTCTGGGCTATGATGAACGGGTCGTTGGTCCAGGCCACATCCTTGAATATCATATCCTTGTTGTAATCCATCAGGTCGTAGAGACGGCGTGAACCCAGCGCGAGACAAGCAACCGACTTCCCGGGATATACCTTTTTCAGGGAGTTGTCGATGATTCCTTTCTCAATGAGGGGCAGCACACCGTCGGTCATCGCCTCGGTGTGGAGTCCCAGATGCTTATGGTTTTCCAACGCCCTTATCACGGCGTTGGGTATGCCACCCACACCAATCTGGAGGGTCGCCCCGTCGGGGATGATTTCCGCGATGGCGTTGCCGATGGCGGTCTCCTTTTCCCCGGGGATGGCGGTAGGCACCTCCACCAACGGGTCATCCACCTCCACGGCGGCATCGATTCTCGACACATGTATCACCGGGTCGCCATATGAGAAGGGCATATGGGGATTGATCTGGGCTATCACAATCCGGGCGCATTCGGTGGCGGAGGTGGCCAGGTCAGCCGACACCCCGTAGCTAACATATCCCTCCTCGTTCGGTCGGGAGCAGTTGAGCAACACTACATCCACCGGCCATGTCCCGTCGCGGAACAGTCCCGGCACCTCCCCGAGGAAGCGGGGAGTGGTGGCTCCATACCCCTCGTTTATCCATTTCCTGACATTGTTGGAGACGAAACAGGTGTCGACAAGGAAGGAATCCTTGTACTCCGGTTTGCAATAGGGGGCTTCGCGCTCGGAGACGGAAAATCCGGAATAGAGGACGACACCCCTCAGCTCGTGGCCACGGCGTGTCATCGCTGCCACCAGAGTCTCCGGGATGGAGGTGGAGCCTTGTATGTAGATATGGTCGCCGCTCTTTATCAGCTTTACAGCCTCGTCGGCCGACCGCCATTTCAATTCATTGTTCATAGGTCACAGTTCGTAATCGGCTGCGGGCAGAAATCACTGCTTGCAGGGATGGTCGTGGTGGAAAAGCGCCAGACGTTCGCCAAGGCGTTTCAGTATCTCGGGGGAGTTGAGCAGGGAGACGCAGACGCGCACACCCTCCTGGCGGCTTCCGGTCGAGGGGAGTGATATGGTCGATACCCCATAGCGCAACAGTTCGCTCTGGAGTTCGGCTCCTGTCATGCCGGGATAGCCGACCGTGAAGAAGAAACCGTCGGAAATCGGCTCCTCCCCGTCGAGGGCATAGATCAGATGGAAACCGTTGTCGAGGAACAGTTTTTTTGCGATTCCTGCCCGGCGGCCATATTCGCGAGTCTCCGCCACGAAGTCGAGTTTCCCCTCAACGGCCTTGCGCAGCATCGCCGCGTAGGCATGCTGGGCGGAGTGGGCGGTTCCTGAAGACGCGCAATACAACACACCATAGATATACGCGTCAAGGAATGTCGGCATCTCATAGAATTTCTCCAGGAATTCATAGCGGCGGTCAGCCACGGCGGGTGAGACACAGACAATCGAGATACGCTGTCCGGCATAAGAGAAAATCTTGGAGGCCGATACCAGCAGTATGCAGCGGTCGGTGTATTTGGCGACGGTAGGGATGTAGGGTGCCTGATAGGGGAGCCCGTAACGGCGGCGGAAATCCATGCCGAGATAGGCATTGTCCTCAATCAGTATGACATCATGCTTCTCGGCCATCTTCGCGAGAATCCTGAACTCGGTCTCGGTCAGGTTGGTCCACGCCGGGTTGTTGGGGTTGCTGTAAATGATGGCCGACACCTTTCCGTCGGCGAGAGCTTCCTCCAGCCGCGCTTCGAGCAGTTCGCCACGGCAGTCGTAGATGTCAACCGAACGGTGGCCGAGACCGAGCAGCTTTACCTGGTTGTGCTGGGCCGGGAAACCGGGGTCAAGGAAAAGGATGGTGTCCTTCCCCTTGATGCGCTGTCCCATCAGCAGGAACAGAGTGAAAGTGCCCTGCATCGACCCAACGGTCGGGACAATGCAGCGCGGGGGAATCTCAATGTCGAAGAATGCCTTCAGAAACTCGCTTCCGGCCTCTTTGAGCGGCTTGATTCCGGCGATGTTGGGATACATGTTGGCCACTCCGTTGGCCAGGGCCTCACGTTCGGCATCGATTCCGGCCTGGGCGGCAGGTAATCCGGGATTTCCCATCTCAAGATGGACGAATTCCTCGCCGAGAGGTTCCTGAAGATGGGTTGCCAGAGCCATAATCTGGCGGATGGTCGCCGAGGCGATGTTGGGTATGTTCATCATGTCCAGAGCCTGCTGGAACATGTCAGTTGAAACGGGTATCATAAGTGTCGGGGTAAAAACGCTTGTGATTCAACAGGTCGGTACCTCTCTTGACAGTCAGAGAGACAATGCTTTCTGACGGCCCGCGCGGAACGCGGCGATGTTGGTCTCCACCATCTTCTCCCCCTTGGGGCCGAAGACAGTGCGGATTCCGGCCTCGATTTTTTCAGGGGTGAGGTCGATGTAGGGGGATGCGGCTCCGAGCAGCACCATGTTGGATGCGCGGAGTGTGGCCTTCTCCTTGGCCACCTCCTCCATGTCGAACGCCGTCACGTTGGGAAGCTTGGCGAGGGCGTCAAGGATTTCCGTGGTGTCGGGATATGTCGGGATGTTGATGAAGGGAACTGTCGAGGTCACCACACGCCCGTTGGCCGACAGCCATCCGATATGGCGCAACGCCTCCATCGGTTCCAGGGCCACGATGAGGTCGGCCTTTCCGGTGGGTATCAGGTCTGAGGATATAGGCTCGGAGCTGAGGCGCAGACATGACATCACGTCGCCGCCGCGCTGGCTCATGCCGTGTACCTCGGCTTGTTTCAGATGGAGATTCTCGCGCAGGGCTGCCGCGCCGAGAATGGTGGCTATCGAGAGGATTCCCTGGCCGCCGACCCCCGCCAGGATTATGTCGCATTTCATAATTGAGTCTTTTTAGGTCAATGTTTAAGCTGTCCGGCTGAAAGAATGTCAGTTCTTCTTGGCGTGGCGACGCGCGGTCTGGATACACTCGCGACGGGCCACGATGACAGAGAGTCCTTTGTGTTCAAACTCCCGGAGGAAGAGCGATTTCATCTCCTCGAATGTCTTGGGAAGGGAGTCGATGGTGTGGAGGTGGGCCGGGTCAACCCCCAGGCCGAGGCATATTGCCTCCAGTTTTCCTGTGCCCTGCGAATCCTGTCCGCCGGTCATGCCGGTGGTGAGGTTGTCAGAGATAATCACAGTCATCGGGGTGTTCTCGTTTACCCCGTCAAGCAGTCCGGTCATTCCGGAATGGGTGAAGGTCGAGTCACCGATGATAGCCACGGAGGGATGCTGCCCGGCATCGGCGGCTCCCTTGGCCATGGTTATCGACGCGCCCATATCGAGACAGGTGTCGATGGCGTTGAAGGGGGATAGCCATCCGAGGGTGTAGCAACCGATGTCGCCGAACACCTTCGGGGCGTCATATTGCTTCATCGCGGCAGTCAGGGCGGCGTACACGTCACGGTGGCCACATCCCTGGCATAGGGCAGGCGGACGGGCTACCACCAGATTCTTCAGCTCCTCGCGCAGTTCGCCCGGGATGGTCTCTGTCGAGGCCGTACGGAGCGAAGGGACAGCTTTGACGAGGGCTTCCATCACAGAGTCGGGTGAAAGCTCACCGGTGCGGGGTAGGTAGCCGTCGAGTTTGCCGAGAATCGGACGGAGAGGGGTGTCAAGAAGTCCGCGCAGCATCTCTTCGATGACCGGCTGCCCCTCTTCGGCCACCAGCACGCGGTCGACTTTGGAGAAGAGTTCTTTCAGAAGTTTCTTCGGGAGGGGGTATTGCGAGATTTTCAGCACCGGGAAGGGGCATCCGTCAGGGAAACACTCCATGACGTAATTGTAGGCGATTCCCGAGGCGATTATGCCTAACGAGTTGTCTTTACCCTCCACGAGACGGTTGAAGGGGGAGTCGGCTGACTCCTGCTCCATCTTTACTTGGTCGGCGATAAGCTCACGGTTGCGGACGCGTGAGTTGCCCGGCATCAGTACCCACTGTCGCGGGTTGGACGGGTAGCTGAGTGTGTTCTCGGCGGCGGCTTCCGGCTCGGTGGCGACCTCAGCGCGTGAATGGCTCAGACGGGTCACCAGGCGCACCATCACAGGGATGCGCAACCGCTCGGACAGCCCGAACCCGTAGGATGCCATATCGTAGGCTTCCTGCTGGTTTGACGGTTCGAGACAGGGAGTCATCGCGAAACGCGCGTAAAAACGTGAGTCCTGCTCATTCTGCGAGGAGTGCATCGAGGGGTCATCGGCTGAGATGACGAGCATTCCGCCATTGGCTCCGGTCATAGCGGAGTTGACAAACGCATCGGCTGCGACATTCAGCCCGACATGTTTCATTGATACCATTGAGCGTTTGCCGCAGAAGCTCATTCCGAGAGCTTCCTCCACGGCTGTCTTCTCGTTGGAAGACCAGTGGGAATGAAGACCACGCTCACGGGCGGTCTGGTTGGCTTGTACGAATTCAAGTATTTCAGTGGAGGGGGTGCCAGGATAGGCATATGCGCCGGAGAGTCCGGCGTTTATGGCTCCCAGAGCCAGGGCTTCATCGCCCAGAAGGAGCTTCATCACTTTGGAGGCACTGTGGTCGGTAGGCTTGTTCTCGTTCATGCTGATGAAAATTTGTAACGCCGGGAATCTACTTCCCGACGCTACAAATTTACTCAATTTTTAAGAGCTTTTTAGAAAACCGCTTATGTTTAAAAACATAAACCGACCGTTTGTGGGGCTTATTCCCCCTCGGGGAATTTGCGGTAATACTCCTCCAGAAGATTCTTGATGTTGAAGTAGTAGGTCTCGTTGGAGGCTTTGCCCTTTGAATCTTTCTTTTCGACCTCAATCAGGTCGAAATAAGGCTCTTCGTAATGCTGGCCCTTCACTACCGCGTTCTGGAAATTGACGATGTCATATTCGTGGCGGGGGTTTATGACATACCAGGCATGCTCCGCGTCGGTGCCTGTCCCGGAGGAGATTATGGCCTGTATCAGGTGGTTGAGACGGTATTGCCATATGTTGGCGCGGTTGACCTTTCCACGGGCACGGAGGGCGTAGATGAGGAAGTTCATCTGCGAGAGGTCAAACGGATTGTCGTCAAGGACAATCTCGGCGTAAGAGATGATGGAGTCGAGTTCGGCGCGGGTATGCGAGCTTTTGTAATACAGGCTCTCGTTCTTGGTCGATGCCTCGTTGTGGCGGTAAGGATTGAAGTCCTCCTGGAAGAGGTAACCGTAATAAAGGTGGCGGTAGTCATTGATGTCCATCACCGTCTCGTTCTGCTGGTAGCGCCCCATAAGTTTGGGGTAATAGTAGGGGGAGGCGGGATCCGCCACATCGCGGCGTATCTGGTCGAGGTCAGGAATCTCGGTGGTGACCGTCTTTTTCTGGGGCGCGGGAGCCGCCAGCAATGCGCCCGAAAGGAGCAAGAGCGAGGATATGAAAAAAATGAGCTTTCTCATTGTTTGTCGAATTAAAAATTTCTGCCCGTTTCCGAAAAGGGGATGGGAATGGGCGAATATCGGTCAGATTCCGCTTGATTTGGCGAGAATCCCCTGTATGCCGATGGCTACAAGGGTCATTGTCACGATAGCGGGCAAACCGGTGGCGATAGCCCAGCGGGCTGCGATGTTCCATTGGCGCATTCGCGACAGACTCATATATGCCCCTAAGCCGAGCAATACCCCGGCTGTCGAGCAGATGATGACCCCGGCCTGGCTGAACATCAATCCGGCCGCCATGCCAGCCAGGGACCCTCCGGCGATGAAATATCTCGCCCGGTTTGGAACCATGAGCGGCGCTTTCCTTACGATGTCGATGCTGACCACAATCAGCACGGCGATGGCCCAGAAGAGGAGCAGCCTTGAACTGACAGGCGCATACCCCGATGCCCGCATCGCCCAGACCCCGGCATACGCGGCCACCGCGCTGCCCGAGGAGGAGCGGAACGCCAGCACTATCGCCGCGCTCATCAGCAATGCTCCGGATATGAGGTAAAATTCATCCATCGGTAAAGTTTGACTACAAATTTAACAAATTCCGACCGATAACTTTCCCGGCAATCACTCCATTTACATAATTTTAAACATTTTTTGCGCTAATTTTTTACACCTTCATCCGGCTCAATCGCGAAATATGTAATACTTTTGTAACAAAAGGCGCGCTTTGAGGCCCAAAATAAGCCCATTAAAGAATTTTTTCAGCATATTACATTGTCGTTTGGGCTACTTTTTGTAATTTTGCATCCGAAAAGTAAGGCACAAGTCATGTTTCAGCCATGCTTTTCTCCCGCTAAACTGAACATTCAAAAATTAAACACCTTATTATTATGTCAGAAATCGCATCTCGAGTTAAAGCCATCATCGTCGACAAGCTCGGCGTGGACGAAAACCAGGTAACCGAAACCGCCGCTTTCACCACCGACCTCGGCGCAGACAGCCTCGACACTGTTGAACTCATCATGGAGTTCGAAAAGGAATTCGGCATCACCATCCCCGATGACAAGGCAGAGACCATCTCTACCGTGGGCGACGCCATCAAGTACATCGAGGCAGCAAAGCAGTAAGCGAGTTTCTGGCTCCGATAACCGAATACAATGCGCCTCAGGGCGCATTGCGTTTTTTACCCACATTGATACAATGGAACTTAAAAGAGTAGTAGTAACCGGCATGGGCGCCCTCACTCCAATCGGAAACGATGTCGAGACCTCATGGCAGAACGCCATAAACGGTGTGTCCGGAGCCGGCCCAATTACCCATTTCGACGCTTCCCTCTTCAAGACACAGTTTGCCTGTGAGGTCAAGGGGTTCAACGGCGCCGACCATATCGACCGCAAAAAGCTTCGTCAGCTTGACCTTTACGCGCAGTATGCCCTCGTGGCTGCCCGTCAGGCTGTCGAAGACTCCGGCATCGAGAAAGACGAGAACCTCAACAAAAACCGTGTCGGCGTTATCGTCGCCGCCGGAATCGGTGGTCTCCACACATTCGAGGAGGAAGCCGGATATTACGCGATGAACGCCGACAAGGGCCCGAAATACAACCCCTTCTTCATCCCCAAGATGATCGCCGACATCGCGTCAGGCCATATCTCGATGGACTACGGCTATCATGGTCCCAACTACGGTGTGGTTTCAGCATGCGCATCCTCCAACAACGCCATCATCGACGCGTTCAACCTCATCCGTCTCGGAAAGGCTGACGTGATGGTGACCGGTGGTGCCGAGGCAGCCGTTTATCCCGCAGGTGTGGGTGGCTTCAACTCCATGCACGCCCTCTCCACCCGTAATGACTCCCCCGAGACCGCATCCCGTCCCTTCTCAAAGAGCCGCGACGGATTCGTAATCGGAGAGGGTTCGGTTGTCCTCATCCTTGAGGATCTCGAACATGCCAAGGCTCGTGGCGCCAAGATTTACGCTGAGGTTGCCGGAGGCGGCATGTCGGCAGACGCATACCATCTGACCGCCACACATCCCGAAGGTCTCGGTGCTATCCTCTCGATGCAGAACGCCCTTGAGGATGCCAACATGAAGCCCGAGGATATCGATTACATCAACGTTCACGGAACCTCCACCCCCGTAGGTGACATCTCCGAGGTGAAGGCTATCGTCGAGGTGTTCGGCGAGAGCGCACACAAGCTCAACATCTCTTCAACCAAGTCGATGACCGGCCACCTGCTGGGTGCCACCGGCGCTATGGAAGCGATGTTCAGCGTGCTGGCCTGCCAGAACGACATCGTTCCCCCCACCATCAACCACGAAGAGGGGGATGAGGATGAGGAAATCGATTACACCCTCAACTTCACCTTCAACAAGGCTCAGAAGCGTCCTGTGAGAGCCGCTCTTTCCAACTCCTTCGGTTTCGGCGGCCACAACGCCACCGTAATCGTGAAGAAGTACGAGGAATAAGCGCGCCACAGACGCATTCATCCCTGACAAGGGGAAATAAATCAGCCGGGAATCGCTGTTTGCGAGGGTTCTCCCTCGCCCACAGCCGATTCCCGGCTTTGTTTATCGGTTATCCCTGCTTGTCAGGGGAATATCATTGAATGACTATCTTCTCAGTGTTACCGTCTTTGGTTCGGCATATATATGCCCGGCGAAAGCTTTGACGGGGATATTTCACGACCCTGGAGGTCGAAATAGCGTGTTTGCGCGGATGAAGCCGTTGTGTCCCCTTCAATTCCCTCTATGCCGGAAATGATGCCGGTATTGTCTACCCGGGTCGTGCCGGTGGTCTCGTTCAGGACATATCCGGACTTCACATCATCTGTGGCAATCAGCAGGTCCTCGGGAACAGAAGCATACAGACGCACGATATGTTCCACTGTGACGGGGTTGTCGGGTGTCGCCCTATGGTCGGTCTCGAAGTTGTGTTCGGCGTTGTTGCCGCTGTTTTCCGAACGTGCCCCAGAGGTAAGGCACTTCGGCAATGTCGATACGCTCTTGGTCACCGAGCATTTCGGCGGAGATGTCATGGGTGTAGCCGGGGATGGCGGGATTGAGGTAGACCTCCTTTATCAAGGCTACGATATGGTTGAACTCAGTGGCCGGTTCGGTGAGGTCTGACGCATGGGATTTGCCTTAGGAGTCTGTCCACTCGAAAGTGAAACTCTTGTAGTAATCTGCGGAAACCGATACTTCATCCGTGCTGTCGGTGGCTGCTGTCCCTTCGGCGTTGACCGGAAGGATTGATGCAGCCGGCAGAAGTAAGATGGGAATCAGCTTCCTGAGACAGGAAGATTTAATTACCATTGGAAAATTGTTGAAGATTAGAGGTTAGAGACGAAACCTATTTGGCTTTTCGATTTTGGTTGGAATTTGGTTATTGTGAATGGTGCCAAAAGGAGGTTTTTGTTGCCTATTGAATTTATTTGCAAAATTACGGATTTATTCTTGATTTTCAAGCATCTATCGAATAAGTAAATGTTAAAAGCGTACTTAATTATCCTTTATTTTTATTAATGTCAGGGCATCATCTGACGCGACGTATGGCGCGGGGAGGAGCACCGGAGTTCAGGATGAGAGGCACTTGCTCGATGGTGATTGATGAGGTGTCAAGCCCCAGTGCCGCGTCAGCCGATATGCCGAAACGCCTCAACCGCTCGTAAAACGACATCACGAGCTGTTCGTACGCACTGCAATTGCTCGACGGGGAAAACACGCGGTGGATGATAGTGAAGTGGAAATCGCCGGGAATGCCAGCCTCACGGAGAGAGGGGTAGGTCGATTTGAGATCCACGCTCCCCTCCTTGACGAGGTCGTTGATTACCTGCCGGAGATACACATTTATTTTAGGGTCGACACGGAAGCCGAGTCTCAGTCCTATGGAGAAAAGACAGCCGGGAATCAGCTGGTCTACGGTGTATTCCAGTGTGGATGGCTCGTCGGTGTATTCCACCCTGACAAGCCAGTAATGGTCGGCCCTTTTGGGCTGTTTGTTGATGATGGAATAAAGGATTTTGGTCTCGATGAGCCACGGGTCTGATGACTCACTGAGGTAGACCATATTTGAGGCCGATTTCGGTATCTCCTTGTCTTGGCTTATCCCCGCGATCAGGCTGAGACTCTTGCGGATGTCGGCATACTGGAAATAGCGGTGCCTGATTTTGCTGGCGTTGAACCATATGTAGATGACAGCCACCAATGCCAGTGATATGAGCAGCGTATACCAGCCGCCGTGGATAAACTTGAAGAGGTTGGCACATAGGAATATCCCCTCGATTCCGGCGAAGACGGCGAAGAATGTCCATACAAGCCATGTCGGGGTCTTCCTCTGCTTCATCCAGAAGGCAAGCAGCATGGTGGTCATAAGCATGGTGATTGTTATGGCAAGGCCGTATGCCCCCTCCATATGGGCTGATGAGCCGAATATCAACACCGTCAGCATGCAGCCCGCGTAGAGGAAGAGGTTGGCCGACGGGATGTAGAGCTGACCCTTGACGGTCGTGGGATATTTGATTTTGAGACGGGGCCAGAAGTTGAGGTTCATGGCCTCGGAGAAGATGGTGAACGAGCCGCTGATTAGTGCCTGTGAGGCGATGATGGAGGCCCCGGCTGACATGACGATGCCTATTACCAGAAACCATCCCGGCATTATGGCGTAGAATGGATTGATGTTCCCCGCCGCGGCTTCTGAGGGATGGGCGATAATCCATGCGCCTTGCCCGAGATAGTTTAGCACCAGCATCGCCTTGACAAACAGCCAGCTCAGCGAGATGTTCCATCGACCGCAATGTCCCAGGTCGGAATACAGGGCTTCGGCTCCCGTGGTGCAGAGAAACACGGCTCCAAGCACAAGGAACCATCCCGGGTAGTCGACAAGTATCTTTACGGCATACCAGGGATTGAACGCTTTAAGGATGGAGGGTGAAAGCCCGATATTGCAGGCTCCAAGCATCCCGAGCATCAGGAACCATATGAGCATGAACGGCCCGAAACAACGTCCTATGGCAGATGTGCCGAACCGTTGGGCGGCGAAAATCAGTGTGATTATCAGCAACGTGACCGGAATCACCGGAGGGTCTGGCATTATGGCTGACAGGCCTTCGACAGAGGTGGTGACGGTGATGGCCGGTGTTATCACCCCGTCGGCAATCAGAGTGGCGGCTCCGAGTGCGGCCAACAGGTAGAGCCATCCCTTCCCCTTGGATTTCACCAGTGAGTAGAGCGCGAGGATTCCCCCCTCTCCACGATTATCGGCCCTTAGGGCGATGAGGACATATTTCACAGTGGTCTGCAGGGTCAGAGTCCAGAACACGAGGGATACCGCGCCAAGTATGTAGTCGGCGTCGAATGCCGGATTGGCGTGGCAGATGGTCTTCATCACATATAACGGTGATGTCCCTATGTCGCCGAAGACGATTCCAAGGGTGACAAGCAAGCCGAGCGCTGTGATGGGATGAGACGGTTTCGTTCTGGAAATATCTGTCATATGGATTCTGTCAGTCATTTGTGACCGGATTCGGGTAAGATGCCTCCACCGAAATCAGCAGTCAGGATAATGTCAACAGATAAACGGCTCTCCGTTCCGGATTGTTTGCAATCACACGACAACACGCCAAAGATGAAAGCAGCCATGCCGGTTTCCCGGTATGGCTGCTGATGTTGTTATGAGCTGGTATTGTTACTGGCGGTCAGAATAGAACTTCTGGATGCGGTTCTTGACCTTCTTGTTGCCAAGAAGGATGCCCGACATGGAGTTCTGGAGGGCTGTTGCGCCTTCACGCTGGTTGAAGACCATGGCGTCGTTCTGGAAGTCGAACGGACGACCCTGGTTGTTGACATTCACCACCTCGAAGACCACAACGGAGTTGTTGAGGGCAACCGGGCCTACGAACTGGCCTTTCTTGGCAACGGCCACATTGGCGTTGAGGGCTGACTCGTAGGGGGGGAAATTGCGTACCATTGGCTGGCCGAAGGTTACCTGGGTGGTGTCAACGGAGGCTTTCATCAGTGAAGCGAAACCGGCAACGTTGGAAGCTTTGCCCTTGAAATCGGCCACGAGCTTCTCACCCTTCATGCGGTTGCGGGCCTTGTCTTCAAGATAGGTGCGCACACGGCTGTATGAGGAGGGGATATAGTCACCCTTGAACACCTCCTTGATGGCCACGGCCATCAGGCGGCTGTCAGAGTCATCGGTGAAGACTCCGGAAACATTACCCTTCTTGTTGTCGATTGTCCATTTGGCGGCATTGCGGCTCTCGGGGAGGTTGTTGACCGAGAGGGTGGAGGGGGTAACGAGACCTTCCATCACGTTGTAACCGGCTTTGGGAGCCTCAGCGGCGAATTTCTCGGGAGAGTTGTTGGTCTCGAGGAATTTGCGGAAGTCGCTGTTGAGCTTGTTGACGGTGGCGGAGGAGGGAATCACGTCATAGGTGATTTCTGCGATTTCGTAGACAGCCACGGGAGCCTTGCGGCTACGAACCTTCATTGCCACACCGGGATTGTTCTTCGACATGAAGTATGTGCCGGTCTGGGCGTTGGCGATGTCATCCTTGACAAGCGCGAGCTGGGGATCTACGAGCGAAACCCATACGCTGTCCTGGCTCTGGGCGATGAGCTTCTCGCCGAGGTCGGCGGGTTTGGCACCGGTGTTGAGGCTGTTGAGCACTGAATCGGCGGCTGCGCCTTCTGCGAAGACAGCCATGTCAAGCAGCACGGAGTCGGTGTCCTCGGTCACGGAGAGGAGCTTGGCCAGGGTGTACTTGTTGTCGAAGAAGGAAACCTGGGCCACGGTGTCGGCGGTGAGCTTGTCGAGGGCGCGGCTCAGCGCGGGAGCGAGCTTGCTCTTGGGAGAGCTTACGCGGTTGACATAGAACTTCGAGTTGCCGGCGAGGGCTTCGGTGCCTTCGGTGGTCTTGAGCTCGGCGAGAGCCTTGTTCACGTCGGCGGCGGCCAGGTCGAGGTCAGCCTTGGAGGGAACGATATCGACGGTGATATAGTCAATCACGAACTGGTTCTCATCGATGCGGAAGCGGTTTTTCTCCTCGTTGTAGATGGCTTCGATGTCTGCGTCGGTGGGCTTGAAGTCATCGTCGGCCAGTGTGGAGTAGTCTTTGCGTACATACGCGATGGTCGAGGTGGTGGCGTTGTCGTCGTAGTAAGCCTTGGCGTCGAGCTTGTTGGCGGGGAGTGCGCCGGTGAAGAGGCTGCTGAACTTCTGGCTCAGGAGCATCTTCTCGGTATCCTGCTCAAGCGACTGCCAAGCCTGCTGGAGCTGCTGCGACTGTGCGGGATCCAGACCATATTTCTGGGGATTGTATGCGTAGTCATAAAGAACCTGGACCGAAGGGAATCCCCACTGCTGGACCATACGGGAAACCATCGGGTGTGGAGTTTCGCCGATCATCGCTTTGGAGAGTTCGTTGTCGGTCACCACCAGACCAAGATCCTCGAATTCCTGGGTGAGAAGGGCCTCGTTGATCATCTGCTGCAGTACCGTTGTCTGGATGCGGGCGTTGTCGATGTTGGTGTAGCCCTGGTTACGCATCTGTTCCGACTGCTGCTCGACGCGGCGCTGGAATTCCATATAGTCGATTTTCTTTCCGCCTACTTCAGCGACGGTGTGGTTGTCGGAGAAGAGTTCTCCGGGGCGGTCGACCGCCGTGAGGATGAACAACAGAAGCGCGATTCCAAGGATGGAGATGATGAGTATGGGCCTCTGTCGAATTTGTTCGAGTGCTGACATTTAGAATTAAATGGTTTATGTTATTATTTTTTCTTTGCAAAAAATGAGGAAAAGGCTTGCTAATCGCAGCCGAAACGGCCTGTGAAGCCCCGCTCCGGCATGGCTCCGCAGCGTCGAGATGGCTTTTTGGCCGCTAAATAATGCGCAAAGATACGTTTTTTCTGCAAGTTACCCAAATAATTGGCTGTTTTTGTAACGGTCTTTTCAATCACTACGCCATTATCATACAAAGTGGCCACCCTTATGGAAGTTGAGAAGGTAAAAGAGTTATGGCTATGACCGGAGCGTTGAGAAATAATCGCTTCGCGATGTCTGACATGGCTGCTGTCTGGAGCTGACATCACGAAGCGATTAATGAAGGGTTGGTATATGCCGGTCTTGGCTGGTCGCGGTTCCGTCAAAGATGGCTTTTATCTATAATTTACTTTAACTGTTTTAATTAGGGTAGAACCGTGGTACTTTCTGATTGTAAGTCCGGTTGTCCGTCCTGCCATATCCAGGATATTATCTTGGTATTCGTATGTGAAGCCTTCTCCGTCCGACGGCAGGCGTGAAGAGCGTCGCCCAAGGCAATTTAGCCAGCCCAGTATGCGCAGGTCTACCTGGTTGTTGCCTACTTCAAGCGGAGAATCTGTCAGACACAGCCAGGTCAGGTCGAGATTTGCGTCATTCTCCTCCTCCCCGAACATGTCGAATGACGCGTTTTCGTTTAGGCCAAGACGGTTGAAACCTCCCGGAATTGCGTCCCACTTGAATGTCAGGGCATCTGAGATTTTAGTGAGAGTGGCAAGGTAACGGTATGACTCCGCAGCCAGTGACATCAGGCAATCATCGGCGGAATAATAGTATTTGCGCCCGAGTCGTTCGAGTCCGTCCACGGTGTTGGTTGCCTGGTAGCTGACAAGAGCCTTCCCCTCGGATAGCAAAGCCGAATGGTGTTCGGCCAGACTCCCGTCACGGAAGATTTCATAAGCCACAGTCCGGTCGCTGTAATATACTTTCCCGACGGATTCCGTTGCCTGTGATCCTTGGAGGTCTGTCACAGTGAATGATTCAACCTTTCCGGACGGTGAATAGTTGAAGACAATTTTTTGAGTGGTGTTTGCCGAATTACCGTTGTGGAATTCCGTCTCTACCGATGTGATTATCTTGTCGGGTGAGGAAAATTCAGAGATCGCTCCTCCGATGCCGAATTTGTCGGTTGAATGAGTCTCCCCGCCATAACATATCGCGAACTGCTGGTTGTCGTAGTCGGTCATTATCTTTACGACGCAGCTTCGGGAGGCGTTGCCGCCCGGTTCTTTGGCGTTGTAGGTGATGACGTGGTGGCCCTTGCCTCCTGAGCGGGGTATTACCTCAAGCCAGCCGGTGTCGGTTGATGGTGTCGCTCCGTCGACTTCGATGCTCCAGTCTCCATCCGCTGAGAAAGCCACTGACCCTGTGGCATTAGCCTCCCCGTTGTTTATCACAATGATTTGTTCGGTCGCGGAATCGAGATGGATACGTTTTGATTCTACTCCGCCGACTGTCTCTTCGTCGCCGCACGCTGTCAAGCCAAGGAGCAATGACAATGCCATCGCGCAGTAGCCGGGGATGGATGCTTTTCCCGGAAGTGTATTCATCCCAAGTGTTAACATACTGTTTGCCATAGTTTTGAATTTGTTAGTTCTTTTTCACACTTATAGAGATTACGTTACTGTTAAAGTTGAAACTGCCATCGCTTGTTCGAAAGACGTTTGAAAGATACCATCCGTCTGAGTCGCCTCCCCATCCCCAATTAAAATGAACATATTTACATTCGGTAGATGTAGTTGTGACTTTCCAATTGTTATTCCCAGATTGTACATATATGTAATGATTGAGATAGAAATCTTTAATCCCATCGCATATCCACGCATGACTGGCTGGAATGTCCTTTGATCTGTCTGTGCCGACAACAATGTATAGTTGCCCGAGTGACATTTTTGTACGCCCATCAAAATCTTTCCAGTCTGAAATGGAGAAATCACTTCCAAGGAATTTCTTAATAGTGTTGTATATGTCGTCTTTTGACATACTTGTTGCTCCTTGTGTGCTATCTTTGGCATTCCCTTCTATGCCGATTATTCTACAAAATGTAGCGACCTGATTATGTTCTGACTCAACGTCATTTCCACATTTTATGTAAGCATTATCGCTTAGGCCATTATAACGGTTATGTGAGGTCAGTAAATCCCAGTTGCAAAAAAGAGACAGCTCGGATTTGCTGCTACTAAGCAGCGTTGGGCGTTTGTAATACAGCAATGTTTGGGCTATGGCAATCGTCCCGCATCCAGCAACTTGGTTGGAAAACAATCTGCCTTCTGCTCCAATTTGGTTCCAGGCATTGTTGATTTGCCTGCGGATATGTATAACCCATGTTGTGTCTTCTCTTTCCTTGTACTGTGCTAATTCATCATATATTGAGCTGTCTTCTTTTCCTGTTTCTTTGAATTCGCAATAAAATTCATCATTCGTAATTAGCCGGATGGAACTGGTTTGGTCATTTTTGAATTCGTCCAAGACATAATTCATTGCGAAATCTAAAAATATCTGGAGGCCGTCAATGTGATTCTGGGCGCAGGCTTTATTGTATGTGCCGCGGTTTGATATGCCAAGTAAAGGTTGTATGCGTTTGTCTGCCGCAATGATGGCAAATCCAGCTTCATTGCTATAGTTTACTACATACAAACAGGTGTCTATAGGTGCTGATATGTCTATACTGCGAGACTGCAATTCAGATGTTAAAGCCTCAACAGACTGTACATTCACAGCAGAGATGGAAGCACGAGACGCTTGTTCCTTGCCATAGAAGTTTTTATAGGCTTGTATGGCAAGTACTGCCGCCTCATCGGTCGTTCGAATACAGCTGCTCTCCTTTTGTTTTGTAAGGGGTGTTGTTTGTTCATCCAATGGAGCATCCTGAGAGCACCCACTGAATACGATTGCGCTAACAAAAGCAAGCAAGATAAGAAATAGATTTTTCATGTGATGTATGGTTATGTGTATAATTAGCTTATGGAGTAAGAGCTACATATGTATACAGACAGTTATGCGACTGATTTTGCAAATATAATAAAATAATGCAATAAATTTTATATTTTTGCATTTTTTAATTATTCGTAGTGGGTATGTTGATTTTATAAAGGTGTTTTGATGAGAGAAAGAGCCTTCTTGTTTTTTGGTGAATGGGGTATGCGTATTTTTTAGCTTGGTTATGTTGTTAACACGATTTGCGCTCTTAGAGGGGCGATTGCAGAGGTGAATTATGGAAGATGCAACGCACCCCGACTTTGGGGATTTAATCACGCCAAAGCCGGGGTGCGGTTGGTTATTTGTCATACTTGCGGGAGGGCATTGTGGAGCTTCCGCAAGGGGTGGGGATTAGTCGATGGTCTCGTCTGCGGGGTAGCCGCCCATCTCGCGGATGGCGTTCTTCAGCATCACATACTGCTGGAAGAGGTGGTTGACGGGCACTTCACCCTTGGTGTAGTCGTGCATCGGGCTCTTGAGGAAGAAGCTCAGGAAGCGCTGGATGCCGTAGCGGCCGTTGCGTGCGGCGAGGTCGCTCAGCAGCACGAGGTCGAGGCAGAGGGGAGCGGCGAGGATTGAATCGCGGCAGAGGAAGTTGATCTTGATCTGCATGGGGTAGCCCATCCAGCCGAAGATATCGATGTTGTCCCATCCCTCCTTGTTGTCGTTGCGGGGGGGATAGTAGTTGATGCGGACTTTGTGGTAGTAACCGTTGTGGTCGTTGCCTTCGCCGCCGCAGTTTACGCCGTAGAGGTCGGGCTGCTCTTCGGGAACGAGGATTGACTCCAGGGTGGAGAGCTTGGAAACCTCCTTGGTGCGGAAGTTGGCGGGTTCGTCAAGCACGAGACCGTCGCGGTTGCCGAGGATGTTGGTGGAGAACCAACCGTTCAGACCGAGGCAACGGGTGCCGATGATGGGGGCAAAACCTGACTTTACGAGGGTCTGGCCGGTCTTGAAGTCCTTACCTGCGATAGGCATCTTGGTCTTCTCGGCGAGTTCCCACATGGCGGGGATGTCGACGGTGGTGTTGGGGGCACCCATGATGAAGGGAGCGCCTTCGGTGAGGGCTGCGTAAGCGTAGCACATCGAGGGGGCGATGTGTTCTTTGTCGTCGGCCTTCATTGCGGCTTCGAGCTGGTCGAGGGTCATGTGGATGTTCTCGTCAACGGGAACATATACCTCGGTGGAAGCGGCCCAGAGTACAACCACGCGATCTACACCGGCTTCTTTCTTGAAGTTGCGGATGTCTTCGCGGAGCTGCTCTACCATCTCCCAGCGGGTCTTGCCGACCATGATGTTCTCGCCATCAAGACGCTTTGCGTAGTTGGGGTCGAAAGCGGCCTTCATAGGCTTGATTTTCTCAAGCTCGTCCTTGACGGGGTTGATGTCTTTCTCCTTGAGGACTTCGGCGTGGATGGCCGACTCGTAGGCGTTTGCGGGATATACGTCCCAAGCGCCGAAAACGATATCGTTGAGATCTGCGATGGGAACGATCTCGTTGTATTTGAGGTATTTCTTGTTTTCGCCTTCTCCGACGCGGATTTTGTCGTACTGGGTCATCGAACCGACAGGCTTGGCCAGACCTTTACGGGCCATCAACACACCGGTCATGAAGGTGCTGCTGACAGCGCCAAGACCAACGACTAACACACCGAGCTTACCCTCGGCCTTCTTAACGTTACTCATTTTAATAGTATGGTTTGTTTTTTAGTTGGCAACTTTTGATGTTGTGATGATTGGCTGTCGTCTGCTATATGAGCGCAGGGAGAGGTCTTCGAACGGCCAAAGCAAAATTGCCCCCAAAAGTACGGAGTAATTTCGAATTGTGAAAATAATTTCGACGAAATATTTGTTTTGTTTCGTGAATAAATGTTTAATGTCGCCCTAATTGGTTAAAATGAGTTTAATGTTGGCGATTTAGCTTCGTTTGTGTTAATTTGTGTAAAGATGGTGTCGCGTAAAAATGCACAGATTTCCGCGATATTTCGGGTGCGATGGGCTGAATTTGCCGGAATAAGACAGCAATGAAGTGATGTATGCGCCCGCTTAAGGTTTGTTAACCTTAGCCGGATTTACATATGCGGCGTATCGGTCTATGAATCTGGAGAATGAGGGAATTCTCATCAGTCCGTATTCGAAGATGGCGTATGCGAGCAGGCTGCACAGGATGCCCAGCGAGACATCAATGATATAGTGATGGGAGGTGTAGACGGCTGTAAACCAGATGCCGAGAGTGATGATGCCGAGCAAAACCCTTATCCACAGGGGGGATTTGGACTTTAGCGAATAGATGAACGCCACAAATGTATAGGCCGAGTGAAGCGAGGGGACGGCGGCGAACACGTTGGCGTTGCGGCCATACAGTCCGTGGAAAATCCCCAGTCCGGTCATCTCGTCGAAAGCGCCCAGTCCGGCCACTTCTCCGGGGGTGTTGAGGTCAAGGCCGAATCCATGGATGGCCACATACCATGGGGGTGCGGCGGGATGGATGTAATATCCCGCGAATCCTATGAAATTGACAAGCAGGAAGACAAGGGCGAAATGCAGGTAGATTTTGCGTTGGCCGCCGAAGTATAGCCACAACCCGAAGAGTATCGGGACGGGTACCCAGCAGAGGTAGAAGAAGCCTCCGAGGAAATCGAGCAGGGGAGTGGTGTGGAGGGCGAAAAACTCGTTGGGGGTCAAAACCTCCCCGTTGGCTGCCGTGATGCCGAAAAGGGTTTTCTCGGTGTTGTATATCCCCTCGATGTCCACGGGATTGACCTCATAGTTGTGGACAATGTTCATCCAGTCGTATGAGATTCCGAAGACGATGAAAGGGAGCAACGCCACCACCACCTTGCGGGAGGTGCGACAGGCGAAAAACAGCCCGGCAAGGAGCAATGCCAGCCAAAGATGCTCAGGACGGAAACCTACACACAAAGCGGTGACCGCCAGCCATATTGTCAGGGCGGTTATGACGCTTGTAGTCTCGATACGGGAGGGGAAAACCACGCGTGGGGTCATTTGCGGTTGTCTTTCTTGTCTGCGGCTGAGAGAGTGGCGCGGCATACGCCCACACGGGCGAACGCGGTGATATTGGCGAAAATAGCGATGATGGTCATGGCGATGATGAGTATCATCATGGCGGCGTGGGGGGTGTTTGGCGACGCGAGGCCTGTGATGCCGCAGGCGAGACAGCCGATAGAGGTGACGACCACACGCTCAGGACGCTGCATGAATCCCACCTTGCATTCAATCCCGACCCCTTCGGCACGGGCACGGACATAGCTGACCATGACAGAGCCAACCAGGGCGGCGAATGTGATGAGCGCCCCTACGGGATAACCGGCCATTATGAGGAAATAACTCAGCGCGCCGAGGGTCAGCAGCTCGCAGTAGCGGTCGAGGACCGAATCATAGAGCGCGCCGAATCTCGACTCCATCTTGCCCAGACGCGCCACCTGCCCGTCAAGCATGTCGAAGAGAGAGAAGAGGATTGTAACCGCGCCTCCCCATGTGATGAGGTCAAACCTCAGGTGGGTGGGGTCGTCTGCCGCGAGATAGCCTGCCCAGGCTATTATGCAGGCGGCGGCGAGGTTGCCGAGCAGCCCGATGGTGGTCACCATGTTGGGGGTGACTCCGATACGGATCAGGAATTTGACGAAAGGATTGATGATGAAGTAAATCCCTTGCTGGATTCCGTCGCGTTTTTTCTTGAAGGTATTCTTGGCGGTCATTTGTCGCTTGTTTTTTTCTTCTTTTTCAACGTCATCGTGTCGACCAGTCTTATGGCGATGGGGTCGAAGCGGGTCGGACGGTAGACAAAGTTTTTCTGCATGACGAAATTCCACGCCAGGGAGACGATGAGCGACACCGACAGGCGGGCGAACGCGAAGATTCCGTCAGGCTTTATCCAATGTATGTTGGTGATAAGTTCGAGATTTTGCAGCCCCTGTTCGAGCAAGGTGGTGCCTCCGAGGTTCAGGACAAAGCTCCCTCCCCAAATCAGGAGGTATTTGATGGCAACGGCCTTGACCGAGCAGTTCTCGGCCTGGAAAGTGAACTTGTAGTTGACGATGCAGTTTACGATTCCGCCGACTACAAGTCCGATGGCTGTGGCCAGGAATGTGCGCATAGGGGCGGTCCCCAACGGGGAGAACACCCATGCGTAGAATACGAAACATACCCCCATGTCGGTCCAGGACGCGAGTTGTGATGAAACCGAGGAGCGGAGGAAGGTGAATATGCCTTTCCCGTGGAGAAACTTGTCGGCGATTTTGTTTGACAGAGTCTTTATGCCCATCGGATTGATAAGAGGGTTGGGGGTTGTTTTATGTTGTCGGGTGACGTTTTTATTGACGGCGGTCTTTTATCGCGGCCATCACCGCCTTGGCGATGTTGGTGGCCGCCTCGGCGCGGCAAGCCGAGAAGCTGGGCCAGTCGTTGAAATCGATTATGCTCAGCGAACCATCCTCGGCCTGGATGCATTCTCCGCCATAGACAATGAGGTTCAGCTCCTTGGCGGCGCGGCGGCAGATAGCCTTCAGTGCCTCGTCGGTGCGGCGGGTCTCCTCATCCTTGGGTTTGATTGTCTCAGGCTCGTAAGGACGGAACCAGTGGAAGAACGGCGTGTCGGCCACCCCGTAAAACTTCACAAGCTTTCCAGGAAGATGGCGCGAGATGACCGCCCTCTTGAATCCGCGCAGGAAATATTCCTGGAGCACATCCTGGGCCTCGGAGGGGGTACGGACATAGCTTACATCCTCCGCGTGTTGGGCGTGGAAATCCCCCCGCTTTATCCAGCACTGGCTGAAGCCGAGCTTCTGGAGCCGTCCATTGACAACCTCGTCGGTGTCGACGATGATGCTTGGCGGATAAGGGATGTTTGACCCCAGGAGTATACGGGCCTGCCGCTCGCGTATGCAGTTCTCGATGCCGTAGCCTGAGTTGATGACAAGTTGCCCCTGTTCCTCAAGAGACTGCAGCAGGTCGGTCGAACGACGTTCGCGACACATGTTGATGATCACAGGCTCAGTGACAGCCCCGGAGCAGAATTGTTCCTCGGTGTAAATGCGCACCTCGCAGCCGCGTTTGCGCAGCTGCTCGGCCACGGTGTTGAGAATCGTGGCGTCGTTTCCGACATGGTTTGGGGAGAATACCCCGGCTCGCATTATGGCGGCTATCTTTGTGGTGGCCATAGCAAAATCTGTTTTCGAGAGTGCAAAGGTAGCTCATTTCAGCCAAAATCGCAAATTTTTGTCAGCCGCCACGGTATATGTAAAAGAGATGGGGATGGTTTACGGGCGCCTTATTTCTTCTTGCCGGAGAAATAGTCATTATGGATTTTTATCGCGAAGACTGTGGCGGAGCAGACAAAGGTAATCAGGTTGGTGATAATCAACGGCCAGTTGACTGGGTCGCTCAGGAATCCCTGGATTACGAAGAATGCCGAGCCAAGTCCCATCAGCATGAATGTCGGTAGGGCGATGGAGTCGGTCTCACGGGTGCGGATGGTGTAAATCGCTTGGGGAAGATAGCCGAAAATCATACAGAGCGCGGCTGCATATCCTATGATATTGAACATGGGCGGGATAGTTTTTGATTAGAAGCCACTGAGGGGGTGGAATCCTCGCTTGGGCGTGGCGGCTGATGTCTGATTAACAATCGTGAGAGCCACAAAGTTAGTGAATATCCCTGACAAAACCTTTGTCAAAGTGGTAATCACGGATGAGGCTGGAAAGGATGTAAAAAAATAAAGCCGTGGCCAGAGGGAAAGGCCACGACTTGGTTGGAATTCACATGGTTGCAGAAACATTTGATTCAAGCGCATCCGCTCCGGTTTTCGAGAGAGGAGTGAGTTCCGAAAGGATTTAAACACCGGGTAATGAACGCGTTTCATCGCGAAGCATGGTCACCATTCCGTTTCTTTTGGCGGCCGGTTCCCCCAACACACATACATATCATCATGAAAACTTTAGCATTTTTGCCTTGTTCACTATCACTATGACAAATTGTCCGGGAGCTGCCCTCGACGGGCATCGCCGGGGACATGGAGTCAAAAGAACCGAAAGTCAAAGTTCAACATTAAGAAGCCTCGCGGTTTCCATCATAATTGGAACCGGCCGGCCACGGACGATTGCTTGTCGGAGAGAGGGGATAGAGACAGCCGATGGTTCTATACAACGGGGGATAATCCCGTGATGGCCTTTCAGCTGGCAAGCAAATCGTCATGAAAGCGGTCCGTTGCCAAATCCACGACAAAATTACGGGTTTGTTTCGAGATTTACAAAATGTAAGGTGCTGATTTTTTGAATTTTAACCAAATCAGGTGGTTTTTAGCATTTCTTTTCCATTGAATGGTTAAAATTAAGAATCTCCCGAATGGGGCGTCCCCCGAGTGATGTCAGGATTGTAATGGAAGTTCGATGCGGAAAGTGGTGCCGCGCGACGGTTCGGACCAGGAGACATATATACGTCCCCGGTGATACTGCTCGACGATACGCTTGGCAAGCGCCAGCCCGAGTCCCCACCCCCGTTTTTTTGTTGTGAAGCCCGGATTGAACACCGTCTTATGGTTTTTGCGCGGAATTCCCTTGCCGGTGTCGGTCACTGTCACACAGGCGCGGTTGTTGTCTATGAAGGTGGAGACAGTGATGGCCCCCGAACCCTCCATGGCGTCCACGGCGTTCTTGATCAGGTTCTCCATCACCCATTCGAACAGGGGGGCACTCATATCGACAGGCAGAGGTTGGGAAGAAAGGTTGGTGGTAAGGTTGATACGCGATGAGATACGGGTCTGCATGTAGCCGGTCGCACGCGCCACGACCTGGTTTAGGTCTTCCCTCTCCATGTTGGGTCTCGACCCGATTTTGGAGAATCGGGAGGCTATCATCGACAGACGGTTGATATCCTTGTCCATCTCCTTGACCATATCCTCGTCAGTTCCGGTGGAGCGCAGCAGCTCGGTCCAGGCCATAAGCGAGGATATCGGGGTGCCGAGCTGATGGGCTGTCTCCTTCGACAGACCGACCCAGACCTTGTTCTGCTCAGCCTTGCGGGTGGAGTTGACGGCGAAATAGACTATGGCGATGAACGCCAGCATCACCGCAAGCTGCACATAAGGGTAATAGCTCAACCGCCTCAGCAGCTTGGAATCGTCATAGTAAAGGTGCTGTAGGTTGTCTGGGGAGATGATGATATGAATCACATTGGCCCTCTTCTCAAGCGACGCGAGTTTCCCACGGAGATATTTCTCGTTGGCCGGGGAAATCACCCATGGCGCAAGGGAATCCACCTCCTCAGGAAGGTCGAAATTCCTGTGGAGGAGAATGTTCCCTTCGTCGTCGGTCAGAAGCACGGGGATGGTATGGTTCTGCTCGATGATACCGAAGAGGAATTCGAGGTTGTCGGGCGACACATCCGGACTGTCAGGGTTCTGGTCGATGTCGGCGATCTGCTTGGTCGCGTCGGCCCATATCTGCATTCGTTCACGTTCCTGCGCGGCCAGGTCTGACACCAGGCTGTTGGACACAAGCACGAACCCCACCACCACCGCGATGGAGAGGATGAAGAACAGGGCCGTCCCGAAACGTCGGATGTCGTAGATGTTCATCGGCAGGTCAGGGGATGCGGGGTCAGTTCTCCAGTTGGGTCAGGATTGTGCGCAGCTCCTCGTCGGTGGCGGTCAGGCGGGCGCGGCACTCGGCTATAAGCTCTGTGGCGCGGCGCGTGAGGGTTGCCAGCCGGTCGATGTCACACTGGTCGCTCTGCATTGTCTTGAGGATTGACGAAAGTTCCTCGAAAGCCTCGTTATAGGTCAGTTCTTTTACAGGTTTGGGTTCAGACATGGTGGTAGGTTCGTTTAAGGGGTATGAGCCAGGAAAGAGCCGTCGGCAACGGTTATCTCCAGCAACGCCCCGAGGGGGACATCCTTTACCGACGAGACGGCGTGGCCGTCAATGCGGGTGATGGAGTAGCCCCGGGCGAGAGTGGAGGCAGGAGACAGCACTTCCAGCAGTTTCTCTGACGCGTCGAGCCGTTCGGCTTGCCGCCGGAGCTGGTTTGAGGAGGCCGCGGCGAGGTTGGCCGCGATCATGTCGAGACGCGCCCTTGACGGTTCTATTTTTCCGGATGAGAGTCCGTATAGGGTGGAGACGGCGCGGGTGAGCATGGCCTTGGAGCGTTCGACCGCACCTGCGGCCGCCACGGGGAGCAATGCTTCCGCCTGGGCAAGCTGCTCCTTGTCCCCCGCGACGCGCTGTGTGGCGTACTGCACTATCTTGTTGCCGGCCGCGATGAGAGCACCAAGCACCGTCTCCCCCTTCCCGATCAGCCATTCAGCCACAGCGGTCGGGGTCTTGAGACGTATGTTGGCCACCCAGTCGAGGACGGTCACATCCCGTTCGTGGCCTATGCCGATTGCGACGGGGAGGGGAAATTGCGCCACGGAGGCGGCCAGGGCGTAATCCTCGAAAGCCTGGAGGTCGGAGGTGGCTCCACCTCCTCGGATTATCACCACCCCGTCCCACTCTTTCGCCTCTTTGGCAATCTCTTCGAGGGCGGCGATTATGGATGCTGGTGCGGAAGCACCCTGCATCACAGCCGGGAAAAGCCGTGTCTTGAATTTGAGTCGCGAGGGGTTGTTGAGGAGCTGGTTCATGAAGTCGCCGTAGCCTGCCGCGCCGGGGGCGGAGATGATTGCCACCCGCTGGATGACAATCGGCCATTTTAGGGAGCGGTTGTCTTCGAGAATCCCCTCATCCTGGAGCTTGCGCAGAATCTCGTTGCGGCGGCGGATGAGGTCTCCCATGGTGTACTCAGGGTTGACCTCCTGAATGACCAGTGACAGCCCGAAGACAGAATGCATCGTCGCCGAGACACGCAGCATGACTTTCAGCCCGGAGGCGAACTGCTGGCCGGTGGCCTCATAGAACCGGCGGCTGAGAGGGCCGTAGATGTTGGCCCAGCAGCAACCTCTTATGCGGGCTACCTGCCTGCCATCCTCATCCTTCTGGAGCAGCTCCATATAGCAATGGCCGCCGCGCGAGGCCACATCCTGCAGCTCGGCGGTGATCCATACGTTCTGGGTCTCAGGTCTCATCACCAGATTGGAAATCCGCTGGGTGAGTTCGAGAAGGGTGATTGGTTTACCGGTCATTGTCAAAAAAGAGAGGTTGGGGGAGACAGGTCACTTCTCCATCACCAGGCGTTTGCCGTCCCAATGGAAGGTGATGGATTTGCGTATCGAAGACTGGGCTATGCCGAGTGATTCCTCAGGTATGTAGTCGGGGAGGTTGTTGGTGAACACCGCCGACTGCTTCTCAGGGAAATATTCGAGCTTGGCAAGCACAAACGGCACCGCGTTCTCGACATCTGCACGTTTCTTCCGGGCATCCTCCACCATCCAGTCGTCAAGGGTCGGGACTTTGAAGAACCCTTTCAGCTCATTCCAGTCGGTGTCATAAAAGGTCACCGTGGAGTCTTCGGCCGGGGTCTTCAATGTTCTCGACAGCATTATCACGGTTTTCCCCTTCCTGCCGGGAGCCGGGAGTAGGGCGATAGTGTACTCGGAAACAGGAGAGGTGGTGAACACCAGCTTCTCCGGGGTGTCGAGGGATATGCGGCATTCCCCGCCGATGAGGTTCTTCGACGGTTTGTCTGAGCCGGCCTTGAAGTAATCGATCATGTCCATCCGGGTCATCGGATCGATGGTCGGGAACACCGATGTCGGGGCGGAGACAAAGAAATCGGCGGCGGTCAATATCTTTTCTGGTTCGGCAGGAGCCTCTGACACAGGCATCGCGGCGGAGTCGGTTTCCTCGGCGGCCACAGTCTCGACGGAGTCGGCGACAGCGATCGTGGCGGCAGGCGTCTCACTATCGGGAACAGCTCCCGAGGCGCGGAATCCCGCCGGCACGCAGCCGACCGCCAAAGCCATGGCAATCAGCGGCGCGAACCGGAATGAACGGGTGTCTTGCATATCTCTCATTTGGCTAAGCAAATCTCAGGTTATTTGCGGCGTGATTTCTTCTTGAAGACAGCGTAGTGGTCCTCCTCGGGGTTGTCGAAGCGTTCCTTGCTGCGGCGGGTGGCGGCGTGGGCGTAGTCCTTGTCAGCCTCGGCGATTTCGCTGTAAAGGCGTTTGCCGAGGAAGTCAGCACCCTTCAGGCCGTTGACAACGCGTTTTGCGTCGGCCTTCTTCACGTCGAAAAGGGAGTAGGAGGGGAGTAGGTCGATACGGCCCACATCAACCCTCGGGCCCGGGATGTTCTTGTTGAGCATCTCGATGAGGTTGCCGGCGAAGAAGCCGTCGCGTTTGCCGACATTGACATACACGCGCGCCATGCCTTTCGATGCGGTGCGGCGGTCCTTATCCTCGTTGGAGCGGGGCGCGTCATTGCGCTCCTTGCGCTCCTTGCGGGGCTTGGCCGGTTTCTCGTCGATGAAGTCGATTTTGGGAGCGTCCTTATAATATTCGAGGAGACGGTGGAACTCCAGCGAGAGGACACGCTTGATTACATCCTCCGAGGAGAGCCATCCGAGTTTCTTCATCACCCCGGGGAGATATTTCTCCATCTCGTTGTCGTCGACTTCGACGCGCTCGATGCGGTCGGCCAGCGAGAAGAGCTGTTTTTCGATGATATGTTCGGGGCTCGGCACCTCCTTGCGTTCGAAGGTCTTGCCGATGATGCGTTCGATTTCGCGCAGACGTCCCTTCTCGCGGGAGTGGATGATGGCGATGGACACACCTGACTTGCCGGCACGGCCTGTACGGCCCGAACGGTGGGTGTAGACCGCAGCGTCGTCGGGCAGACCGTAGTTGATGACATGGGTGAGGTCGTCAACATCAAGTCCACGGGCAGCCACGTCGGTGGCGACAAGCAGGGTGATTACCCTGTCGCGGAATTTCTGCATCACCATGTCGCGCTGCTGCTGGGAGAGGTCGCCGTGGAGCGAGTCGGCGTTGTAGCCGTCGCGGATAAGGTTCTCGGCGATTTCCTGTGTGTCGCGGCGAGTGCGGCAGAATATGATGGCGTAGATGTTGGGGCTGTCGTCGGCGATACGTTTAAGCGCGAGGTATTTGTCGCGTGCGTTGACCATATAATATATGTGGCGCACATTGGCGGCTCCCTCGTTGCGGGTGCCGACGACGAATTCCTGCGGATTGCGCATGTACTTGTTGGCGATGCGGGCGATTTCCTTGGGCATGGTGGCCGAGAACATCAGCATCTTGCGGTTTTCGGGCACATGGTCGAGGATTTCATTGATTGAGTCGAGGAAGCCCATGTTGAGCATCTCGTCGGCCTCGTCGAGGATGACGGTGTGAACATCGTCGAGTTTCACAACGCCACGGTTTATCAGGTCGATTAGACGGCCCGGAGTGGCCACTATCACCTGCGCGCCGCTCTTCAGGGCGCGAATCTGGCTCTGGATGCTTGACCCGCCATAGACCGGGATGACCTTGATGTCGGGCATGTATTTAGAGAAATCGGCCAGGTCTGACGCAATCTGGAGACAAAGCTCGCGGGTTGGGGAGAGGATGAGGGCCTGGGGCTTGTCAAGCGCCGGGTCGAGACGCTGGAGCACCGGCAGACCGAATGCCGCTGTCTTGCCGGTACCGGTCTGGGCGAGGGCCACGACATCGCCGTCCTCGTTGAGGAGATGGGGTATTACCCGTTCCTGGACGGGCATAGGGGTTTCAAAACCGAGTTCTTCGACAGCTTTTCTTAAAGGCTCGCTGACGCCTAATTCTTCAAATGTCATAATTCTTCTGATATGTTTCGGAGTTTCATCCGGGGGCGTATCACGCGAAACTGTCGAATATCGAAAATCGGGAAATATCCTCTTCCGGGAAACATCGCTGCAAAGATACAACAAATGAGGGCCACGAAAAGAATCGCGACCCTCATTTTTTTATTTTATTTTGCAAAACGGGGTGACATCCATTGTTTCCAAGCTCCGGATGTCACACTGCCGTGTCTTCGGTGTCAGAAGTAAAAGTTGACGCTCTTGGGGTAGAAGAGCATTCCGGAACCCACCTCCTGGGCGACAGCCTCACCCATCGAGTTGGCCACGATGGCCAGGGCGAAACGCATGGCGGCCGAGGGGCCGTTGGCGGTGATGAGGTTGTTGAGGGCGATGACAGGTGAGTCGCGGCGGATGGCAGCGCCCATCTTCTTTTCGAAACCGGGATAGCATGTGGCTTCCTTTCCGTCAAGGATTCCGAGGGGAGCAAGCACCACGGCGGGCGCGGCGCAGATGGCGGCTATCTTGCCCGAGGCAGACTGGTTGATGAGGAGGGAATTGAGAGGGGCGAATTTCGACAGGTTCTCCGCTCCGGGCATTCCTCCGGGGATAATCAGCCATTCGGGTGTTATGAAGTCGGTCTTGTCATAAACAAGGTCAGTTGTGACTGGTATTCCGTGGGCACCTATTACGGTGTGGCTGTCTGTGATTGATACGGTCTTGATGTCCATTCCCGCACGGCGCATCACATCAACTACGGTAAGAGCTTCAATCTCTTCGAAGCCGGCGGCAAGAAAAATGTAAGAAGTGTTCATGACAAAAATCGGTGTTAGGTCGGTTGGTTAGAGTTGGTTTTTTGAATAAACGCGAGAGGCTGAAAGCATCCTCCCGCAAGCACGTCTTGTTAGATAACACAAAATTACTAATATTTGTTCTGAAGCGCAAGAAAAATTTTTATAATTTTGCGATATGAAGCAAAAAAAATCTGTTTTTATGGTTCGGATGGCGGTCTCTTTCGGGATTGTCAGCGCGTTTCTGCTCTCAGGTTGCGGCAGGGCCGCGGAATGGCGACAGGCCACCGGGGCTGTCTGGAACACCGTCTATACGATTACCTATGAGTCTGACCGCGATATGTCGGATTCCATACAGGAGGTGTTTCGAAAAGTGGAGATGTCCCTCTCCCCGTTCAATGAGAAATCGTTGGTGTCGAGGGTCAACCGTGACGAGACAGCCGCTACCGACAGTCTGCTGAGATATGTCTTCCGGATGTCTTCGGATGTCTGCCGCCGTTCAGGGGGTCGGTTTGACCCCACGGTCTCCCCGGCGGTCAACCTCTGGAAGTTCGGTTACACCGGAAAAGTCGATGCTGATGAGAGCTGGGAACCGTCGCGGGCGGAAATCGACAGTGTGATGGCTTATGTCGGAATTCTCGACTGCCGGATAGATTCCGCCGGGATGATACATAAGAAGCATCCGATGACCACATTCAACTTCTCGGCAATCACCAAAGGGTATGCCTGCGACCTGATGGCCGACATGCTCCGTCGCAACGGAGTGGAGAATGCCATGGTTGAAATCGGCGGGGAGGTCACCGTGAGGGGGCACAGCCCCCGGGGGGGCAAATGGCGACTCCAGGTCGATGCTCCTGTCGAGGATGAAGGCGCGCCGAGCCACCAGAGGCTTGAGACCATAGATGTAACGGACTGCGGAGTGGCAACCTCCGGCAATTACCGCAACTATCATATGAGTTCGCGGGGGAAAGTAGGCCACACAATCAATCCCCTGACCGGTGAACCATGCCGTAACACATTGCTGTCGGTGACGGTCATCGCCCCGACTTGCGCCGAGGCCGATGCGTATGCCACCGCCGCGATGGCTTCCCCGTGTGTCAGCTTTGCGGATTCCATCCTTTCGGGAGCCTGGGTGCGCGCGATTGTCGTGTCAGTGGCTCCTGACGGTCAGCGGTTTGTGGTCAGCCATATCGAATGACGCGCCACGACGGGATATTACGCAACAAGGGCTGTCGTGAGACAGCCCTTGTTGTTTATCTTTAACCTTAAATCTAATACCATGAAAAAACACAGTGCAAATACAGTATTTATACCATCAAAACATCCTTGGGGCAGGATGGTTCAACAGAGATTTTGATTTAACTTTCTTTAACATCGAGATATTTTCCAGCTTCGTGAAAACTACCTACCTTTATATCACGAAATCCACTCGCGTAATAACAATCGTGGATAGGTTTCGTGGGGTAAGCCAGCCCTGCGAGATTCTACATTATATTACCATGTGCAATTTTAAAGAGCGATGAGAATCAGAATCCTTGTGATTGACGACGAAGAATCCTACTGTGAGATTCTAAAATATAACCTCCAGCGTGAAGGCTACGAGGTAGACACGGCTGAATCAGCCGAGGATGCCTTGCGTCTTGACCTGTCGATTTACCAGCTTATGATAGTCGACATAATGATGGAGCGGCTGAGTGGTTTCGACTTCGCCAAACGGGTGCGCAACAATCCCTCCACCGAGAATACCCCGATAATCTTCTGTTCGGCTCTCAACGGAGAGGATGACACAGTCATGGGGCTCAATATCGGAGCCGACGACTATATCACCAAGCCGTTCACCATCGGCGAGGTAATAGCCAGGGTCAGGGCGGTGTTGCGCCGTACCCAGGCATCACAGCAGGTGGCATACAACGCCTCCCAGAGCAATTACGAGCCTGACATCACATTCAAGACCCTTCGTCTTGACCGTAACAACAAAATCTGTTATATCGACGGGAAAGAGGTGGTGCTGACCAAGAAGGAGATTCAGCTGCTGCTCTTTTTCCTGACCCACCGTGAAAGGATTCATTCGCGTGACGAGATAATGAACCAGGTGTGGGGTAACCAGGAGGTTTCCAACCGGGCGATAGACACCAACATAACCCGCTTGCGCCAGAAAATCGGACAGTATGGCGACCATATCGTCACACGTCTCGGTTTCGGCTACGGGTTCAAGGATGAAATCTGACAGTGGATAGCAAAAAAACAGACAATACAGCAAACAAATACCGGTTCCCCGGCAAAAGACGTCTGAGGTATCAGCTGAAGCTGTTCCTCATAGCCATCATATGCCTGTGGGGCGTGGTCGGCGTGTTCGCGGGTCTGGAATACCGCAATGTGAAACGCTACCGTGTGGAATCATTGGCCAGCAGTGTTGACCTCGCTGTTGGCAATATCCTCGCGGGTCACGACGAGGGACGCGACATGAGGCCCTTTATGAACTTCCTTGAGAGTTATCTGGAGGATTCGCCGCTGAAAGGGATGAGCATGTCTATATATGACGCGGGAACCGGACGGCTGCTCTATTCCCACGGCCCGGCAATTACCGAAATCCCGGCCGTGGCAGTCGGAGAGGAGCCGACTCTCAGGGCCGACGGCACACGTTCCTTCCAGGTGTTCAACCTCCAACTCAAGGATGGCCGCAAAATCTTCCTTTACAACAAAGGGGAATCGGCTGACGGGGAGATAATAATCCATACCTATCTGCCCCAGTCCGGAGAGGTTGACAACGCCATATCTATCGGTCCGACATTCTGGCTGATTGTGTTGTTTGTCGGTCTGGTCGGAACGGTGGCGGCATGGGTGGTCACAGCCCATCAGGCCAAGAACATATCCCTGCTCCATGATTTCGCGTCGCGAGCCGCCTCCGACCGTGAGTTCATCCCGATGGGTGATTTCCCGAAAGATGAAATCGGCGATATCTCGCGTCAGATCGTGGCGATATACAACGCCCGCATGCAGGCCAATGTGCGCCGCGAGCGAGAGCATGTAATCGCCCTCAAGGCCACTGAGGAGAAGAACAATCTCAAACGGGTGATGACCAACAACATCTCCCATGAGCTGAAAACACCTATCGGCATCATTCGCTCTTATCTTGAGATGATTCTTTCCAACCCTGACATAAGCGCCGATGAGCGGAATTATTTCCTTGGAAAGGCACAGAACAATGTGGAACGCCTTGTGGCGATGATGAACGACCTCTCGACGATGACACGCCTGGAGGAGTCGAACGACAAAATCCCCATCTCTGACATCGATTTCCATGACCTTGTCTTTTCCCTGGCTGAGGATTTCACCCAGAGCGGCCTGTTGAAGTCGATGGACTTCCGATACAACATACCTCTCGATTGCCATGTCTACGGCAACGGGGAGCTGCTAATCGGAATGCTTTCAAACCTGACGAAGAATGCCGTGGCTTATTCCCAGGGTACAGAGACAGGTATTGTGCTTATGGGCCGCAACGCCAACTTCTATACCTTCTCGTTCTATGACAACGGGGTAGGGGTCGGCGAGGAACATCTGAGCCACCTTTTCGACCGCTTCTACCGTATCGACACCGGGCGCTCGCGGAAGGTGGGCGGGACAGGTCTTGGATTGCCTATCGTGAAGAGCGCGGTCAACACCATGGGGGGCAGCATCACGGTCAGGAACCGCCGTGGCGGAGGTCTTGAATTCGTGTTCACATTGCGAAGGGTCAAGGATGCGGCCAATGGCGACGGGACTAAAACATCAACCCCTGTGGGCGATAATCCGGAGGCAGGCGGCAATGAGGGGAAGACGCAGACTCCGGAAGTGCAGTCACCCCCGGCAGGAGCGTAAAATAATAAGGTGGTCGTGGCCGTTATAACTAAGAGGGACGGCCCGACGGCCTTCCTTACTACAAACAGTGAAGAAAAGATGACCCGACCCGGCGCTCCGAAACTTCTATTCTGGCTCTTGGTGGCGGTGGCTCTCACAGCCTCCGCGCTGTCGTCTTGTTCCCCGAAGAAAAACAATGCCGCCACGCGCAAGTATCAGGCGTTCATCACCCGGTACAACATATATTACAATGGCGACACCCACTATAAGGAGACCCTGAAGGAGATGGAGGATGGCTACCAGGATGATTACTCATCCCTTTTGCTGATTCATCCGGCTGTCGCCAGGGGGAACTCCAAGGCTCCGCAACCTTCCGGCAATTTCGACCGCTCGATAGAGAAGGCCCAGAAGGCGATACAGCTCCGCTCGATAAAGAAAAAGCCCAAGAAACAACCCGGAAAATCGTCAGATCCCGCTTACAAGGAGTGGATGAAACGCGATGAGTATAACCCGTTCCTCCACAATGCGTGGCTGATGATGGGGCGCAGCCAGTATCTCAACGGGGATTTCCTCGGGGCAGCTTCGACATTCTTCTATATATCACGCCATTTCTCCTGGCTTCCGAAGACTGTCACGGAGGCTCGTCTTTGGGAAGCCCGCTCATACCTGGCGATGGATTGGCTCTTCGAGGCCGAGACCATCCTGCGTCGCGTCAAACCTGAGACAGACCTCACTGATGGGGAGCTGAAAGGGCTGTATTACACCTCCGAGGCTGACCTGCTGATAAAGGAGAAGGAATGGGAAAAGGGAGCCGAGATGTTGCGGATGGCCATTCCCCATGTCTCGAAGCCCCAGCGTACCCGTCTCAATTTTCTGTTGGGACAGGTGTATTCACGTGCGGGGAAGAAAGACCTTGCCTACAAGGCGTTCCAGGCAGCCGGAGGAAGCTCTTCGGCATCATACCGCACCAAATTCAATGCCCGCATCAAGCAGAGTGAGGTGTTCACCGGTGAGGATATCGCCAAGGAGGTAGGTGCGTTGCGCCGTATGACCCGTTACGACCGCAACAAGGAGTATCTCGACCAGATATATTACGCCATAGGCAACCTCTATCTCTCGCGCCGCGACACGACCAAGGCAATCGAGAACTATGAGCTGGCTGTGGAGAAATCCACGCGTTCGGGCATCGACAAGGCCATGGCGCAACTGACCCTCGGAGGCCTTTATTATGATCGTCGGCTTTACGCCAAGGCGCAGCCGTGCTATTCGGAGGCGTTGCCGCTGATTCCTGACAATTATCCCGACTACGCGGTGCTGAAACGCCGCAGCGATGTGCTTGACGAGCTTGCTGTCTATTCCCAGAATGTTGAATTGCAGGACTCGCTGTTGCGGTTGGCGGCGATGACCCCCGAGCAGCAGATGAAGGTCATAGAGAAACTGATTGCCGATCTGAAGGAGAAGGAGAAGAAGGAGGCTGAGGCCGCCGCCCGTGAGGAGTTCCTTGCCAACCGGGGGCAGGATGGCCTGCAGGATCAGAACAACCAGGTGTTCACGATGAACAACGGAGACGACTCCTGGTATTTCTACAATACAGCCACCAAAAACGCCGGACGCACCGAGTTCCAGCGTCGGTGGGGTAACCGAAAATTGGAGGATGACTGGCGGAGACGTAACAAGCAGACATTCAGTTTCAACGACTTCGGAGCTGACACCACGTCTGGGGAGAAAGCCCCGGAGGAGGGGGATGTCCCGGCTGATTCCGTGGCCGCACCTGACCAGGAGGCCATGCAGAAAGAGAATGACCCGCATTTCCCGGAGTATTACCTCAAGCAGATTCCGAAGACTGATCTGGAGAAGCAGACAGCCAATGACATCATACAGGAGGGACTTTACAATATGGGTGTCATCCTGAAGGACAAGATGGAGGATTTCCCGGCCGCAGAGACCGAGTTCGAGACCCTGCTGCGCCGTTATCCCGACAACATATACCGTCTGGACGCGTATTACAACCTCTACCTAATGTTCATGCGCGCCGGAGAGATGGCCAAGGCTGAGCGATACCGTCAGCTGATTCTGACTGAGTTCCCCGACACCAAATACGGGCTTGCCCTGCGTGATCCCGACTACATCGGTTCGCTCCGGCGCATGCAGGAGATGGAGGGACAACTTTATGATCAGGCTCTTGACGCTTACCTCGACAACGACAATGCCGAGGTGCATGCCCTGTACTCCACCGTCAGCAAGGATTTCCCGCTGAGCAAGCTGATGCCTAAATTCATGTTCCTGGAGGCGTTGTCATACGTTACTGACCGGAAGCCGGAGGAATTCAAGAAGACCCTCATGGAGATGCTTGAACGCTATCCCAACACCGACCTCACCGAGTTCGCGTCCTCATATCTCAAGGGACTGGCCCAGGGACGCAAGCTCCAGCACGGCGTGTCGAATATGAGGGGTATGCTCTGGGACACCCGTCTTGGCAATGATTCCATCCCCTCGGACACCACCGAACTCAAATTCGACCTTGACCCATCACAGCAACAGTTGCTTGTGCTGTTGTTCCCGACGGATGAGATAAATCCCAACGCGCTGCTGTTTGAGGTGGCCCGTCACAACTTCTCATCATTCGTGGTGAAGGATTTTGACCTTGAGCAGATGAACTTCGGACGGCTCGGACTCCTTATAATAAAGGGCTTCGAGAATGTCAACGAAATCAATCATTACCTAAAGGTGATGAATTCCTCGACCCAGCTGGAATTGCCCCCCCAAGTAAGGCCGGTGGTGATTTCGGTCAAGAACTTCGACACGCTGTTGCGGGGTGGCGGCTCGTTTGACGAGTATTTCAAATATATGCGCGACAAGACCTATGAGGACACCCAGGAGAGGGTGCTTCCATCGGAATTCTTCGAGCATGAACCGCCCGGAGTGCGTCCCGAGGGATATGAGGATGAGACCTCAGATGCCGACGCCCCGGCAACCGAACCTGAGCCTGAGGTTACCGTCGAGCCGTCGGAAGCGGATGATTCAGAGCCTGAGGTCAAGCCCGATGTGATGCCCGAGCCTCAGCCGGAAAGCAAGCCGGAACCGAAACCGGAAGCTGAACCGGAGCAGAAGCAGGAGCCTGAACCTGAACAGCAACCTAAGCCGGAATCCGCGCCTGCGCCGGAAAAACCGACGGCGACTCCCCTCCCGGAGAAACCCAAGCCTGAGGCTCCCCGGGCCAAACCGGTGCCGACCCCAGCCACTCCCGCACCCGCTCTCCCCGATTATCCGGAGGGTTCGGAGGGTGATGACCCACTGTTAGACTGATTGACAAATGAGTGAATACAATATCCTCTGGGCTGACGATGAGATAGATCTCCTCAAGCCCCACATACTTTTCCTGAAATCGAAAGGCTACGAGCCGGTCACGGTCAACAATGGCCGCGACGCGCTTGAGCTTGTCGCCTCGCGTCCTTTCGATCTGGTGATTCTCGATGAGAACATGCCGGGTCTGACCGGACTGGAGACGTTGCAGCGGGTGAAGGAGATTTCCCCCCAGACTCCGGTGATTATGATTACCAAGAGCGAGGAGGAGAATATCATGGATCAGGCGGTCGGCAACAAAATCGCCGACTACCTGATCAAGCCGGTAAACCCTATGCAGATTCTGATGTCAATCAAGCGAAATCTCCATGGCGGCAAGCTTGTCAGCGAGACCGCGACGGACGCTTACCGCCGGGAGTTCCCCGAGATTTCCCGCATGATAGACACCGCGTCATCCATCGAGGACTGGTATGCCGCTTATGAGAAGCTTACCGGATGGGAACTGCGGTTGGCCTCGGCTGATACCAACATGGATGAGATGCTGAAAATGCAGAAGGCTGATGCCGACTCGGCGTTCTACAAGTTTGTCAAGCGCAACTATGAGGAGTGGGTGACCACCGACAACCATCCCGTGATGTCGCCGCAGGTGTTCAAATCTGCGATTTTCCCGCGTCTCGATGAGGGTGAGAAGCTGTTTTTCATTGTAATCGACAATTTCCGCCTCGACCTCTGGCTCTCGATAAAGCCGATGCTGGCCGAGTTCTTCACCTTTGAGGAATCTCTCTACACGTCCATACTCCCCACCGCCACCCAGTATGCCCGAAATTCGATTTTCTCGGGACTGATGCCGGCCGACATCGCCGCGATGTTCCCCCATCTCTGGGTCGACGAGGATGAGGAGGAGGGGAAAAACCTCAACGAGAGCGAGCTTGTCACTACCCAGTTTGAACGATACAGGCGCAAATGCCGGTTCTCATACAACAAGGTCAACGACTCGGCGGGAGGGGAGAAACTTCTCCGGGAGTTCGCCAACCTGAAGCAGAACGACCTCAATATCGTGGTGCTGAACTTCATCGACATGCTCTCCCATGCCCGCACCGAAAGTCGGATGATACGCGAGCTGGCCCGCACCGATGCCGCCTACCGTTCGCTGGCTGAGTCATGGTTCCGTCATTCCCCCGCACTTGAGCTTTTCAAGATGATTGCCCAGGCGGGATGGAAAGTGGTGGTCACCACCGACCATGGCACAATCCGTGTCGACAAGCCGGTCAAGGTGGTCGGCGACAAGAACACCAACACCAACCTGCGATACAAGGTGGGGAAGAATCTCGGCTACAAGTCGGGGCAGGTGTATGAAATCAAACGCCCGCGCCAGTTCGGCCTCCCCGCTCCCAATGTCTCCTCCACCTACATCTTCGCGGGCAATGACGATTTCTTCGCCTATCCCAACAACTACAATTATTACGTCCAGTATTACGCTGACACATTCCAGCACGGAGGTATCTCCCTGGAGGAGATGCTTATCCCGCTTGTGACCCTTACCCCACGCTAAACCAATCAGACTATGCTTCACGAAATAAGAATCCCCGATGTCGCCTCCCTTCCCGAGGCCGCCCGCCAGTTTGTGGCTCTCATGGGTGACGAGACAGTGTATGCCTTCCACGGCGAGATGGGAGCCGGAAAGACAACTTTCATCCGTGCGCTTGTGCAGCAGCTCGGAGTTGATCCCGAAGAGGCCAATTCCCCCTCATTCTCAATCATCAACGAATACCGTTCCGAGACCACGGCCGAGCTTATCTACCACTTCGACCTCTACCGTCTGGAGAATGTGGAGGAAGCCCTCGAAATCGGTGTGGAGGATTACTTCGACTCCGGTGCGCTCTGCCTGCTCGAATGGCCCGAACGCATCGAGCCGCTTCTGCCGGATGACACAGTGGTGGTGAAAATCACCGTCAATCCTGAAGACAATTCCCGCCTGCTCACAGTCAACATCCCCGACTGACACCGTCGGATGATACGGCATTTCAACGAACTCACCTCGACCAACAGCTACCTCCGGGAAAACCTCGGAGGTATGCCCCAATACGCGGTCGTCACGGCCGGCTTCCAGACCGCCGGACGAGGGCAGCGGGGCAACGGCTGGGAGTCGGAAGAGGGGTGCAACCTCCTCTTCTCGATGCTCTATTATCCCCCGGAATGGCTCCATCCCTCACGGCAGTTCCAGATTTCGAAGGCTGTCTCCCTGGCGGTGGCCGATACCGTTGACCGGCTGCTCGAAGGTTCAGGCCATCCCGAAGTCTGCATCAAATGGCCCAACGACATTTATGTCGGCGACCGTAAGATTGCAGGCATACTTATCGAGAACGCCCTTCAGTCTTCCGATTCAATAGCCCATTCCGTAATCGGCATCGGGCTGAACATCAATCAACGGGAGTTCCATTCCGACGCTCCCAACCCCGTCTCCGCCATCCATTTCACAGGCCGCGAAACCTCGCTTGAGGATGCTGCCCTCTTGCTCCGCGACTCCCTTGCCTCTCGGCTGTGCCGCTTGGCTGCTGAGACATTGGATGACGATTACCGCCACCGTCTGTGGCGGCGTGACGGTTTCCACCGATATATTTCGCGGGTTGCGTCATCCACGCCGGCTCCCACCGCTCTCAGAGAGGGTGACACTGCCGGATGTGGGGATGTCTTTGAGGGGGAAATTGTTGAGGTCGCTTCTAACGGCCCGATTACTCTGAAGTTGCGTTCGGGGAAGTTGAGGGTGTTCAACTTCAAGGAGGTTGTGGCAGTGATATAGGTTCGGGTTAATGTGAAAAAAAGAGCCGTTATTTATGAAAAAGGTATAAAACAAGAACGGGGCGTCAGTCGCGACGGCCCGTTCTCTGGGATAATGATGTATCTTTTATTTACTTTGCTCTAATACTTATGAATTGTAGACTGTGTTTCTTAAGGTATGGTGATTTAAGTGCTATTAACTTAGTTGGTTGTAATCCCTTGTGGATTACGCCTGCAAAGTTAAGGTGTGGATATTACACTTGTGTTACAGCGTATGCACAATTTTAAGACATTTTGATTATTAACCAATATTAACAAAACGGGGCGTTTTTCTAACCTAAATTAGATGATATTTCGTTTCAGGGTTGCGGAGAATCGCTTGGAATTGGTTAATTTTGCATCAGAAGAATAAAATAACATTAAGATGTCAACCTTAAACCGCTTTTCGGGTTTCGCGCTTGCTGCAGGCGCTACCCTGATGATGCTGACCGGTTGTAGCAAGAAGCTCAACCAGTTTCAGGCCGATTATTTCTCTGTGAACCCTAACCCGCTGGAAGTGACCGGCGACCGTGTGCCTGCCACCGTCACAGCCCGCATTCCTGCCAAATTCTTCGTGAAGAATGCTCAGGTTACCGTGACCCCTTATCTCTGTTATGACGGGGGTGAGGTAAGTTCCCAGCCTTACTCCTTCCAGGGGGAGAAGGTGCGTGGCAACGCTCCGGTCATCAATTATGAGAATGGCGGTACGGTCACCATCCCCGTGATGTACAACTATTCCCCGGAGATGCTCAAATCCACCCTCCAGCTCGCCTTCAATGTCACCCAGGGCAACAAGCAGTATGTGCTTCCCCGTGTGACGGTAGCCGAGGGTGTTGTCGCCACCGCAGCCCTTGCCGATGCCCGCACTGTCAATCCCGCTCTCGCTCCCGACAAGTTCCAGCGGATAATCAACGAGAAGTACAACGCCGACATCCACTTCCTGATTAATCAGGCCAATATCCGCGACACCCAGACCAAGTCGGCTGAGATGACTGCCCTCAACCAGCAGATTCTGGCCGCCAAGGGTGATTCGACCCGCCAGATTGAGGAAATCAATATCTCCTCCTATGCTTCCCCCGAAGGCTCGCTTGACTTCAACACCCGTCTTGCCGAGAAACGTGAGGCTACCACCACAGACTTTATGAAGAACCGTCTGAAAAAAGACAATGTCACCGAGTTCGGCGAACTGACCGCCAACTTCACCCCCGAGGACTGGGAAGGTTTCCAGAAGCTCGTCGCCGCCAGCGACATCCAGGACAAGGAGCTGATTCTTAGCGTCCTGTCGATGTATAAGGATCCAGAGCAGCGCGAGAAGGAAATCCGCAACCTCTCCTCTATTTTCGACCAGCTCGCCGACCAGATTCTTCCCCAGCTCCGCAAGAGCCGCATCACTGCCTCCATCAATGTAATCGGCAAGAGTGACGAGGAGATTCTGAAATATTTCGAGACCGACCCCTCCAAACTGTCTGTCGACGAAATCCTCTATGCCGCCACCCTGTATGACAACAACGGCGACAAGATGAAAGTCTACAACAAGGCCGCAGAGCTTTACCCCAATGATTACCGCGTATACAATGACCTCGGTCTTACCCAGTATGTGGCCGGTGACTATGACGGTGCGCGTGCCAACTTCAACCAGGCCGCCCGTCTCAACCCTGCCGCCGCAGAGCCTCAGATGAACCTCGGTCTGATTTCGCTGGTCAACAAGGATTACCGTATCGCCAACCAGAAGTTCGGCTCAGCCGCTGGTATCGACGAGCTTGGCGACGCTATGGGTACCTACTACCTGATGACCGGCGATGCCCAGTCGGCTGTCAAGGCTTTCGGCCAGGCAAAGAGCAACAATGCCGCCCTCGCCCAGATTCTCACCAAGGATTACAGCAAGGCCAAGTCTACTCTCGGCGCTATCAACAATCCCGATGCGATGACCTACTATCTCACCGCCGTCCTGGGTGCGCGTACCAACAACGACAAGATGGTCAGCTCCAATCTCCGTCAGGCTGTCAAGCTCGACCGCACTCTCGCCACCCGCGCCATGAACGACCTTGAGTTCAAGAATTTCAACCTCTCCACTATCCTCTGATAAAAACTGACAAAAGATTGGGACGCGGCCTGTGTTAAACGCAAGGCGCGTCCCAATTTGTTTAACGATATGGCTTCAAGAACCCCATCCCAACGCCCCTCCTCATCTTCCCGCCGCCCTGCGTCTCCGAGAAGCGGCCGTCCCGCTACACGACAGAGTTTCCCTCAGTTTCCTACATCAAGCAAACCAAAGCGCTCGAAATCCCCGATGTCCGGCGGTGTGCGCGGGCTGGGATTCTCTTTGCTGGTCATTGTCATCGCGGTGATCGCCTATCTTGTAGTGACCGCAAAGAAACCCGCCCACAAAGATGGGGGAGGTGTGGCCACCACCGCAGAGAGATTGCAGGAGGTGAAGAATCCCGCCGGTCTGCGTGAGGAGATTATCCCTTACACAGGTATGACTGTGTCATTCAATCGCAACACTCACGAACCAAACTGGGTGGCGTGGGAGCTGCTCGGCAGTGAGGTCACCGGGGAGTCTGGGCGTGAGCCGGGCTTCCTTGTCGACCCCGAAATCGACGGATGCGCGTTGCCCGAGGATTACCGTAACACTGGGTTCGACCGGGGGCATATGGCTCCTGCCGGAGATATGAAATGGCATCCCCAGGCTATGCGCGAGTCCTTCTACATGACCAACATCTGTCCGCAGTCTCCCGACCTAAACCGTGGTGCCTGGAAGAAGCTGGAGGAGAAATGCCGCCAGCGGGCCGAGGCTGACAGTTCGCTGGTCATCATCTGTGGGCCTGTGTTTGACAAATCCGGGCCGGCCGCACGCATTGGTGGCACCGGAGTGGCCGTCCCTCAAAGTTTCTTCAAGGTGATACTTGCCCCGTTTGTAGAGCATCCTTGGGCGATAGGATTCATCATGCCCAACGGATATGTCGATGGCGGTATGCAGAAAGCTGCTGTGCCGGTTGACCAGGTGGAAACCCTTACCGGCTATGATTTCTTCTCGGCGTTGCCTGATTCGATTGAGAACGACATCGAGGCACGTTGCGATTTCAACGCCTTCTCCCGTATCCCGCGAAGGAAGTGACATATAAGTCTGCGGCAGAAAGACAGTGTCTCGACTTTTGTGTGAGAGTGAAAACATTGTTGCCTCCGTGGCGGTTATATAAATACGAACTATACATAACCGTTTCAAACTTTATAAGACTATGGCAACAACAAAATCCATCAAGGGAACCAGGACTGAGAAGAACCTGGTGACGGCTTACGCCGCCGAATCGATGGCTTACACCCGCTACACTTATTATGCTCAGCAGGCCGACAAAGAGAATTATTTCCCTATCGGAGTTATTTTCCGTGAGACAGCCGATAATGAACTTCACCACGGCAAGGTGTTCTTCAAATTGCTCGAAGGGGGCAATGTCGAAGTTCCTCTGGGGATTGATGCCGGAGTGATTGGAGACACTGCTTCCAATCTGGAGACCGCTATGAAGGAGGAGGAGATGGAGGGTGTCGAACTCTACACAAATGCCGCCAAAGTGGCTGAAGAGGAGGGCTTCCCCGAAATCGCATCCCATTTCCGCGCGATTGCCGAGGTGGAGGACCATCATAAGAGGCGTTTCGCCCGTTATCTCAAGCAGGTAAAGGATGGCACAGTATGGAAACGCGACCACGCCATCAAATGGAAATGTTTGGTTTGCGGTTACATTTTCGAGGGTACAGAGCCTCCAGCCGTCTGCCCCGGCTGCGATCATCCCCGCGAACACTATATGGCCATGGATGAAGCCGACGAATAATCCCCTCCATATTGACAAGCGTTGATAAAAGCCGGCCCGGTCTCCTGAATTGAAAGGAGACCGGGCTGATTTTATAATGGGTTGTCGCGTATGTCTGGCGGGGTTATTTCTCGCGCATGAAGATGGCGATGGGGGTGCCGTTGAAATCCCAGGTGTCGCGGAGCTTGTTTTCGAGGAAACGGCGGTAAGGCTCCTTCACCCACTGCGGGAGGTTGCAGAAGAAGATGAATGTCGGAATCTGCGCCCCCTTGAGCTGGGTGACATATTTGATTTTGATATATTTTCCCTTGTTGGCGGGAGGGGGATACGCGCCGATGGCCTCAAGCATGACCTTGTTGAGCTGTGAGGTGGGAATTTCGCGGCGACGGTTCTTGTAGACCTCCACGGCTGTCTCCAGCACCTTGAAGATGCGCTGTTTGGTCAGCGCCGAGCAGAAGATGATGGGGAAGTCGGTGAAGGGTGCGAAGCGGTTGCGGATGGCCTGCTCGAAATGTTTCTGTGACTTTTCAGAGCGGTCTTCGGCGATGTCCCACTTGTTGACGCAGACCACAAGGCCCTTCTTGTTGCGCTGTATCAATGAGAAGATGTTGGCGTCCTGGGCCTCGATGCCTCTGGTGGCGTCAATCATCAGGATGCAGACATCCGAGGCCTCGATGGCGCGGATTGAGCGGATTACCGAGTAATATTCGATATCCTCGTTGACCTTCTGTTTCTTGCGGATTCCGGCGGTGTCTACCAGGTAGAAGTCGAAACCATATTTGTTATAGCGGGTGTAGATGCTGTCGCGGGTAGTCCCGGCAATGTCGGTGACAATATGGCGGTCTTCGCCGATGAAGGCGTTGATGAGCGACGACTTGCCGGCGTTGGGGCGTCCGACGATGGCGAACTTCGGGATTTCGTCGAGGTTCTCCTGGTCGTCGGTAGGCTCGGGGAGCTTCTTGACAATCTCGTCGAGGAGGTCGCCGGTGCCGTATCCGCTGACGGCGGAAACGGGATAGGGGTCACCAAGGCCGAGGCTGTAGAACTCCGGGACATTGTATAGCCAGTCGTTGGAGTCGACCTTGTTGGCCACCAGTATGACCGGCTTCTTGGATTTGCGCAGAATCTCGGCGACATGGTCGTCGAGGTCGGTGACACCGTTCATCGCGTCGACGACAAACAGCACTTCGTCGGCCTGCTCGATGGCCACGGCCACCTGCTTGTTGATTTCCTCTTCAAAGATGTCTTCGGAGTTGACCACCCAGCCGCCGGTGTCAACGATGGAGAATTCGCGGCCACACCAGTCGACCTTGCCGTACTGGCGGTCGCGGGTGGTGCCGGCGGTCCCGTCGACGATGGCCTGCCTCGTCTCGGTGAGGCGGTTGAAGAGTGTCGACTTCCCGACGTTGGGGCGCCCGACGATGGCTACAAGCTGACTCATATATCTTTAGTAGATGGTTGTTTTTGCAAAGTTAGTAAATTTTTTTGAATCGGATTATTCGATATATCCGAAGGCTTTGAGCTTGTTCTCGCGATTGCGCCAGTTGGGCTCCACTTTGACGAAAAGCTCAAGGTAGACCCTCTTGCCGAAGAAGGTCTCGATATCCTTGCGTGCCTCTGTGCCGACACGTTTGAGCATCGCGCCCCCTTTGCCGATGAGGATTCCCTTCTGGGAGTCGCGCTCGACATAGATGGCTGCCATGATATGGATGGCGGTCTCCTTCTCCTCGAATTTCTCGACTATCACCTCCACCGAGTAAGGAATCTCCTTGTCATAGTTGAGGAGGATTTTCTCGCGGATGATTTCGGTGACGAAGAAACGGGCCGGTTTGTCGGTCAGCGCATCCTTGCCGAAATATGGGGGTGAGGGGGGAAGCAGCTCGATAATACGGTTCATCAGGTTGGAGGTGTTGAAGTTCTCCTTGGCCGAGATGGGGAAGACCTCGGCGTTGGGCAACGTTTCCTTCCACCGGGCGATGATGGTATCAAGCTCACCGTTGCCTTTGAGCAGGTCGATTTTGTTAATGACCAACAGCACCGGCATCTTCTGTTTGGCTACTTTTGAGAGGTAGTCGGCGTTCTTGTCGGGAGTCTCCACGACATCGGTGACGTATAGCAGCACGTCGGCGTCGGTGAGTGCGCCCTCGGCGAAGTTGAGCATGCTCTCCTGGAGCTTGTAGTTGGGCTTCAGCACACCAGGGGTGTCGGAGAAGACAATCTGGTAGTCGGGGGTGTTGACTATGCCCATAATGCGGTGGCGGGTGGTCTGGGCCTTGGAGGTGATGATGCTGACGCGTTCGCCGACAAGGTCGTTCATCAGCGTGGATTTGCCGACATTGGGATTGCCGACGATGTTGACGAATCCGGCCTTGTGGCCCGGTTTTACCTCCCTGTCCTCTTTGAGGAATGTCTTTGCGGCCTCTTCGGGATTTTCGGTTACAAAAGGTTCGAGTGCCTCGCTATTGGGGTTGGTTGTGAGTTCAGACATATGTTTTTTGTTTAGGTGTTCCAAATTTAAACAAAAATAGCACCTTGAAAGATGCTATTTTTGTGAAAATTTTTCTTTTTGAAGAGGGAAAAGATGGAATCAGATGCCCCAGATGAGATACATCGAGCCCCAGGTGAAGCCTGCGCCGAAGGCGGTCAGGATCATCTTGTCACCCTTTTTGAGCTGTCCCTTGAACTCGTCGAGACACAAGGGAATCGAGGCAGCGGAGGTGTTGCCGTAGTGCTGGATATTTACTAGAACCTTTTCCAAGGGTATGTTGGCGCGAGAGCCGACAGCCTCGATTATGCGCATATTGGCCTGGTGAGGCACCAGATAGTCGAGGGACTCGGCTGTCAGGCCGTTGCGGTTCATGACATCGATGGTGGCGGTGTACATGTCGGTGACAGCGTTTTTGTAGACGTTGCGACCGTCCTGGAAGAGGAAGTGGCGTCCGGCATCGAGAGTAGCCTGTGTGGTAGGCTCGGCGGAACCGCCACCCCACATCACCAGGTGCTCCAGTCCGTTGCCGTCGACATGGAAGACGGCGTCAATAACGCCCACATTCTCTTCTGTGGGCTCTACGAGCACACATGCGGCTCCATCTCCGAAGAGAGGACAGGTGGCGCGGTCTTGATAGTTGACCATCGAGGACATTTTCTCGGCGGCAACGACAATCACTTTTTTGCGCAGTCCGCTTTTCACATAGGCGGCTGCATCCTCCAAGGCCACGATGAAGCCGGCGCATGCGGCCTGTATATCATATCCATATGCGTTTTTCAGGCCGGTGCCTTTACAGATTATAGATGCTGTGGAGGGGAAACGGTAATCGGGATTGGATGTGGCGCAAATCAGGAGTTCCACATCTTCGGGGTTTGTGCCGGTTTCGGCGAGCAGTTTCTCGACAGCCTTGATGCCGAGGAAGGAGGAGCCTTCCGGAGTCTTGAGGATACGGCGCTCCTTGATACCCACGCGGGTGGTAATCCACTCGTCGTTGGTGTCGACCATCTTCGACAGCATCTCGTTATCGAGAATGTCGTCGGGAACGTATGAGGCTATCCCTGTTATAGTCGCGTTGAGCATAGTCAGGTGGGAGTAGGGTTGATCAGTTATGGAAGACTGAAGGTAGAAAGGTATGTATATAAGTGTTGAAAGGCTGCCTTTTCAGGAGGCAGCCCTTTCAAAAAGAGCCGTTACCGGATTGTCGAAGGTGACAGTCACCTCTACTCCGGATTTAGACAACGGCGTCTTTTTCGATGGCGATTTTACCACGATAGTAGCCGCATTCGGGGCATACGCAGTGGTAAACGTGCCAGGCGCCACAGTTGGGGCAGATGGCCAGTGTGGGCATAGCGGCCTTGTCATGTGTACGGCGCTTTGCGGTGCGGGTCTTGGATTGACGTCTTTTAGGATGTGCCATTTTCTTTTATCGTTTTATTTTTTTTCTTGTCGTTGATATGTGACTCGCGGCGCGGTTCCGGAATCAGCCTTTGCGAGGCGGGAGAAGACCGGGTAGTCCGGGCGTTGTGTCGGTTGATCCGCGGACGGCGGAGAATGGCCTATTCTCCGGAGCCGAGGTTCTTGAGAGCGTCCCAGCGGGGATCGGTGGGGGCTTGGGATGAAGTGTCGTCCTGGCCCTCTCCGGCTTCCATTTCGTCGATAAGCTCATCTTCAAGGTCGGCATCCGGGTCGTCGGGGACATGGGTGCGGTGCTTCTTGAGCAGCGAACTCATCGCGCGGTTGCATTTTCCCAGGGGATGGACATGCTTGATGGGAATGGCGAGCGAGACGGTGTCGTAAATCATGTAGGCGACGTTGAGATAGTTGTCGCTTTCAGGAATTTCGATGAACTCGTCTGAGTCCTCCTTGTAGGAGTCGCCATATTTCACAGTCACATGGTAAGCGGTATCAATCGGCAGCTCGAGGTCGTCGAGGCAACGGTCGCAGGCCACTGTCACATTCCCCTCGCAGGCAAAGGTCAGGTCATAGACTCCGTTGCGGTATGTGACCGTCAGGTCCACGGCCACATTGGCGTTGCGGATGTCGGTGCTGTCCATATTTTTGAAGAACTCCTTGCCGAGGTCGTAATGGAACTCATGGGTTCCTTCGGGGAGCATCTTCAAAGGAAGCTTAAATTCGCTGAACTTTCCCACTTATAAGGATGATTATGATGTGAATATCAAGCGTTTCCAAACGTTGCCAACCGGCAGGTGTCGCCACCCGCAAGCTGAACAGCCCGGAAAAACTGTGCAAAGGTAGCTATTTTCTTTGTTATTCCCAATATTTGGGACTGATTTTTTTATATGGGGATTGACAGCGGCACGGCCTGTTTCCCGCTGTCGGTCAACGCGACCACCCCGGAGGGGTGATTTCCTCCGGGGTGGCTGGTTTTCTGTCGTTTGCCGCCGTCGGGCGGCTCAGGGATTACTTGGAGAGTTTGGAATCGATGAGCTTGATTTTCTCCTCGATGGAGGCAAGGTCATCCTTGATGCGCTGGATGCGGCGCTCCATCTCGCGTACCATCGAGTCGCCTGACTTGCTCTTGGAGGAGAGGAAGCCGAGGTTGTTCTCGTAGGTTTTCAGCTCATTGCGCTTGATTTCGAATGCGCGGAGGATGCGCTCGCGTTCGCGGTAAAGTTTCTGCTCATCGGTGCCCATCTCGTTGATAACATCCTCGAAGCGTGAACGGCCTCCCCGGTCGCGGCCCAGACGGTTGTAAAGGGCATCGCAGGCGGCGCGGTATTCGTCATAGAGCTTGTCTTTCTCGCGCATGGGTACATGGCCGATGGTCTGCCATTTTGCCTGAAGTTCCTTGACTTTGGGCATCATCTCGGCACGGTTTGCATCGAGAGGTATCTCCTTGAGGGCGGCGATGATTTCACGCTTGGCCTTTAGGTTGACCTGCTCGGCGGCGCGGCTTTCGCTGAGGTTTGCCTTGCGGCTTTCGAAGAAAGCGTCGCAGGCAGCCTGGAAGCGGTGCCAGATGTTGTCGGAATGTTTCTTGGGGACGGTGCCGATGGTCTTCCACTCCTTCTGGAGGCGTACCAGTTCGTCGGCGGTCTTCTTCCAGTCGGTGGAGTCCTTGAGGGCTTCTGCCTTTTCGCAGAGGGCGGTCTTTTTGGCGAGGTTCGCGGCCAGTTCCTCCTTCATCTCGCGGTAATGCTCTGCCTTGAGGGTGAAGAACTTGTCGCATACCGAGCGGAAGCGGGTGAAAAGGGCGTTGTTGGCCTTGCGAGAGGCGAAGCCGAGTTTTTTCCAGTCCTCCTGGGCGGCGAGAATCTGCTTGGTCATCTCGTCCCATGCGGAGTAAGTCTTGAGGGAAGAGAAGTCGAGGGCTTCGACACGTTCGCATATCTCGGTCTTGGCCTTCTCATTTTCCAGCTCACGGGCCTTTCGCTCCTCGAAGAAGCCCTGATATTTCTTGTTGACGAGGGTAGAGGCATCCTTGAAACGGGCCCAGATCTCCTCGCGCACCTCCTTGGCCACGGGGCCGGTCTGACGCCACTCGTCGTGGAGGTTCTGAAGGCGTTTGAATGCCAGGACGATATCCTCCTCGTCGTTGAGCTTCTCGGCTTCCTCGCAGAGGAGGGTCTTCAGTTCGAGATTCTTGCGGAAGTCGTAATCTCGCAGGTCCTTGTTGACTTTGAGCTGGTCGTAGAACTGCTCCACGGCAGCCTGGTAGTTCTTCCAAAGGTCGGTTGCTTCGGTGGCGGGTACCTCGCCGATTTCCTTGAACTCGGCCTGGATTTCCTTCACGCGGGGGAAGGCGCGGTTCACATTGTCGGTGTCGGCCGATATGGTGTTGAGCTCCTCAATGAGGGCGAGTTTGCGTGTGAGGTTCTTGTTGCGCTCCTCCTCCTCGGCGGCAGCCAGGGCGGCTTTACGCTCGCGGACGGTGTTCATCATCGTCTTGAACTCCTCCTCGGTGGGATCGAGTGAGGGGAGGAAGCTTTCGGCATCTTTCCCTTCGGCAAGATGTGCGGCCAGCTCTGCCTCCTGTTCAAGTTTGCGGATGGCATAGAAACGCTGTTTCAGGTGAGCGATTTCCTCGCGGGAGATTTCGACAGTCTCATCCACGGCCAGCTTGGTGAGCCGGGCCATGATGTCCTCCTTGGTCTTGATGTCCTCTTCAGGCTGCCTTGCGGGAGCCTCGGCTGATGTTGTTTCACCCCCGTCGGCGGGGACTTCGGCTTCTTCCGCCTCCACGGCTGCCACGGTGTGGGCGGCCTGGAAGGCCTTGTCGGCCAGGGCGGCCTCCTCGGCTTCGACATTGAACTGGGCTTTGTCTGCGGCGGCAGCTTGCGCTTCGGCGAGGTTGAGACCTGCGTCGGCGATGGATTGAGATTCAAGGGACTCCACGGGGGAGGCGGGGGTGGTGGAAACCTCGGGCTTGGTTGCCTCGGGGTTAAGATCACGCGTTTCCATAAAAAATAGAATGATTAGAAATGAGGGGCACAGGACAACCGGACGCGTTGGCTCAGGTTGCCCATATAACACACTTACAGGGTGTGACTTCCCGATTTGGGGGAATCACGCGTCAAATATAGCAACAATTTTTCACATTGCGCTCCTTTTCCTGAAATTTTTTCACAAAAGCCTCAGTCCTCCCCCTTTGCCTGATGTAAAAAGGGGTATATGAACGGTAAAACCGGGAAAAATGTTTAACTTTGAGGACTCGGTATCAGAGACGCTATGGATATCTGGAGCAAAGAGAAACGGTCAGAGGTGATGGCGAAGATTCGCGGGCGAGACACCAAGCCCGAAATCATTGTCAGGCGTTACCTGTATGCCCGTGGCTATCGTTTCCGTAAGAATGTGAAGGGATTGCCCGGCACTCCCGATATCGTCATGCGCAAATACCGGGTGGCGATTTTCATTCATGGCTGTTTCTGGCATGGCCATGAGACGGATGGCCGCATCCCGGCCACCAACCGGGAGTTCTGGGAAGCAAAAATCAACCGCAACAAGGAGCGTGACCGCCGCGACAAAGAGAGGTTGCTGGCCATGGGGTGGTCGGTCATAACGATTTGGGAATGTCAGCTAAAACTGGCCGTAAGGCAACGCACACTCGCGGGGCTGGAGTATTACCTTAACCATAACTTCCTGCGCATCCAGCGTATGAAACCATCGCCGAAACCATACAATATGCCCGACATGGAGCCTGAGGAATCGCTTCTTGCTGCAGAACCGCAAACCTGGTATGATATGTCAGCGGGGACGGTAGATGAGGGTCATCGAACGGTAGGGGTCGATGATATCGCGGGCTGCCTCCCGGAGTGAGGCGGGGGTGACGGCGCGGTATCGGGGGAGGATATCCTCGATGTTCTCGCCGTGGATTTCAGCAAGGGCGAGGGACTGGGCTTTCTGCAACGGGTTCATCATTGAGAACACGCGGTCGCTCTCAAGCCGGTTGACACAACGTTTAAGTTCGGCGGGTGCCACCTCGGTATCCACCAGTTCTGCCAATTCCTTGTTGATTGCCTCAATGGCGGCTTTCTCCGCGTCAGCTCCACGGTCAAGAAGCTTGGCATTGATAAGCAGCAGCCCGGGATGTTCGGTGCCGAGAATCGAGGCGTCCACGTCAGAGAAGTAGCGTCCCGGCATGAGCAACCTGCGGTAAAAGCGGGATGCCTGCCCGTTGGCGAGGATGTCTGAAATCAGGTCGGCCTTGACATAAGAAGGGGATGTGTAGCCACCCATCTGATAGGCGATGGTGATGGCGGTCTGGGGTACATTGCCCGAAGCCTCGACAAGGCGCGGTGAGTGTGGCAGTTCGGGGTCGGGGAAAGTGCGCGGGGCAATCTCCCGGCGGGGAATCTCTCCATACCATTTCTCGACAAACCTTTGCAGCTTGTCGGGAGAGATGTTGCCGACCACCGACATCACGGCGTTATTGGGGGCGTAATGGCTGTAAAACCATTGGCGCACATCATCCTGTGTGGTCTTCTCGATATCTTGGAAATCGCGTCCGATGACCGGCACTCCATAAGGATGGTCGGGATATGCCATCCCGAAAAGCAGATGACCCATGTCGCCGTATGGACGGTTGAGACATACCTCCTTGAACTCCTCCACCACTACCGAACGCTGCACTTCCAGGGCTTTGTCGGAGAATGCCAGCGACAGCATGCGGTCACTCTCAAGCCAGAGGGCGGTCTCGATGTTGTGGGCCGGGATTATGTCGTGGAAACAGGTGAAGTCGTTGGATGTCCAGGCGTTGGATGAACCTCCCGCCGCCTGGAGGGGGCCGTCGAAGTCGGGTATGTTGGCTGAGCCGCCGAACATCAGATGCTCAAACAGATGGGCGAGGCCGGTATGGTCGGGCGACTCGTCGCGTCCTCCGACATCATACAGTGTGTTGACCACCGCCATCGAGGCGGTGGGATTGTAGCTGTGGACAACCCTCAGCCCGTTCGGCAGCGAGAAACGGAAAGTTTCAGCCATGCTTTTTCTCTTGTCGCTCTTTCCCGGGGAGGAGTTATTTCTTAACCACCTTCATTGAGATGATACGGATGTCGTCAAGCGGGCGGTCCTGGGAGTTGGTCTCGGACTTCTCGATTTTCTCAACCACGTCCATTCCGCTGACAACCTCGCCGAAGACGGTGTACTGGTTGTCGAGATGGGGGGTGCCGCCGACTGTCGAGTAAGCCTTCTTCTGCTCCTCGGTGAGAGCGGCCGGATTCTCGGCCGCTTTCTTCTCTGTGATGGCAACAAGTTCATCCTGAAGAGCCTGGAGCGAAGCGTGGTCGCGGTTCTTGCGCAGGGTGATGATTGAATCGCGGTTCTCCTCGGCCAGTTTGTTGAAGATTTCCTGCTTCTGGGCCATCTGGAGCTGCTTCTCCATCTGGGCCAGCTGTTGCTCGTTGTAAGCCTTTCCGGTCACGATGTAGAACTGCGATCCGGAGGAACGGCGTTCGGGGTTCACCTGGTCCCCCTGACGGGCGGCGGCAAGTGCGCCACGGTGGTGGAAATGCTTGGGATATACGATTTCCGCCTCAAGGGTGTAGTCAGGGCCTCCGGCACCGAGACGGGCGTTGGCCGGCGCGTTCTTCGACTCGGGATCGCCGGTCTGCACCATGAACTCATTTATCACACGGTGGAACAGCACCCCGTCGTAATATTTCTCCTTGACGAGTTTCAGGAAGTTGTCGCGATGGGCCGGAGTGTCGCCGAAAAGGCGTACACGGATGTCGCCGACCGATGTCTTGATGTCGACCAGTGCGTCCCCCTTCTCCATGACGGGGGCTTCTGAGGTGAGTTGGGAGGTCATATTGACTTTTGATTTTGTTCTGGAATAGGCGTATCCTCCCGCGATGGCCACTATCGCGGCAATCACCAGGAGGAGAGAGATACGTTTGCGGTTCATTTTTGTCAGATGGCTGAGATGGGGAATAGTCGCTTGTAGATGCGGCGGAAGTTGTCGTCGGTAGCGGAAAGCTCCTCGGAACGTTCGGCGTAGTCGGGGCCGTACATCTGTCGCAGCATATCGCCAAGGTAACGATGCTCGCGGTCCTTGTCGATGCCGGCCTTTATCAGCTTGTCGATATGGGGCGCAAAGGCTGTCGGGTCGATGGCGAAAAGATAGCGGGCGGCCGAGATGACGAATTGTCCCGTGAGGTCTACCCTCTCCATGTTTTCAACAAGCCAGGGGAGTTCCGGTTCAACCGAGTCTATATGATTCGCGATATATTCGTATGTGAGAAGTCCGTCAGGATCAGCGGAAAGCTTCTTTTTTGCATCTTCTTCCATGGTCGGATGGATAAGGATTGGATTGAATGTGTGGAGGCAGATGAAACAATTGCCTGCCGCAAAGTTAGCATTTTATTTTGAATCCTCCCCGTATGTCAATATTTTTTCTTTCCCGTCCATCCCTTTCAATGCGGGAAACAGGCGTAGCGCATTGTCATTGACCATTGCGGCGAGCTTTCCCGGATTCGCTCCCCTTGCATGGGCGATGCGGTTGACAATCTCCATCGGTGACAGGGGGGACTCATCGGTTTCAACAAGGAACCGGTCGGGAGGTATCAGGACAACGGTCTCGGGGTTGAATTTCTCCCCGATGGAGAAATAGAGCCGGTTGGATTGCTCCGCTTCGAGTAATTGGCTGAGCATACGGGGATTACCCCGAAAGCCGTGAAGAATCCAAGGCTGTCGCGGGGCGGTCTCCTTCAAGGCTTTTAGCAGCAGGTCGAGGGCTTTGACGAGATGTATGACAAGGGGCTTGCGTGTCTGTTCGCTCAGTAGGATATGGTTTCTGAAAATCTGTTCCTGCCGGTCGATAGTTGCCCCTTTGATGCGGTCAAGGCCACATTCGCCGACAGCGATGATGGCCGGATCGTGGATTATGCGTTCAAGCTGCGTGAACTGAACCTCGGGATTGTCGTCGGTCTCCCATGGATGGATGCCCACAGAGCAGAACTGACGTTCTTTCTTATCCAGTGCGATGAATTGGGCCGGAGTCAGCGACCGTATGGCTGTCGGGGAGGGGGTGACTCGGTGGGTGTGCGCGTCGATGACATGCCGACTCGGCACAGGGTCATACCCGGAACCGCCCCAGGGGTGACACCGGAGGATACGCCGCGTGGCGAGCCATAATCCTTTCAACGGGCCGTGGACACGCAACGCCTCCACTGCATATTGCGAACAGGTCGGCGTAAAACGACAACTCCCCGGAAACATCGGGGAGATGCAGAGCTGGTAGAAGCGAATCGGAAAAATCAGCCCCTTAACCAGCAGGCGTGATATCTGTCGGGGGATGGATGCCACAAGGATAAGACGTGGAAATCAATGGTCGCGTTGTCCTTTTGGGCGGCGGAAGATACGGCTCAGCAGTTTCCGCATGGCGTTCTCCACTTTGGCGTATGGCTCGGGAGTGTTGGCCACATAGACGAAGAGTATGTCAAGCGGGGCTTCCAGCGAGTCAGGAAAATAGGTCTGGCGGTTGAGCCGGTAAGCTTCGCGGATGCGTCGGCGCATCGTCACCCTGTCTACCGCATGGCGCAGGCGTTTCTTCGGCACCGATGCGAGAAACTGCACCGCATCGCCGCGATAACGCCTGGCATTGTCGCCCCACACTGCCCGGAGAGGGTAGGCCAAGGCTCCCTTCACGTCGCGCTGCGCAAACAGCCGGTCGATGGCTGTCTGCGAGCAGAGCTTGGTAGGTTTGGGTAGCCTGTAATCGTTCACCGGTCAGTGTGGGGTGTTTGATGTCAGTTTATATGTTTTCAAGCCTCTTTGGCCACCTCCTCCTTGAGATAGTTCTCGATGGCGGCGGTGATTGAGGGAGCCGCTGGGGTCGGGGCCTTGATGTCAAGACGCAGACCGGCATCCTCGACGGCCTTGGCGGTGGAGGCACCGAAGCATCCGATGCGGATGTCGCCTTGGTTGAAGTCGGGGAAATTCTTTTTCAGCGACTCGATTCCGGCGGGTGAGAAGAAGAGGAGCATATCGTAGTCAAAAGCCTCGTCGGCGGTGAAGTCATTGCTGACGGTGCGATACATTACAGCCTTGGTGTAGTTGACCTTGTTGGCGTCAAGCAGCTCGGCTCCACGGGAGTTGACATCCGAGATGGCGAAGAGGTATTTGTCCTTGTTGTGTTTGGTCAGGGCGGGAATCAGCTCGTCGAGCTTGCCGGTGACACCATGGAAAATCTTGCGCTTGCGGTAGACGATATATTTCTGGAGGTAAAGGGCGATCTGTTCCGTGGTGCAGAAATATTTCATAGTGTCGGGGATGGATATCCTCATTTCCTCACACAGACGGAAAAAATGGTCGATGGCAGTACGGGCGGTAAAAATCACAGCCGTGTAGTCGGGGATGTTGATTTTCTGCTGGCGAAACTCCCTTGCTGAAAGTCCTTCAACCTTGATGAAAGGCCTGAACACCATCTCGACGCCATATCGCTGGGCAATGTCGTAATAAGGCGACTTGTCAGACGTGGGCTTGGGCTGAGAGACTAAAATCTTCTTTACTTTCACTTTGCTTGTTGTCGAAATAAAATGATAACCGACAGTAACATTCTACATTGCAGGCCGAGTAACTCGTCTGCCGTGCGGTCATAATTGGTTACAAATTTCCATTGCCGAATAATAGATGGCAATCAATGGAATGATTTCCAGGGTGCAAAGGTACAAAATAAAGTAAAGCAAAGAGGGAAAATTTTTGTAAAAAATCCTAAAACCTTTGGCAATATATATGATGCGGGAGATTGTGTAAAGCCCTGCGGCCAGCCAGAGCATAATGGTTGTGACCGACGGATAAAACAGGGAAACGAGGGTGGGGATGGTGAGCATGATGCCCAGCAGCACCGACGATGCGTTCAGTCCGCGCCGCCAGTGGGCCGCGCTGAGCCGGTCGGTGAAAACATATCCGATGGTGGTGCAGGCGAGGAGTTCAAACAGGTAGAATCCCATCGCCAGGGCGGTAAGCGCCCCTACCGGCCGGAAGACATCGCGGACGGCGGGGACGGACCCTCCAAGCCACAGGAAAAGCAGGATTCCCTCGAACACACACAGTTGCAAGAGCAATATGATGATGGTGCGGGTCTCTTTGGCGGTGTGGTCATCGAAAGCGTTCGCGCGGCGGCGCACTGACCATAGGTCTTGAGTGATTGTCCGGAACAACCGTCTGACATGACGCATATTCAACCCTACCAGCACGAGCAGCATGACGACCATCGCCAGGATTCCGGTGTCCGAGCCGGGGGTGACAGGACGCGCCACACCCTCCACACCGCTCATCCATCCCGGTTCGCGGGTGGTGTAGAGGGCCTGGTCAGTGGGTGATGTCGGGGCCTGGTATTCGTGGGAACGGTTGAGAGACATACATGTTATGAGGTCAGACCTTCTGCACTGACCTGAATTCCTCTTTCACGGTATCGACGACATTGATGATGTAATCGCCCATCTTCTCCATCGTCGAGATGATGTCCATATAGTAGATACCGCTCTGGTATTCGTAATGACGTGAATTGATGTTCTCGATGTTGTTGGTGCGCAACTGGTTGCGGAGGTTGTTGATTTCGCGCTCGCAGTTGTATGAGACGATGATGGCCGATTCTTTCTGATGTTCGAGGTTATTGAGCAGCACCAGCATGTTGTCGACCGCTTTCTGAACATAGGAGAACATCGTATCGATGTTGCGGTATATCTCCTCGTTGAACTGCACGGAGCTTTGTTGTTTGCGGAGCAGGATTTTGCCTACTCCGAGGGCGCAGTCGGCGATGCTCTCTATCTCGGAGTCGATGCTGAGCATGGCGGCTATGCGGCGTTTCGATTCGTTTGACAGGCGTCCCTCGGCGCATCGGTTGAGGTAATTGGCGATTTCGATTTCCATCCGGTCTGAAATCTCCTCATATTTTTCAAGACGCGAATATACCTTGTTGAAGTCGTCAGAGCCATCCTTGGTGGTGATAAGCTCCTGGGCCATCGGGAGCATCCTCGCCACACGCTCGGCAAACACCGAAATCTCCTTCTCCGCCTGGCTGATGTTAAGCTCGGAGGCCGAAAGGATACCTCCGGAGATGAATTTGAGCTGGAACTCGTCGTCGCCGTTATGACGGGCCGGAACGAGGAACTCGACTATCTTCACATATACCTTGGTCAGCCATATCATAATCGAAAGGTTGACGAGGTTGAAGACGGTGTGGAATATCGACAGGCCGAACGAGACGCTGATCTGGAGCTGGGATATGATGGTCTGATGACGCAGTATCTCGCCGTTGGCTGTCGGCAGAGAACCGGTGTAGAGCTGGTTGTAGATGTCGGGATTGTTGGCTTTCAGATCATTGACATACTTGAAGAGCGCGGTCGGGTCTCCCTGGCCTATTTCCTCGGTGATCCATGTGTTGAGATTGACGAAGGGATAGAAGACAGCCAGAACCCACAGTGTGCCGAGGAAATTGAACAGCAGGTGGCCCATGGCGGTACGTTTGGCGGCCACGTTTCCGCTCATCGATGCGAGAAGCGGGGTGATGGTGGTTCCGATGTTTGAACCAAGCACGAGAGCGCAGGCCAGGGGGAAGTCAATCCACCCTTTGGAACACATTATAAGGGTGATGGCGAATGTGGCGGCGGAACTTTGGATTACCATCGTGACCACAAGACCGACCAGGCAGAAAATCAGAACCGACCCGAAGCCAAGGGAGGCGTAGCGTTGCAGGAACTCGAACATTTCGGGATTGCTCTGCAGGTCGGGGACATATTTGCTGATCATGTCGAGCCCCATGAACAGGAAGGCGAATCCTATGGTGAATTCTCCGATTGACTTTGTGCGGCTCTTGCTGGAGAACAGCAGTGGAATAGCCAAGCCGATAAGAGGAAGGGCGAATGCCGATATGTCTACCTTGAAACCGAAGAGGGCGATAATCCACGCTGTGAAGGTTGTTCCGACATTTGCTCCCATGATTACCGCCATCGACTGGGCCAGAGTCATGAGTCCGGCGTTGACGAAGCTGACCACCATCACGGTCGAAGCCGAGGAACTTTGGATAAGGGCTGTGATGAAAAATCCGGTTACTGTGCCGGTGAAGCGGTTGCGGGTCATCGCCGACAGGATGTTGCGCAGTCGGTCGCCTGCCGCTTTCTGCAGACCCTCGCTCATGACCTTCATTCCGTACAGGAAGAGGCCGACGGCTCCTAAGAGCCCTAAGAAATCAAGTAGGGAGTATTCCATTTAATGTCGGGAAAGGAGGGGATGTTTCCGGCTCCCATTCCGACCGCAAAGTTAAGAAATTATTACAAATCTCCAAACCATATGCGGCCTAATCCTCTACAAATGCCTTGTGGAGCGGTTTTAGTGAATTTTGATGAGTCACCGCCGGTCGCGGTCGTCCGGATTGGAAGATGCGCAACCGGCGGTGGCCCCGCTATGAATCAGGATTATTTCGGGAGGGATTTCAGGATATGGGGGAGGAGGTATTCAGGATTTGTGGAGGTGATGGCAGGGGAGAGGCTGGAGCGGCTGCCGCTTTTGACGTAGGTTGTCCAGAGCTGCATGTTGATGCCCTCGTAGTTCAGGTCGTAATACATTGTCATTTTTGAGCCTGAGAAGCTTACCTGACACCACCATCCCTGCTCGGTGTACCAGGGGAGAAGGATGCTGTTCTTGTCGACAGAGTAGGAAAGGCCATTGACCTTCTCGCCGTCGAATTTGAGGGTCTCGTCGTAGAATCTGTCGTAGCCTGACTCATCTTTGAGTTCGTCGGCGGTGAACTCCATGTTCTGTCCCAGCACGGAAATCTTCATGCGGTCAATGTACCATGTGCCTTGGAGCCTTTCCACGAGGTCGCCATCTTTGGGCTCATCTTCGTCATCGCCGCATGAGGTCAGGAAACCGCCGCTGCATACACACAGGCACCAGAATGCCAGGAAATAGAAAATCTTCTTGTTCATTGTCTTGTAATCGGTTTGAGGTTGATGTTATGATTTTGGTTGTCAGAATAGATGGAATGCATAAAAAGGTAGCCCTTTGGTGCGCACGAACGCTTTTGTCCGCGGGGATTCCTCCGAGGTGAATTTCAACAACGCGAACTGAGGGAGCTGCGGGTCGCCGTAGAGAGACTGGAATGTGGCGGATGCTCCTCCGGGGGCATATACCTCGGTGCTGCTGAGGCGATAGTAGTCGTCATGTTTTTCTCCGCCATGTGACTTTGAGACATGGTTGATAATCTTGGACCACTTTACAGTCTTTCCCTCAAATTTCAGGTTCTCGCCGGTGTAAGTCACATAGGTGTCGCGTAGTTGTTGGAAATATTCCAGTTCCTTTATGGATGGGAGATACCATCCGTTGCCGAGTGAGGCAAGTATCTGCCGGATAGGGAACATATCGGAGGTATATTGCGGATTGTCAGCTATGAACCGGTTGAGGGCAATCATGTTGGCGTAGCCGTTGGTCATGTCTCCAATTCCCAAGGGAATGTCGATAGGCCCGGTGAAAAACGCGTCAGGCATACGGAATTTGGAGGTGTTGAATTTCCGTTTGTTCAGGATTCGTCCGTGGCGGCCGTCAGGAGTGGTCCATATCACGATACCTTCCACACCGTTCTCGCTGTACCAGTCCCCGATATGGTAGGGACGGCTGGCCGGAGGGAATGAATTCCAGTCAGGATGGGTCTCGGTGTTCTGATATTGTGCGCCGGGTCGTGACTGGGATGTGGGCTGCGATGCAGAGGTGACGGCTGTATTGCCGGTGAAGATTTCCTCCTCACCATTGTCATACCTGATTTTGAACACATCGCCACGGTTGATTTCGCGGTCGAATTTCTCATCAGGCTTGCGGTATTTGACCGTGGATTCGTCAATGGCTGTCACCTTGCAGTCGATGATGTCGGCCTCGCGTGTGACTATCTGGTCGGCGACACATGCCTGCCACGCGAACAGCCACATAAGCAGTGTGATGATGAAGTCTCTCATGTCAGAATCGGTAACCGGCGGTGAAACTCAGTCCGATGGTCGGAGACCAGTCGAGGTCTTCCCCTTTCAGGGCACTGGCGAAGTTGAACAGCAGCTGTGCGCCAAGGTCGAGGTTGCCTATCGAGAAGATACCGTCGATGGTCAACGCGTCACGGAATCCCCGGAATGCGTCCTCGATTTTCTCCCCTTCCATTTTCTGGGACACAAGGAATTCAAAACGATTTCCGAAACCGAACATGAACCAGTCGCAGCCTTTGTACCAGTATTGAATCGGTATGGTGAGATACATTGTCGAGAAGTTGCCGAGCTTGTCTTTGTGATGGTCGTCATTGATTACATAGAGCATGTTCATGTCTCCGCCGAGCCCGGCCAGACCGATACCCGCCGACCAGGCGGAGGTGTTGCTGCTTGGGAAGAGCACATTGAGGTCAAACGACCAGCTCAAACCGCCCCAGTCAAGGTCGTATTCATCCTTGTAGCCGCTGGGGGTGGCGTGGAATCCGATTGACGCGCGGGGGTAGAAGCTGATATGGGGGAAGTAATTCTTTTCCGGGACAGGTGTGGTGTCGACGGTCATTTCAGACGCGCCGGTATAGAGAGGTTGCCGCTCCGCTGCGGGTTGGGTTGTGGTTGTACGGGCGTTGAGCGGAGTGATGATTTCTTTGGTGCCATCCTCGTAGAGAATGAAGAATACCTTGTCGCGGGGGGTGGTGTAAGTGGGGCCGTCGGGATTCGACGCCTTCTTGTAAGAGATGTCGTTGGTCCCGAGTGTGACGATTTCCACTTCGATTTCCTCACCGTTGAGGAGTGTCATCACTTCCTTGGCGGATGCGGGCAAAGCCATTGCCATACAGGCCATTAATGGTGCAATGATGTGTTTCATGGTTCATTGTGCGCCTCTGGCCTCTCCTCTTCGGCAAAGTTGATTGGTTTATACAGAAAAAGCGTGAGAGTCTGTACTTGTCGCTCGTTCTGTCGAATGGAGGCCTTCGCATTGCCCGAATCAGTCGGAACGAGCAACGAGAAGCCCCACGCTTGTATATGTAAAGTGTCATCGGCGGTCTTTCTCCCGAAAAAACGCGCTCAATAACAAATGTTACATATCCACGGGCATCTACCGTTGCTTCATCCTTGACTGATTCAAAGAAAGTTGCGAAGTTTCCATTCGTCAAGAATCAAGCGTCGTGTAAACGCTTTTCAAAATGTCTGCCGACCCCTCCCGCTGTCCCCAGTCCCTCCGGGGCTTCAAAGAAGGGGTCTGCGCGACAAATTTAACAATAATTATCGGTATGTGAAAATCTATGCCGTTTTTTTGTCGAGATTTTAACAATTGGGTATGAACGGCTGGATGAAGAGTTGTGTGAAAACAACTGCCGCCGACCTCACGGCCTGCGGCAGCTTCACAAATTAAATAGAACGGTTTTGGAAATTACGAAAAAAATCAGATTGGGATGCGCCTTATGGCGGCGTAGCCGTCATTGGCGCGGAGTTCAGCGCAGAAGCAGTTTGGCTGCCATTGAGCCGAGAGTCATCACGCATAGTCCACGGGGAAGATGTCCCACGGGGATATCAACCCGACCGTTGACATGGGTATGCATGAGCATCACGCCGGAGATGGTGTAGACACACAGGTCAGCGTTGTCCGCTTCGACCGAGAGGATGTCTGACGCGGAGATTGTCTGAGTGCCATTGTCGGTGGTGTCCTCCACCGCGTCGATTGCGGAGGTGAAATGCTCATAGGCTCCGATGGTCGGAGTGGTGGTGTCGCGTGTCACGCTGAGGTAGTCGGTCGTCACCTGCGGAAGGGGAGTGCCGGCTTTGAGCGCGGAGAATGAAGCGGGCCAGAGCGGACGGGTCTCATCCGAGCTGTCGAATGGAATCTCGGCGTTGACTCCTCCGGTTTCGCCGCTGGCCAGCATCCACTGGTTCCAGGTCATCTCCTGGTCGTAAGGACCGCCCCAGTAAGCGTAGGTCTCATCGGAGGTGTAACCCGCGTTGTTGAGGTAGGTAGCTCCGGAGGGACCGTATTGCTCCTTGATGACATAGGTGGGGAAGGTGTTCTGGAAGATGTTGTTGGCTATCACGCCATCGACAATGGTACCGGTCTTGATGTTTATTATCAGCGGCATCACGATGTCTGAACCGGAGGTGCGCACGGTGTTGTGGGCCAGTGTGAAACCGGTGTATGGCTTCGACGAGGAGTTGTAGAGCTGGATGCCGGCTCCCGGTTTGGAACCCACGCTGATGTCGAGGATGTTGTTAGCGATGATGATTGGCGCGTCATCCGTTCCTGCCAGACGGCGCAGATACATTCCGTATGTGCCGGTCTTGGAGTATTCGATGATGTTACGTTCTATTCTTGCGGGACCTGATATGTCGAGGTCAATCATCTGGCAATAGTTCTTGTCATCTGCCGTTCCGGTACCGCGCAGAGAGTTGGCGGTGATGGTCACATCCTTTGCGAAGTAGAGGTAGATGGCCTGATAACCCTGGTTGGTGAAGGAGCATCCGCTGACGGTGATTCCTTCACTTTCGGGCTGGTTGATGGTGGCGGAGCCGAACTTGATTCCGCAATAGCCCCCGACGAGGTCTGAGTCGATTACCGACAGTCTGTTGTTGACAGTGGTTGCCGACGGACCCACATAAGAGTTAACCAGGGCCAAGTTGTTGTAATTGGTGTTGGAGGTGGGGGCGGAGACCACACAGCTTTCGATTGTGACATCAGAGGATCCTCCGGCGATATGGATTACCGAAGGCATCTGTACGTTGGTGGTGCGGATGGTCATGGCGCGGAAGGTCACATTGGAAGTGCCTCGGAGGGTCGCCACACCGTAGTAATGCTCCAGCTTGTCGTCGGAGTAGGGCGGTTCGGTCCAGTCGTTGGAGACAAGGATGACATCTCCGGGGTCTCCGGTCTCACCTTCGAAGGTGATGGTGTTCGCGGCGGAAGCACCCTGGATATGGTCAAGCTCGATGCGTTCGTTGTATGTGCCTGGCTCCACGGTGAATGTCACTTCCCCTTCGATTCCGGCAGCCATCGCGTTGAGGGCAGTCGCGAAGTCGGGATAGTCGGCATTGATGGATGAGCCGATGCGGAATGAGCCGTGGTAGCCCTGCACGACTGAGAGATTGTGGGTGTCGAGGGCTGACAGGTCTACACTGGCGGATGTCTCACCGACGGTGTAGGTGAGATTGACGGGCTTGATGGTGGTAGAGGCGTTGATTTCGGCATTCTGGCTGACCACACCCTGGAGCCAGTAGTGGTAAGTGCCTGCGGCAGAGATTACCAGGGGTTCATCGGGGACGAGTGTGGTGGTTGACGCGTCGGAGGAGGCAATCAGGTTGTTGCGCAGGAATTCAGGACTGTCGCCGGTGGCATACAGGCGGAATTCGCTGAAGATTGTCTGCGCGTCGGGGATGTCGAAACCGAAGCCTGTGATTGTGATGTCATCCTTGTCGCCTGTGACATCGAATTTAATGCCGCCGAGCAGAACTTCGCTGCCGCGTGTGGCGCAGTCGGTGGTGGCGGCGAGCGATTCAAAACCATCCATGACGAATGGTTTGCGACTGTCGCAGGAGAGGGTGCATTTCCATCCCTCCGGTTTCTCGATGGTCATCGAATGATACTCGATGATGAGCTGTCCATCCTCGCGGGCGGAGGTGACAGAAACCGGATAGACGGTGTTGCAGTCGACTCCGAAGGGTTCGGCACCTCCGATTACGGTGATGTACTGGTTGGAGGGGTTGACATTGAAGGAACCTTCAGTGAAAGTGGCGGTCACTTTGCCTCCGGCGGTGGCGGGTTTGGCGGTGATGGTGTATTCGTTGGTCATGTAGGCGGCGGTCACACCGTTGATCTGGATGGGATACTCTCCGACTTCCACCACCTGGTCTTTGTTGCCGAGAATCGGGTCATAGGTGTTGACGGTCACTATTTCCCCTGCCGGGTCGTTGTTCCCGACGGGCATGGCGTTCCCTGCGACGGTCAGGAGTTCCACTTTCGCGTCGATTACAGAGCCGGGAGCGGCGTCGGCGCTCACATCGGCGAGCAGCCAGAAGATGTTGTCACCTTCCGATAGAGGGATGCCGGGGGAGAAGGTCACCTGTCCGTCGGCCTGCTGGGCTGTCGCTATCACGGTTGCCCCTTCGGGGGAAGTTTTGTGGCCGGAAGTGGCGAGGCCGAGGGATGTGTAGATGGCTGGGTCAGCTTTCAGGCTGAATGTCACATTGTCGAGCAGGATGGGGGAGAGGTTGCCTTCGGTGGTTACTTTCAGGCCGATGACGGGAACGCCGGAGGCGGTGGAGACAGCCACTGTGGTCAGCGGGCTGGCGAACGCCTCGGCTTCTTTCGCGGCCATCGGACGTGAAAGATATTCCCTTACCTCGCCGAGGAAGCCGAACTGACCATCCTTGGTGTTGGAAGAACCGGTCGCGCCGGCATTGAAGAGTATCGTCAGTGCGCCGTCGGCTGAAGTGGAGCGGATGGTGCCTACAGCGGAGTTGTCCTCCCCGGCCTTGAAGTTGTTGTCCTTCTCGTGGGTATAGAGAGGTGTCCCTTCGGCGGTTGTTCCCGCGAAGATTTTGAATTCAGGGGTTACATTGCTCGAGGGGTACCAGGAGGATTCGTAGTAATAGAGGTTGAGCTTTGAGAAATCAATCTCACAGACGTGGCCTTCGTGGGCCGGGATGAAGGTGACAAACAGGTTGTCTTTGGTGCCATCATATCCGGCGTAGTATTCGGAATAGGGCTTGTGGGCCACCGACATCGAGCCGTAGACGGTCTTGACCGGATGCTCTGTGGTGGGATAGACAAGGTTGTAGACCTCCCGGCCGGTGGTTGCGGCGGGGGCGGTCACGGTCTCGGGCTGTCCGTTGAGGGTGAGGGTCTTCACGATGGCGTTGACCTTGGTGCCTGACTGGGCGTCGGCTTTCACGTCGGCGGTCAGCCAAAGATAGTTTTCACCTTCGAGGAGCGAGACGGGGGTGTCGAATGTCATCTCCAGTGTCTCGCCGTTGACGGCCGCTGAGCCAAGCTGCGTCGCGGTGGCCTGATCGAGGGTGGCGGTGTTGGAGGTGTAATACACTTTCACGTTTTCCCACTGGGAGGCAGTCCCGTCAAAGTCGAGCGCGATGGCCGAGAGGGCCAGCGGAGGTTCGGTGTTCTGGGTCTTGACAAGAACGCGCAGGAGGGGGCAGTCAGTGTCGCCCGCTCCGACGGTCGCGTCGGATGCCGCGGTCACGTCTGTGCCTGTGAGGGTCATTGGTTGCGGGGTGAAAAGGGAGGCGTTGGCAGTCCATCCGGCTTTGGTTACACCGGTTGTGGTCGAGAAACTGACTGTCAGCGAACCATCTTCGGCGGTGGAGCGCACGAGTGCCTTTGTCTGTTTCAGAAGTGTGATCAGGATGTTGTCGGGGTTGACTTCCGAACCGTTGTAGACAATCAGCTGGTCGTTCTTCGCCGGGTTGGTGTTGAACAGCTCTATGGCGGAGAAGTCGATCATTACTTTACCCTCGCTGCCGGGGGCGGGTTTGAAAGTGACCGTTCCCGATGACTGCTCGGGATATTTCCCATCCGGGCCTCCGTTGTCATAGAAGAGAACAGATTTCCCCTCCTCGATTGTCGCGGTGATATGCGAACCGTCGGCAGGCATCAGCACGAGGGCGGCGACGGATACGGCTTCCGGAGTGACCTCCTCGATTGCAGGCGTGGCGGGTGCGGTGGTGGTGAGTCCGCAGAACCGCAATGAGGCGGTTGAATAGAAGGGGGCGTTTCCCGCGATGTCGGCCTTTACGGTGAAGATGTTGTCGCCGGATACGAGCGGAGTGTCGAGATGGTATGTGTGGACTGAGCCGCTGATTGTCGGCTGGGCCTCAACGGGAGTGCCGTTGGCATAGAGTCTGACATTCTCAAGGATGTCTGCCGCATCGGAGAGGTCAAAGCCCAGGGAGGTGACATCGAACGGATTAAGTATCCCCTCGGTCTTGACGTTCAGGAAGCCGAGGGTGACATCTTTAAGCCCGCAGTACACGCTCTCGGTCACCGATGAATAGTCGGGGATGGCCGATATTATCTGCTGGTCTGTGAGGGTGACGGATTTCACCGTGGCCTCCCAGCCGTCGCAGGCTGCAGCATATTTATACAGGAAGCAGACGCTAAGCGAGCCATCCTCCTCTGTCGAGGTGTAGGTCACGTTCTGTTCCTCGATGAGTGTTTTGTCAGCTTCGGAATAATAGCGTTTCAACAGTTTTCCGTTGTCGGGGAAGTCGGTGGCGGTCACTCCTGAGGTTGTCGTCGGATAGGTGACATCTTCATTGTAGTTGCCGTTGAACACCGACAGCGACACAGGGTAATTTTTCCCGTCACCTTTCAGGTGGATGCGCGAGAAGGAAATCTGCACCGCCTCGCCCGGATTGGCGGGGGTGAAGACAACCGTGGCGAAAGAGTTGTTGCTCGACGAACTGGAGATTTGCGAAGTGCCCTTGAGGTCATAGAAATCTATGGTCTCGGTCACCTGTTTCTCCACTCTGCCGAACTGAGGCATGTTGAATGTCTCGGCCATCGACGTCGCCGGAAGCAGCATGACTCCTCCGAGGAGAAGCTTATACAGACGGCTCGGTCTGAAAGAATAGCTTTGTGTCATAAATATTAGGTTGTTGGTTAAGATTCGACCGGCAACAAAAGCGGCTCCCCGCCCGTGATGCTTTTTCAGCACGCGGGCGGGGAGAATAATAGACAGGTCTTGACACAACAACCCCACGACACGATTGACCGGGGTCGGTGTTGGCCAGCTTCTGATCTGTTCCGCGAGATAGCGAGCTGAAAAGTAGCTCAGGCAGGTCTCCTGACTTGTCGCCTGTCTTTGCCGGCCTTCCCGCCGGATGAGTCTCCGGCAGTGACCGACGCGCCCCGGGGGCACGTCAATGGCAAAGGCAGTAAGTGTTGCGACTTACAGTAGCGGGCCTGTTCAGGTCTTTCACCTGATTCCCTTTTAAGGGAGCGTCCTCCATCGCAGACGGATTGGCTCCCACCTAAGCGTGCGGCAAAGATACATCATTTCCCGCTAACTTCCAAATGTAAAATCTTCAGGCAACCCGATTATTCTCCTGGTCTTCATAATAAAAATAGAGGACAACCACTAAATGATTGCCCTCGTTATCTGGAATTAGGGTTTCTACAGTTTCCATTAACCTTTGATTAATTTGCGATATTTATCACAAATTCTTTTCATGCGCTCCTCTTTTTGCCGTTGCGCTTTCTCTATGAAAGCGACCAACTCCTTTGAGGGATTTGTTATTCGGATGGTGGTTGTCGTTTTCATATCAGTTGTTTATGGGGTGAATTCTGTTTTGTGAAATTATAACAAATATTTTTTTTGTCACAATTTCAAAAGCATGACAAACAAGCACAATGCTGTTGTGTATTTAATCCTTTGTTATTTAGTACGGTTTTATCTTATGAAAAAAGAAAATATTTTTTTGCGGAGACTTTTCCCGGCAGTAAGAGCTTTTTTGTAGATTTGTGCTGTCTCATTGTCTGCTGCCAGTAGCACGGCACGAAAATCGGCATCAAAGGCTTCTGGTGAGAAAGCACCTCCATTGGTGTGTCTGCCAAGCCAGAAAACAATATTGCCTTTGTATCCGATGTTGCCACATACTGTTAATGAAAATAAGTTGAATTCATTTATAGCTGCTATTGCCCCGTCAATATATTCTTTAGCAATCGCTGTGGCTGGCATACAAAGTATTTGGTACAAATTTTGTGCAGGGAAGATTCTGATGCATATATTAATCATTTCATTTTCCCCTTCCATTCCTGTCTGTATGAGCACACGTTCATCGCGGGTTTTAACCTCATACTTCCACCCCATTGAGTCGAAGTCTGCTTTGATTATCTCGATAATTTCATCCATAATTTAGGTTGTTATTTTTATATTCATCCCATATGGTATAACCTGTTTGAAACAGTTGCCTGTTAAATATAAAGTATGTTTGATAATGTTTCAATACATATTCTCAATATTTAGTTGTTCCTCGTAGGATTGGGTGGGATTTGAGCCATGCTCGTTTATTCCATCTTCTCCCGCATCTTTGAATAAGAATATACAACCTGCACAGAATATTACAAATGTGACGACATTTAAAAAGAAGAGCGGTATTAATGGTACCAAAGAATACCAACTGGATACACGGGTATCATGAGTTCGTTTAACGCCAGCAGCTATCGCAATGTAAACAGAAGGAATCATACATCCGATTGAGAACATATAGAGTTCTGTTTTTGAATATTCCTGA